>SWCF01002297.1_pt1 | contig 56578 bp, 56 predicted proteins | sample 4690081 | NCBI WGS metagenome assembly SWCF01 (sample SAMN10267280, study PRJNA491770) | bioreactor metagenome | isolation source: DHS bioreactor inoculated with | place: Japan: off Shimokita Peninsula
TATAGAAACACAACAGCCGGCCTTCCCAAATCAAACCAAAGCCCTGAGCCGGCTTGCCGTCATGTTCATGTATCTTTGGCAACCCGTTGGTAAATTCATATTTCTGATGGTAGATCGGATGTGAAAAAGGTAGTTCTACAAAGTCGAGCTCAGGAAAAACCTTTTTCATTTGTGGCCGGATATAAACATCCAGTCCATAATTGTCATCAATATGCAAAAAGCCTCCCGCCAGCATGTAATCGCGCAGGTTTCGTGCTTCCTGATCGTCGAAAATCACGTTTCCATGCCCGGTCATATGCACAAAGGGATAGTTAAATATCTGCGGATCGCCTACATCAACAGTAGCGTTGTCGGGATTGATGCTTGTGTTGAGGTTTTGATTACAGAATTCAATAAGATTGGGAAGGGAGGTAGGATTGGCATACCAGTCGCCACCGCCGCGATACTTAAGCAGGGCTATTTCAACTGAAGGAGGAACGGCACTCTGAAGGCCTAAAAGTAAAAGAACCAATGGTATATATAGTAATTTTCTCATTTTAACTGATCTTTTATTGATTCAACAGGTTAACAATGTGGCAGGCTACGAGCGCAGCGGTTTCGGTTCGCAATCTTTCCCTGCCAAGAGTTACCGGCCTAAAACCATGCTCAACAGCCAATTCTACTTCACGCCTGCTGAAATCCCCTTCTGGTCCTATAAGTATGCTGACCGCTGTTTCTGTCATGATACAATGCTTTAAATGATCATTAACCGTGTCGTCAATCCAGGCAATAAATTGCTGACTTGAATTTTGACAGGTATTTAAATATTCATCCAACTTTATGGGCTCATTAATTACAGGCAGCCAGGCTTTGAGGGATTGTTTCATGGCAGCAATAGCCACTTTTTGCAATCTGTCTACCCGTAAATGAGCACGTTCCGAATGTTCGCACCATACCGGGCTTATGCTATCAATTCCAATTTCGGTGGCTTTCTCAATAAACCATTCATACCGGGCAATGTTTTTGGTTGGAGCCACTGCCAGATGTACTTCGTAATGTTTGGGTGGATGCAGCTGCACCTCTAACAGCTTAATCAGACAATTTTTGCGGGAAAAGTTGAAAATCTCCGCCTCACCCATGGCTCCGCTTCCATTGGTTACCGAAAGTGCGTCACCCGGTTTGAGTCGCAATACTTTAAGATGGGCCACTTCTTCAGCAGGGACCTCAAGCAACTCTTCTGTCTGCTTGTGACGGACTAAGTCGATTCCGGGAAGATAGGTCAGGTGCATCTTTTAAATAAATATCGAATCAAAAAAAAGCCTGCATTTTTTTCTTATAAAAATGCAGGCTTAAGGTTAATTTATCATCAACTTGCTCCTGAACTGAACATTGCCTGATTGCACGGATATAAGATACAATCCAGCATCAAAGGAGCTGGTTTCAATGGTAAATAGTTTCCCATTTAAGCCGGATGTCACATATACCTTTTTCCCGGTGGCATTATATATAGTTACTTCTGCATTCGTCAGGTTCTCTGCGGAGGATATGAAAATCCGGTCATTGGCAGGATTTGGATAGATCTGAATATTGGGTTCATCCTGTTTCTCAAATGCTGCGGGTACGGCATTGGTAAAATAGATGTTGTCAATATAGAGTGCATTGCCGAGACGGTGCACACTCTCGAATGCAATTTTCAGGTTTTCCATACCCACCCATGGGGTGAGGTCAATTTGAATGCATGCCGGATTACCCGGAGCACCGCACCAGTCGGCTGCAGTTTCGGGCACAAAAAGTGATGAGCCAAGAAGAGGGTGAGTCTCAAAATTACCGCTTCCATCATCAGCAAACGTTGCAATGCGTTCCCACGAATCACCACAATCGGTTGAGATAAAAATGATGAGTGAATCTGTTAACTGCTCATAACGACGTGCATAGGCATGGCTGAAACCCATTACTATTTCATTGAAACCTTTAAAGTTTAATGGTGGACTTATCAGTCGGTCGCGTTTGCCAAGGGGTGGATCGTAGTTGTAAAAAGTTATGCCGGCTGCTACAGTCCCCTGCTCAACTCCGTTTACCGGAAGCAGTTCCCAGGTTACCTTATTGTCAGGATTTTCAACGACCCATCCATTTGTTTGTAGTGATTGTGTTTCCCAGTCTTCCATAAACGGTGACGGCATACCACCGGTTAAAATATAATCCTGCACGCTTAGGGTGGAGGTACCGTTAGCATTGGTTACCTGTAAAGTAATATCGTAATTGGAGTTTCCATTGAGTATTACTTCCGGGTTTGGTGAGGCTGCGGTAGTCTCATTCACGAAAGTAACATCATCGGGGCTAAAACTCCACTGCCAGGCAGCAGGGCAAAATTGCGATTCATCATAAAGTTTAATAGCAGTAGTTGTACCTGAGCACAATACTCTTTCTGAGGCAGTGAAGGCAGGAACCGGCATCAGATCGCTACTTACCGTAATATAGGCTGTTTTCTGTTCGGTATTGGTGCCGGCGGGATTGGTAACGGTAAGACTGACGGAATAAATGCCTTCGGTGTTCCAAACAATACCCGAAGGGTTTTGCTGTGTGCTGACGGGTGTTTCAGCTCCTGGGAAAGTCCAGCTCCATTCATAAGGAATACCCAGTGACAAGTCAGTGAAATCAATCGGACAACCAATCGGCACAATGGTTTCAGAAGCGACAAAATCAGGCTGAGGAATAGAATAGTTCATAGGTGATTCCCACAAACCGCGGCCGTAAGTACCCGCACGAATTACATCGTTGGCCGGGCCTGTTGAATCATAATATATTTCCAGTTCTGTAACAATACCTGAAACCGGGAAGCCGTTAGAATACAATATCCAGTCTTCCATAGGCGCATCCTTGTAAAATACTCCAATATCGGTGCCCAGATACAGCCCTTCGGGGCTATTGCGGTAATAGACAAGTGTATTCATTTGCACATCGGGCAGTCCGCCAGTTATATCCTGCCAGGTAAGTCCTTTATTTATGGATTTGAATATTTTATTTTGCTGTACTACATATACCACATTCTCGTCAGCAGGACTGGTCTCGATAGCTGTAATGGTTTTATTGACCGGCAAATTTGAGCTTAATGTGGTCCATTGGACGGCAGCAGCTTTTACATTGTCGCTGCGGTACAGATTTGCTCCATTGGCGGCGTATATGATGTCGGTATTGGCACGCGATTGAACCAAAACGCTGAGATTATTGGTATTGATGTCAGATATTTTTGTCCAGCTTACACTGTTGGTACTGCTTGCTTTGATATTGGTACTCCTCCATACATTTTTATAACCAATGAACATGATGTTGCCATCATTGTGGTCAATGAGAAATGGGGTAACCCAGGCGCCACTTTCTGTAATGCCGTTTACATTTTGACCGGCAATTCTTCCCTGCGGGTAGTGGTTGAATATGCGATTAATGACGCCATAGTAAACTGTTGAGTAGCTGTAGCGATCATCGTTTGGGTCAAAGGCACATTCCATTCCATCACCGCCACCTACAGCTTCCCAGGTACCTCCAATATAGGTGGAAGTTCCGTTGTCCTGATAACCGTTGATTACCAGATCGCGATTGGTAGCGCTTTGTCCAATTTTATAGGCCTGGCTAATCACCAGTCCGTCGGAAATTTCAGTCCAGGTCTGACCTTCATTACCGGTCCAGTAAGCTCCACCATCATTTCCGGCATAAAGACGATTGTTCAGTGGCGAAAACTCCAGCACATGCAGGTCAGCATGCACGGCTTGTACGCCACAATCTCCAGTCCAATGAGAAGTGATAAACCAGGAATTGCCGCCATTGGTGGATTTAAAACAGTTTACCCCACCGGCATAGATAACTTCAGGATTTACCGGATCTGCAGCTATATCCAGGTCATACCAGGCTTGTCCACCACTGCCACCCGCACAATCCCAGGCCATAATATTTGGCTGGGTAGAGCGCAAGGAAAATGAAAGGCCTGCATCTGTAGAACGGTAAAGACCCTTGAACGAATCAGAATTTGTTATTATGAAATAAACCAGTTCAGGATTGGCAGGGGTAACAGCAATACCGCTCCGGTAACCGGTAGGTAATCCGTTGCTAATCCTGGTAAAGGTTTCGCCATTATTCACCGACCTGAAGAAATTACCTGCCTGGGCTCCGTATACTATATTGGGATTGTCAGGTTTAAAAACAAGGTCTTTAAAATCGCCACTGGCTTTTTTCGACCAGCTTAGTCCGCCATCGGTTGATTTGTAGATGCCACTGTTGGTAGCTGCCATAATAAGCTGATTGTTATTGGGATGCATAATGAGCTTACTTACAGTAACATTACCCATACCAGTATTGCTGGGTTGCCAGGTTTCGCCCCCATCAAAACTTTTCCATACGCCTAAACCAGGGGCATCACCGGCATCGCGGTCGCCCGTACCCATGTATATCACTTCGGCTTCCGTATGATCAACAACGATATCAGAAACTCCAAGTGTGGGCAAGACGTCGGTAAAACTTACCCAGGTAAGACCATTATCCGTAGTTTTCCACAATCCGCCCGAAGGAGCGCCAATATATACTGTATTTTCATCTGTGGGATGAAAAGCAATGGCATTCACCCGACCCAGGCCACGATAACCATTTTGCCCTGATGGCACGGTAAAAGGGCCCAGGGGTTGCCAGTTGCTGGCATTGGTTTGTGGAGCACGGGTAGAAGTGTATTCCGAGAAAGCCCGGATGTTTCTTTCAGCCAAAGGGCGTATTCCTTCGGGAGACACCCGCTGCTGCATCATGTATTCCCAGCGTTTAAAAGGTTTATAACCGCTACCTTTGGTTACTTCACGACCTTCCCAATAGACATTAAATGCGCGTTGTGTTTCGTAAAAATTAGCTGAGGGGTCTTTCATCATTTCTATCCAGTAGGGAAAAGCTGCTGTATCAGCTTTTGAGGGCTGAGCTAAGGTAATTCCATTCCAGAAAAATCCGCAAAAGATAATCGCCAGAATGAATCCATGTCTGAAGTGTAATTTCATCGTAAAGTCTTGTTTTTAAAATAGTGCGTCGGACAAAAGTACTTGTTTTAAGTTTATATATTGTAAAAATAAGGCTTTAAGCTGTTATTTATTCATGAAAACCGGCTTTGGTCGTTTGTATCTGGAGCAGAAAGCATGTCCATTTTGCGGTGGACTTAAAATGCCAGAGCTATTTCAGTATAAAAACAAACCTAAGTTTTGTTGTGATAAAACAGAAGTAAAATCAGCTATATAATATATTTTATCTTTGCTTACAAATGTTTTGTTTTGAGCACGATGAGAAGCTTTATTTCCGGACACTATAACGAGCTGTTATTGTTCTTGAAAAGCGTCAGTTTTTCTCGGGCCATACGGGTTGGCATTGCGGTTACGCTTCCTGTAGTAGTGGGTCTCCAGCTCGGATATCTGGAAATCGGACTGGCACTCAGCTTCGGTGCATTCTGGAGTTCGCCCAGCGATGTAACGGGAAGTCCGCAACACAGAAAAATTGGCATACTCGTTTCTGCGGCATTGGTTATGCTCGTTAGTTTTATTAAGGGTTACCTGCATTTTGAATTGTGGTTGTTGCTGCCCATACTGGGCTTGCTCACTTTTGTCATAGCTTTTATTTCTGTTTATGGTTTCCGAGCTTCGCTTGTAAGTTTCTCAGGCCTGATGGCCCTGGTTTTGAGCTTTTCTCACGATGCTGAACATCTTGAAGTTTTTCAGTATGCTGTATTGTTAGGTGTTGGCGGACTTTGGTATTTACTCTTGTCAAAGCTTTGGTACCGGGTAAATCCAAAAGCAGAGACTGAAGAATATTTAGCTGAAACTTATGTGCTTACGGCGACATTTATAGAAACACGCGGGAAGTTGATTGACCCTTCTGAAGACCATGAAAAATTGCAGGTCAAATTGCAGCAACTGCAAAATGAGCTTACCGAAAACCATGAGACCCTCAGGGAAATTTTAATTCTATCCAGAAGGGCATCCGGTTTGTCAAATTATCAGGACAAGCGCTTATTGATCTTCGTACAATTGGTGGAAATGCTGGAAACGGCAATAGCTAACCCTGGAAGTTATAGCCGGATGAATGCGCTTTTTATGAACCATCCTCATTACATAAAAATGTTTCAGGATGTAATTTTTGAAATGTCCTTTCAATTGCGATCAATTGCTGAATCGGGGAGCGATAAAAAGAATCTTCCGGGGAACAACACCATAAGGCAATGTTTTGAAGAGGTAAGAGCTCAAATAGATCTGCACAGAAACAACCTGGATTATGAAGAGTATCTAATGCTTCAAAACTTGCTTGAATATCAGGAAAAGCAATTCGGGAAGCTAAAAAGAATAAAATGGTTGTTGGGTGATCCCAGGGCCGCCGAAGCAGATGTTATTGACAGGAAAGCTGCCCGGCGCTTCGTTGCACTCCAGGAATATAATCCCATGTTATTGATCCGGAACTTTAGTTTTAAATCTACCATTTTCCGGCATTCGGTTCGACTGTCGGTTACGTTCATGATTGCATATGCGTTGGGTTCGATGTTTCCTTTTCAGAACCCGCAATGGATATTGTTAAGCGTTATTGTTATTATGCGGCCCAGTTACGGACTGACCAAAATCCGTGCAAAAGACCGGATAGCCGGCACACTTATAGGCGGGGCCATCGCAACCGGTATGGTTTTTTTGATAAGGGACCCATACATTTATGGAGCAATGGGTGTGGCATCCCTGGTGATTGCACTTTCGATGCTGCAAAGAAATTTCAGAGCTTCAGCAACTTTCATTACGTTGGGTGTAATCTCTATTTACGCTATCCTCCAGTCGGATATTCTTACCGTGATAAAATTCCGTATCCTGGATACACTTGCCGGAGCAGGACTCTCCTACGCTGCCATGCTCTGGCTATGGCCCACCTGGGAGTATGTAGGGATCAGAGAAAGTATCGAAAAGAGTGTGAAAGCCAATAGGCACTTTCTGCATAAAATTACCGAATATTATCAAAAAAAGGGAAACATACCGACTTCCTTTAATATTGCGCGAAAGGAAGCATTTTTAGGTACTTCTGCATTGAATACATCTTTTCAGCGTATGGCACAGGAACCAGGATCGAAACAAAGGGATGCTGAAAAAGTTTATGAACTGGTAGTATTAAACCATACTTTTTTGGCTTCGTTGGCTTCGTTAAGCACATACATACAGCTTCATCAAACTACTGAGGCATCCGAACATTTTAAAGTTGTAACAGAAAAAATAGAGAAAAATATGGAGAGGGTACTCCAATGCCTGAAAGACAGAAAATGTGACTTTGCGAATGCATTTGCAGAATCCAATCCGCTTTTTGAGGAACAGTTGCCTGAGTTTAATGCATTAGAAATAAAGAATTTGGCATCATGGGACAAACAAACCCTACGTAACCTTCAAGAGGCCCATTTGGTCTGGGAACAACTCAAATGGCTGTTTTCCATAAGCTGTAAAATGCTCAAACTGGCCGCATCTGTGGAACTTGATTGAGATTAGCTGCTATTAATTTTATCTGATAAACATATAACATCATTTCTGGAAACTTAAAATGAACACTGTAAAAACATACCCAAAGGTAAATTCCGGAAAGGGAAACGTGAGTTTTTGGATATCTGAAATGGAAGATATTTACACGAAACGAAACGGAGAGGCTGATGAACCACACCGGCACAACTATTTTACCGTTTTAATTGTCAATAAAGCCAGGGGACAACATATAATAGACTTTAATACCTATGAGTTTACAAGCCAACAAATTTTCTTTGTGGCTCCCGGGCAGGTACACCAGGTTGTTGAAACGGAAAAACCTTTAGGTTTTGTAATGACTTTTTCTAATCAGTTTTTAGTGGAAAATTCTATTCCAATTTCATTTATTGATAGTTTAAACCTCTTTCAAAATTATGGACAAAGCCCACCATTGTTGCCAGGCAAAGAACAATTTGATATTATAGAAGGTTTTGCAAAGAACATCTATAAATTGTTCAGCAGTGATACAAACATGAAGAGTTTATCTATCGGTGCGTTTTTAAAACTCTTGCTTATTGAGTGTAATAATATTTGTGCCATCAACCCCATCGAATCGGATGTAGATACTACCGGAGATAACCTGATCAGGGCTTTTAAAAAGAGCGTGGAAGAAAACTATAAAACGGAACATTCAACGACCTATTATGCGAACGGGCTTTATATCACGCCTGATCATTTAAACCGAACCGTGAAAGCGAGAATTGGTAAAACTGCCAAAGAGTATATTCAGGCAAGGATAATTACCGAAGCAAAAAGACTACTTTATTTTACAGCATTATCAAATAAAGAAATTGGATATGAGTTGGGGTTTACTGAGCCTGCTAATTTTAGTGCATTTTTCAAAAAAAACACGCAATTATCCCCTTTGAACTTCAGGAAAAAAGAAATTAAGACTTAATTGTCGGATTTTCATACGTTTCCTCCCTTTTTTCATATTCCACAGTATTTTAAACTGTTCCATCTTTGCACTTTATTTTTCAGGCAAAGAAAATGAATTGCAAGCATTTTATAATAACTTCACTTTTAACCGCCGGGATGGTGGCTATTGCTCCACAAATACTCAAAGCAATAAAGTGTAAACCGGTAAGATTGATTTGTGGTACATGGATGCCAGAAGGAGAAAATGATTATTTGTCAAATAAAAACAAAAAAACGATGAAAACAATAATTCACAGAGCAGAAACAAGAGGGCATGCGAATCATGGTTGGTTAGACTCACACCATACATTTAGCTTCGCCAATTATTATAACCCTGAAAGAATGCATTTTGGGGTGCTGCGCGTCTTGAATGACGACACAGTAGAGGCAGGGATGGGTTTTGGTACGCATCCTCACGACAATATGGAAATTGTTTCCATCCCATTAGAGGGCGATTTAGAGCACAAAGACAGTATGGGAAACATAGCCGTAATTAAAGAAGGGGATGTACAGGTAATGAGTGCAGGAACTGGAATTACGCATTCGGAATACAACCAGAATAAAGACAAAGAAGTGAAGTTTCTTCAGATCTGGCTGTTTCCGAATGAAAAAAATGTGACGCCAAGATACGACCAGATTTCACTGAAAGATATTGAAAAAGAAAATGAGTTTTACCAGGTTCTTTCGCCCAATAAGGAAGACCAGGGCGTTTGGATTCACCAGGATGCCTGGTTTCATTTAGGGAAATTCACCAAAGGAAATGCGGATGAATACCGAATTAAAAAAGAAGGTAATGGTGTTTACGCATTTATCATTGATGGGGAAGTGGAAATTAATAATGAAAAGCTTTCCAAAAGAGATGGAATGGGTATTTGGAACACCGATACCATCAAAGTAAAAGCAACAGAAAATGCGCGCGTACTTTTGATGGAAGTGCCAATGGTAATGTGATTAGTCGTATTCCTTCAATCTCAAACAGACCTAAAATGGAAATACAGTTAATTGAAGACCAAACAAAGGGCTTTGCCATTGCCAGAGATAACATTATAGCAGCAGGCAAAATGACCTACTCCATTGCTTCAGCAGATTTTATAATCATTGACCATACCGAAGTGGAGCCAATGTTTAATGGCAAAGGAGTCGGCAAACAATTGCTATATAAAATTGTTGAAATGGCACGGGAAAGAAACATTAAAGTACTGCCATTGTGCCCATTTGCGAATGCTGAGTTTCAGAAAACTACAGACATTCAGGATGTATTAAAACAATAACCAACTAAAAATTTGAAAAATGAAAAACAACACAACCTGGTCAATTGACCCCACGCATTCAGAAATTGCTTTCAAAGTAAAGCATATGATGATTTCAACTGTTACTGGTTATTTTGATGATTTTGAGGCAACTGTAAAAACAGATGGCGATAATTTCAACAATGCTGATATAGAATTTAGTGCCAGAACAGCATCAATAAATACAAAAAACAAAGATAGGGATGCACATTTAAGATCGGATGATTTTTTCAATGCTGAGAAATTTCCTGAACTAAAATTTATTTCAAAATCATTTGATGGTGAAAAGCTTATTGGCGATTTAACCATTAGGGATGTGACAAAAGAAGTTACTTTGGATGTTGATTTTAACGGCATAGCAGTAGATCCTTATGGACAAACTAAAGCTGGTTTTGAAGTCAAAGGGGAAGTCAACAGAAAGGACTTTAATTTAACCTGGAACGCAGTTACAGAAGCGGGTAGCATTGTGGTTTCTGACAAAGTTAAGTTGGAAATAGACGTGCAATTTGTCAAACAGGCCTAAGATTAATTCAGACCAACCGAAGATTTGACGATTCACAAAAGTGGATATCCGTGAAAATAGATTACACAAAAGAGGCAGTTTGATAACTGCCTCTTTTACGCTTTATAACCCTTTATTGTTTTGGTGAAAGAGTAATCGTCACTAAGCGATAAAACTTTTTTTTCGGTGTTAAACATAAATTATTGTTGTTTCTTATCTATTTGTATTCTGCACCAATATTGGGACAACCTACCCCTGAAATAGTATCTGTCCTGGTTTCAATGTCGGTTTATCCTATATTCATCAAAATGGCAAAGCAACTTATTCCAGATCCGTGATTCATTCTACCTATTTAGTTCCTCATCCACAATGTCGTTTAGCGATACTTGCCGGCTGATTTTGCCAATTAATTGATCTATTTCTTCATTGCGGAGTATATCACGCACACCAGCACGGGCATTTGCTATACGGAGCAGAATACCCTTTGCTTTTAAATCCAGGAAAAGCTGGCCAATCATTTTAGCTCCTGCGCGGTCAACGTGGGGGGAAGTGTTCAAATCCCATATCACTGTTTTTAATGAACTTCCGGCTTCATCGACTTTCATCAGGATGTGGTTTTCGATGTATTCGGTATTAAAGTAATAGATGGATGATTCAACCCTGAACAAGAAAAGCTGTGGAAACAATTCATTGTCCGGGTTTCTTTCCACATCGGAGTAACGGCGGGTGCCTGGTATTTTTCCTAATATGGCGATGTGGGGAGTGGAAACCGCTTTAATTACCAGGACTAAAGTAACGATGGCTGCTATCATAACGCCTTCGAGTATTCCAAGAACGAGTACTCCAATGACCGCAGTTACAGAAAGGACAAGTTCTGTTCTATTGGTTTTCCATAGATGAATAAACTCTTTTACATCAATGAGTCCTTTTACTGCCACAATCACAATACAAGCCAGCACCACATTGGGCAGATTTTCTAAAAGTCCGGTGAACAGCAGAAGGCAAATTCCAATGACTATTGAGGCAATGATGAGCGCAACCGGTGTTTTTGCTCCCGCTTTATCATTCACAGCGGTTTGCGATAAACCACCACTCACCGGATAACTTTGTCCAAGTCCGGTAGCCAGGTTGACAATACCGATGGCAAGCAGCTCCTGCCGGGGATTAATTTTATACCCATATTTTTGAGCCATAGTTTTTGCTGATGAGACACTTTCGATGTAAGCCAGCAAAAAACAGGCGAAAGCAAGCGGAAAAATTTCATCCAGATCGGCGGCATCGAAACCGGGTATATGAAATTGAGGTAAACCGGCAGGAATTAATCCCACGGTGCTTAATCCAATATTTCCCAGGGGTGTTAGAGTGACGACTAGTATAGAGGCAATCACCACCAGAATGGCTATGGGCCTGCCGGGGAAAAATTTCTCCCCCAGAATTAGCAATAAAAGCACGATTATACCAAAGGCAAGGACATAGTAATTAAAATGCGGCCATTGCTGGGCAAGCACCACCAGCCGGCTGAAAAAGTTTGAGCCACCCCCTGGGACACCAAATAGTTTAGGCAATTGGGTAGTGGCAATAGCCAGTGCAGCCCCTGCTTTGAAGCCCAGCATCACCGTATCACTGATGAAATTAATAATGCCGCTCAAACGCAGAAAATAGGCCAACAGGCTCAATCCGGCAAACACCAGGGCTGTAAATGATGCAATGTCAGCCCAGCGCTGAGGATTCCCATAAGCCATGTTGGCGATGGTGACACCAATAAGTAGTGATATAGCTGAAGTGGGACCAATGGCAAGTTGCCTGCTGCTTCCAATGAATGCATAAAAAATGCCGCCCAAAAGGTAACCGTATATACCATATTGCGGCGGCAATCCGGCAAGTGAAGCATATGCCAGGGAAACCGGTATGGCATAAGCAGCGAGGGTAGTGCCTGCAAGGACATCTTTCTTTAAAAAGCCTGAATTGTATGTCCGTAACCAGGCTAAAGCCGGAAGATGATTTTCCCAAAACATCATTATTGCAATTGTGTTTTTTCGCTGTTACATGACCATATTTTCTTCCTGCGCAATTTTTATGCTTTCCCTGTTTTGTAAATTATTTACACTACATTTAAAACAATATAAAGGTGCTACCACTCAAATGCTACAGGGTTGCAAAGATAAGCCAGCTTTTTTGAAGAATTTGAATAAAAATATTATGCTGATCTTTCAAGTAAAAAATACGGCCAATAGATTTTATTGGCCGTGAACTATAGCTTTTCCGGGTAAATTTATATTTCGTCTGTTTTCAATAATGTTGGTTCAGAAGTTTTGCCCTCTTTGGTGATGGAAACATAGAATGTAAAGCCTTTTGATTCTAAATACTGAAGATAGGGTTTCACCTCAAGATATTGCTCGGGAGCCACTATACCGGTCAATTTTTCCTTTGCATTTGCAACGACCTGTGCTGCATAAGAGGCAGACAAACCTGTAGCCGGGTTCATTTCACAGGCGCAGGTATATTCAATCATCATCGCTTTGCCCTCTTTTTCACCATTAACCTCTACATGAATCTGGAATTCTACTTTTTCGGCGTCTTTATAATCTTTAGGATCAATGGCAAACTGTTCGCCCATGAGTGCGAAAGCTATGTCCCTTCGGTTAAGTTCAATGCCACTTATATTTATTGTACTGTCTTCTGCAAGGCCAATTGCCTCAAAAACTTTTAAATTTGAGATATCCATCGCCCCCGGCCAGATATTTCCCCGATTGGTAACTGTGATAACCCCCGGAATATACTTTGACAATGTTAAAGGTTCGCCATGACCTACATAATGAACTGGATATTTATCTTTCGGTGCTATAAATTGTACAAGTTTAGTACCGGAAGCGGATGGCACGCGTGTAATTTTTCCATCAAGAAATTGCGGATTGGTGCCTGTGGACATTTCTAAAGCATGATAGTAGGTAGCGCCTAAGCTGCGTATGTTATTAGATTCACTGAGAATGCTTACAATCCAGTTGGTATGAATTTCATTTGTTTTGTCCAATTGTCTGGAGCCCAATAGTGCCAGTATGTTGGTAGTTCCGGGGCTGGCTCCCTGACAAATAAGAGCTGTGATGCCGGCTTCTTTGCATTTTTCATCATACCCGAACAAAACTTCTACGGCGGCTGAATCATCGGCAACGTCAACATAGTCGATTTTTTCATTGATACAGGCTTCAACCACGTATCGAACAGTCCTGTAAAAAGGACCGGTTGCATTAATAACAACATCATAATCTTTAATCACCCTGCGCAGGAGTTCTTCATCGTAAATATCAACATAGATGGCTTTTGTATTTCCACCAATTTCGTCTGCCAATTCCTGTGCAAACTCTAAATTAATATCTGCCAGGCCCACTTCAGATGTATGCTTTGCCTGTGCTAAATCCTTCGAAATAACTGTTCCAATTGCTCCGACCCCAATCACTAAATATTTCATTTATTTCCTTTTTTTTAAGATTTTGTATTGACCAATTGCTACAAAGATACTTATAATATTTACAACAAAAGCTTTAATGACTGCATATAGCAGCAAAAATTTAATTATTTCTTTTTAATAAAATCGTGTCTTTGTGGCACATTTAAAATAATCAGTCGCTGGCTTTTAATTTATGATTAAATTTGGCATCTTATAAATTTTCTAATTCAAACAGGTTAAAAATAACTTCTATGAGCGAACAAAATACTGATGCAATTGCCAAAAATTATTTCCCCTGGCCGATAATGATTTTAATGTCATCCGTTACTTTTGTCGGGATACTTTCAGAACTTATGCCCTCAGGAGTACTTCCGCAGATGATGCAGGAACTAAATCTTACCGAAATACAGGGGGGTAATCTTGTTGGCTATTATGCATTGGCCTCTGCAATATTTTCAATTCCGCTTATTTCAGCCACGATGCACTATAACCGGAAGTTATTGTTGCTTCTACTGCTGGGGGGATTTGCAATTTCCAATGTTATTGTTGCTTTAGTCAGCAGTTATGCAGTGGTGATATCCATGCGTGTAATTGGTGGTATTTGTGCCGGCATAATGTGGCCTATGATAGCCGCCTATGGTATGAGGTTGGTGTCGCCAGACCAATACGGAAAAGCTGTTGCAGTAATTATGGCAGGAACTACCCTGGGTATCAGTCTGGGTATGCCCTTAATGACATGGATTGGTGATAACTATGGCTGGAGAAATGAGTTTATAGTCATTGGAGTAGTCATTGCGGTAATTGGAATTTTAAGTATGCTGATGTTGCCTTCCCTTAAAGGAGAGAAATTAACCCGGGAGTCATCTCCATTTGCGATGCTAAAAAACAAAGCTGTGCTTATGGTTTTACTTTTCACCCTGGTAGGAGTTTCTGCTCATTATGGCGTGTATGTATATATTGCAAGTTTGGTAGAATCTATGCAGATAGCCGGAGGTATTGAAATGGCTCTGGTTATGTTTGGTATAGGCTCTTTGCTTTCTGTTGGAATTGCAATAAAATATACAGACAGCCATTTGCAACTTCTAACCATCTTAATGTTCGCGCTATTGATTTTATCCATGGCTATTTTTCTTGTTTTTGGTGGTGCAATAGGCATTGCTCATTTTGGGTTTTTCCTTTGGGGAGTTTCATTCGGCCCTTTGGTTGCCCTGTTTCAAACTGCTGTTGGGCGACAGGTTGATAAAGCAAAAGATATAGCAACCTCCATTCAATCCTGTACCTTTAACCTTTCAATAATGATTGCAGCTTCCATTTGCGGTATTTTACTCAGCAGATACATGGCAATGAGCCTGCCTGTTTTCTCTATCGCAATGGCTGTTCCCGGACTTATACTGGCATTTATTGCCAAAAAAACGCTGGGGAGAGCATAATGGATTCGCAGTATTAAAAAAGGCTGCCATTTGGCAGCCTTTTTTTTGGGAATGCTTAAATCATCATCTGCTTCAGCATCATATGCTGTTACGTTTTATTCAGATATAAGTAGCAGAATACTTATAGCTTTATCTCTTCTGTAACTGCCGGCGCAGCTTTTCTTCCACGTTTCTTAAAAGTTCCATCCAGTTGTCCCCCGAATCAGAAGCATACGGGTCATTACCCGGGATACCCAGTCTGATGCCTATATCTTTGGCATCTGTTGATTTTCCACTTTTTTCAGTAAAATAAACGTCAACAAAGTTAACCTGAGAAACATGCCTTTTTAATCTGTCAATTACATTCCTGATCTCCTGCTGCATGTCATCGCTAATGTCGATGTCAACTGCCTGAACATCTATCTTGATGCCTTCAAAATTTTCTGTGTAATTCATTTTTGTGATTTTTAGAGTTTAGTGGCAAAGATAGTTCCTTTTTTTGAAGGAAACAGGATATAAACATCAATGCTGAAATAGTGAGAACACAACATCGGGGTGCTTGTTAAAGAGTCAGGGTGCGGTTTTTGAGTCGCACCCTGACTTGATTAAAAGCTTAGAGATTTAAAGAAATTTCATATTCCGGTTCTCTGCAGCGAAACAGGAAGTCTCCATTGCGTACCGATGCCAACACATCTACTCTTTTACGAATCGCTTCATAAACAGAAGATTCATTGAGAACAATAAAGTTGGCTGGTTTGCCAGTTTCCAAACCGTAGTTATCATGAATATTCAGACAACGGGCTCCATTATAGGTGATTAAATCAAAATCTGACATTATTTCTTCCGGCGACATGATTTGAGCCAGGTGAATTCCATTGTCGAGAATATTCATCATATTGCCATTTCCCATAGGATACCATGGGTCGTTTATGGAATCTTGTGCGAAGGCCACATTTATGCCATACTCAATAAATTCCTTCACCCTGGTTAATCCCCGGCGTTTGGGATAAGTGTCCTGGCGACCCTGGAGATAGGCATTTTCAGTAGGACAGGAGATAAAGTTCATCTTACTCTTCTGGAATAAGTCCAACATTCTGTATGCATAAGAGTCATCTGCCGAACCAAAAGAGCAGGTATGGCTTGCAGTGGTTCTGCTGCCATAATCTTCCATAAGGACAAGTGCGTTTAACAATTCCACAAAACGTGAATGTGTATCATCGGTTTCGTCGCAATGGACATCTATCATTTTATCATATTTTAAAGCAAGCTTAACGATGTCGTGCACAGACTTTTCACCAAATTCCCTGGCCGGTTCATAGTGGGGTATTCCACCAACAATGTCAGCTCCCATTTTAAGGGCTTCCTCTACCAGATCAACTCCACCCTTATAGGTGTACATGCCTTGCTGTGGAAAGGAGACTATCTGTATATCTACGATGTCCTTGAGTTCTTCTTTCATTTCCAGCATAGCTTTCAGAGCGGTAAATTTGGGGTCTGTAACGTCAATATGTGTACGGATGTGTTGAACTCCTTGAGAAACCTCATCTTTGATCCCTTTCATTGCAAGTCTTTTTACACTTTCAACTGTGAGCGTCTCTTTGAATTTAGGCCATAGCTCAATGGCTTCAAACAACGTACCTGATCCGGCTCCTTCCTGTCCTAATTCCGACAAGGTATAAACGTAATCCAGATGTAAGTGAGGGTCAACATAAGGAGGTAAAACAAGCTTCCCCCCCAGGTCGATTTCCTCTTCACACTTAGGCAGGTTGGTTCCAATCTGAGAAATTTTACCATTTTCAACAATCATTTCGGTTGCTGTGTCGTTACGATAAAACCTGGCATTATAAAACTTTTTCTTCATCTTAAGCTTTTTTTAAGGTTATTACTGATTTTAACAATATTGTTAGATAAAATCTAATATTGTTGACCGCTAAGATAATAAAATAAAGTCACTTATTGCTAAAAATATCAACATCTAATCTGTTTAATTGTTAAAGTTATCTTACCTTTGCAGTAAACCCTGTTAATGCCGGAGATAAGACATTTCTAATTTTTTTTACTGCAAAGGGAACTATTCGGATCAATAAATCATCATTAAAACAATAAGAAAAATATGACACTGATTACCAAAAAAGATATCGTGGAATTACACGATATACACCAGGAAAATTGCATTTCAATTTTTATTCCTACTCATAGGGCAGGTGAAAAAGTATTGCAGCAAGAGGATGCTCTTATGCTAAAGAACCAATTGAAAGAAGTAAAAAGCAAGTTGTCTGCAAAAGGTCTTCAAAATGTAGTTATCACCGATATGGTTGCTCCGGTTCAGCAGTTAATTGATGATAGTTCATTCTGGCGTGAGCAATCGGATGGCCTGGCCATATTTATAGCCGAAGGTTTTACCCGGATTTACACTCTTCCCATTTACTTCAAGGAATTTAACTACATCTCAAATTCATTTTATTTGAAACCATTGATGCCAATTTTTGCCGGAGATGGGGATTTTTATTTATTGATGCTTGAGCGGAGTAATGTAAAATTATATGCATGTACCCATTATAGCTTCACCGAAATAAAGATAGATGATCTTATTCCTGAAACCAAGCAGGATCGTGTTGGCTATGATTATGAACAAAAAAATCTGCAGTTCAGAACCGGGCAGGGTGCCTCAGGACATGCGTTATATCATGGCCAGGAAGCAGCTACAGGAAAGAGAAAGAACGAAATCAAGAAATATTTAAGGGCAATAAACGATGGTATTGCCCCGCTGTTGAGAGAAGAAAAGCGACCAATGCTTATTGTTGGGCAGAGACCGAATTTTGATATATATAAAGAGGTAAACACTTATCCCAATTTGTTGGAAGAAAGTTTGCAGGTTGATTTCAACAATACCACAGTTTTTGATGTCCATGAGTTGGCCTGGGAAAGGATAGCTCCGATATTTGACCAGACGCGAAAAGACAAAATCGCACTTTTCCTTAAAGAAGAAGGAACCGGCAAAACAGCCATAGGAATAGTTAAAATTCTGCCGGCGGCCATTAATGGAAAAGTTGACACCCTGTTTTGCGAAAATAAAGCAGATATCTTTGGAAACTACAAAGAAGAAAATAATTTGATCGTGGTTACTCAAAGTGAGGAAAGTGAAAACACCATATCCTTGATGAATTTGGCTGCAATTGAGACATTTGTTAATGGTGGCGAAGTATACCTGTTGGATAAGGAAGAAATGCCTAATCCCAACTCAAGAATAAATGCTTTGTTCAGATACTAAAAAACAATGATCCATTTTTAGATTGACCGACTTAAAAAAAGGGCCTTTTTAGAATATACGCCTACAGTCTCATTCTAAGCATTTGGCTGTACTTTTTGATTACGATTTATATTTTCTGATTGTCCATTGACAGTTTGTAAATGATATTTAAACTATCTGACCCATGTTTAAACTATCTGACCCATGTTTAAACTATCTGACCCATGTTTAGAGTATTTTTTCAATTGCCGATTCCATCTTCTCTGGTTTTGTCATAGGTGAAAACCGTTTAACCGGTTTCCCATTTTTATCAATTAAAAATTTGGTAAAATTCCATTTGATTTTGTTGCCAAATATCCCTCCGAGTTGCGTTTTTAGAAATTTATAAATTGGATGTGCATTCTCGCCATTTACATCCACTTTAGCGAACATTGGGAAAGTGACGCCATAATTAATTTCACAGAATTCCTGAATATCATTTGCATCTCCTGGCTCTTGTGAGCCGAACTGGTTGCATGGGAAACCCACAACCACAAAATCTTTGTCTTTGTACTTTTGGTAGAGCTTTTCCAGTCCTTCGTATTGGGGCGTAAGCCCACATTTACTGGCCGTATTGACCACCAATACTGTTTTCCCTTTAAATTCACCCATTGAAACAGTTTCCCCCTGAAGTTGTCTTGCCTTGAAATCGTAAAAATTCATTCATTAAGATTTAAAATGTGAATAAAAAAGATGCTTTTTAGTTCCCACAACAGGTAGAATACCCGAAAAGGAAATTTTTTATCTGATGCATGTCGCTGATGATTTATAAATTTCCCATCTTGTTCTTTTTACACTTTACAAGATGAAAGGGATAGACGTCACGTACATCTGTTATATCAAATAGTCCTACTTTGCCAAACTCTTCCCGTATCGTATCATGGTCGTAAAAGAACATTTTTAAACCACCAAATAACTCAATTTTGTCTTTGCCAATGCAGGTTCCCTGGCCATAAATTTTTGCTTTCTTTGAAACTGTTGCAAAAAACATAAAGCCGTTTTCACTAAGCTGATTGAAACAATCACTGATTAATTTTTTTCTTTCATCTTTATTTAAAAAGTGGATCAAAGCGTAACTATATATTCCGTTATATAGTTTTTTATCAAATGGCATTTCAGTTACTGAACCATGATAAATCGTCAGCTTGTTGCCGAAATGTTTATAAGCCAGATCAATGGCAGTTTGAGAAATCTCAATCCCTGTTACGGTCATTCCGTTTTCTATGAAAATTTGCGCATTCCGTCCATAACCAATACCCGGGATAAGTACATTTTTCACATTGTTTTTAACAAAAAAATCACAGGTCAATAGGGTTGAAGGTGATGGCTCAAAACCCCACATTTCATGATTTTTTTTAAAGGATGCTTCCCAAAATTCTGTCATTGTTAGTAGGTTTTTAATTTAAACGTCTCAGGTCATTTTTTTGATGTTTTGAAGGACTCCGCCATCTACTAAAATATCTGTACTTGTAATAAAACGTGCAGCATCACTCACTAAGAAGCTTACAGCATCTGCTACATCTTCCGGCTGACCATTACGTTTTAAAGGCGTTGCCTGTTTTAGTATTTCCATTTCTTCAGGATGCTCTTTTGCGGCTTTTAATGCCATTGGCGTTTCAATAACCCCGGGAGAAACGGATACAATTCTTGCTCCCCGTTCTCCCCATTTATCTGCGTATTTGTGGGTTAATAATTGCACTCCTCGTTTCGTAAAATTGTACATGATATCTGAATCCTTATTTGCAAACCGACTGACAATATCGAAAGATTCCAATGCTTGTGGATTTGTCAAGGCTTCATCATATTCTTTATTTGCCGGAATTGTATGGGCCTTCATCGATGAAAGTAGAATAGCCACTGAGTCTTTTACGACAAGCTCATAAAATGCATTTATTAACAACTCCGTAGCAAGCAAATTTATGGTATAAACTTTTTTTAAGTCATTAACTGCTCCGCTTACCCCGGCAGCATGAATAAAAGCCTTTAATGAACCCCTTCGACCCACATAGTTAATGAGCTTTTCAATGTCCTTTTTATCGGTAATATCACAGGCAATTCCTGTAACATCAAAGCCTTCGCTTGCCAATGTTTCCACCGTTTCATCCACCATCTCATGTGAGTAATCGGTAATAATTATTGGTTGGTCTTTTAAAGCCCTTGCACAAGCCTGACCTATTCCTCCAGCTCCTCCTGTTACTACAATTAGTTTTTTTTCTGTATTCATTTTAAATTTATGTTTTGGACTTAATTATATTAAAAAGTAATTGGAGAAACTATGTTTTTGAGTAAACTAATCACACTATATGCAGCGAGTGTACTAGATTTTGGATTGTCATCAGACGGCGTAGTCTCAATTGTGACATTAACTTTTATTATTTTTCCTGTTAGGTTAATCTCATGCTCGTTGCTTTCTAACCCGGGAATACTGTGAATAGACACTTTAATATTCTCAACACCCGTTGTCGCTATGGCAGTAGCCACTGCAACATTAACATTCTCAGGAAAATGTTCTATTGCTTCCATCGCTGAACCACTGAATATTTCTTCGGCTTTTTCTTTTGAAAGTTTTCTGCCCTTTAAAAATGGTGCTCCATTTAATGAACCTGGTGATTTTTTTGTGGTAATACTTACTTCTGCATCCTCCATTAACATAGCTCCGCGTAAAACATCAAAACCACCTACTGCTCCTGATGGTATATATACCCGGCAATTATTTTCTAATGCTGCTGCTTTAACATTATTATAATACTCTTTGTCGGCAAGAGCACCTACTGATAAAGGAATTAGACTTATACCATTTTCTAAGATTTTAATTCCAATATTTTTAAAGACTTCCGGAGAGGCAGCTTCAATAATATAATCTGGTTTATCATCAATTATTTCATTTAAAGTTTTATATGCCTTACAACCTATTTCATGTGCTAACTTTACTGCATTTTCTATTCTTCCGCTTAGTACACCTAATATTTCATATTCCTCACTCAAGTCCCCGGAAACAACTTTTCCAATAATGCTACCTAGTGCTCCACTGCCTATTATAGCTATTTTATATTGCTTCATTTTATCTTCCTTTCTTTAATAATATAAAAGTGTTGACGGCACATTTAAAAGAAATTTAGTTGGAGCGTGAGCTCATAAGGCTTTGATCCAGATGCATTCGGGATGCCGGCAAATGATGCCGGCTATTAGAAATCACACAAGTTTTGTCACTCTCTTTACTCATTAAACGCTACTCATAAGTATATTCCCAAATTGGATGGTAAATTACCGGTTAGTTCACCACTTTCGCACATTGCCGCATATTCGAAATAGGCACTCTGTTAGTTCAGAAAAATACAATGTAGAATGTGATTTCCCATCATTATCGCTATAAACTCTGATAACCCGAAACATGATTTAAGTTTCTAATGCATACCTGTCCCATTTAGCTGATGTTGCGCCCGTTTCATAGGTGCTATTGAGGAAATCTAACAGCATTTCTTCGGGTTTGTTTGATTTTTGCACAAGGCTATATGGAAGAATAAACTCTCTTAGCGCTTCATGATAATACGTGCCTTTTGGTTTCACTTCCGCATTTTTATAGCCTGCAGGCTCCGGGTACAAATAGGCATAAAAAGCCGCTTCGGGTAATACCTCACTGCCGGGCCAAAAGCCTAAACTTGCCACTTCATGCGAATAGGCTTCCTGTGCTACCCAGTCAGGAAGGTTAGGAATACCACCCGGATGTGGTGGTGCTTTTCGTCCTGAAAATCTGGATACTGCCAGGTCGAAGCTGCCCCAGAAAAAATGCACAGGACTACATTTACCCTTGAAATTACATCGCATTTGAGTGAGCACATTTTGCATTTTTAATAATGCCTGATGCAAGGCTGCTGTTTGTGCTTTTTCGTATGTGGCGTTCACCGTGTCTTTTTCAAATGGTATTGGATTTTCCATTTCAACAGGTGTGGAGTTTATTTTTAAATCAATATCCAAATCCCGGAGTACTGTAAATATTTTACGGTAAAAATCAGCCACAGAATTGCCAAACAGATCAAAATCCCTGACTTGTCCATCACTTGTGATGACCTTTAATTTATGGTTTATAAAATCAAAGTCAATTTGGAAATGCTTGTTTTTATAGGGCATTTCAAGGGTGGAAAGACCTGTTGGCGTGATGTGCAGGGTAATATGCCAGGAGTGATTGATCCACGGTGCTACAGCTAATTTTATTTTACCAACAATTTGTGTCCACATATGCAGGGTAGCATAGGTGTCTTTTCCGTTTTCGTAGGATAATACAGGCCAATTATTTTCCATTTTATTATCTTTAAATTATTTAAAAATCACCCGGTTTGCTATTTCAGTCTCATCTCCAGAGATGATATATGACCGTTTCTTATAAACCTTTAGGTGAACGGTTGCGTTCCTTTCTGTTTTGTTGCCACTCCTAATCCCTTCACCTCTATCATAGCATTTCCAATTACAACAAAGTCTGTGCAGTTAAGTTTGGCATTGACTGATTGTTCAGGGGTGAGCATAAGATATACCGCGAATTGTAGCCTATAGCTTTTATTTTAATCAATGGTCTTTCTCAACTTTGCAACAGGTGCATCAACGTGGTTTAATTCAGTTGTCCAATCCAGTAAATTCTTATTTAGCCATTTTACTCCCTGGATGATTTCGTCCTTTTAAGAATTCAAAACATTTTAATTTCAGGTGATTGCCTCGTGATGGAAAATCCTGTTTTTTTCACCACCAAGGCCTAAAAAATCACAATGTTTAAATACCTGTTTTTCATTTTTTTGTGAATCCTGGTTTCTTTCTGGCTGAGTGGCATTCTCTTTTTTTACTTATCCGGAATGGACTCAATACTTTAATTTTTGGGTGATGGATAAGGCATAAATTCAGTGTCGTCTCCTTTAATTTTAGGAAAGGATTGAGCCTTCCATTTCTGTTTGGCTTCTTCAATCAGTTCTTTGCTTGATGCAACAAAGTTCCAATCAATAAATCGTTCTTCGGGAAAAGGCTCCCCACCAAAAATATAGATGGTGCTATTTTCCTGAATGGTGAATTCACAATGTTTGCTCTCTTTTGCCACTAACAATTGGTTGGGGCCATAAATATTCCCCTCACTTTCAATGGCGCCTTCAAGAATATACAAACCCGCTTCGCCATAAAGCTGATCGCCGATATTCAATGACTGTTTTGTTTTGCTTTTGATTTCAAGCATAAACAGTTTGCTGAAAACCGGAACGGGTGATTTTCTGCCAAAGGCTTCACCGGCCACCAGTTTGAATTGAATGTCACCTTCTGTCCAGGCAGGAATTTGCTCCCGTTCAATATGAGAAAACTGTGGTTCCATCAGCTCCTGTTCTTTTGGTAAGGCAACCCATATTTGTAGCCCGTGCATGTTTATGGCAGAATGGCGCAAGTATTCAGGAGTGCGTTCCGAGTGAACAATCCCTTTTCCCGCCGTCATCCAGTTAACGGCACCGGGTTTTATTTCGATTGCATTGCCCAGGGTATCGCGGTGCATGATGCTTCCTTCAAATAAGAAAGTCAGGGTAGAAAGCCCAATGTGCGGATGCGGCAACACGTCAAAGTTTTCCGCTTCGCTTAATTTAACAGGCCCCATGTGGTCAATGTATATAAAAGGGCCTACCATGCGTTTCTGCCGAAAGGGCAGCAAACGGCCAACCATAAATTTACCAATGCTGGCAGCCCTTTCCTCAATGATCAGTTTGATGTTTGACATAATAAAAATCTTTGAGTGTTTAATTTGCTCATACAATCAGCTTTTCTATCTGGTTTCTATAAGCTGTGTTTTGCAAATATTGAATGCGTTTATTTCAAGTCGCTCCCCATCATTTTACCATGGATTTCTTTTGCGGTATATCCAGTGGTCAATTGAAATTTTTCCTGCGCCTGCTATTGCAATAGCGAAGAAAACTGCCGAATAAAGCAGGGGTAACTCCTGTCTTCCGAATCCATCATTTGCATGAACAATGAATGCTGCGACCAACATGGTGATAATAAGTGGAATGGCCGCCAGCCGTGTAGCAATACCGAATATTAACAGTAAGGAACAGAATACTTCCGCAAAAACGGCAAGTGCCAATGATGCTGTGGCCCCCACGCCAATTGGGTCAGAAAACTGTATTGGGTCTGGTCCAAAAAATGTTGAAAATTTACCCATACCATGTGTCAGCATTAAGATTCCGACCACTATGCGGAGCAGCAATAACGCAAAATTTATGTTGTTGGGGTAATTGCCCGGATTGAAAACACTTTTAATCATTATTAATTTGTCTATAAAATTATCAGGATTAACCGATTTATTATTGTAAGTATCTAAGCAACTGGCGTTTAGAATTTTTATAAATAAAAAAACTGAAACCAGTTGAGATTCTGTTGCTCCAAACTGTGAACTATTTCAGAGTTGACTTCAGGCAATCCTTTCACAGATAGAGAGATAACACGGCCTTTCTTTACTCTGAAAAACAAAATTCAAACGATACAATAATTAACTTCATACACCTTTGAAGTGATTTTCTTCCTGAAGCTACCATGAATCAGAAAAGGATTTTTATAAATTATTGTTTTACAAACTGTCCGTGAAGCACAATGTTCACATCTTTTCCGATGGTATAAGATGTTGGATCGTAATCAATATTATAATCAAACCTGTTGATGGTTGCTGTGGCTTTCATTCCCATCCTTTCGCCTTGTTCACTTTTAACTTTTCCGCCATAATGCAAATTGAAAACCACATCTTTGGTAACATCTTTTATGGTCAGCTTGCCATACAATAAATATTGGTCTGGCTTGTCGGTAGGTGTAATTCTAGTGCTTTTAAAAGTCATAAGGGGGTATTTATCCACCTCAAAGAAATCAGCACTTCTTAAGTGGTTGTCCCTGTCTTCCACATTGGTATTTATACTGTTTACCTTAACGGTAAAATCAAAACTGGCATTGCTTAATGCTTCTCCCTCCGTAGTTAAAATACCTGTGTAATCCAGAAATTTGCCATTTACCAGGCTAATATTCGAATGTGAAATGTTGAAATTTAAGGAAGTATGGTACGGATCTACTTTCCATTGGGTTTGAGCGAATGAGCCAATACCAATAAAGGTCATTGCTAATAAAATCAATGTTTCTTTCATATTTTTTTAAATTTAAACTTTTAGTTAACAATAGAGTAACAATGTAGAACTAATAAAGTTGTTTCCTGAGTCGCGTATAGAATAGTCAGAGCGCTCACCGCCCAGCGCTGATTATTTAGATAATCAGGCATTTCAGGCGTCATTTTTATCATTTCAGTAGCTTTAACATTGCATAACAATACGGGATACCTAACATTCGCAGTTTATTAAAAACAAGCCAATCTGAACAAAAATACGCTATAATCATGAAATCTTTTAAAAACGGTGCAATGCTGTTGACTGTCCTTATTTTATTTTGGGGATGTGATGGCAATAACAAAGAACAAAATGAAATCATCCGGAAAGTGAAAATTGAACCGGTGCAACAGGCAGATTCTTTGTCGGTTAAATATTATTCAGGTATCATAAAAGGTGCGAGCGAGGTGAATCTGGCCTTTCGCGTAGCGGGGCCCATCCGGAAAATACTGGTAAAAGAGGGTGATTATATTAATCAGGGACAGCTGGTCGCGCAAATGGATACACGTGATTACGAGGTGCAGTTGCAGGCTGCGCAGGCCCAATACGATCAGGTGGAAGCCGAGGCCGGGCGCGTTATTGAACTATATTCCCGCGAAAGCGTAAATGAAAATGATTATGATAAAGCCGTGTCGGGATTAAAAATGGTGGGGGCAAAACTCAAAAATGCAAAAGACCAGCTCAACGATACCCAGTTGCGTGCGCCTGCTTCGGGTTATATTCAAAAAGTAAATTTTGAGGAAAACGAATTGATTGATGCCGGAATGCCTGTTGTTTCCATGATTGATGTTGGCTATTATCAGGTGAAGATAGATATTCCGGTTTCCCTGTATGTTCAGCGCGACGCCATCCGCTCTTTTTCAGGCGTACAACCTTCCATTTCTGATAAAACTTTCGACTTGCAATTGTTGAGTTACAGCAAAAAGGCCAACAACAATCAGTTGTATAAGGTGCAACTCCGTATCAACCCTGATCGTCAGCTTAAGCTTGCGCCCGGAATGGATGTTCAGGTGAAAATTGAACTGGCAACCAACGGAAGCCCACAAACCTGTGTTCCTTTAACCGCTTTGTTCAATGAAAAAGGCAGCACCTTCGTCTGGGTTTACCCATCCAGTAAAAGGGTGCAAAAGCGCGAGGTGGTTATTGGTAATCTTACAGGCGATGGCAGAATCCGAATATCGGAGGGACTTTTGCCCGATGAACAGATAGTGGTTGCCGGAGTGAACAACCTAAGCGACAACGAACAGGTAGAGCCGCTTGAAGCTGTTGCTGAAACCAATGTGGGAGGGCTGCTGTAATGTATCTCACAGAAGTAACATTCCGCAAAAAAGCCGTGGTTTGGTTTATTTTGCTTAGTATGGTTGTGGGCGGCATACTGGCCTTTCGCTCCATCAGCAAACTCGAAGACCCCGAACTGGTCGTAATGATGTCGCAGATTGTAACAGTTTATCCCGGTGCAAATGCGCATGAAGTTGAGATGCAGGTGAGCAACATCATTGAAGAAGAGCTGAGCTCTTTGAGTGATGTGGAAACCATACGGTCGAAATCAATGCCCAATCTGTCCATTGTGACGGTAATGCTTGAACTTACTGTACCCCAGAACGAAATTGAACAGCGCTGGGACTACCTGCGCCGCCGCATGAGCGAAGTAATTCCCAGGCTGCCTGAGGGAGCGCAGCCTCCAATGGTCTTCGATAATTTTGGCGACGTCTATGGCATGTTCTATGCCATGACCGGCGATGGCTACTCTTATCAGGAGATGAGCAAAATGGCCCGGTTCATCAAACGTGAAATGCTGGCCGTTGAAGGCGTTGCCCGGGTTGAAATTTATGGCGAACAGCAGCCCGTTACGGAAATTGTGTTCAATCCTTCCAAAATGGGAGAGCTGGGTGTGTTCCCGTTTCAGGTGATTGCAGCCCTGCAGGGAGAAAACAGTACGGTTTACCCCGGAAGCCTTCAAACCGGCAAACAAATGCTGGATATTTCGGTAGATGGTAAAATTGGCAGTGCCACCGATATTGCCAATGTGATGATAAAGGGATTGGACGGCAGCCTTTTTAAGTTGTCGGACATTGCAAGTGTAAATGAAGTTTATACAGAACCTTCACGCAATAACATGCACCTGAACAACAAAAATGCACTGGCCATTTCTCTCTCCATGGAATCGGGTGAAAATATTGTTGAAGTGGGCAAGCGGGTGGAAAAAAGGCTTGAAGAACTGAAACAGAATATACCGGTTGGCTACACCTTTGACAAAGTCTTCTTTCAACCCGGTTTGGTGAAAAGCGCTGTTGATGGGTTTATGTGGAATCTGGTGGCATCGGTGCTGATCGTTATTGTGGTACTGATGATTTTTATGGGTTTTCGCAGTGGTGTAATCATTGGAACGGGGCTGCTGCTGACCATTCTGGCGACTTTTCCCATCTTGCTGGCGGCCGGTGGAACCCTGCAACGGATTTCCCTGGGGGCTTTTATTGTAGCCATGGGCATGTTGGTTGACAATGCCATTGTGGTCATTGATGGAATTCTGGTGGATCTGAAAAAAGGGGTGGAGCGTAAAAAAGCCCTGATTCATCCGGCCAGCCGCACCGCCTGGCCATTATTCGGGGCAACCTTTATCGCGGTGGCTGCCTTTCTGCCGGTGTATCTGTCGAAGGATGCTGCCGGCACCTATGCGCGTGATTTATTCGTAGTATTGTGCATCTCACTCTTTATCAGTTGGGCGCTGGCCATCACCCAGGTGCCGCTGTTTGCCGAAAAACTGCTGAAACGAAAAAAGACGACCAGAGACGATAAGCCACTTTATCAGAGCTGGGGATACCGAAAATTAAGAAAAACACTTGGATTGCTGCTTCATTACAAAACAGCTACACTCATTGTGGGCGTCTTGTTATTGGCCATTGCTGCCTTCAACTTTCAAAACATTAAGCAAACCTTTTTCCCTGACTTCAACTACAACCAGGTTTACATTGAATACCGCCTTCCTGCCGGTGCAGGTCCGCGTAAAGTGAATGAGGATCTGCACAAGATTACTGAACATCTGCTTTCGCTGGATGAAGTTCAACAGGTGGTTTCCAGTCATGGACAAACTCCCACGCGTTATTGTCTGGTGAGGCCCATGGGCGAACCATCTGACAATTACGGCGAATTGATTGTGGATTTCGAAGACTATGAAACCATGACCCGTATGAAGCCGGTGCTCAGCGATTATCTGCATAGCAACTTCCCCGATGCCTACACGCGTATCCGGAAATACAACCTTTCCATCAAAGCCACGCATACGGTAGAAGTAGAGCTGAGCGGTCCCGATCCGGCTGTATTACGCGATTTAAGTAGCCGTACTAAGGAGATATTTAAGAATAACCCTTACGTAGATCCCTTTACCATTGAAGACGACTGGGAGCCTATGGGGCAGTCATTGCTTGCGCGTTATGTGCAGCAGGCAGGCAGTAGGGCAGGAGCTTCGCGCTCCGATGTGAGCAATGCCATCCTTGCAGCCACTGATGGACTGCCCATTGGCCGGTATTTTGAAGGACAAACCAGTGTAGGCATCGTAATGAAACTGAGAAATGCCGATGGTTCAAGAATTCAACACCTGGAAGATATACCGGTATGGAGTATGTTACCCAACCTTTCGGGCTTAGATGAAAAGGCGATACAGGAATTACTTACCGGCGTGAAATCCATGGATGACATAGTGAATGAACTGGTAAGTCCCGTTCCGCTGAGTGCGGTTACCCAAGGCATCCACCTCGACTGGCAGGAACAGGTGGTGAGGCGCGTAAACGGGCAAAGAGCCATTCAGGTACAATGTGAACCATTGGAAGGGCACAGTCCTGCGCAGGTGCGTAAAACCATGCTGAAGGAAATTGAAAACCTGCCTCTGCCTGATGGTTACAGCGCGGTTTGGGTAGGTGAGCATGAGCTGCAGGGCGATGCATTGCGCAATATTTTCAGTTACCTGCCCATTTCCATCATGCTAATTATCCTTACGCTTATATTGCTTTTCAACGATTTTAAAAAGCCCCTCATTGTGCTTATCTGTATTCCCATGGCTTTTGTAGGTATCGTGCCCGGAATGATCCTGGCAGGTCAACCGTTTACCTTTATGGCCATTATCGGCTCCTTTGGTTTGATGGGAATGATTGTGAAAAATGCCATTGTATTGCTCGATGAAGCGGAAACCCTGATTGCCGGTGGTGCACAAAGATATCCAGCCCTCATCAATGCCACAGTTTCGCGCACCAGACCAGTGTTGCTGGCTTCGTTTACCACCATCCTCGGGATGATTCCCCTGCTCACCGACCCCATGTATGCCAGTATGGCCGTGGCAATCATCAGCGGATTGATCGTGGGCACCCTCATCACCCTGCTGTTTGTACCCATTTTGTATGCAGCTTTTTATGGCGTAAAACGAACTGAAAATCTCGAACATAGTACAGAACCCCTATCATGAAAAAAATAATATCTGTTTCGCTTTTTGTTTTTCTGATTGGCTTGATGCATGGAACTGCCCAGGAACAAATGACCCTGCAACAGGCCAGGGAAAAGGCACTCATAAAAAATGAAAATTTGAAAGTGGCCGGCAAATATCTGGAAAAAGCCCGGGCAGAAAAAGCAGCGGTCGCAACCACGCGGTTACCGGCATTCTCTGCCATGGGCATGGGTATATATCAGCACAAGGACATAGAAATGGAGCTGATTTTGCCCACCCAGAAACCCAATCCGCTAACCGGACAATTGGAGCCCAACCTTATGATTGATCCGTCAACCGGATATCCGGTCATTGGGCCCGATGGAAACCCTGTGTTTAATATGTATGCCTGGTTGCCGCTAAATATAAGTTTGAGCGGAGCTTATCTGGCCGGGGTGATGCTGGAGCAGCCGGTTTACACCGGAGGAAAAATCAGTGCCGGCAATAAAATGGCCAGCATTGGCATTGAGATGGCGGATGAGAATGTTGAACTGGAACAGATGAATACCATCGAAGAATCGGACAATGCCTACTGGACGTATATTTCGGTATCCCAGAAGGTAAAACTGGCACAGCAGGCCGTGGATATGCTCACTAAATTGGTTGAAAAAGCAAGCGATGCGAAAGAAGTAGGCCTTTCAAACCGCAACGATTTGCTTAAAGCGCAGGTAGAGCACAACAATGCCAAACTCAATCTGCAAAAAGCAAAGAACGGGCTGGAGCTAAGCCGCATGAACTTATGCCGCATCACCGGCCTGCCCCTCAACACTGAAATTGTGGCTGTGGATACAGCAGTTCCTGTTCAGCCCCCTGCCGAACTAGCGCTAAAGGAGGAAACCATTACCGGTAGGCCGGAATATCAACTGCTTCAAAAAAATGTGGCTATGCAGGAACAAAATATCCGGATGGCAAAAGCCGACTTTCTGCCCACAGCAGGCTTTCAGGCAGCCTACAGCCACATTGGGGGCATAGAATTTACCGGAACCGATTTTACCAACACAAGTCTGAATGTGCTGGCATCTGTAAAAATTCCCTTATTTCACTGGGGTGAAGGGGTGAAAAAAATCAAAGCTGCACGGCTTGACAAAGAAATACAGCAGCTTGAACTGGAAAAGAACACCCAACTGTTGCAGCTCGAAGCACAACAGGCCCGCCTGAATGTGATGCTGGCCTGGGAACGCATTCAGATGAATGAAACGGCTGTAGCCCAGGCAAAAGAGAATTTACGCGTTACGCGGGATAATTATGAGGTGGGCATGGAGACCATTACCGAGCTTTTAATGGCGCAAACCAACTGGCAGAAAGCTTACAGCGAGTGGATTGACTCGAGAACTGAATATAAAATGAAAGAAACTGCCTGGCTGAAATCAACCGGAAGACTGTGGAAAACCGATTAAGCGGATTTCATCAGATCCAGAAGACTGCCAGTCAGGTATTGTTTGCTTATTTTTGATGATCCATTTGATACAAACAATGAAAAATAAAGAACTTCACTTTTTAAGTCAGCTCTCGTCCTATACCCTGAAAAGTATGCTTATCCGGATAGCCTCAGTGAGCGGAGTGGGTTTGTTGTTTTTCTTTCTATCCATAAAAATTACAGGTGATGTAAACCTACATGTATCTGTTTTTGAATATCTCCAGGTCGTGCTTATTTTCAACATCATCTCCGAAAGTAATGTTTTTATCGACCATCTTGCCGAACGATTCCTGCCCATTCCCGAAAAAATAAGCCTCCGCGTGGTTTTACACATTGTTGTAAGCCTCATTATCGCTGTGGCTGCCGTGTTTTACTTTTCATTGATTATGCGCGAGACCTCCTTCTTTTCATACCCCATTGTGCAGTTGATGATATTTCTGGGGCTGATTTTTATTTTCATCCTTATTCTCGTTTCGGTTACCCTGCGTATTGTTGAAAAGTGGATTTTCTCCGTCAGGCAATTGGAAGAACTCAAAAGCCTGAAACTCAAAAGCGACTACAATTCATTGCAGGCACAGTTGAATCCTCACTTTCTGTTCAACAATCTGAGTGTGCTGAAATCAATGATTACCTTCGACCCGGATGCTGCCATTGTCTTTACCCAGAATTTCACGGATGTGTATCGCTACGTACTTCAAAGCAAAGACCAGACTACGGTAAAACTTTCCGATGAACTGGAGTTTATGGATGCTTACACTGCGCTTCACAGGGAGCGAATGGGTGAGGCATTCCAGGTCATAAAAAAGGTGGGTGAAACGGCTTTAAAAAAAGATATTCCTCCCCTGGCATTGCAGTTGCTGGTTGAAAATGCCGTGAAACACAACATCGCAACGAAAGATGCACCGCTAATTATTCACATCGCATCAAACGAAGATTCGCTGACAGTTTCTAATAATTTGAACCTGAAAGAGTCGGCTTATTCTGAAAAAACGGGCCTGAACAACTTAAAACAGCGGTATGCACTGTTGAGCGACCGTCAGGTAGAAATAAACCATGGAAACGATACCTTTGAAGTGAAAATACCTTTGCTATGAACTCAATTGTAAAAATAATACTTGTTGAAGATGAACCTTACAATCTGCGCTTGTTGCAAGGAATGATTAAAAAGCTGAGGCCGGAATGGGAAGTAGTGAAAACCCTTGAAAGTGTTAAAGGCAGCGTTGAATGGCTTCGCAACAATCCGCATCCCGACCTCTTTTTTATGGACATTCAACTGGCCGATGGGCTGTGTTTTTCCATTTTCGATCAGGTCGAAGTGAAGGGAATGGTAATTTTTACTACGGCTTTTGATAATTATGCCATTCGTGCATTCAAGGTGAACAGCATTGATTATCTGCTGAAGCCTTTTAAGGAAAAAGACCTGGAAGCAGCCATTGAAAAGTTTGAAAATTTCAGTGAGCGTTCAAAGGGGGTAAAAAATAGTCCTGATTATGCTGAAATCATGGACGCCATCCGCAAAGGTGAGAAGAAATACCGGAAACGCTTCCTGATTTCAAAAGGGGCAGCCTTTTACATGCTTCCGGTGAAGGAGATTGCTTACTTTTTCAGTGAAAACCGTGTCACAACGGCGGTCACATTCAGCAATCAAAATCATGTGGTGGATTTTCCGCTGGAAATCCTGGAAGAGGAGCTTAACCCTGAAACTTTTTTTCGGGCAAACCGCCAGTTAATTGTGAATATCCAGGCCATAGAAAAAATTGAAAATTACTTCAGCGGAAAGCTGAAAATTCGCCTGAATCCTCCTTTCGGGGGTGAACCGATCATCAGCAGGCTTAAAGCCAGCGATTTTAAAGCATGGGTGGGGAGGTAAGTTTTATCTTAGCGAATATCCAATTATCAATTGAAATTTTACCTGCACCTGCTATTGCAATTACTACGTAAATCGCTGAATAAAGCAGAGGTAATTCCTGCTTTCCGAATCCATCGTTTGCATGAACAATGAGCGCTGCGACCAACGTGGTGATAAGCAACGGAATGGCCGCTAAACGTGTTCCAATTCCAAAAATCAAAAGTATTGAACAAAACACCTCCGAAAAAACGGCCAATAACAATGATGCCGTTGCGCCTACACCAATTGGGTCGGGAAACCGTATTGGACCATCTCCAAATAATATTGAAAGTTTACCCATACCAGGCGTCAACATTAAAATTCCTACCTCACATCGAAGGAGTATCAAACACCAGGTTTATCTTTTCGGAGTAATTGCCCGGATTGAAAATACTTTTAATCATTATTACTTTGTTCTATAATTCTCCAAATAGCCCCATTTTTGGTGGCCAATTTTTCCAATGTTCCATTGTCGGCAAGTCCATTCAATATATTTTCACTTTCCTTTCGCGGAGTTCCCGAAAGTTCAGAAAACTCTCTCGCAGTAAGTGAAGGATATGTTGAGAAGAGTGTTTCCCAGTTTTTACTGTATTCACTTTTCGTGATGGTTGGGTCAAGTTTTAGAATGGCCATTTCGTAAAAAGCATAAGGTCTTGAGCCATAAACGATTTCCTGATTACCCGCATTGTCCAGAAAGAATACCGTTGGGAATCCTCTTACGCCAAGTTCTCTTCCCAGCTTCAAATCTTCTTCAAACAATGCTCTTGCCTTACCATCAAAATCGGTTTTGAGCTGATTTACATCCAATCCAACTTTTTTAGCGGCCAATTCCAGATGTTCCCACTTTGCAATATTTTTCTTTTTCAGAAAAACCATTTCCCTGATTTCCCGCAGAAATACCATGGCTTTATCATTGTTCTGCATTTGTGCTGCTTTGAATGCAATGGATGGGGGATAGGATGAATCCAGTGGATCTTCCAGCCAAATGTCACCGTCAATTGGCATATCATAATGCACACTTACCTCATCCCAATGTGAAGCCACATCCGAAGGTTTGCTAATTCCACCTCCATTGTAACTCCAATCGGGCAACAAGCCGCCCATTCTGTATAAAATGTCAAGGTGTTGTCCATATTCTAATTTCAGCCTTCTCAATTGAGGCTCAATACCCCAACAAGAGGAACAAATTGGGTCAGTGTAATAAATTAGTTTTACGGATTTCGCAGTTGACTGGGTATTGCTCTGCATTGAAGTTTCGGTGCTTCCATCAGTAGGTTCACACATTCCGGTTTCTATATCGCATATTAGCGGATTACTCTTTGATGTTTCGTTGTTCATCTTTTTTGTTTTTGATTGTCCCTGACAAGCTAGTAAGCTTAACAAAGAAATTAATAGAGTTGTTGTAATATTTTTGAGTACCATCAAATTCAGATTACTATTGTATAGGATTGAAAAACTGAAGCGTGATTCGATTATCCATGCTCTCCCTGCCGAATCCCACTAAGGGTGCAACAAACCCTGTCAGTGATTTTATACTGAGGAGTTTTTTTAATCTCATTTGTTAATTACAGTGCAAATGTACAATGAGGTTTTGATGTGAATGTTATGGATTTCCTTTTAGAAAGTAGTTTCCTGTAAGAAACTATTGGTTAATTTATAGCTTTGCATAAATACCAATTATAAAATGAAACCAATGAAAAAGAAAGCAGTAGTCAACAATACTCAGGTATGTCAGATTCGGATGCAAGCCATTAGTGACACGATGAGTATATTGTCGGGAAAGTGGAAATTCCATATTTTAGGAACCCTTATAGAAGGCAATAGATTGGGCTTTATGGATTTGTTGCGGGAAGTAAAGGGCATCGGGACGAAAATGCTCTCCAAAGAACTTCAGGATTTGGAGATGAATCACCTGGTAAGTCGAACCGTTATGAAAACAAAACCGATAACTGTAGAGTATGCTATTACTGAATACGGCTCAACACTTTCACCACTTATCAATGAATTGGCAAAATGGGGCATTGAATACAGGCAATCCATCCTGAAGGCGCAGGATAATTGAATCCTATTTTCGAAGTAAAGCTATCGGCGGTAATGATTTTAGCAACTGGTAAGCTGCAAAAAATTTATAGTGACATAGCAGTTTATTTTTTGAAAATTATTTTTCCGTCTTTTGTTAATTCAATATCTTCACCTTTTCCTCTTAATTCATAATGATCATTTTTGTACCAGATTCCTGAGGCAGGATACTGACCAACCAATTCAATTTGCTCGCCACCGTTTAAATAAATTTTAGCCTGATTTGTTGTGTTGTTAAAAACCATATCAAGCGTCTGTCCATCTTTATCTTTTAGCGAAGTTTTGACAATATCATCTTTATGCTCAAAAATCATTTTACCGTCTTTTGTCAATGCTATATCGTCTCCTTTCCCTCTAAATTCGTAATGTTCATTTTTGTACCAGACCCCTGAACCAGCTCTTTGCTGAACAAGTTCAATGGTTTTACCATCCAGGTATAATGTTGCTGTCCCTTTCGTATTATTAAAAGTCATTTTTAAGGTTTTTCCATCTTTGTCAGTTGAGGTGGCTGTTACAATGTCGTCTGTAACTGCTTCTGCTGCTGTCGTTTCTGCGTTTTGCTGCTTTGGCGTTTCATTACAAGAATTCAGAAACAATGTTGTTAATAATGCAATTGTTAAAATTTTTATGGTCATTTTGTTTTTTTTTTATTGTGAGCCTGATATAAGAACTCTTCCTATTGCCATCAGGGCACGAAGGACAATTCAAAACCTCTATTCCGGAAGCTCCCGGGAATAATCGAAACATCAACTTTACCTTTTCGCTAATACGTTCACTTATTTGTCAGGGATAAAGGTATCGTTTTCCGATTCAATCTGGGTTTTGAGTTTTTTAAGGGTGAAAATCACCAGCAGGTATGAAATTCCTATCATTACCGGCCAGGCTAAAAGCCACAAAATGCTGACTATATACATGTTGAAGTGTTTTACGTGAATGAGTGACTTAATAAACGTGAATATCCTCGTCCAGTTCTGATTTGTCGATGCGTTTGTTATTGATGGCGCGCCATACAAAATAGATGTATGCAATTACAACCGGGACAAACAGCGACACATAGCCCATCGCCGTAAGGGTATAATGGCTTGAAGAACTGTTTTCGATGGTCAGGGAGTGTTGAATGTTGTAAATAGAAGGGTAGTAGGCGGTGTTGTTTAATCCGGCTATGAGAAAAAGTGCCAGCACTGCCAGAAAAGTACCTCCACCAGCAAACCAGAATGAGTTCACCTTTTTGCCGAAAAGATATTTTGCTATTCCCGTCAATACAAGTACTACGCCTGCCAGAAAAATCAGAAGCACTGCGGGCATTTCAATCAGGTTGTTGAAGTATTTGTATTTCTCCATAAATACTTCGCCATTAACCGGATCGTAGGCAAATCCCTCTTTAGACAAAAGATAAATCACAAAGTAAAGAAAGAACAACAGAAATGGGATGGCGTTGAAGATAAGCTGTTTATGAGCGCGTTGGTTCACCGCTGCATCGTCAACCGTATTTACTATATACAGCACCCCCAATACTCTTGCCAGAAAGAATACGGCCAGACCCAATGATACATTGTGGAAGGTCAGCACAGCTTCCAGGCCATGAAAAGGAGTTTGCCAGCGACTGATGGCAGAGTCAAAAATCTGAGTGATATTTATTTTATCAACCGAAAACATGGCACCGTTAAAGAAAGTACCAACAGCCGTTCCAATAAGTATGGTTCCCACTGCTCCATTGATAAATAGAAACACTTCGTATGTACGTGCACTTAGAAAGTTACTCTCTTTTGATCGGAATTCGTACGAAATGGCTTGTATGATAAAAGCGAAAAGTATGATCATCCATACCCAATAGGCGCCTCCAAAACTTGTAGAGTAGAAAAGAGGGAAAGAAGCGAAAAAGGCACCTCCAAAAGTTACCAGCGTAGTAAAAGTGAGTTCCCATTTGCGTCCCAGCGAATTGATAATCATGGAACGTTCTGATTTGGTTTTTCCCAGGTTGTAAATCAGCATTTGCCCGCCTTGCACGAACATCAGAAAAACAAGGGCAGCACCAAGCACAGAAATAATGATCCACCAATATTGCTGAAGTGTGAGTAGTTGAAAGGTTTCGAACATCTTAATTTCCTCCTTCTGTTTTAGGTCCGTTTTTAATTGTTTTGAACATAATTTTCAATTCAGCAATCAGCAGTGTAGTAAAAACAACCGCGAACAGAATGAAAGTAGTGATTACGGCATTGGCATCCAGGTGCGAAACTGCGGTCATGGTGGGCATTAGATCCTGAATTACCCACGGTTGCCGGCCCATTTCAGCCGTAACCCAGCCTGATTGTGAGGCCAGATATGCCAGGGGAATGTTCACTATGGCCAGAATAAGCCAGAAACGGGCATTGGAAATTTTGTCTTTGTAAACCAACACCAGCACAATGGCAAAAAACAGCAGAAACCAAAATCCCAGGGCTACCATAATATGGAAGCTGTAAAAAGTGAGTGGCACATTGGGCACAAGGTGGTCGGGGTTGGTGCCAAAATAACCGTAGCCAAAATATTTAAAGTTCTCTTCCAGAATCTGCTGAGCCTCTGCCTGTTTGGCCATATTGCCCACTGCTTTGGCCTGCTTGTATTCTGCCAGGGCATCAATGGCCAGCTTCCCCTTGCTTATCTTTTCAGCGGCAGGCATAATGCCATGTTCCTCATTGCCTTCCATCAGGTCTTTGATGCCGGGAATAAATGCATTGAAGTCAGAGAAAGCCATATAAGAAAGGAAGTTGGGTATCTCGATTTTAAAAACGAAATCTTTGATGTTCTCGTTATCCGGATCGGTAGGCGTAGTAGAAACCACACCAATGGCGACTAAGGGCGCACCCCTTTGTCCATGATACAATCCCTCAAAAGCAGCAAATTTCATGGGTTGGTTTTTGGCTATCACCTTGGCGCTAAAATCACCGGTAAGTACAGTGAATGCAGAAGTTACCAATCCGAAAACGGCAGCCACTACTATGCTGCGTTTGGCAAATACCTGATGTCTTTTCTTAAGCAGAAACCAGGCACTGATGCCAATTACCACGATAGCTCCGAGCAGATATGAGGAGGAAATGGTATGGGTAAATTTGCTCATGGCCATGGGTGAGAAAAGCACTTCCCAAAAGTTGACCATCTCATTGCGGGCCGTATCCGGATTAAACTTCATGCCAACAGGCATTTGCATCCAGGCATTGGCAACCAATATCCAAAGAGCCGATAAACTGGCACCAAAAGCTACCAGCCAGGTGGAAAGCAAATGAAATCTCTTGCTTACCTTGTTCCAGCCAAAAAACATTACAGCTATAAATGTGGTTTCCAGAAAGAAAGCCATAATCCCTTCAATGGCCAGGGGCGCGCCAAAAATATCGCCTACAAACCAGGAATAATTAGACCAGTTGGTTCCAAATTCAAACTCGAGAATAATGCCTGTGGCCACCCCAATGGCGAAATTGATGCCAAAAATAGTCATCCAGAATTTAGTAATCCGCTTCCAGGCTGGGTCGCCGGTTTTAACATAGATCGTTTCCATAATGGCGATAATGAATCCCAGCCCCAGTGTGAGGGGAACAAATATCCAGTGATACATGGCCGTAAGCGCAAACTGACCCCGCGACCAATCTATCAATGAAAAATCGAATGCTTCTGTCATAATGTGTGTTATTTAGGTTTCGTTAATTGTTCGATTACATAATCGCTGCGTTGCGCGTCATTTTCAAAATTGGTTTTTAAGAAGTTGGGGAAAAAGAAGAGCTTCAGGATCACAAACATTACAAATAATTTGATCAGAATGATCAACCATAGCGTTCGACCAACGGTCATACTGCGAAACCCTTCATAGTAAAAACTGAAAACCCGTGTGAAGATATTTTGCTTCATGTGCTGTGCTTAACTTTCGACTTCAAATATAGGAACAAACATCATTTAAAGATATTGGCTTTCTAATTTAGAATCATTCTAAATTATTTTAAGGGCATGACTGGCAGACAGCAGGTTAGAGAATTATTTTTTCGGAAAATAATACAAAAAGCCGCAATTTGACCACGGTGTGGTCAAATTATGCTAAATACTAAAAAATTGTCTTAGGGGGTATTTTCAGCGTCAGTTTTCATTTGTCCTTTAACCGTATAACCCACGCTTTCAATGGCCTGGCTCAGTGCATTCACATCCAGCAGGGTGGTGTCGTAGGAAATGGTGGCCATTTCATTTAGATGTGATGCTTCGGAAGTGGTCACACCGTCAAGTTTGGCCAGCGTGGTTTCTACAGTTTTTTCACATCCTTCGCAGGTCATGCCCGTTACGTGAAGCTGTATCGTTTTAACGGCTGCAACATTTACGTCAGCTTTTTCTGTAGTTGTGGTTGAGTTGCAGGCAATGAAGAATGTGCCGAGAAGGAGAATGATTAAGATTTTTTTCATATTGATGAGATATTAGGAATGAAATTATTGGTCTGTGTAAGTGTTAAGGCAAAAGTACATAAAAACGGCAATAAAAAATCAAATACTCAAGCAGTTCATTTTTTCACTTACCGTGGATGCTCAATATACGTATCATCAACCACGTCAATTGCATTTGCATTGGATAAAAGCTCTATTTATGATTCATATAACCTTTTTTCTACATATCACCTTATCAGCATCACATACCCTTTTTGCGAAAACAGCTTGCCATTGGCATCATAGGGCGAATACATAATTGTGTAGGCGTAAATGCCGGCAGGTGCAGGCTTCGAAAGGCAACTACCATCCCATTGAATTTCAGGGGTTCGGCCTTCAAAAACAAGTTCTCCCCAGCGGTTATAAATCTGAATACTTTGAATGAACATATTGGTTTGCACCGGACCAAAGGTTTCGTTGAGGCCATCTCCATTAGGGGTAAATGCACTGGGAAAGTCAATAACAGGAGGGCAGATATCTACAAAAATTTCATCGCTTACCTCCCCACACCTAAAATAGCTGCTTAGTTTGTAAGTTCCTATGCTGTCAACAGTAATTTGCATGGTAGTATCGCCGGTGCTCCAGTGGTAGTTGGGCAGTTCGGTGTTGGCCGAAAGCACTATGGGGTAATCTTTCCCGTTTTGGCAAAGGGTGGTGTCGTTGCCAAGTTTGATAATGCCGGTAGGTACGGTATCAACCATAACTTTTACTGAGCCAAACTGCGTGCTGCAGCGATCCGTAGTAACCAGGTTGTAGGTTTCTGCCTGTGTTGACCGCAGTGTTTGCGAAGTGTCTCCGGTGCTCCATTGATAGGTTGCAAATCCGCCTGGTGCAGTTATTTCTGCTGTATCGCCCCTGCAGATTATTATCTCCTCGTTAAAATTGAGCAGCGGTGTATCAAAAGTAATCACAATTTCATCGCTCAGGCTGCCGCAAATGTCAAGGAAACAGGTCAGGGTGTATTTTCCCTGGTCATAAACCTCTATGCTTTGGCTGGTCTGGCCGGTACTCCACAGATAGGAATCATACCCATCGGGTGCATGCAGCCTGACCGGCATTTCACTGCGGCAAAGCAGTGTATCGGCTCCCAGGGCAGGGGCTTTAATTCCGGAAATGGCTACTACACTTACATCATCAATATTATAATCAATTCTTGTAGGCCCTTTCCCGCTTTACATTAAATGTGGAGTTTATAAATGAAATCAGACTTTCCCGCTCTTTTCAGGTTCTGGAATATCCGGGTCATCCTCCATTTCATCCATCACCGTATCTGACCATTTGGGGATGTTTAGCAAGTGTGCCACCCGGCTGATGGAGTGAGAGGCAACGGGAGCCGTAAGAAAAATAAAAACCACTACCATCAGGCTGATGGCGATGGCGTAAAGCGAGGCAAAATATAAAGCGGCAGCCATTTGCAGCAGCAAAATGCCAAAAGCCGGAGCTTTGGTTGCGGCATGCATGCGGGTATATACATCGGGAAACCGGATTACGCCTACTGCGGCAAGCAGTGAAAAGAGCCCCCCGCCCAGCATAAACGCAGAAATGAGTATCGTGGAAATCATAGGTATTTTTTTTTAAGATAAGTAGCGTAAGCAACCGTGCCGATAAATGCCACCAGGGCAACAATGGCTGCTATATCAAGGTAGCGTACCTCACTGCTTGATATTGCATACGCAATGGCAAAACACATACACAATGCCGCGATTAAATCAAGAGCTACGATGCGGTCGGGCAGGGTAGGGCCTTTCATCAGTCTGAACAAAGCCAGTAAGATGGCCAAAGCCAGCATTGCCAGAGTACTGATGCTAACCCATTCAGGAATAAGTGCGTAACTGTTCATTTAAAAACCTCCATCATCTGTTTTTCAATGCCTTCAGTAATCTGTTTTTCAAAATCATCGTGATTCTTAACGTGCAAACCATGCACATAAAAACTTTTAAGGTCTTTGCTCACATCCAGACAAAAGCTGCCGGGTGTCATGGTGATGAGGTTGAAAAGCAGAAGGGTTTGTGTATCACTTTTGGTGTGGATGTGTACCTTAACAATACCTGGTTGAATGCGCAGGCGTGGGCTAAGAATATCACGGGCAAGTTGCCCGTTTGCTTTCACCATTTCCTTGAGGTAATAAAGCAGTAAAACAATTGAGCGATAAATTCTTCTGAGTATGATAATCATGATTTGTCTTTTTAAGGATTTAGTTGGCCGGTTCCCAGCACTGCTGAGATGTAGGCCGAAGGATCAATCAACTGGGCAGCAGCCACCATGGCAAAATCAAGTATGGGTTTAACGGCAAATCCCATGGTAAGGGTGAGCAACCCAAGGAAAGCGACCGGTATGACCATGGAAACCGGCAGTTTATCTTTTTCACCATCAAAAACTTTCCCGTCAACCGGCTTTGGTTTCCAAAAGGCTTCATTCCAGATTTTTACCATCGAAAACAGCGTAAACAATCCAACGGCCAGGGCGATAAATGAAATGACATATTCTCCGGCATTAAAACCGGCTGTAATCAGAATCAGTTTTCCAAAAAATCCTGAAAGGGGCGGTATGCCTGCCAGTCCGAAAGTGGGAATGATAAACAGAATGGCCAGCCAGGGCCTTGATTTATAAAGCCCGCCAATGATTTTAAGATGGTAACTTCCGGTAACACGGTTGATAAGCCCGGCCACGAGAAAAGTGTTGGTTTTGGCGATGATGTTGTGGGCCATGAAGAAAATAGCCCCGGCAATCCCGGCCACGGTAAAAATGCCCAGTCCCATAATCATATAGCCAATCTGGCTGATGATGTGAAAAGAGAGAATTTTACGGATATCAAATTGTGATGCCGCGGTGAGTACTCCTACCACCATTGTAAAGCCGCCAATCCATAGGAAAAGTGGGTGCCAGAAGAATTTATCCTGCACAAAAAACAGGGTATAGAAGCGGATCATGGAATAAACGCCCACTTTGGTAAGCAGTCCGGCAAACAGTGCTGTAATGGCAATGGGTGGGGTGTGATAAGAGGCCGGAAGCCAGAAAAAAAACGGGAAAACGGCTGCTTTAATGGAAAAAGCCACAAAAAAGAGTACAGCCGAGGTGTTTAGCAGGATGTTTTGTTCGTCCATGGATAATTTCAGCGCGAGGTCAGCCATGTTGAGCGTGCCCATTTTACCATAGAGCAAACCAATCCCCGCAAGGAAGAAAAGCGAAGCAACCAGATTGAGGGTTACATATTTAATGGCTCCGTTGAGTTGCTTCTTTTCGCCACCCAGCGTTATTAAAACAAAAGAAGCGGTGAGCATTACCTCAAACCACACATAAAGATTGAAGATGTCGCCGGTAATAAAGGCGCCATTCACCCCCATGAGCAGTCCATGAACCATCGGAAAGTAAAAATACGACTGTCGCTTTCGGTCTACCGCATCAATGGAATAGAGGCTGATGCTTACCCCGATGATACCAGAAAGCACCAACATAATGGCACTGAAGCCGTCAATTACCAGCGTAATGCCAACGGGCGCCTGCCAATTGCCGGTGTGTAGCACCATAATGCCGTGGTTGTTTACCTCAATGCCAATAATTATGGCTACAATAAGCTGCAGCAGTCCCCCGCTGAGGCCAATCCAGGGTTGCCACTGCTGTTTTCTAAAGCCAATCAGCAGAAAGACTAAGGTAAGTAGCGGGACAAGTATAGGCAGGGAGGGAAGGATCATTGGTTCTCTCCTTCCGTTATATCGTCAAGGTCTTCGGTGCCGGTAGTCTGATAAAAACGGTACATCAGAGCCAGAAAAAAGGCTGTAATTCCAAAACCGATGACTATGGCCGTGAGAATCAGTGCCTGAGGCAGCGGATCGGTGGGATTGGCAACTGCTTCAATGCCACCGGAAGTAAATTGAGGCCGGCCTTTGTGTAATCCGCCAACCACAAAAATAAGCAGGTTGGTGGCATGGCTAAAGAACATAATTCCCAGAATGAGTTTTACAATACTTCGCCGAAGCAAGAGGTAAACCCCTGCTGCATAGAGCAATCCGATAACAATAGCGAGCAGTATTTCCATGGGTTATTCTTCCATAATGTTAAAAATAATCATAAGCATAATGCCCCAGACCGTAAGATACACACCGAGGTCAAACAGCAGGGGCGTACCAAGCTTAAGCGTTCCCGCGAAGGCCAGGTTTATTGAAATCCATTCTCCGGTAAAAAATGGATTGCCTGCGAAAAGTGCCGGAATCGTACTGGTGACGGCGGTGACTAATCCCAACACCATTAAGGTTAACGGATTGAGTTTTAGCTTTTTTCGGGCTTCCTGCGTATCAAAGGCCATGGCGTAGAAGATAAATCCGGCGGAAGCCATTAGTCCACCAATAAATCCTCCGCCCGGCTCGTTGTGCCCGCGGTAAAAAACCAGCAGTGAAAGTATAAGGGTGACGGGCAATAACCGGGAAGCAGCCAGTTGAATGATGTAGGATTTCATGTTGCGCTTCCTTTCCTTGTTTTAAGTTTGAGCAGTGCCACCACCCCAATGGCGGCAATGGCCAGCACGGTAATTTCACCCAGGGTGTCCAATGCCCTGAAGTCAACCAGAATAACATTCACCACATTCTTTCCATAGGCTAAACCAAGGGCATTTTCAGTGTAGAATTCCGAAATTTTCAGACTTAGATCAAGTTGCAGGGATTTGATCACCAGGCCGGTCATAAAACCCCCAACCAGCAGAGCAATAATTGCATCGCGAAAGCGTGAGGCTTTTGATGATAGATTGGAAAACTTTGGCAGATGATACACAACGACCATAAAAAGCACCAGTACCAGGGTTTCAGCCAGCAGCATGGTGATGGCCAGATCAATGGCGCCATAAATGATGAAAATCAGCGCTATGCTGTAGCCTGCCACCCCCAGCGAAAGTATGGCTGCAAGCCTTGATTTAACCGTAACTGCGAATAGGGTGGCTGATACGAGGATCATCACTAAGATGACTTCCAGCATGCCCGGCCTCACAAAAGTGCCCCAGCCCTGCCAGGTATAAATAAGCTGATACCATGCCAGCCCGGCAGTCATTAAAAATATGGCCATCAGATAATATCGCTGGTATCCACTTTGAATGAAGGAAGTTTTCTTTTTGGTTAGTTTTATAAAAAGATCAAGTCCACGATTGAAAGCACTTACAAATTTGAATTGGAGTACATTGCTGTTAAAGCGGGTAAGTGCAGCGTTGATTTTCCGGTAAAGCAGATAAAAGGCTATGCCGGCAACTACCGTAATGATACTTACCAGCAAAACTTCATTGAAACCATGCCACAGTGCCAGTTTTAGCATATCAATGGATGGATGAATGGCTATAATGGCCGGTTTTAGCAGAAGTTGGGCTACCTGAGCGGGAAATAGCCCAAAAATAAGACTGAGCGCGGCCAGAAGCAATGGACCTATACGAAGTGCAAGAGGAGGTGGCTTGGGTTTTTCACCGGGGTATTTCAAAGGTCCCAGAAAAAGACTGAAAATCAGTGCAAGAGATATGGCAACCATAAACACATTGGTAATCACGCCTGCAACAAGCAGGATGTTGCCAATATCGGGCATGGCGAATTTGGCTTCATAAATAAGTTCTTTGCCAATGAAACCAATCATGGGCGGTAGCCCGGCCATGCTGAGCAGTGAAATGATGGCAGCAATGGCTGTTTTGGGCATCACCTTGTACAGTCCGCCAAGTTTCCTGAGATCGCGTGATCCCACCGACTTGTCAATCAGCCCGGCTACCATGAACAGCGCACCTTTGTAGAGCGCATGAACCAGCAGGAAAATGATGGCGGCTTTTACCGATATGTCGGTATCAATGCCGAGCATCAGCACCAGCGTACCTAAGGCGCTGATGGTGGTGTAAGCCAATACTTTTTTGAAATCGGTTTGTGAATAGGCAAAATAGGCACCCAGAAGCATGGTAATGGCGCCGGTGATGGTAAGGATGTAGCGCCATTCGGGTGTGCCACCCATCACCGGACTGAGCCTGGCAATCAGGTAAATACCTGCTTTTACCATGGTGGCCGAATGTAAAAAGGCGCTTACCGGCGATGGGGCTTGCATGGCTCCGGGCAGCCAGAAGTGGAAAGGGAATTGCGCCGATTTGGTAAACGCTCAGGCCATAATGAGCAGCAATGCCGGCAGATAATGCGGATGACTGCGGATAAGGTAACCGGATTGCAGCAACTGATTTATTTCGAGGGTTCCGGCCATCTGCCCCAGCATAATAAAGCCGGCCATCATGGCCAAACCACCCGCAAATGTAATGAGCAGGGCCTGAAGTGCGGCATTGCGGGCTTCGGGTTTTTCGTGGTTGAAACCAATCAACAGAAAGGAACTTACACTGGTGAGTTCCCAAAAGATGAACATGGTGAAAAGATTTCCCGACAACACCAGTGCCAGCATGGCAAATTCGAACAGCAGCATGAGAAAGAAAAACCGGTGTTTCAGCGGGTAAGGTTCCATATATTTGCCCGAGAAAACCAGTACCAGCGCGCCCATGCCGGTTACCAGCAAACCAAAAAATAACGACAGCCCGTCAAGGTAAAGGGTAAAGTTAAGGTAGAGTTCAGGCAGCCATTCTATGGTGTAATTGAGGGTGTTGCCCGCTGCAATGAATTTCGCGTAACTCAACAGGTAACCAAAGCCTCCGGCAGATACCAGCCCAAGCAGCCAGGGCGCAGCTTTACCACCCTTTTTAATGAGGTAAGGCGAAAAAAAAGCAGCGGCAAGCAGCAGAATAAGGTAATTGAGCAATCCACTCATCGCGAAAAGAGATTCATTTGGAATAGTGTTCTTTCAAATATCAGGTTACGAATTTAGATAAAATTTCTCTTTCTGATAGGTGACTATAGTAATTAAAGAGAGAGTCAGGCGTGCCATGGAGTGAGAAGGCTGGGAATCACCCTGACTTTTATGCTTCATATTTTTTTAGTGACCAATTAAAACTCTTCTTCATTGCAAAGATTCATCACTTGACTGCGTTTCGTTCTGAATGACCGCCATATAGCTTTTAGTGATAAGGGGGATCGGGGTGTGAGGCTTCCTCCCTCCACCAATAAGGGGGATCGGGGTGTGAGGCTTCCTCCCTCCACCAATCCCTTAAAAGTAGTGTATGAGTTTGTCATTCAGAGCGAAGCGATGAATCTTTTTAATTTATCCGGTCACTTTTGATTTTTTTTATCAAAGGGAATAAAATTCAGGGCCATTAAAAAGTTTTTTATATGGGGAAACTGTCTAAATTTGTGAAAGTATACTATAGTTGAATTTTTTCATGATACACATCGCTTAATATTTATACAACAACCTCATAATTATGGAACATCGTTTTTTCTTTCTGATTAATTTTTTCGTTTCTTTGTTATTATTCGTTTATTGTCTGGTAATTATACCCGACACCAGAGCATTTTATTTTTCAATGTTCTATTTACTAAATGTCATAGGTGCTTTTATCGGATTCAGATTAAATACTCAACCTGCAAAATTCCGAACTGTAAACCTGATCACAGGAATTGCTTTTCCACTTATAATTGCAGCAATTGTAATAAATTTATCGCGTCTATCAGTTCAAACTTTGTTTGCGCAACTGGTTATTTTTACTACGCTTACTATAATAGGGTTAGGAATTAGTATTTACCTGTATCATAACTTCAGGCGAAAAAGGAACAGTTAAATTTTTTTAGAAGGTAGCTGGAAGTTGGAGGTTAGAAGTTAGAGGTTGGAAGTTAGAGCTTAGAAGCTGGAAGTTAGAGCTTGGAAGTTAGAGGTTAGAAGCTGGAAGTGAGAAGTTAGAAGTTGGAATTTAGAGGTTAGTTCTGAAGTTTCGGGAGAAATTACTCACTTTTTCTCTCTTTTACTCTCTCACTCCCTCACACCGTCCCATTGGCCCCCAAGAAGACAAGGAGACGGGGAGACAAGGGGACATGGGGACAAGGGTAAATGGAGATTGTGAATGCATTTCCAATGGCTAATTTCTAAAATCAAAAGACCAAAAGGGACATAAGAAATTCCTTTCCCTTTCACTCATCCAGCGTACTCACATCTCCCACATCCTGGCCCAACGCTTTGGCTTTCAGTACGCGCCGCATAATTTTACCACTACGGGTTTTGGGCAGTGAATCGGCAAACACTACAAAAGCCGGTTTCGCAATGGGTCCAATTTCATGCTCCACATGGCTTTTGATCTCTTCGGCAAGTTTATCGCTGGCTTCCACACCCTGACGCAGAATTACCGTGGCATGTATCACATTGCCGCGTAGTTCATCGGGCAGGGCAATTGCCGCCGCTTCAACCACCACCGGGTAGCTTACGATGGCACTTTCTATTTCGGCCGAACCCAGCCGGTAACCGCTTACTTTGATTACATCATCAATGCGGCCAATGATCCAGTAATAACCATCTTCATCCTTGCGGGCTGAATCACCGGCAAGGTACCATTTCTGTTTGCTGTATTTTTCCCAGTATTTCTCTACATAACGATCGGGGTCGCCAAGGATGGTGCGCGCCATTCCCGGCCAGGGCGTTTTCAATACCAGGTTGCCTTCTTCTCCGGTTTTTACCTCTTTGCCCTTGTCGTCAACTATGCCGACCTCAAGACCAAAGAACGGTTTGGCAGCTGAACCGGGTTTTAGCGGCATGGAAGGAAGTGGCGTAATGGCATGTCCCCCGGTTTCGGTTTGCCACCAGGTGTCAACAATGGGACAACGACCCTTGCCGATGACTTCGTAATACCATTTCCAGGCTTCCGGGTTGATGGGCTCACCCACCGAACCAAGCAATCGCAGTGAACTGAGATTATGCCTGTCGGCCCAGGAAGATCCGAAACGCATCAATCCGCGAATGGCAGTAGGGGAGGTGTACAATATATTGATGCCGTATTTCTCAATCATCTGCCACCAGCGGTTTGGATAGGGATGATTGGGTGCGCCTTCGTACATCATTACGGTGGCACCATTGATGAGCGGGCCGTAAATCATGTAGCTGTGGCCGGTTACCCAGCCGGGGTCAGCAGCGCACCAGAAACGGTCTTCGGGTTTAATGTCGAACACATATTTAAAGGTGGTTGCCGTGAACACTGCGTATCCGCCATGCGTATGTACCAATCCCTTTGGTTTGCCGGTGGTGCCGGAAGTATATAAAATGTAGAGCGGGTCTTCGGCATCCATCTCCTCGGTAGCACAATCGGTGCAGGCCAGGGGCATACTCATCAGATCATGGTACCAGAAATCACGGTCATTTTCCATGTAACACTCCTCACCGGTACGCTTCACTGTGATGCATACTTCGATGGTGGGAGAGCGTTTCATGGCTTCGTTGGCCAGATTTTTAAGGCCGGTAGGCTTACCGCGACGAAAACCGCCATCGGCAGTAACCAGAATGCGGCTGTTGGCATCCTCAATGCGTTCGGCCAGGGCCTCCACGCTGAAGCCGCCGTAAACTACGCTATGTATTGCACCAATTTTGGCACAGGCCAGCATGGCAATCACCGTTTCGGGGATTTGTGGCATGTAAATCGTAATCACTTCGCCCGACTTAGCACCCATAGAGCGCAGCACATTGGCAAATCTGGAAACTTCGCGGTTCAGGGCATGATACGAAAATGTGCGCAAATCACCCGGTTCTCCTTCCCAGATGATGGCCAGCTTGTTGCGGGTAGCATTTTTTTGATGACGATCGAGGGCATTGTGCACTATGTTGATTTTTCCGCCCACGAACCACTCGTAAAATGGATGGTTGGAGGCATCCAGCACCTTGTCCCATGTTTTGTACCATTCCAGATTTTTGGCTTCCGCGGCCCAAAAGGCCTCCGGATTGGCAATGGATTCAGCGTAAAGCGATTCGTAATCTTTAATAATCGCTTGTTCTGTAACCTCCTTCGAAGGCTCATATACTTTTTTCAGATTGTTGACCGGCTTTTCCATACGTTTCGGGTTTTCAATTATTAACGTATAAAATAGGTAGTTGTTTGATGACTTCGCAGTTCAGTTTTGCCGGATGCCACTATGTGTAAAGACACTTCAATTTTGCCAGGCTGTAAAATATTTGAAGAATTACACTTTGGCATCCGGGGCATGCGCAACCCCTTCTTTGGGCAGAACATCAGGCAAATCGAAACGGGCTGCACCAATGCGGCTGTCGGCCATGCCGTAGTAAATATCGAAGCGCTGTGGCTGATCGGGGTCATTGCGTTGATCAATGCCCGTTGGAAACACGACATTGGCAACGGTTCCGGTACGCTCTTCTTTTAATTCGGGGGTTAAAACCGGTTTTTCTGAACGATATTCGATGTGCTGGGGATGTTCCTTTGAAAGTATCATCACCCCGGCAGAATAACATAAAAAATCTTCCTTTTTTCTGCGGTCTTTAATTTCATCTACACCGTGGTAAAAGATCAGCCAGCCATGCTTTGTAAGCAGAGGTGGCGTGCCACCCCCGATCTTCAGCCGCTCCCAGCGCGACACAGGTGTTGCAAGGCGGTGGTGTGAATTAAATGCTCCCAGATGGTCGGGGTCAGGATTATTTTCAGGTATCGGACAATAAGAAATCCATATGCTTTCGTGATCAAGGTCTACTATCCTCGATTTGGATTGAAAAAAGGTTTCTTCCGGGCGGGTACCCTGAAAAAGTGGCCGGTGTAAAATGGCCATCTGCATTTTCCCGTTATGATTGGGAATGGCCACCGGAAAAAGTATAGCATCTTTATTGTCCACATTTGCAAAATCAATGCCTATAAATGATTCGAAAGTGGCCAGTCCGAGCCGTTTCCATTGGAATAAATTCTTTGATATGGCCAGAGCTATTCGTGGCCCTTTGGGCGAAAGAGCGGTATAGGTCATGATGTAACGCTTCAGAGGCTCAAAAAAAGTAACCCGTGCATCCTCGCAACCTCCACTTCCGTCAGAGCGCAGCTCATATTCAGCTTCAGGTTCCAGAGCTATGCCAAGTCTTTCAACACCAACAGGATCGCCCGCCTGATTGAACTGAACTTTAGCAATACCAATGCGTGAATAATTGTTTTTTGCCACTAATCTGGGGAAAAGATAGAGGTTTCCATCCGGGCCACGAGCCGCAGCCGGGTTCAATACACCTTCAACCTCCATTGGATTGCCCGCTTCAGGTTTCATGATCTGCCCCAAACGCTGTAATTTTAAGCTGCTCATTGCCTCTGATTTTTGGATTTATTTTTATCTGATAAGCCATGCTGACAAGCGATAATGGTTTCAATTATCCGCTTCGATTCATTTGGATCGCGCACTTTTATGGACAATACGCCGGCCTCTTTTGCAGGATAATCGTTCCCTCCGGGAAACAGAGCATCACCAATAAAAATCATTTCATCTGTTGAAATTCCGAGTATATCCCTGAGTTTATGGATCCCGTATGCTTTATCGACGCCTGGTTTGGTAATATCAACAGAAGTGGTTCCTCCCAGGTTAACTGAAAATTCAGGAATATATTTATCGAGAATGGCTTTGATTTGTTTTCGCTTTTCGAAATCCGGGTCCCACTTTTTCTTTTCTTCTATTGGAGCCTGTTGGCCCAAAGCGGAAAATGTAATCTGGCTTCCCCGGTCTTCAATGGTTTCACCCCATACCTTTTTCTCTTTATAACCTGTTTTATCAATAGCACTTTTCAGTGACCTGATGATCTTTTCTTTCTCCTCTGCTTTAAAATCTTCGGAATAGAGCTTATTCCATTTGGTTTGATACTGGTAAAACTTAGTTCCGCAGGTAGGAAGCAGGAAAAGATTTTTCAGACTTTTATCGCTGGGAAGATTGGAGAGCAATTGCTTTTCGAACTGAGGCCAGTCGCCACCTGAAATAACCGAGACTTTAACTATTTGGGTCAGATTATGCAGCAATTCAGCCATTTCAGCATCGAGTGATGACTTGCTTTCTGCCAGTGTACCGTCCAAATCAAAAACAATTAATCGTTTCATTTTTTTTTTATTTGTCAATGATTGATTTATTCCGGTATGGCAATTTCGAGCATGTTGACAGTGTCTTCCGGATGAAAAGTGCATTTTCCGGCTACAGCAGGCAACATAAATACATCGCCCTTTTTTACCATGTGCAGATTTTCTTTGTATTGCAGTGCGCCCTTACCATCAATACAAACCAATATGCTTGGTTCATGGGTGGCTCCGGTCAGATAAGGTATTTTCCCCTTGCTGCGCCATAAGCGGAAATATCTGGAATTAAAAAGCTGCTCCCGTTTCACCGGTGATGATACGATTTCCTCCGGGACAACCGGGCCGGCGGCACCCTGTGCATAATTGATGCATTCAAGCGCCTGATCAACCTGAAGAGCCCGCGGCTGACCGGTTTTCGCATCCACATGATTCCAGTCGAACAAACGAAAGGTTACATCGCTGTTTCGCTGCACCTCAAATACCACCACGCCACCTCCCAGCGTGTGGACGGTTCCCGCCGGAATAAAAACAGCATCACCGGTTTCAGGAACAAAAGAGGAAAGATGGTTCTCCACCGTGCCGTCCGATAGGGATTCCTTAAGGTTTGTTGCGGTAGTTCCCGGTTTCAGGCCTGTATATATCCGGCTTTCATCTCCGGCCTTTAACACCACCCAGGCTTCGGTTTTACCAGTTTCACCCGGAGGTAACAACTTCTTATAGTCGTCGGAAGGATGAACCTGAACGGAAAGCATTTTCTGTGCATCGAGAAATTTGAGCAAGAGAGGAAATTTGTTGTATCGTCCATTTAGCTTCCCCATAAGTTGGCCGGGATACTTATCCATCAGTTTTCTGAGTGTCCAACCTTCAAGAGGTCCATTCATAACCCTGCTTTGATAATCATCCCTGTCGCTGAGCAACCAGGCTTCTCCAATAGGGTCTTTACCGGGTAAAGGTCTGTTGAAAACTTCTGTCAGATTTCTTCCGCCCCAGAGTCGATATTGAAATATCGGTTCGAATTGCAGCGGATAAAGAGGTAATTTATCCATAGCCTTTCTTTTTAGTGCAGTATTTTATTTTTTTTCCATTGCTGCGCTGTATTGTCCGTTTCGCGCAGCACGGTTGCAGTTTGCACGATGCAAAAGCGCCTGCTGTGCTTCTGAAACATTTTCTTGCTTGCCGCGCCAGAGTTCCAGTGCCGGCTGCTGAATGGCCCGGGCAAATGAAAATGACAACGCCCAGGGCAATTGTCCTTCAAATCGGTTATTCATCGCATTTAAGCGGGCTGAGGCCAATTCAGCAGGTTGTCCGCCCGACAGAAATGCAACTCCCGGAACAGCAGCAGGCACTGTCCGCAGCAGACACTTAACGGTGGCATCTGCAACTTCTTCCACCGATTCCTGTATGGGGCAGCTTAGTCCTGGCACCACCATATTGGGTTTCAGAATGATACCTTCGGGCGCAACATCCTGAATGTAAAGCTGCTCAAAAAGGGTTCGCAATACATTTTCGGTTACTTCAAAACAATTCTGCATGGAATGTTTGCCATCCATCAGTACTTCCGGTTCCACCACAGGAACCAGTCCAGCTTCCTGGCACTCGGCCGCATAACGAGCCAGTGCATGAGTATTGGCATCAATACAGGCTTTTGAAGGAATCCCGTCACCAATGATGATTACGGCGCGCCATTTGGCAAAACCAAGGCCCATTTTTGCATATTGATCGAGGCGATCACGAAGTCCATCCAGGCCTTCAGTGATTTTTTCGCCGGGATGCAAAGCCAGGGGGCTGGTGCCGGCATCTACTTTAATACCCGGAATCATTCCGGCATCAGTGGCAGCTTTAATGAAAGGAGTTCCATCAGTAAGCTTTTGGTGAATTGTCTCATCATAAAGAATCACACCACCAATACTTTTACTGAGGCCCGGCGTGGTAATAATCATTTCACGATAGGCTCGCCGGAACTCTGCTGTTTGAGGAATCCCAACGGCTGCAAACCTTTTGTTACACGTTGGGTTGCTCTCATCCATAGCCAGCAGACCCTTATCGGCTACAAGCATCGCTTTGGCTGTCTTTTGGAGTTTATCAGTATTCATCTTCAACCATTTTTGTCATATTTCACATCCTACTGCTTTTAACAAACCGTGTTTTGTGCGAAACAGCAGTATTTTTTACCTTTATCTGCGACCCGTATTTTCTTCCAGGTCTTCGTGGTTGTCACCTCCCAGGCTGTAATAATTGTTCTCTTCGTCCTCACTGCCAATCTCTTCCATGTCATCGTCCAGTTCTGAACCTGGAACATCAAGACCTTTACCGATATTTTCTTCATCCAGATCTTCTATTTCTAATGCATTGGTGTTGTTTTTGGGTTTCATTTTAGAGGTATCTTCCGGACTAATGTCCTTTTCTTCCTGAAACTTTTCATAAATATCTTCGCTGTCAGGATAATGGGGATAGCCTGCCGGATAATCGTTTTTTTTATCTGCGGCAGTACGGTCTGTTGAATGGGGTTTGTTTGCTTTATTTTTCATTGTCTTTAGCTTTTGGGTAGGCCATTGTTTGCTGTATAGCACAAACGGAAAAAAGAGATGTTTTCCAGACTTTTGGCTTTACAGTCCGGCCAGATTTATATTCATCAGATTTAACTTTTTATATTCGGCTTGCTTCCATAACTGAGTTTCTGCAAGAGAACAACAGTAAGAAATCAAGTTTTAATTTGTCAACTTCAACCGCTATCGCACAGGCTTTACGCTCTTTCGGTTTTGGTTTTTTTGGGGTGTGTATTTTGTTGAAAGAAGCCTATCTTTATAAATAACTAACATCTTTATTTGGAAAATGATTGAAATACAGGCTTAATAAATGTTAAAAAATATATATGTAATATGCATGTAATCAGGCTGGTTCAATGGAGGTGCTCTGTCAGGAAGATATTTGTGGTGATAACTTCTAAAAAAATAACCGCGACATTACCACTTCTGCCCGAGGCGGACAGGCAACAAATCAACGTGCTTTTACTTCCCAACAGCCTCAGTTTTGGTTATTTTATCCACGGCCAAAGCTATGGCGCCGTCACCTGTCACGTTACAGGCAGTGCCAAAGCTATCCATGGCAATGTAAAGCGCTATCATTAATCCAATCATCTCCTCGTTAAAACCCAGCATAGACTGCAGTATGCCAATGGCTGCCATAATTGCACCCCCCGGAACCCCCGGGGCGGCGATCATGGCAATGGATAAGGTAAATATAAGTCCTGCAAAAAGTATAAAATTAAAAGGCAATCCTTGCAATATCATCAGGGCCAGAGCACATGCCGTAATTTTCATAATACTTCCGGATAAATGAATGGTGGCGCACAATGGAATCACAAAACCTGCAACTTTTTCAGAAACACCATTTTTGAGGGTTTGTTTAAGGGTTACCGGAATAGTGGCTGCAGAAGATTGTGTGCCCAAAGCCGTAAAATAAGCAGGCATCATAACCGATAGCAAACGGAAGGGGTTCTTTTTGACAAACATGCCAACAATTCCATATTGCAAAAGTAATAACAGTATGTGCAGAGCAAAAATTACGCCTATAATATTTAGAAAAACAGAGAGAATAGCATATACCCTTCCTGAAAAGGACATGCTTGTGAAAATTCCCAATATGAATAGAGGCAAAAGGGGCACAATTACTTTTTCTATCAACTGAATTATGATGATTTGAAAATCTTTGACGACCAGTTTCAGGGTGGATTTTTCCTGAAACGACAGTCCAAGACCAATGATAAAAGCAAGAACCAGAGCCGACATTACATCTATGACAGGAGGGATGGAAATACTGAAATAGGGCAACAGTTCATTTTCCGCATCAGCTATCTGAGCGGTGGTATTAATGTGTGATTCTAACAGTCCGGGAAAGATGCCTGAGGCGGCAAAATAAGTCATAAAACCCGAAAAAAGCGTGGATGCATAGGCAATGCCTGCCGTAAGCAAAAGCAATTTACCCGCACCTTTGCCGATATCTGAAATGGCAGGCATTATCAATCCCATAATAATCAAAGGGATGGCAAAATTTAAAAACTGACCGAAGAAGGCGTTAAAGGTGGTGAAGATTCGGTTTATGGATTCGGGTAAATAAAGACCGGAAAAAATCCCCAGTACAATAGCCAGGAATACTTTGAAAAGCAGGTGTGAAAATAAACGCTTCATTCTTGTGCAGGCTCAGTAGAATAATAATTTTCTTAATACTCATGACTTTATAAGCCCGCAAATATACACGGAATGGCTTTAAAAGTGGGCTTAATTTACATCTTCCTATTCAAAAACAGACAATATCTTTGCAGGAACCATTTAAATCACTGCTACAGTATCCGGCTCAAACCTGTTGCTTGCCTGCCAAGCCCCCGAGGTGTAATCGCTAAAAGAAGCATTGGTTAGCCGCGAAAGCTGATCGTAACGGTAAACATAGGCTTTTCTACCGGTGGTTACAGGGGTAGTGTGCCCGGTGGTTTGTATGGTTTGCCACTCCGTGGCTGAGATGTTTCCACTAAACATGGGTTGGTTGTTTAATCTATATCCATCCATTTAATTTAGATTTTCTATAATAGAAGGGACTATATAATCCCATTAGAAAAAAAAGAAGAAAAAAATGCCCAATTCTCTTGTCGTGCTTAGCCCATATTATTAAACTACTTATCCATAATATTAAAACAGGAATTGACAACAAGGTTCTGATGTAAATAAACTTTTGATTAAAAAAAGAAAATTCTAAAAATGCATCATAACTTAAAAAAGCTGCCATAATAATGGCTACATTTTATTTTGATGTGCTGGGATGTTTAAAGCAATTTGAAG
>SWCF01003858.1_pt1 | contig 55754 bp, 50 predicted proteins | sample 4690081 | NCBI WGS metagenome assembly SWCF01 (sample SAMN10267280, study PRJNA491770) | bioreactor metagenome | isolation source: DHS bioreactor inoculated with | place: Japan: off Shimokita Peninsula
CGATCTCGGTGAGGCGTGCGGCGACCTTCTGCGACGGCTTGAGGCCCTGGTCGCTGCGGAAACGGCGGACCTCGGTCACGAGCTTCTGCAGATCCTCGACGCGACGCGCGGAGTCGGCGTCGGGCTCGGTGCCGGTGGCGTTCGGCCAGGACGCGACGACCACGGACTCGCCGCCGGTGAGGACCTTCCAGAGGGTTTCGGTGACGAACGGGATCACCGGATGCAGCAGGCGGAGCAGCTGGTCGAGGACGTTGCCGAGGACCGCCTTGGTGCCCTGCGCGTACTCGCTGCCGTCGGCCAGCTGCACCTTGGCGAGCTCGAGATACCAGTCGCACACCTCGTCCCATGCGAAGTGGTAGAGCGCCTCGCACGCCTTGGAGAACTCGAACCGCTCGAACGCCTCGTCGACTTCGGCGCGGACCTGCTCGAGCCGGTCGAGGATCCACCGGTCCGCGTCGGTGAGGGCGGTGCGCGCCGGGAGCTCGGTGACGACCGCGCCGTTCATCAGGGCGAACTTGGTCGCGTTGAACAGCTTGTTGGCGAAGTTGCGGGAGGACTGCGCGTGGTCCTCGCCCACGGCGAGGTCGCTACCCGGGTTGGCGCCGCGGGCCAGGGTGAAGCGCAGCGCGTCGGCGCCGTACCGCTCCACCCAGTCCAGCGGATCGATGCCGTTGCCGCGCGACTTGGACATCTTCTTGCCGAACTGGTCGCGCACGAGGCCGTGCAGGAACAGGTCCTTGAACGGCACCTGGACGCCGGACTTCCCGCCGGCGGTGATCGCCTCGTCGTTCGCGACGTACAGGCCGAACATCATCATCCGGGCCACCCAGAAGAACAGGATGTCGTATCCGGTGACGAGAACGCTGGTGGGATAGAACTTCTCGAGTTCCGGCGTCCTGTCCGGCCAGCCCATCGTGGAGAACGGCCACAGACCCGAGGAGAACCAGGTGTCGAGGACGTCGGGATCCTGCTCCCAGCCCTCGGGCGCGGTCTCGTCCGGTCCGAAGCACGCGACCTCGCCGTCCGGGCCGTACCAGATCGGGATGCGGTGACCCCACCACAGCTGCCGCGAGATGCACCAGTCGTGCATGTCGTCGACCCACGCGAACCAGCGCGGCTCCTGGCTGGCCGGGTGGATCACGGTGTCGCCGTTGCGGACCGCGTCGCCCGCGGCCTTGGCGAGCGCATCGACCTTGACCCACCACTGCATCGACAGCCGGGGCTCGATTGTCTCGCCGCTGCGCTCGGAATGACCGACGCTGTGCAGGTAGGGACGCTTCTCGGCGACGACCCGGCCCTGCTCGGCCAGCGCCTCGCGCACCCGGACCCGCGCCTCGAACCGGTCCATGCCGTCGAATCGTGTTCCGGTGTCGGCGATCCTGCCGGCCTTGTCCATGATGGTGGGCATCGGCAGGTTGTGCCGCACGCCCATCTCGAAGTCGTTGGGATCGTGGGCGGGGGTGATCTTCACGGCGCCGGTGCCGAATTCGGGGTCGACGTATTCGTCGGCGATCACGGGGATACGCCGGCCGGTGAGGGGATGCTCGAGGGTGGTGCCGACCAGGTGCTGGTAGCGCTCGTCGTCCGGGTGCACCGCGACGGCGGTGTCACCGAGCATGGTCTCGACCCGGGTGGTGGCGACGATCACGTGCGGCTCGTCGTCGTCCAGGGAGCCGTAGCGCAACGAGACGAGTTCGCCCTCGACCTCCTCGAACTTGACCTCGATGTCGGAGATCGCGGTCTGCAGCACGGGCGACCAGTTCACCAGTCGCTCGGCGCGGTAGATCAGCCCGTCGTCGTAGAGCCGCTTGAACATCGTCTGCACGGCCCGCGAGAGACCCTCGTCCATGGTGAACCGGTCGCGGGACCAGTCGACGCCGTCCCCGATGCGGCGCATCTGCCCCTGGATGGTGCCGCCGGATTCGCGCTTCCAGTCCCAGACCTTCTCGACGAACAGTTCGCGACCGAAGTCCTCCTTGGTCTTCCCGTCCACCGCGAGTTGCTTCTCGACGACGGTCTGGGTGGCGATGCCGGCGTGGTCCATGCCGGGCAGCCACAGCACCTCGTAGCCCTGCATGCGTCTACGGCGCGAGAGCGCGTCCATGAGGGTGTGGTCGAGTGCGTGACCCATGTGCAGGCTGCCGGTCACGTTCGGCGGTGGCAGCACGATCGAGTAACCGGGCTTGTCGCTGGACGGATCGGCGGCGAAGTAACCGGCGTCCACCCAGCCCTGGTACAGCTCGTCCTCTACGGCGCTGGGGTCCCAGCTCTTGGGGAGGGCGTCGGCGGGGTTCTGGTGGTTCTCTGGCGCACTGGTCACCCCGCAATCGTAGTCAGCGGAGGCAAACCGCCTGCACACGCCCCACGTGCCCGGATCGGGCCTGCTGGACTGCGGATCACGGGTACGGCACCGTGGCAGACGTGAACGAGTTCCCCTGGAGTCGGCCGGCGCGTTCGCCGGCCGATGCCGCCGCATCGAGGCGCTCGGGTACGACACGCTGTTCGCCGCGGACCACCTGGGGGTCGTCGCGCCGTTTCCCACGCTCGTCGCCGCGGCGCAGGCGACCGAGCGGTTGCGAGTGGGCACGCTCGTCCTCAACGCTCCGTTCTGGAACTCGGAGCTGTTGGCCCGCGACGTCGCGACCACCGACGTCCTCACCGGTGGCCGGCTCGAACTCGGCCTCGGCGCCGGGCACATGAAGTGGGAATTCGACGAGGCCGGCATCGGCTGGGATCCGATCGGCCGCCGCGTCGATCGGCTCGAGGCCCTGATCGAGGGTCTGGGGCGCCGCTTCGCGGAGGGCGGGTACCCACAACAGGCCGAGCTGCGCGCCGGCCTGGACCTGGCACCGCTGCAGCCGGTCCAGCGGTGCGGGTTCGGCGGCACCGGTCCCCCGCTGCTGATCGGCGGTACCGGGGACCGGGTGCTGCAGCTGGCGGCCGAGCGCGCCGACATCGTGGGGGTGGCCGGTGCCGTGCAGGTGCCGGGACAGGCGCCCGGGGTGCTGCGCATCGCGACGGCCGCCGAGGCCGACGAACGCGTGCGGTTCGCCCGCGAGCGCGCCGGCGCCCGCGCGGACCGCCTCGAGTGGCAGGTGCTGGTCCAGGCGGTCGTGGTGACCGACGACCGAGAGGCCGCGGCGCGGGCACTGCTCGAGCGCTTCGGTCCGATGACGAGCGTCGAGGAACTGCTGGACACGCCGTTCGCACTGATCGGCACGGTGGAACGGATGGCCGATCAGGTCCTGCGCGACCGCGACCGCTACGGCTTCACCTACTACACCGTCCACGGGCCGTACCTCGAGGCGTTCGCCCCGGTGCTCGAGCGGGTGCGGACGCTGGGCGGGTGAGCGTCGCCCCCGACGGAGATGCCGTTCGACTCCCGCGCCGCGCACCGCCGGGATCCGCGTCAGCCGAGCACCTCGGGCAGTTCCCGGGGACGCGCGAGCACGTGCTCCGCGAGGAACGCCTCGACCACCTCGTACCAGATCTTCGCGTGCTGGGGGCCGAGCACCCAGTGGTTCTCGTCGGGGAAGTAGAGGAAGCGATGCACGGTGGAGCCGTCCTCGGCGGCGGGTGCCCCCGACTCGGAGAGCAGTTCGTACCACAGTCGCAGCCCCTCCCCGATCGGCACGCGATAGTCCTTGTCGCCGTGGATCACCAGCATGGGAGTGACGATGTCGGCGACATACAGGTGCGGTGAGTTCTCCACCGCCATCTCGGGGGTCATCTCCCGCGCCCAGTACCAGGCCGAATCCGTGGTGGGTCCGAACTGGTCGAGAGCCCACAGGCTCGCGTGGGTGACGATCGCCCGGAACCGGTCGGTGTGCCCGGCCACCCAGTTGGCCATGTACCCGCCGAAGGAGCCGCCCATCGCGGCGGTGCGGTCGGCGTCGATCTCGGGGAGCTCGATCGCGGCATCGGTCAGCGCCATCAGGTCGGTGTAGGGCTCCTTGCCCCATCTGCCCCACCCGCGCCGGACGAAGTCCTGCCCGTAGCCGGAGGACAGGGCGGGGTCCGGGAGCAGCACGGCGTAGCCGCGGGCGACGAGAAGCCACGGGTTCCATCGCCACGACCAGGTGTTCCAGGAGCTGAGGGGGCCACCGTGGATCCACAGCAGCAGCGGTGCGGGGGCGTCGGGGTCGGCGGTGGCCGGCAGGGCCAGCCAGGCCCGCAGCGGGGTGCCGTCGGCGGCGGCAGTGGTCAGTTCCGTGAGGCGGCCGGGGAGGTCCGGCAGCTCGGCGGGAGCGCGCAGAACGGTGACGGCGCCGGAGCCGTCCAGCGGGATCCGCACCGGGTGCGGCGGAGCGTCGTAGGCCGCACGCAGGGCGTAGACGCACGTTCCGTCGGGTGCGACGCGCAGGTCGGTGTAGGCGGCCGGGTCGGTGGTCAACGGGGTGGGGACGTCGGCCCACAACGCGACCTGGAAGATCGGCGCGCGGCCGTGCTCGTCGGCGGTCACGAGCAGCGCCCCGGAGTCGGGACGCCAGACGACCGACGTCGGCCACCGGTCCCATCCGGGCACCAGAACCGTCGTGTCTCCCGATCGAAGATCGAACAGCCGCAACGTGATTGTCGGCGCGGTCTCGGGGTCGGAGTGTGTCTCGTGCAGGAATGCGATCCGGGTGCCGTCCGGCGAGATCGCGGGGGCGAACACGTCGGCGGTCTCGTCGTCGACGAGGACCGTGCGCAGTCCGGTGTCCGTGTCGATGCGCACCAGGGTGGTGCGGCGGGAGGCGAGCGGCCCGGGGACCGACCAGGTGGTGACGACGAACGTGCCGTCCGGGGCGAGGTCGAGGGTGGCCTCGCGCAGCGCGCCCCCGGGTCCGGGAGTCAGGTCCGACAGGGGCGGGTGGAGGCCGTCCGCGAGGGCGAGCAGGTGCGGCTCGGCCGGGCCGAGGTCGTGATCCCAGTGCCGGATCGGGTATCCGGTGTGCAGCACGGCGGAGATCTTGTGCTTCCTGCGGGCGTCCCGGATCCGTTCGTCGTCGCCGTCGGTACGGCCGAGCACGTCCGCCGTCACCACGATCCGGTCGGCGGCCCGCGCGGCGTGCACTGCGCGTACCCCGCCCTTGCGGGACACGACGCGCTGCGCTTCGCCACCGGCCGCCGGCAGCCGCCACAGTGCGACGGGGGCATCGTCGCCGTCCGTCCCGTCGGCCCGGGCCGCGGTGAACAGCAGGTCACCGGTGGCGGTGAAGACCGGGTTCGACTCGCCCTTCGCACCCCACGTGAGCCGCCGGGCGGGCTCCTGTCCGTGCGGGTCGACCTCCCACAAGGCCCCGACGTACCCGGTCCCCTCCTCGTCCAGGGTGGACTGGGCGATCACGACACGGGTCCCGTCCGGCGACAGCGCGAGCGCGGTGACGCGCGGGAGAGCGAGATAGTCGTCGAGGTCGTCGAATGCGGTCATGGTGCCCGAGGGTAGTGCGCGCCGGGGGCGTCACCGGGGAGCCGACACGGCCGTTTCGGACGGCGAATGCCCCTGCCGACCGGCACTGTGGTCTGCGCCGTCGCCGGCGCCGCGTGGGCGCTGCCCCCACGGTCGGACTCCTGGCGCCGCGTCACATGCGCGGTTGCCTCATCGCATCACCGGCAGGATCCGCGCGCCCGACCGGCCCGATGCCGCTTCGATGAAGTCCCGCGCGTCCGGGACGGCGGCGAGCACGTTGCGGGTGCGTTCGAGTGCCTCCGATTCGGGCGGCGGTCCGCCGACCGTGTCGACGACGTCGAGCAGGTGGACGGTCGTTTCGAGGATGGCCAGGTCGAGGAGTGCGCCGAGCGTCACCGAGCCCAGCAGAGGGTGTGGGACGACGGTCTCACGATCGAGGCCGGTCAGGCGATCGAACGCCTGCGGCAGTTCGACGGCGAATCGCTCGACGAGCGTCTCCCGGCCGGCGTCGGTGGCGGCGTGGCGGACCATCTCGGCGATCCGTCGGTGCATCGGTTCGGCGGCGACCGGGTCGGCGTTGAAGACGCGGAGCATCTCCGCGGCGCTGGTGACCTTTGCCGTGCCCTCGGGCGCGGGGTCGGCGATCAGGGCGATCAGGGCGTCGGGTGCGACGTGGACGTACAGGTCCCGAACGGTCCAGCCCGGCAGCCGGGTCGGGGCCGTCCACTGCTCGTCGCTCAATGCCCGGGCCCGTTCGGCCCAGGAGCGCCACAGCCGGATCAGCAGGGCTCGATCCCGGTCGAAGGTCGATGTCACCGCTCCCCCTCGTTCGGTCACCCGCGCGGCGGCCTCGGCCGGTGGGTGGTCGTCTTCCTGATGCTCCCGTCGGTGTCGTAGTAGGTCCACTCACCGGTCTTCCTGCCGTGCTCCCAGTGTCCGCTGTCGACGAGTGTCCCCGCCGCCGTCCAGCGTTCCCAGTAGCCGTGCTTGTCACCGTGGGCGAACCCGCCGCGCTGCAGCAGACCACCGGTGGCGCGGTACCAGGTCCAGGGACCGTGCAGGACGCCGCGGTCGTAACCACCCTCGGAACGTAGCGCCCCACCGGCGGAGAAGTGCCGCCACGTTCCGTGACGCTCGCCGTCGACGTAGGTGCCCACCATCAGCCCGCCGTGCGGGTCGGGCTCCGCCCATTCGCCGGTCTTGCGGCCGTGACCGTCCACGGCGTTCGGGCGCTCGAGGGGCGCGCTCACGTCGTGCCCCCGACCCGGGCCGGGGCTTCGCATACGCCGCTCGGTCCTGTGGCTGTCCGCGAGACATCACTCACAGATACCGACTATATGCAAGCAACTGCTTGCATATCAAGGGATCGGCCGATTCATCGCGTCACGGGTTCGCGCCACATCTTCCATAGGGTCGGCCCTCCGTTCGGGACGGCGATCTCGCCGGTGACCCGGAACCCGAACCGCTCGTAGTAGGAGATGTTCTTCTCCTTGCTCGATTCGAGATACGTGGGCATCCCGTCGGCGTCACAGCGGTCCAGCCGCGACCGCAGCAGGGCCTTCCCGAAACCTCCGCCACGCGCCGCGTTTCCGGTTCCGATGGCGGAGAGGTACCAGTGCGGCTCGGCCGGATGCGCCTCGTCGAGCGCGCCGTCGACCTCGGCGCCGACGCGGGCCCGGCGCCCGAGCGCGCGGATCATCCCCGCAGTGACCAGCACGGACCGCCACCCCGTGGCTTTCCAGCGACCCGGCGGCGCCCACATGGTCGCGCCTCCGGCGGAACCGTCCGGCCCCTCGGCGAGTTCGAGTCCGCCGTGCGACAGCAGATGATGCTGCGCCTCGGCGGCGAACATGCGTGGCAGACCTCGGCGCCGGCGCTCGTCGTCGGGCCACATCCACATCATCACCGGATCGTCGAAGAACGCGTCGGCGAGGGTGCGGGCGAAGACCGGTATGTCCCGTCGGGTGGCCGGGCGGACGACAGGGGTCATGCGGACGAGGCTACCGGCCTCGACGGAGCATCGTTGCCGCCCAGCAGGTTTTACGTCGTTGTCACACAGCGAGAACCGCGCGTGTTTCGTTTTATGCAACACTGTTTCCCTGTAAGAAACAACCGAAGTGCGAGCTGTGAGGAAATGCGATGACCGAAACCGCGAACATCGTCATCGTCGGCGGCGGACTCGAGGGCCTGGCTGCGGCCTGGTCCCTCGCCGAGCGCGGCGAAACGGATGTCCTCGTCCTGGAACGCGGGACGATGTGTTCCGGCATGACCGGCAAGTCCAGCGGCATCGTCCGCTGCCACTACGGCGTTCCGTCGCTGGCCGCGATGGCCTGGCACGGCGTGCAGGTGTTCTCCGAAGCCGAGGAGATCTTCGGGGCCGACATCGGCTTCCGGCAGACCGGATACGTCGTCGGCGTCGGGCCCCAGAACACCGCCCCGCTCGCCGCGAACGTCGAGATGCACCGGGCCCTCGGAGTGCCCGTCGAGACGATCGACGCCGGCGAGGTCCGCCGCCTGCTACCGGGGATAGCCCTCGATCCCTTCGCGGCCTTCGCGTACGAGCCCCTCGGCGGCCACGGCGACGCCTACATGACCGGAATGGCCTACGGCACCCGCGCCCGAGCCCTCGGCGTGCGAGTGCGCCAGGGCACCCCCGTCGCCTCCCTCCTGCAGCGCGAGGGCGGCGAGGTCTACGGGGTGCGGCTCGCGGACGGCTCCGAAATCCACGCGGGCACCGTCGTGCTCGCAACCGGCGTGTGGTCACCGGCACTCGGCGCGACCGCCGGCGTGGACCTCCCGATCCGGGCCCAGCGGGAACAACTCCTGCTCGTCGACCAGGGCGAACCCACCCCCGACATCCCCACCTTCTCCGACCTGGTGAACCTCCAGTACATCCGCCGCGAGCCCAACGGAGAGCTGCTGGTGGGCAACAGCGATCACTCCGCGCCGGAGTGGGCGGACCCGGACGACTACGCCAATCGCGCCGACGACCCGTTCGTGGAAACCGCCGTCGCGAAGCTCGACCGGTTGCTGCCGGCCATGCCCGATCCGCGGCTCGCCTCGTCGTACGCGGGATGCTACGACACCACACCCGACTACAACCCGATCATCGGCCCGTCCCCGGCGCCGGGACTGTTCCTGCTCGTGGGCTTCAGCGGCCACGGTTACAAGATCTCCCCTGCCGTGGGCCGGCTCGCCGCCGACCTCCTGCTCGACGGCATCAGCAGCGACCCCGCCGTGGACGGCACCGACTTCCGGTACTCGCGCTTCGCCGAAGGCAAGCCCCTCGCCAGCCTGAACCCGTACGTCGGGGCCGGGGAGATGCGCTGACGAAACGAACCGCCGGACACGCCGCTGTACCGAGGCCCGGGCGGGGTATAGAACAGAAGGTGAGGCTTCGGCGCGGAAACCGGAGAAGGTACACGTCATGCCGGACGACGAGGATCTGTTCTCGGCCACGGGAGAGCCGGACACGGTTCTCCGCGTGTTCGAGGCGCTGCCGTTCGCACTCGGAGCGTGGCAGGGACACGACCACGTGTACGTCGCGACCAACGCCGCCTACCGTGCGCTGCTCGGACGGGGCGATCTCCTGGGCCGGCCGGTGCGCGAGGCCGTCCCGGAACTCGAGGGTCAGCAGTTCTTCGAGCTGCTCGACCGGGTGGCGGCGACCGGCGTCGCCGAGACCGCCAAGGAATGGCGCATGCAGATCGACACCGACGGCAGCGGCGTGGTCCGCGAGCGCTACTTCGACTTCACCGTCGCCCCCTGCCGCGACCCCGGCTGCGGCGTCGCCGGACTGCTCTTCTTCGCCTCCGACGTGACCGACAGTGTCCTGGCGCGGCACGTCGCCGAGGCCCGGGCCCAGCTGATGTCGGAGAAGTACGAACAGGCCCGCGACGCGGTGACGGTGATGCAGCAGGCCCTGCTGGCGCCGTCCGTTCCGGTCGTGCCGGGAGCCGAGGTGGCGGCGGCCTACCTGGTCGCCGCGGAGGACACGGCCGCCGGCGGTGACTGGTTCGACGCGTTGGCCCTCCCCGGCGGCGAGCTCGCGCTCATCACCGGAGACGTCGTCGGGCACGGCGTCGAGGCCGCCGCCGTGATGGGACAACTCCGGGCGGTTCTGCGCCAGCAGATCCTCGCGGGTGCAGACGTCGCCGGCGCCCTGTCCACGCTCGACGCCTTCTCGGCGCACGTCCCCGGCGCCCGCACCGCGACGGTGTGTGTCGCCGTCCTCGACACCGGAAGCGGCCGAGTCCGCTACTGCACGGGCGGGCATCCCCCGCCGCTGGTGGCGAGCCCGGTCGGGACGGTCCGCTACCTGCCTCCCTCGGGCGCGACGCCGATCGGAACCGGCTCGACGTTCCCCGTCGCCACCGACGCCCTCGCCACCGGCGACGTCGTGCTGCTCTACACGGACGGATTGATCGAGCGTCCCGGCCGGCCGCCCCCGGCGAGCACCGCCGAACTCGCCGAGCGGGCGGCTCTGAGCGTGGCCGGCCGCTCGTTCCCGATCCCGGACACACGCGCCCGGACGGTGGATCGGGTGTGCGGGGAGGTCCTCGAATTCCTGCTTCGGGAAACCGGATACAGCGACGACGTGACCATCGTCGCGGCTCAGCGGACGGCGATGCCGGATCCCCTGCACGTGCACCTGCACGCCGACCGGGAGGCGCCGAAGGCGGCGCGGTCGGCGCTGTGGCAGTGGCTCGTGCGTATCGGGGCCGACCATGCGGGGACCGTGGCCGTCGAACACGCGGTCTCCGAACTGGTGTCCAACGTCGTCGAGCACGCCTATCCCGGCACCGACGCCGAGCACAGCCCGGTCGAGATCGGCGGAGTTCTCGACGCCGACGGCTGCCTCCGGATCCGCGTACGGGACCGGGGCCGCTGGAAGACCCCCGCGACAACCCCGGAGTCCCACCGGTTGACGGACAGCCGCGGCCGCGGACTGACGATGGTCCGGCTCTTCGCCGACGATCTCCGCATCGACTGCGACGACACGGGCACGACTGCGACGGTCACGTTCCGGCTCACCCGGAGCGCCCGCGTCGTCACCGAGTTCACCGACGGCGCGATCGTCGGCCGTCCCGAGTCCTCGCGCGACTTCGCCGTCGACGAGACCGCACCCGGCCGCCTCGCGGTGCGGGGCGATGTCGACATCGACACCGCCCCCATCCTCAAGGGTCACCTCGACGTGGCGTCACGCGGCGGAACACTCTCGGTGACAGTGGATCTGAGCGAGGTCACCCATCTCGGCTCCGCCGGGGTCTCGTTGCTCTCGACGGCCCGTGAGCGTGCGGCCGGGCAGCACACCGCCGTGACCCTGGTGGCGCCGCCGGGCACCACCGCGCACCACGTGCTCACCCTGGTCGGACTCCACGGCCGGGCCGCACCCCGCGGGTGGCATCGCCGAACCCTCAGGCGACCCGGAGACGTGAACCCGGCACCGACGAAATGTCGATGCCGGGCGAAATCCTCGTCAGCTCGCGATCTTCCGTCTCCGGGACTGCACGTACTTCTCCCGCTCGGCGACCGACATCCCACCCCACACCCCGTAGGGTTCGCCCATCGTGAGCGCGTGCTCGCGGCACTGCTCGATGACCGGGCACCGATGGCACATCTCCTTGGCCTTCGACTCCCGCTGGTAACGCGCTCGGCCCCGTTCACCGTCGGGCGAGAAGAACACCGAGGAGTCGACACCGCGGCACAAGCCCTGCATCTGCCAGTTCCAGACATCGACGGTCGGCCGGAGGGGGTGAGGTGACAATGGCACGGGGCTCTCCTTGACAGCAGGCTCGCACGCAGTGCGAGCGGACCGGACGAAAGTCTGCGACCTTTCGTTCACTTCGATCCACGCGCCGCGACCCCCGCGAAGGGCCGGGTCTCGGTTCGTCGATCTCATGGACCGGGGAGTACCCCACGCCGCCGGAATTCATGCCAACAGAAAGAGAGATTTGTCGAAGATCCACGAAACTGGGGGCCGGACCGACCGCCCGCCCGGTCCCCGACCCGCATACCGCCTGTTCGCGGGGCGACGCGGCGGTGCCCTCCTCGGACCCGGACCCGCGTCCGGTCGCGCGGAGCCGCCGGGGACGGTCAGCGGCCGGCCATCGCCCGGAGCAGTGGGGCGGCGGGCAGCGACGCGAAGAGCGCCGCCTCGTCGCGCCACGACGACTCCTCGTCGAGGAACCGCAGGATCGGCTCCGCGGAGGACCGGTCGAACAGGCCCGCGAAGGCGCGCTCGAGCACGGCGGGCCGCTCGACGACGGCCCGCAACAGCCCCTGGTCGTACCGGGCGAACCGGGACGGGGCAGGGCGCACGTCGAAAGGATGCCCGTGCCGGGCGAGCGACCGCGCGAGGGCCTCACTGTCGCGCTGGATCCGCTGATAGGCATATCCGCTGCTGCCCTTGAGCATCCCGCCCGCGGCGCCGATCCGCACGATGTTGCCGCGGCGCCGCGCGGGCGGCTGTGAGGCCAACGGCATCCGCGCGGACTCGTCCGCCTCGACCACGTAGGCGTCCTCGTCGGCGCCGAGCACCGTCGCCAGGTACTCCCGGAGTGCCTCGTCGTGGACGGCGGTGCCGACGGGCCCGGCGTCGGGACGCGCGAAACACGTGTGCTCGACGAGGGCGCGACGGTCGTCGGTGGGCAGCACGTACACGAAGGAGGCGGCCCGGCCCTGATCGGTGCGGAAGTCGAACAGGGTGGGGACCTCGGGATCGAACAGGGGCGCTTCGGTGCGGATCCGCCACCCCCGGAAGTCGAGCCAGGCATCGGGGCTCGTCCCGTCGCCCAGGTCGGCGCTGCCGGGGCCGCGGCCGTCGAAGACCCACTCGGGGTGCAGTTCCGTCCCGTCGGACAGGCCGACCCGCGGACGGGCTCCGTCGTGCACGCGCGTCACGCGGCCGGTGCGGAGCCCGATGTCGTCGACTGCGTCCGTGATCTCGTCGACCACCGACACCAGATCGGCGCCACGGACGACGCCGTACCGGTACCGGCCGAGACCGAGGGTGCGGGACCGCCCGCCCGCGTGGACCCGGACCCGGGCGAACCGCGCGGAGACGGCGGTGTCGAGCAGTCCGGGCCGGCGGGACCAGAACGCCCATCCGGCTTCTCGGATGTCGCGGGCGCCGTCGTCGACAAGCACCACCGGACCCGGCCGCGCCGGGACGGTGGCGAGATGGGCCGCCAGGGACAGGCCGCTCAGGCCCGCCCCCAGGACGGCGATGCCGCCGTCGACCGGTTCTTTCCAGGCTCGCACGCTCGCCCCTCCCCCTCGCCGGAGCCTTCTCCTTCGCCACCGTACCGGCCGCCGGGGACGGTCGTGCGGTGCTACGCCGCGTGGGCGCGTGCCCGTTCCCGCAACCAGGCCATCGCCGGCATGCGGTAGGAGTCGATGCCCTTGTACGCGGCGATCTCGCCGGGCAGCTCCTCCACGATGTCGGCGAGCTGTTCGGCCCACACCGGGACCTGCGCGATCTCCTCGAGCGGCGCCATGTAGGTGCGGATGTTGAACACCACTGTCCCTGTCATGGGCAACCGGATCAGATGCTCGAGTTCGATGCGCAGCTGGATGCGGCCCCAGTCGCGGTCGGCGACCAGCCGTGGCATGTCGTCCATCCAGTCGGGCATCGTCTCGAGGCTGGTGTCCCGTCGCCGCGAGCCGACCGCGGAGAAGGTCCAGTTCACCCGCCGGTACGGCCGCTCCGTGGTGAGACGGCGCATGAACTGCTCGGCGCGGTCGGTCACCCCGGTCGAGGTCAGGCCGGGTACGGGCCGGTGGATCTCGTGCAGGCTCATCCCGATGTCGAACTTGACTGACCAGTCGGCGGACGACGTGACCAGCGCCGCGTCGAACCACAGGTGCCCGTCGCGCTCGGTCACCAGCAGCACGTCGTCGGGCAACTGGCATCCGATGAAGACCAGTGGATGTTCCGGCAGGGTGGACAGATCGCCGAGGACGAACCGCTGATCGATCCCGAGAAGATCGTTGCGCCAGCGGTACCCGCCGTTCTCGACGTCGAAGTGCATGACGTCGGGGAAAGAGGCCGCCATGTCGCGCATGTAGTAGAGCATCAGATCCCAGCACGCCGGCGTCATGTGGGGCAGCATCTGCACGCGCCCGGGGTCGGCCTCGAGGATCGCGCGGCGCAACCGCATCATCTCGAGGTAATCGTCGTGGCTCTTGCCCAGGTCGACGATGTGCTCGCCCCAGGCCCCGGCGGCGGTCTCGGTGCGGCGCGGTGCCGGTTCGACGTTGACGGCGTAACGAAACACTCTGTCGCCCTGGGGGAAGGGCCACGGCAGACAGGACAGGTCGCTGACGACGGAGGCGGTCACGAGGGGTTCCTTTCCGGTAGGTGTCAGGCCACGGCGCCGAGATAGGCACCGTGGTGCCCCGACAGATGGGGGCGGATCTCGAGGTCGAGGCCGCACGAACCGCAGGCGACGACATCCCCGGGTCCGGCATCGACGGACCCGGTCGTGCCGCAGTGCGGGCAGAACACCGGTACTCCGTCGACGGCCGTGACGTAGGTGGTCGTCTCGCACGGCAGCAGGCCGGCGGTGCGCGCCGCAGCCGTCGCTGCCATCGCTTCCCGCCGCGGTCCGGCGATCAGCACGCGGGTACCGGCGCGAGCCTCGCGCACGAGCCGCGCCACCTCCGCAGCGCTCGCGTCCGGAACCACGGTGGCGACGCGGCCGGCGGCGAGCGCCCGCGCCGCCCAGGCCGTCACCGCGGCCCGCGCGTCGGCGCAGCCACCGAGGCAGAACATGAGGTGGATGCGCCCACTCGGATCGAGCGGGGGCAGCGCACCGGTGAGGAAACCGGAGTTCTTCACGGCCGCACACCCCCGAATTCGCGCAACCACTTCAGGCCCGGCTCGCGGGTGCGGGTGAGGCCCTTGTAGTCGGCCATGTCCTCGGGGAGTTCCTCGAGGACCCGGTAGAGCCGATCGGCCCATTCCGGCACCAGCGCGATCTCCTCGAACGGCAGCAGGTAGGTGCGGATGAGGAACATGATCGCGCCGGACGCGCCGAGCCGGATCAGGTGCTGCACCTCCACCCGCAGGTGCAGGCGACGGCCGACGTCCTCGAGGGGCCCCTCGGCGAGCAGGCGCCGGTCGCGTCCCCACTCGGGATACGTCTCGGTGGCCGTGTCGAGCCGGCGGTCCACGGTGAGGGTCCAGTTGGTGCGCCGGTACCGCTGCCCGGGTTGCAGTCCCATGAGGAAGGACTGGGCGCGGGTGATCACTCCCTCGGCGTGGATGCGGGGCACGGGACCGTGGATCTGCAGGAAGCTCATCCCGACGTCGAAGCGCAGCGACCAGTCCGCCGCGAACGTCACCAGGCCCGCGTCGCCCCACAGGGCACCGTCGCGCTGGTCGAGCAGCACGACGTCCTCCTGGATCTGCCGGCCGATGTACAGCAGGGGTGGCTCGGGCAGGGTGGCGGACTGCCCGTAGACGAACGCCTGCTCGAGGTCGAGGGCGAGGTTGCTCCACCGCCAGACGGTGCCGTCGCGGTCGAGCGCGAACGTCTGCGGGTACGCCTCGGCCAGCATCTTCATGAGGGTGAGCATCGCGTCCCACTGCGCGACCGCCATGTGCCCGAGCGTCTGGAAGCGGCTCGGGTCGGCGGCGAGCACGCGCCGTCGCTCGGCGAGCTCGTCGAGGAGGAAGCCGTCCATGTCGACCGGGTGCTCGCCCCAGCCGCCGGCCGCCGTGTCCGCGCGGGTCCCGGCCGGCTCGACGTTGGTGCTGTACCGGTAGGCGTCCCGCGGGAAGGGGAACGGGAACCGCGCGACGCGTTCCGGGAGCGCCTCGAATTCGGTTGAGGCAGTCACAGGTCCAGCTCCAATCGCTCGCCGCCGGCGCGGGAGACGCACGGCATCATGCAGTCGCCGGCGAGTTTCTCCGCGTCGGTCAGGTACAGGTCGCGGTGCTCGATCGCGCCGCCGGTCACCGGGATCCGGCACTCGCCGCACACCCCCTGCCGGCACAGGTTGGGCACCGGTACCCCGCGCGCCTCGAGCGCTTCGAGCAGGCTCACGCCGGAGTTCACGGCGATGTCGACCCCGGTGCGGCGCAGATGCGCGGTGAACGGGGTTCCGGGCTCGAGGTCGCCGACACCGAAGTGCTCGTAGTGGATGCGGGCGTCCGGCCAGCCCGCGCCGCGGGCGCGACGGGTGAGTTCGTCGATGAGACCGGAGGGCCCGCACACGTACAGGTGGGTGCCGAGCGGCTGATCGAGCAGGGCCGGGCCGAGTGCGGCCCAGAACTCTTCGGGGGTGTGGTAGGTGTGCAGGCGGTCTCCGCACAGTTCGCGCAACTCGCCGAGGTGCGGGCCGTCGCCCTCGCGGAAGGTGTAGTGGACCTCGAAGGAGCGGCCCCACTGAGCGGCGGCGCGGGCGTGCGAGAGGATGGGTGTGACGCCGATACCGCCGGCCACGAGCATGTGGTGACGCGCGGTGAGGATCGGCGCGAAGGCACTTCGGGGCCTGCTGACCTCCACGACGTCCCCGACCTCGAGGGCGTGGATCCAGCGGGAGCCGCCCCGGCCGGTCTCGTCGAGCCGCACGGAGATCGAGTAGCTCTGCGGTTCGAGCTCCGGACCGGTCAGGGAGTAGGAGTTGCGGCGGGGCCGGCCGTCGTCGTGGGCGCCGCAGGAGAGCACGACGTGGCTGCCCGGGGTGAACGACGGCAGCGGCGCACCGGTGGGGTCGACGAACCGCACGTGCCGCACTCCGGTGGCGACGGTGGCCACCTCGGCGACGGTGAGGGCGAGGGTCGCGTCGCTGCGCCGGACGGCCGTTCCGGCATCGGATACGAGGGTCATCAGCTTTCCTCCGCGTCGAGCTGGTAGCCGAGATATGCGCCGTGGTGGCGCGAAACGTGGTGGTACACGACGAGTTCCGCCGAACACGCGGGGCACGTGCTGGTCTGCCCGATCGCGGCGGTGGCGTCGTGGGTGTGTCGGCAGTGGGCGCAGTACACCGTGCGCGTGTCCGTGGTCAGCACCTCGGGCAGGATCTCGTCGTCGAGCGCCCCCGCGGCGACGGCCACGGCCCGGGCGGCGAGGACGGCGGCCTCGTCGCCCACCAGCACGAGCCGCCAGCCGACGCGGGCCGCGGAGAGCTGGCGCTGCAGCACCTCCGCGGCCGCGTCGCCCCAGGTGGCGGGCGCCCGTAGCCAGCTCACTCGCCGGCCTTCGAAGGAGGTCACCAGGCGGCGGGCGTGGTCGGTGGCGGCGTCGCCGAACGACAGGACGGTGACCGTCCTGCCGCCGTCGGCCACGGTCCGCTCCTCGTCCCAGCGCGGCACGCTGGTGGTCTCCATACAGACGCTCATGGCCGGATCCTTACGGCGCGAACGTGCGCTGGCCGACGTAGAACGCCAGGGCGCCGTGGGGGGTGGTGAAGCGGATCCGCGAGCCCTTGGGGAAGAAGATCGCGTCCTTGGCGCGGGCGATCTCCACCTGGCCGGTATCCAGGTTCTCCAGGCGGAACTCCCCTTCGAGGACGACCTTCATCTCGTCGTACTCGTACAGATAGTCCAGCGGGGCGTCGGTGTGCGCGAGCTTGAAGTAGCCCGCGGCCATCTCCGACCCCTCGGGGTTGGGATAGACGTCGTCGATGAAGCCCTCGGTGCCCGGGAATTCCTCGGTGGACATCTGGGGCAGGGTCTTCCAGAAGTCGGCGGTGACGCGGAATGCGGGAACCGTGGTGGTTTCTGCCATGAGTGCTCCTAGGAACGAGGCCGGCTGCACCGGCCGTGGGCGGGAGGACGGAACGTCGATCGCTGACGTGAAACAGACAGTAATGAGATGAAACGCACCGACGGTTGCCGACGCGTTAACGCGTGTAACCGAATCCTCTCAGCGTCAGGAACATTCGTTTCTCCCCCGAGCGGCACGGGCCGAGTCGGACCGTCACCACAAACTCACGGCGGCGTAACACGCCCGTCATGCATGCTATGTTTCATTGCATTCGACAGCGATTCACCTTATGAAACTTCGCAGCCGAACCCCAGGAGTCCCCATGACGCTCGAAGCCACCGACCTCCCCGTGATGCGTCTGCCCTCCACGGACGCCCCCGCCGATGCCGCCGGCTCCGCCGATCTCGCCGCACTCGCCCGCGCCACCGACACCCGCTTCATCCTCGCGGTGTTCACTAACCTCGCCGGCAAGCCCTGCGCCAAGCTCGTCCCGGTCGAGGCGGTCGACGAGCTGCAGTCCGACGGGGTCGGCTTCGCGGGCTACGCCGCCGGAGCCATGGGTCAGGTCCCCAGGGATCCCGACCTCGTCGCTATCCCGGATCCCACCTCCTTCACGCCGATCCCGTTCGTGCGCCCGGGCCTTGCGCTGGTGCACTGTGATCCCCACGTCGAGGGCAAGCCCTGGCCCTACGCCCCGCGGGTGATCCTGAAGGAGGTTCTCGGCAAGGCGGCCGAACGGGGCCTGTCCGTCAAGGTCGGCGCCGAGATCGAGTACTTCCTCGTCCAGCGCGACGAGGACGGGACGCTGCGCACCGCCGACGTGCTCGACACCTCCCGGCAGCCCTGCTACGACGCCCGTGACGTCACCCGCATGTACGAGCACCTGACCTCGATCTCCGCGGCGATGAACTCCCTCGGCTGGGGCAACTACGCCAACGACCACGAGGACGGCAACGGGCAGTTCGAGCAGAACTTCCAGTACGCCGACGCGATGACCACCGCCGACCGCGTCGTCACCCTGCGCTACCTGATCTCGGTGCTCGCCGAGCAGCGCGGCATGACCGCGACCTTCATGCCCAAGCCGTTCGCCGACCGCACCGGCTCGGGCATGCACATGCACCTGTCGCTGTGGCGGGAGGACGGCTCCGCCTTCCCCGACGCCGAGGACCCCCGCGGTCTCGGCCTGTCCGAGACCGCCTACGCGTTCATCGCCGGCATCCTCGACCATGCCTGCGCCCTGCAGGGCGTGATCGCCCCGACCGTCAACTCCTACAAGCGGACCGGCGCCACCGCGACCAGCTCCGGCGCGACGTGGTCGCCGCGGCACGCCACCTACGGCGGCAACGACCGCACCCACTACCTCCGCGTTCCGGACGGCAACCGCGTCGAGCTGCGCGGCGGGGACGGCTCCGCCAACCCGTACCTCGCTGCCGCCGCGACCGTCGCGGCGGGCCTCGACGGCATCGACCGCAAGCTCGATCCCGGCGCACCCGGCGGCACCCCGAACTCGGAGACGCTGCCGATGACCCTGCTGCACGCGATGGACGCGCTCACCGCCGACCCCGTCGTCACCGGCGCCCTCGACGCCGCCGGCCCGGGCGTCGCCGAGTACTTCGCCTCCCTCAAGCGGGAGGAGTTCTTCCACTGGCACAACACCGTGACCTCGTGGGAGATCGACAGCTACCTGACCGCCTTCTGACCCGTGCGGGTCACCGCGAACGACGATCGAAAAGGAGAGACGACCCATGTGCGGAATCGTCGGGCTTCACCTGCGTGACGCCGCCCTCGCCCCACGGCTGGGCAGCCTGCTGACCGGCATGCTCGGCCAGATGGTCGACCGGGGACCGGATTCGGCCGGGGTCGCCCTCTACGGCGACCCCACCTTCTCCCCCGCCGGCCACGCGTCGGTGTCCCTGCTCGGCGCCGCCCCGGACGTCGCCGCCACCGCCGGTGCCGCACTCGGCGTGACCGTGACCGCGATCGACCTGGCCCCCACCACCGTGCTCCACGCGCCGGTCCCGGCCCAGTTGCTCGCCGACACCGTCCGCGCCGTCGACCCCGGTGCAACGATCATCGGCTTCGGCGACGACGTGACCGTCCTCAAGGGCATGGGCGATCCGGTGGCGCTGGCCGAGCGCTTCGGGATCCCGGCCGCCTCCGGCTGGCAGGGCGTCGGCCACACCCGCATGGCCACCGAATCGGCCGTCACCGCCGCCGGCTCGCACCCGTTCGCCGTCGGCCCGGACCAGTGCCTGGTGCACAACGGCTCGTTCTCCAACCACCTGTCGGTCAAGCGCGAACTCGAGGCCGAGGGTGTGGCATTCGACAGCGAGAACGACACCGAGGTCGGGGCACGGTTCGTCGCCAAGCACCTCGCCGAGGGCGCCGACCTGGAGAAGGCCCTGCGTTTGCTCGGGGAGCGCTTCGACGGGTTCTACACCCTCCTCGTGTCGACGTCCGACTCGTTCGCCGTCGTACGCGACCCGATCGCCTGCAAGCCGGCGATCGTCGCCGAGACCGACGCGTACGTCGCGATGGCCTCCGAGTTCCGGGCCCTCGCCGGCCTGCCCGGCATCGCGGACGCTCACATCTTCGAGCCCGAGCCGGAGCGGGTCTACGTATGGCACCGCTGACCAGCACCGACGCTTCCCCCATCTCTTCGACGCCGGAGACGACCATGCCTGCCGAGACCCTGCCTTCCGAGACCCTGCCCACCGACACGCTTCCCGCCGACATGCTTCCCGCCGGCACGACGTACGACCTCGACGTCACCACCACGCGCGAACTCAACGCCGCACTGCAGGCCACCGAAGCCCCGGCCGCGGTGACCGTGACCAATCCCCAGGGCAAGCACGCCCTCGCGTGCGGGCTCGACCGGCCGATCGACGTGCGCATCGAAGGCCACGTCGGCTACTACGCCGCCGGGATGAACAAGCATGCGACCGTCACCGTCGCGGGCAACGCCGGGGTCGGGGTCGCCGAGAACATGATGTCGGGCACCGTGCGCGTCACCGGGGACGCCTCTCAGTCCGCCGGCGCCACGGCCCACGGCGGGCTGCTGGTGATCGAGGGCAATGCCGCCGCCCGCTGCGGCATCTCCATGAAGGGCGTCGACATCGTCGTCGGCGGCAGCATCGGCCACATGAGCGCCTTCATGGGACAGGCCGGACGGCTCGTCGTCCTCGGCGACGCCGGCGAGGCCCTCGGCGATTCGTTGTACGAGGCGCGCATCTACGTCCGCGGCACCGTCGCCTCCCTCGGTGCGGACTGCGTCAAGAAGGAGATGCGGCCCGAGCACCTCGAGGAACTGCGCGAACTCCTCCGGGCGGCCGGCTTCGACGCCGACCCCGCCGAGTTCACCCGCTACGGCTCCGCCCGCGGGCTCTACCACTTCCACGTCGACAACGCCTCGGCGTACTGATCGCACCGCCCGCACCGCATCCCAGGAGACTCCCATGACCTTCCAGCCCGGACTTCGTGAGTCGGCCACCTTCGACCGCAACGTCATCCACGAGATCCAGCGTGCCGCCGAGACCGGCATCTACGACATCCGCGGATGGGGCGCCAAGCGCAAGCTTCCGCACTTCGACGACCTGCTGTTCCTCGGCGCGTCGATGTCGCGGTACCCGCTCGAGGGTTACCGCGAGAAGTGCGAGACCGACGTGGTCCTCGGCGACCGGCACGCGAAGTACCCGCTGCACCTCGACATCCCGGTCACCATCGCCGGCATGAGCTTCGGGGCGCTGTCCGGGCGGGCGAAGGAGGCTCTCGGGCGCGGCGCCAGCGAGGTCGGCACGTCCACCACCACCGGCGACGGCGGCATGACGCCGGAGGAACGCGGTCAGTCCAAGCACCTCGTCTACCAGTACCTGCCGTCGCGCTACGGGATGAACCCCGACGACCTGCGCAAGGCCGACGCGATCGAGGTCGTCCTCGGCCAGGGCGCCAAGCCCGGCGGCGGCGGCATGCTGCTCGGGCAGAAGATCACCGAGCGCGTCGCCGGAATGCGCACCCTGCCCGTCGGTATCGACCAGCGCAGCGCGTGCCGGCACCCCGACTGGACCGGCCCGGACGACCTCGCCGTCAAGATCATCGAACTGCGCGAGATCACCGGGTGGGAGAAGCCGATCTACGTCAAGGTCGGCGCGACCCGCACCTACTACGACGTCAAGCTCGCCGTGAAGGCCGGGGCCGACGTCGTCGTGGTCGACGGCATGCAGGGTGGCACGGCCGCCACGCAGGACGTGTTCATCGAGCACGTCGGCATTCCCACCCTCGCCGCGATCCCCCAGGCCGTGCAGGCGCTGCAGGAGATGGGAATGCACCGCACCCCCGGTGGCGTGCAGCTCGTCGTCTCCGGCGGCATCCGGTCCGGCGCCGACGTCGCCAAGGCCATGGCCCTCGGCGCGGACGCCGTCGCCATCGGCACCGCGGCGCTGATCGCGTTGGGCGACAACAACCCCCGGTACCAGGCGGAGTACGAGAAGCTCGGCTCGGCCGCCGGGTTCTACGACGACTTCCAGGACGGCAAGGACCCCGCCGGCATCACCACGCAGGATCCGGACCTGCAGGCCCGGTTCGATCCGGTCGAGGGCGGCCGCCGCCTCGCGAACTACCTGCGCGTGCTCACCATGGAGGCCCAGACCATCGCACGCGCCTGCGGCAAGTCGCACCTGCGCAACCTCGAGCCGCAGGACCTCGTGGCCCTGACCATCGAGTCGGCCGCCATGGCGCGGGTGCCACTGGCCGGCACCGACTGGATCCCCGGCCGAGGCTTCTGAACCGCTCGGGCCCCGAGCGAATGTGCCTTGCCGTCGGACTGTCCGACGGCAAGGCACATTCGCTCGCTTTCGCATGTCCACCCCCCGCACGACCGTCCACTGTCGGGAAACAGCACGTACAGTGAGGACATGAGCAGCCCCGAGCGCCCCGTACTGCACGACGTGCCGGGCCGGGAGGTCCCGCGGGACACCCCGACCGGGGTGGACCTGGAACGCGCCATCGCACAGGAGGTCCGCAAGTTGCGGATCGCCAGCGGGCTCTCCGTGGGCGACATGGCCGCGAAGGTGGGCATCTCCAAGGCGATGCTGTCGAAGATCGAGAACGCCCAGACGTCGTGCAGCCTCTCGACCCTCGCCCGCCTGGCCGCAGGTCTCGACGTACCGGTGACGTCGCTGTTCCGCGGCGCCGACGCGCAGCGCGAGGCGGTGTTCGTCAGGGCCGGCCAGGGCGCGGAGATCGTCGGCCGCGGCACCCGCGTCGGACACCACTACGAGTTGCTCGGCACGCTGCGGGGCCAGCACAAGCGGCTCGAGCCCGTGCTGGTGACGCTCACCGACGCGAGCGAGGTCTTCCCGCTGTTCCAGCATCCGGGGACCGAGCTGCTCTACATGCTCGAGGGCGAGATGGTCTACGGGCACGGCGAATCCGAGTACCGGCTCCAACCCGGCGACGCCCTGCTGCTCGACGGCGAGGGCATCCACGGGCCGAACGAGCTCGTCACCCTGCCCATCCGGTTCCTCGCGGTCACCGCGTACCCGGACAAACACCAGGACTGATCCCGCTCTCCACCACGAGCGGGGGGTTTCCGCGTCGAGAGGGACACCGCCGCGGTGCATCGCGGGTGCAGGCAGCGGTAACCGCCCCCTCGTCGCGAGAATCTCCCGCTCGACGACGAACGAGGCCCCCGCCGTAGCGGGGGCCTCACCCGTTGTCGGTCCTCGGTCAGAGCTTCTCGGCTGCCGCCTTGGACGTGAGTGCCGTCGCCGCCTCCGCGACCGACGCCGCCTCCGTACGGGACGTGCCGGTGAAGCCCACCGCGTCGAGCACGTACGCGGTTTCGCCGTGCACGACGACGTCGAGGCCTTCGTATTCGGTCTCCGGGTCGACGCGCAGGCCCATGACCAGGTCCAGACCCTTGGCGATGATCCAGGTGACCGCGAAGGAATAGGCCAGCACCGCGAGCACGGCGACGGTCTGGGTGCCCAGCAGACCGAATCCGCCGCCGTAGAAGAGCCCGGTGGCACCGCTCGGCGCCGCCGGCACGGCCAGGAATCCGATGAGAATCGTACCCAGGACACCGCCGACGAGGTGGATGCCCACGACGTCGAGCGCGTCGTCGTAGCCCAGGCGGAACTTCAACGAGATCGCGAAGCAGCACAACGCGCCGGCCAGGGCGCCGACGACGAGCGCGCCGATCGGCGAGACGGCACCACAGGCCGGGGTGATCGCGACGAGGGCGGCGATGAGGCCGGACGCCGCACCGAGTGTGGTGGCGTGGCCCTCCCGCAGCCTTTCGACGATCAGCCAGCCACAGATGCCGGCACACGCCGCGGCGAGGGTGTTGAGCACCACGACGGAGGCGCTGTTGTTCGCGGCGAGCGCGGAACCGCCGTTGAAGCCGAACCAGCCGAAGAACAGGATGCCGGCACCGAGAACGGTCAGCGGAAGGCTGTGCGGCCGAGGCGGATTGAGGAACGATCGGCGCTTGCCGAGCACGAGGATCACCGCGAGAGCCGCGATGCCGGCGTTGATGTGCACGGCGGTGCCGCCGGCGAAGTCGACCGCGCCGAGGGTGTTGGCGATCCACCCGCCGACGACGGACCCGTCCTCCGAGTCGAACGCGAACACCCAGTGCGCGACGGGGAAGTACACCAGCACTGCCCACAGCCCGGCGAACACCATCCAGGCCGAGAACTTCATGCGGTCCGCAAGGGCGCCGCACACGAGGGCGACGGTGATGCCTGCGAACAGCAGCTGGAATCCTGCTATCAGGGCCGGGGGCAGCCCCGGTTCGGCCGGCGCCGCGAGCAGCTGGCCGAGCCCGAGATACTCGAGCGGGTTGCCGAGCAGTCCGGCACCGCCGAGCGAGTCTCCGAGCACGGCCGAGTAGCCGAACAGCACCCACAGGACTCCGACCAGTGCGAATCCTGCGAACGTCATCATGATCATGTTGAGCGTGCTGCGGACGCTCACCATGCCGCCGTAGAACAGCGCGAGCCCGGGAACCATCAGCGAGACCGCCGTGAAGGCCGCGAGAATCCAGGCGGTATCGGCGGCAGCGATTGCCTCTTCCATAGGTGTCCACCTTGTCCAGTCCCGAGGGATCGCCCCTCGTCCGTGTCGCGGTGACTGTCTTATGTTGTTAATCACCGTCACCTGAGAGTGAACTCGCTGTGTAATGTGCGTGGGAGCCGCCGGTGAACTTCGTGTAACGGCAGCTCGCGCCCGGAACTGCCACCCCCGATCGCTCGCTCGGCGGCAACCGGTAGCGTTCGAACTGGTATGCGCATCTCCCGCGGGTGAGGATGGACACATGACTCGACACGGTCCGCTGCACGACATCGTGGAATCCGACCTGGAGGTCACCGGGCCGAAGGACCACGCCGCCGGTGTCCCGGCGGTCCTGGTGTCGCTGAAGCGCGCCTACGAACAGATGGGCGTCGCCCGCACCGCCGCGACGCTGCCGCGTCTGAACCAGCGGCACGGCTTCGACTGCCCGGGCTGCGCCTGGCCCGAGACTCCCGGTCACCGCAAACCCGCGGAGTTCTGCGAGAACGGCGCCAAGGCCGTCGCCGAGGAAGCCACCCTGCGCACGGTCACGCCCGAATTCTTCGCCCGGCACTCCGTCGCCGAGTTGTCGCAGAAGACCGACTACTGGCTCGGACAGCAGGGCCGGCTGACCCATCCGATGGTGCTGCGCCCGGACGCGAGCCACTACGCCCCGATCGAGTGGGACGACGCGTACCGGCTGATCGCCGACCACCTGCGCGACCTGCCCACCCCGGACCACGCCGTCTTCTACACCTCGGGCCGCACCAGCAACGAGGCCGCGTTCCTCTACCAGCTGCTGATCCGCAGCTACGGCACCAACAACATGCCCGACTGCTCCAACATGTGCCACGAATCGTCGGGCAGCGCACTCGTCGAGAGCATCGGAATCGGCAAGGGCTCGGTGTCGGTGCCCGACCTCGAACAGGCCGACCTGATCCTCATCGCCGGACAGAACCCCGGCACCAACCATCCGCGCATGCTCTCCACCCTGGTGAAGGCCAAGGAGAACGGCGCGAGGATCATCGCGATCAATCCCCTGCCCGAGGCCGGGCTGCTCCGGTTCAAGGACCCGCAGCGCGTCGACGGCGTGCTCAGGCACGGCACCGACATCGCGGACGAATTCCTGCAGATCCGCCTCGGCGGCGACCTGGCCCTGTTCCAGGGACTCGGCAGGCTCCTGTTCGAGGCGGAGGACGCGGCCCCCGGCACCGTGATCGACCGGGCTTTCGTCGACGCCCACTGCGCGGGCTTCGACGCGTACGAGCGGCACATCCGCGCGGTGGATCTCGGCACGGTCGTCGAGGCCACCGGGCTGAGCGAGGAGCAGCTGCGCGCCACCGCCGCGGACCTGGCGCGCTCGCAGCGCACCGTCGCGTGCTGGGCGATGGGACTGACCCAGCACACCCATGCCGTCGCCACCATCGCCGAGGCCGTCAATCTCCTGCTGCTGCGGGGAATGATCGGCAAGCCCGGCGCGGGTGTGTGCCCGGTGCGGGGACACTCCAACGTGCAGGGCGACCGGACCATGGGCATCTGGGAGAAGATGCCCGAGTCGTTCCTCGCCGCGCTCGACCGCGAGTTCGGCATCACGAGTCCCCGCGCACACGGGTACGACACCGTCGACGCGATCCGTGCGATGCGCGACGGACGGGCGAGCTTCTTCATGGCGATGGGCGGCAACTTCGTCGCCGCGACCCCGGATACCCGTGCCACCGAGGAAGCGCTCCGGCGCTGCGACCTGACGGTGCAGATCTCGACCAAGCTCAATCGCAGCCACCTCGTGCACGGCCGCACCGCACTGATCCTGCCCACTCTCGGCCGGACCGACCTCGACGTGCAGAAGAGCGGCAGACAGCTGGTCTCCGTGGAGGATTCGATGTCCATGGTGCACCTGTCCCGCGGCCGGCTGCACCCCGTCAGCGACGAACTGCGCAGCGAGGTCGCAATCGTGTGCCGGCTCGCGCGCGAGTTGTTCGGCCCCGACCACTCCGTCCGGTGGTCGGCGTTCGAGGGCGACTACGACCTGATCCGCGACTCGATCGGGCGCGTCGTGCCCGGCTGCGAGGACTACAACACGAAGGTCCGCCGACGCGACGGGTTCCAGCTGCCGCACCCGCCGCGCGACAACCGCGAGTTCGACACCCCCACCGGCAAAGCCAACTTCAGCGTCAACGACCTCGTCTGGGTGCCCACTCCCCCGGGCCGGCTCGTCCTGCAGACCCTGCGCAGCCACGATCAGTACAACACCACGATCTACGGACTCGACGACCGCTACCGCGGCGTGAAGAACGGCCGCAAGGTCGTCTTCGTCAACGCCGAGGACATCACCGAACTGGGCCTGACCGACGGCGATCTCGTCGATGTCGTGTCGGAGTGGCAGACCGGGGACACGGTCGAAGAACGCCGGGTGAAGAGCTTCCGGGTCGTCGCCTACGACACCCCGCGCGGCAACGCCGCCGCCTACTACCCGGAGACCAACCCGCTGGTGCCGCTCGACCACGTCGCCGAGAAGTCCAACACCCCGGTCTCCAAGGCGATCGTCGTGCGGCTCGAACCGGCCGGGACGGACTGATGGGCCGAGTCACCGCCCGCCGGCCCGTCCTGCGGATCACCGCGGACGGGCAGGCGCGCCGGCCGGACAGCCTCGCGGTGGAGGAACCGCTCGAGATCCGCCTGGACGGCCGCGCCCTCACGGTGACCATGCGGACCCCGGGACACGACGTGGAACTCACCCACGGCTTCCTCCTCGCGGAGGGCATCATCGGCGGCCGCGAGGACGTCGCCGTGGTGCGCTACTGCGACGGGGTCGACGACACCGGCGCCAACACGTACAACGTGCTCGACGTGCAGCTCGCGCCCGGGGTCGCGGTGCCGGACGGGGCGGGCGCACGCAACTTCGTCACGAGTTCCGCATGCGGGGTGTGCGGGAAGGAGTCCCTCGATCAGGTGCGCACCCGTACCCGGTTCCCGCTGACCGACGGTTTCGCGGTCTCCGCCCGCGCCCTCACCGGAATGCCCCCACGGATGCGTCAGCGGCAGAAGGTCTTCCAGAGCACCGGGGGCCTCCACGCCGCAGCGCTGTTCACCCCCGACGGCACCCTGCTGGCGCTACGGGAGGACGTGGGCCGGCACAACGCGGTCGACAAGGTGCTCGGCTGGGCGCTGACCGAGAACCGGATCCCGTTGTCGGACAGCGTGCTCGTCGTCAGCGGGCGGGCGTCCTTCGAGCTGGTGCAGAAGGCCGTGATGGCGGGAGTACCGGCGCTCGGCGCGGTTTCGGCCCCGTCGTCGCTCGCGGTCGATCTCGCCGCGGAGTCGGGCCTGACACTGGTCGGCTTCCTCCGCGGCGACTCGATGAACGTCTACACCGGCACCGTCGCGTGAATCGACGGTCCGGACCTCAGCTGCAGACGGCCGCCGGCGCCTCGCCGGAGCTCACCTCCTCGACGAACGAGCGCACGTCGTCGTGGGCGGCCTCGAGCACGCCGCGGTGGTCGGCGCCGTCGTAGACCTCGTACGAGACAGGGGATCCATTGCTGCACAACGAGTTCGTGACCTCGTCGGTGATCTGGCGGGAGACGAGCACGTCGGTCGTCCCTTGCACGACGAGCGTCGGCACGGTCAGCGTCAGGGCTTCGGGTTCCTGCGTGGCGAAGTACTCGGTCAGGCGACCGACGTCGGCGCCGGGCGCGAACACCTGGTCCACGGGCACGGTTGCGGCCGCGGCGCGCACGTCGTCCATGCACCCGGTGCGCGCCGCCGCGAGCAGCGGCCGGGAGGCGTCGGTGAGCATCGCGTCGGCCGCGATGTCCGGGTCGGCGGCCTCGGCGCCGAGCAGCAGGACGGGCAGGAAGCTCAGCGCCTGCGCGATGCCCGGACCGCCGGTTTCGAAGTAGGCGGCCGTCTCGCTGGTGCGGCTGCCCGGCGCATAGGCGACCGCTCCCTGCAGTTCGAGCTCGGGGGCGCGCTCGGCGCCGTGCGCGGCGGTGAACAGCGCGGCGTGCCCGCCCTGGCTGTGGCCCATCGCCGTCCACCGGGTGCCGACCCCGGGATCGGCTTCGCGTGCCGCCCGCACGATGTCGACGACGGTGTTCGCGGCGCTGTCGCCGTTCATGTACGGGTGGCCGCCGGGCGTGCCGAGCCCCTCGTAGTCGGTCTGCACGACGACGTAGCCGTCCGCGACCCACCGATCGAGCATGGCGGTGGTGCGGGACAGGTAGCCGTGGGCGGGCCCGCCGACCGTGTCGGCGGACGGTGCGCAGGCGTCCCCGACACCGGTGGTGCCGTGGGCCCAGCTGATCACCGGCCACCCACCGTCGGGCGCATCGCCCCGGGGGATTGCGACCGTCCCGGATACGAGGATCGTGCGGCCGGCCGCATCCTCGGACAGGTAGGTGATCAGGTCGGTACGCGCCGCACTGGGCAGTGCCGCAGCGGTGGTCAGGGGGCGGGAGCTGACGAGTGCACCGGGTGCGCGCTCGGACGGCGGCGGATCCGACTCCGAACACGCCGATGCAGCCACTACCGAGGACAGAGCGAGCGCGACGACGATGCGCCTGCCGGAAAGTCGGGTCACGAGTTCCTCCGTTAAGATGCTCGTATTAAATGGAAAGTTGAGCTTCTTAGTACAGTGGACGTCATGGTCGTGTCAACGGGTCGTCTCGCCCTGCTCGATGCCGCGGAGGAACTGATCGCGCACCGCGGCATCCACGGCGTCTCGGCGCGGGAGGTGGTCAAAGCCGCCGGTCAGCGCAACAATTCGGCCGTCGCGTACCACTTCGGGTCGTGGCACGGACTGCTCGACGCGGTGTGGACCCGGCACGCACCGCGAGTCAACGCGGAACGGGCCGCCCTCGTGGACGCCGCCCGCCTCGACACGCCGCCGCGCCTGGAACGGCTGGTCTTCGCCTACGTCCACCCCCTCACGACCGAGGTCGCCCGCGGCCGGCCCAGCTACTGGGCCCGCTTCAACGAGCAGTGGCTCGCCGTGGCGCCCCTGGAGTTCCTGACGATCCCCGCCTCCGGCGCGTCCCGTGCCGACTACTACCCGACCGACGAGTCGCTCACGGTGCTCACGTCGCTGTTCGAGGCGATCGTGCACAGTCTCGAGCTGGCCGAGGCCGAGGCTCGGCGCCGGGTCGGCCTGACGGTGCGGTTCGTCATCGGCTCCTACGCCGCCTGGGAACGCGCCCACGACGTGGGGGAAGCGCCCGAACTGGGAGCGTTCGAGTCGGAGATCGTCGATCTGGCCTGCGCGATGCTCCGCGTGCCCAAACGGTAGACGCCCCGGAGGACGCACCCGGACGTGCCGGTCAGACGGCGACCTTCTCCGCTTCGATCAGGGCGGTCATGTGCGCGAGCATCCGCTCCGCATCGGGCTCCACGCCGGTGAAGATGCGGAATGCGTCGACGGCCTGGAAGACGGCCATCCCCGCCCCGGTCAGCGTCGGGGCGCCGAGCGCCCGAGCCCGCAGGACGAGCTCGGTCTCGATGGGCCGGTAGACGACCTCGGCGACCCACAGGTCGGGCCGCAGCAGCGCCGGGTCGAAGGCCGTCCCGGGGTGGGTGGCCATGCCGACGGGCGTCGCGTGGACGAGGCCGTCGGCGGCGGCCAACAATCGGGGCAGCTCGTCCGGCGTCGCCGAACCGACAGCGGCGCCCGGGAACAACACGGTCAGCTTGTCGCGCAGTGCGGTGGCTCGCGCGAGATCGGCGTCGACGACGGTGAATTCGCGCACGCCGCGGGTGAGCACCGCATAGGCGACCGCCGCACCGGCTCCCCCGGCCCCGAGCTGGACCACCCTGTCGAGGGCGACACCGCCCAGACCCCGGTCGAAGTTGCGACCGAATCCCGACCAGTCGGTGTTGTGCCCGATCGCCCGGCCTCCGTCGAAGAGGACGGTGTTGACGGCACCGAGCCGGCTCGCCTCCGGGGAGAGGTTGTCGAGGTGCTCGATGACCGCCTGCTTGCACGGATGGGTGATATTCAGGCCACGGAAGCCCAGGTCGTGCGCGGAGCGGAGCAGCCGCGGCAGATCGGCCACCGCCAGACCCAGCACGTCGAGGTCGACGATCTTGTAGACGTAGCGCATACCCTGTCGCGCGCCCTCCGCCTCGTGCATGGGCGGGGTCAACGACGCACCGATGCCGGTTCCGATGAGGCCGCAGAGGATGGAGTCGGTCATGGCGGGCCTTTCCCAGCGCAATGTACGAACTAGTGAGTTACAAGACACAGCGTACGGCCACGGAGGGCGCCGGCACAACACCCGGTCGATAGGGTGGCGCCATGGCAACCGAGCAGACCACCGGCCGACGCCGCCGCAACAGCGACCTCACCAGGGAGAACATCCTCGAGGTGGCCACGGCGGAGTTCGCGGACAAGGGGCTGTCCGGAGCCCGGGTCGACGAGATCGCCGAGCGCACGCAGACCACCAAGCGGATGATCTACTACTACTTCGGCGACAAGGAGGGCCTCTACCGGGCCGTCCTCGAGAACTCGTACGGAACGATCCGCGCCCAGGAGCGGGAGCTGGACCTCGCGGACCTCGGCCCCGTGGAAGCCATCCGCACGCTGGCCGAGGCCACGTTCGACCATCACGACCAGCACCCCGACTTCATTCGCATCGTCGCCAACGAGAACATGCTCCGCGGCGAGCACATCCGCCGGTCGACCCGGCTCGCCGGCCTGGGGGCGCCCGCCGTCGACGTGCTCACCGGCATCCTCGAACGCGGCCGGGCCGACGGAATCTTCCGCGACGGCGTGGACGCTCTCGACATCCACCTGGTGATCAGCAGTTTCTGTGTCTTCCGCACCGCCAACCGGTACACCTGGAAGGCACTGTTCGACCAGGATCTCGCCACGGACGAACTGCGGACCCGGCACCGGCGGATGCTGGGCGATCTCGTGGTCGCCTACCTGACGACCGCGCCCGACTGAGCGACCCCGACGCCACGGCACACCGGCACGCCTCCCGAAAATTTATGAACTATCTAGTTCATACATCTTGCGGTGGGCGTGTGATGGCGCCTACATTCGGAACGACGCAGAACGAACCCGGGTTCGTATCTCGAACATCCCCCATCTTTTCCGCACAGGAGACGCGATGACCGCGCACACCCTCGACACGCCGGAGAATTCCGGTATGACGACCGCTGCCCGCCCGCACGACACCACCAAGGTCAAGCGCGCGGCGTCGTCGGCCTTTCTCGGCAGCATGCTCGAGTACTACGACTTCTACATCTACGCCTCCGCCGCTGCCCTGATCTTCCCGACGGTGTTCTTCCCCGACAGCGGGCACGCGGCACTGCTGTCCCTGTCGACCTTCGGCGTCGCCTACGTCGCGCGTCCCCTCGGCGCCGTGGTCCTCGGCCACTTCGGTGACCGGGTCGGGCGCAAGAACGTCATGCTGTTCACCCTCATCCTGATGGGTGTCGCCACCTTCGGCATCGGCCTGATCCCCAGCGCCGAGTCGATCGGCGTGCTCGCCCCCGCCCTGCTCGTACTGATGCGCATCTTCCAGGGCATCTCCGCCGCCGGCGAGCAGTCCGGCGCCAGCTCCCTGACCCTCGAGCACGCCCCGCAGAACCGTCGCGCATTCTTCGCGAGCTGGACGCTCAACGGCACCCAAGCCGGCTTCATCCTCGCCAGCCTGGTGTTCCTGCCCGTCGCGGCCATGCCCGACGACATCCTCTACAGCTGGGGCTGGCGCGTCCCGTTCTGGGGCAGCCTGCTCGTGCTCGTCGCCGCGTACGTCATGCGGCGCAAGCTCGAGGAGCCTGAGGAGTTCGCGGAGACCAAGAAGGCCGACGACGTCGCCAAGCTGCCGGTGGCCGACCTGCTGCGAACCCACTCCGCCAACCTGGCTCGCGTGGTCTTCTGCGCCTTCGTCGCGGTCGTGAGCACGATCTTCGCCGTCTTCGGCCTGGCGTTCGCGACCAGCGACGAAGTGGGCATCGCCAAGTCGACGATGCTCGCGGTCGCGATCGCCGCCAACGCCGTCGCCCTGTTCAGTCAGCCCGCCCTCGCCGCCCTGTCGGATCGCGTCGGCCGTAAGCCCGTCTTCGTCACCGGCGTCCTCGGCTCGGCGGTGTTCGTCTTCGTGTACTTCCAAGCCATCTCGACCGGTAACGTCGCGCTGATCTTCGCCGCCGGCATCGCCCTGATGGGTCTGCTCTACGCCGCACCCAATGCGATCTGGCCGTCGTTCTACGCCGAGATGTTCAACACGAAGGTCCGCTACTCCGGTATGGCGATCGGAACCCAGCTCGGCTTCGCCATCGCCGGCTTCGCCCCCGCCATCGGCACCGCGCTCATGGGCGGCGACCCGACGAACTGGCTGCCCGTCGCCATCCTGACCTCCGGCGCCTGCCTGGTGTGTGCGGTCTCCGCGCTGTCCGCGAAGGAGACCTTCCGCACCCCGTTGCGCGAGCTCGGCAACCGGATCTGACCCTCCCCCTCAGGGACCGAATGTCACATCGCGTCGATCACATCGATGCGATGTGACATTCGGTCACACAGGTTCCGGCCATACGAGTAGGCCCCGGCACGTCGTGTGCCGGGGCCTACTCCGTGTTCCGCGATCAGGCGGTCTTGTCGCGACGCTCGCGCTCGGGCTTGCGCGGCACGATCGTGGGAAGCACGTTGTCGTTGACGGTTTCGGCGGTGACGACCACCTTGGCGACGTCGTCGCGGCTCGGGATGTCGTACATCACCGGCAGCAGGACCTCCTCCATGATGGCGCGCAGACCGCGGGCGCCGGTACCACGCAGAATCGCCTGGTCGGCGACGGCTTCCAGGCCGTCCTGGGTGAACTCGAGTTCCACCCCGTCCATTTCGAAGAGCCGGACGTACTGCTTGACGAGGGCGTTCTTCGGCTCCGACAGGATCTGCACGAGCGAATCCTTGTCGAGGTTCGTCACCGAGGCGACGACGGGCAAGCGACCGATGAACTCGGGGATGAGCCCGAACTTGATCAGGTCTTCGGGCATGACCTCGGCGAAGTGATCGGTGGTATCGATCTCGGCCTTCGACTTCACCTCGGCGCCGAAGCCGATCCCGCGCTTGCCCACCCGGTCCGAGACGATCCGCTCGAGTCCGGCGAAGGCACCGGCGACGATGAACAGCACGTTGGTGGTGTCGATCTGGATGAACTCCTGGTGCGGGTGCTTGCGCCCGCCCTGCGGCGGCACCGACGCCTGGGTGCCCTCGAGGATCTTCAGCAACGCCTGCTGGACGCCCTCACCGGACACGTCGCGGGTGATGGACGGGTTCTCGCTCTTGCGGGCGATCTTGTCGACCTCGTCGATGTAGATGATCCCGGTCTCGGCGCGCTTGACGTCGTAGTCGGCCGCCTGGATGAGCTTGAGGAGGATGTTCTCGACGTCCTCACCGACGTAGCCGGCCTCGGTCAGGGCGGTGGCGTCGGCGATCGCGAACGGCACGTTCAGCATCTTCGCCAGGGTCTGCGCCAGGTACGTCTTGCCGCAGCCGGTGGGTCCGAGCAGCAGGATGTTCGACTTGGCCAGCTCGACCGACTCGCCACGCGTATCGCGCGCCTTCTCGCCCGCCTGGATGCGCTTGTAATGGTTGTAGACCGCCACCGCCAGGGTCCGCTTCGCGGAGTCCTGCCCGATGACGTAGTTGTCGAGGAACTCGCGGATCTCGGCCGGCTTGGGCAACTCGTCGAGCTTGACCTCGTTGGACTCGGCCAGCTCTTCCTCGATGATCTCGTTGCACAGGTCGATGCACTCGTCGCAGATGTAGACCCCTGGGCCCGCAATGAGCTTCTTGACCTGCTTCTGGCTCTTTCCGCAGAAAGAACATTTGAGCAGGTCGCCCCCGTCACCGATACGTGCCATCTGTCAGGTCCCTACTTCCTCGTGAGCGTGCAACCGATCCCGCGACCGCCGACAGCGCCGGTCCGGGGAGCGGGCCCTTGGAACGACCGTACCCGGAGACAGCGACGACGGTCGACCGGTTCCGGGCGATTCGGGCCATTATTTGTGCGCCGCAGCGGCAACGCCGCTCGAGCACACCGGCCCGGTCCCGGAGGCGCGCGGGGCGCACTCCGGGCCGGGCCGAGGCGGTTACTTCTGAGCCGAGAGCTTGCGGTACTCGAGCACGTTGTCGATCAGACCGTAGTCGACGGCCTCCGCGGCGGTGAGGATCTTGTCGCGGTCGGTGTCCTTGCGAATCTGGTCGGGATCCTTGCCGGTGTGCTTGGCCAGCGTCGTCTCCATCAGGCGGCGCATGCGCTCGATCTCCGCTGCCTGGATCTCCAGGTCGGACACCTGGCCCTGGATGCCGCCGGTAGCGGGCTGGTGGATGAGCACGCGGGCGTTGGGCAGGGCGAGCCGCTTGCCGGGGGTGCCGGCAGCGAGCAGCACCGCCGCCGCCGATGCGGCCTGGCCGAGGCAGACGGTGGTGATGTCGGCCCGCACGTACTGCATGGTGTCGTAGATCGCCATCAGTGACGTGAAGGAGCCGCCGGGCGAGTTGATGTACATCGTGATGTCGCGGTCCGGGTCCAGCGACTCGAGCACCAGCAGCTGAGCCATGACGTCGTTCGCGGAGGCGTCGTCCACCTGCACGCCGAGGAAGATGATGCGTTCCTCGAAGAGCTTGTTGTACGGGTTGGACTCCTTGACGCCGTAACTCGAATGCTCGATGAACGAAGGCAGGATGTAGCGGCTCGCCGGGGATGCGGGGGCGGTGCCCCCAGGTGCGGCAGCAGCTTGGCCGCCGAGCTGGCGCGGATCGAACAGGTTGGTCATCGCTTCTCCAGGAATTCGTGGGGCGTAGAGCGGATCGGGGGGCTCGGAACTAGTTGCCGGTGCCGCCGGCCTGCTGCGCCCGCGAGACGACGTGATCGACGAAGCCGTACTCGAGCGCTTCCTTGGCGGTGAACCAGCGGTCGCGGTCCGAGTCCTTCGTGATCTGCTCGACGGTCTGGCCGGTGTGCTCGGCGATCAGTTCCGCCATTTCCCGCTTGGTGTGCGCGAACTGTTCCGCCATGATCGCGATGTCACTCGCGGTACCGCCGATACCGGCGGACGGCTGGTGCATCATGATCCGCGCGTGCGGCAGGGCGTACCGCTTGCCCCGCGTGCCGGCCGAGAGCAGGAACTGCCCCATGGAGGCAGCCAGACCCATCGCGAAGGTCGCCACGTCGCACTCGACGAACTTCATGGTGTCGTAGATCGCCATGCCGGCTGTGACGGATCCACCCGGGGAGTTGATGTAGAGCGAGATGTCGCGAGTCGGATCCTCCGCGGACAGCAGCAGGATCTGCGCGCAGAGCTTGTTCGCGATGTCGTCGTCGACCTGGGTACCGAGGAAGATGATCCGCTCGCGCAGCAGCCGCTCGTAGACCGAGTCGCTGAGGTTGAGCCCAGCGGTGGCCGAGGTCATCGTGGGACCGATGGATGTCGCCGGATTCTGAGGAGTCACGGTACCTGCCTTCTCGTCAATCGTGGATTGCTGACACTGACAGTAACGAAGTGGGGCGGCACCGGATGCCCGGTGCCGCCCCACTTCGCTCAAAGCGGAAATTTCCACTCGGCGTACCCGGCGGAGGACCGTTGCCACGCCCCGCATGCAATCGCGCGGTGCGGCAACGGATCTCGGCCGACTACTCGGAGCCGCCAGCGCCGGCCGGAGCCTCGGCGTCCTCGGACTCGTCGTCGCTCTTCGTGCCGAACAGCTCGGAGGTGTCGACCGTGGCGCCACTGGTGTCGGTGACGGTCGCGCGGTCGACGACGCTGCCGAGGGCCTTGCCGCGACGGACGTCCGCGTAGACGGCGCCCAGCTGGTTCGCCTGGCCGATCTGCTGGATGAACTGCTCCGGCGGAATCCCGTAGCGCTGCGCCTGGAAGAAGATGCGCTCGGTGAGCTCTTCCTGCTCGACGGTGGTGCCTTCGGCCTCGGCGATCGCGTCGAGCAGCAGCTGCACCTTCACGGCGCGCTCGGCGGACTCACGGGTGTCCTTGTCGAACTCCTCGCGGCTCGAGCCCTGCTCTTCGAGGAGCTCGTCGAGCTTGGTCTCGTCGTGATCGAGCGCGTGGATGGCGTCGTGCAGGGCGCCGTCGATCTCGGCCTGGACGACGGCCTCGGGCAGCGGCACCTCGACCGTCTCGAGCAGCACGTCGAGAACCTTGTCGCGGATCTGACCGGCCTGCTCGACCTTCTTGACCCGGGAGACCCGCTCGCGCAGGTCCGCCTTGAGCTCGTCGAGGGTGTCGAACTCGCTCGCGAGCTGGGCGAACTCGTCGTCCTCGGCGGGCAGCTCGCGCTCCTTGACACTGTTCACCGTGACGGTGACGACGGCCTCGTCGCCGGCATGGTCACCGGCGACCAGCGTGGTGGTGAACTCCTTCGACTCGCCCGCGGACATGCCGACGAGCGCCTCGTCGAGGCCGTCGATGAGCTGACCCGACCCCACCTCGTGGGACAGACCGGTGGTGGAGGCCTCGGGGACCGCCTCGCCGCCGACGGTCGCGGACAGATCGATGGACACGAAGTCACCGTCCTGCACCGGACGCTCGACACCGGTGAGGGTGCCGAAACGCTGACGCAGCGACAGCAGCTGCTCCTCGACCGCCTCGTCGGTGATCTCCACGGGATCGACGGTGACCTCGATGGTGGAGAAGTCGGGCAGGGCGATCTCGGGCCGGACATCCACCTCGGCGGTGAAGACGAGCTCGACGTTGTCCTCGAGCTTGGTGATGTCGACCTCGGGCTGGCCGAGGACCTTGACCTCGTTGGCGGTCACTGCCTCGCTGTAGCGGGCCGGGATGGCGTCGTTGACGACCTGCTCGAGCACGGCGCCCCGCCCGACGCGGGCCTCGAGCAGCTTGCGCGGAGCCTTACCCGGCCGGAAGCCGGGCAGTCGGATCTGGCTGGCGAGTGCCTTGAACGCGCGGTCGAAATCAGGCTGGAGCTCCTCGAAGGGCACCTCAACGTTGATACGGACTCGCGTCGGGCTGAGCTGCTCGACGGTGCTCTTCACGGACATGCTCCTTCTGTCGTGCTCGTGTGTCGTTCTGTTCGTGCTCGTGTGTCGTTCGATCAAGCTGTCACCGGGTGCGCGGTCTTCCACCCGGTTCTTCCTGGTCGGGATGACAGGATTCGAACCTGCGACCCTCCGCTCCCAAAGCGGATGCGCTACCAAGCTGCGCCACATCCCGTCAACACCGGCACCCGGAACCTTCCGGGGACCCGCGGGAGAATCCTACGGCCCCCCGATTATGAAATCCAAAGCGAGGTTCGGTACAGTCTGTTCCTGCACGCGGCGGACCCGGAAACCCGGGTCGATCGCATGCATGGGGATGTAGCTCAATGGTAGAGCCCCAGTCTTCCAAACTGGCTACGCGGGTTCGATTCCCGTCATCCCCTCCACCGGACCGTCACCGGTCCCGCCGCTCCTCGGCGTCGGCGAATTCGCAGAACGCGGTGTACGCCCGCGAACCGTAGATCGTCGCGGGCCCTCCCTGCATGAGGAATGCGACGCCGATCGCCTCGGCCGCCTCCTGCCTGCTCGCTCCGGCACGGACGGCGCTGCGCGCATGAGAGGCGATGCAGCCGTCGCATTCGTCGACGACGCCGATCGCGAGGGCGATCAGTTCCTTGGTCCTGGTATCCAGGGCTCCGGGAGCGAAGGCGGCCTTGCTCAGTGCGTTGAAACCCTGATAGACCTCGGGGATCGCCGCACGCAGCGCCCGGTGCTGCGGATTCAGTACGTTGAGGATTTCCTGGTAGTGCCCGTGCTCGCTCATGAGCCGACGGTAGACATCCACCCCCGGCGCGGGCATCGAATCGGCGGATTCGGGGCGTGTCACACAGCGTGCGAGAGCCGCAGCAGCCCGTCGATCTCGTCGGTGAAGGCGCGGACGAGATTCTCGGGATCGGGCACCCGGTCCGCGTCCGCCTTGAAGCCGACCCGGACCCTGCCGCTGTAGCTGAAGATCGAGACACCCAGGGTCTGCTCGCCTGCGCCGGGCACCCAGGCGAGCACACCGCGGATCTTCGTTCCTCCCAGGTACCGGTCGCCCGTCGGGCCGGGGACGTTGGTGGTGACCCCGATCGCCTTGTCGGAGAAGAAGTCCACGAAGAACCTCTCCAGTTCCGGGCCGGTACGCCCGATCGCCTTGATCAGGCCGAAGGTGAGGGTCACCTCCGGTGAGTGCTTGATGACCTCCATGCGCCGGTGGGTCTCGACGATGCGTTCGAGCGGAGTCGCCAGCGCCGACGGGTATTTGAAGAGCACCAGTGCGAACTGGTTCCCGAGTTCCTTCGGGAGGGGCTGGTCGAGGGGGCGAACGTTGACGGGCACCATCGTGGGTACGTCCTGCGGCTCGCCGCCGTGCTCACGGATGTACGTCGCGAGTGCGCCGGCGACGGCTCCCATGAGCACGTCGTTGACGGTGGTGCCGGTCTCGTGACCGATGTGCTTGATGTCGTCGAGCGGAAAGGGCTCGCACCACACCGCGCGCTTGGCCGTTCCCGGTCGGCCACTGAGCGGCGTGTGCGGCTTGGGACCGAGCACGAGCTTGTCCGCGATCCCGCCGGTGCGTTCGACCTGGGTGAAGGCGTCGCCCAGGACATGCGGGTCGAGCAGTTTGGGCAGGTCCCACAGCATGTGGGCGACTCCGGACGCGGCACCGGCGGTGGTCGCTATCGCGGTGCCGGCCAGTTTGGCCGCGCCCTCGAGGAGACCGGCACGGTGCTCGGGCTCGGTAGCCCCGGGGGCGTCGAGGTCACTGTCCGGAGTCTCGCCGGTCATCGAGAGCATCACCTGGTTGAGCGCGATGCCGTCGGCGATGCAGTGGTGGAGCCGGGTGTAGACGACGGCTCCGTGCCGGTATCCGTCGACGAGGTGCATCTCCCACAGCGGGCGGCGGCGATCGAACGGCACCGGCATCCGCTGCTCGATGTACCGCTGCAGCGTCGCGTCGTCACTGCGGGGCAGGGTCGTCCGGATCAGGTGGTTGTCGAGATCGAACGCCGGGTCGTCCTCCCAGTGCGGCGACCCGATGTGGGTGCGCGGTTGCACCGGGCGTTGCCGGAAAGCGGGGTAGGCGTCGACGAAGCGGCGTTGCACGAGGGACACCACGCGCGACCAGTCCACGGGCCCCTCGAAGAACATCAGCGAGTCGATGATCATGAGGTTCTCGGGCCGGTCCATGTTGAGCCAGATGGTGTCCACCGGCCCCATCGCTCTGTTCACCACGGATGTCCCTTCTCGAGTGGGCGTCTACGAGTTTTTCACCGGCACGCGGACCGCGGAAGGGTCATTGGCCCTCGGACCGCGACGCGAACACCCCGCCCAGCTCGCGCAGGGCGGGGTGTTGCCGCGGCGGAGAATGCGGTGGAGGCGCAGTCTCGTCGAGGTGCGGTCAGCGGCGAAAGAGTCCGCCGAGGGTGTGTGCCTGCGCACCGGGGGTGGTGTCCTGGCCGCAGGTGCAGCGCTCGGGTGCGGGCACGGAACGCATGACGGCATCGACATGCTGGCCGCAGCCGCCCCAGCCGGTCTTCCCACAGTTCGGGCAGGTGACGGGGTAACACATGGGGTCCTCCTAGGCGTGACAGGGTCGGCGTCAGGCGCCGGCGGCGGCCTTCTGGTCGGCGATCCGGGCGTGGACCTCGGTCATGTCCAGCGCCTCGATCTGCCCGATGAGGTCTTCGAGGGCGGCCGCGGGCAGGGCGCCGGGCTGGGAGAAGACCAGGACGCCCTCTCGGAACGCCATGATCGTCGGAATCGAGCGGATGTCGGCCATCGCGGCGAGCTGCTGCTCGGCCTCGGTGTCGACCTTGGCGTGCACGATGTCCGGGTGCGCCTGTGACGACTTCTCGAACACCGGGGCGAAGGCGCGGCACGGACCGCACCACGACGCCCAGAAGTCGACGAGGACGATGTCGTTGCCGAGGATTGTGGACTCGAAGTCCGCGAGGGTGAGATTCTTCGTTGCCATCGGAAGGTTCCTTTCGTTCTCGTCGGCGCCGGTCAGGCGGGGACGTGGGCCTCGGCCCAGGCGTTGTACCCGCCGAGCAGGTCCGACACGTTCTCGAAGCCCTGCGCCCGCAGCAGCGACGCGGCCACACTCGACCGCCACCCGCCGGCACAGTGCACCACGATCGGCTTGCCGGTGGGCACCTGCTCGAGCCGCGCCCGCAGCTGCGCCAACGGAATCGGCACCGCCCCCGGAATCGTCCCGACCTCCCGCTCCCCCGGATTGCGGATGTCGACCAACGCCACCGCCTCGGCGGCGAGCATCTCGTCGAGCTCGGCGACGGTGGTGCGCGGCGCGCTCTGCACCAGCTCCGCCAGCTCCGCCGGGAACACCCCGTCGTGATCGACCGTCAGATACCCCAGCGCGTTGTCCGACCCGATCCGGGCCAGCCGCACCGCCGCGTCCTGCTCCTCGCCCGGATAGGTGATCAACACGATCGGCTCCCCCACCTCGGCGACCATGCCGCCGGTCTCGGCGAACCGCCCGTCGAACCCGACGTTGACCGACCCGCGCAGATGCCCCGCCGCGAACTCGTCCACGCTGCGCGCATCGAGCACCCGGGTCCCGGCGGCCAGCTCCGCCCGCACCCGCTCCGGGCTCAGCGCCGGGATGGCCCGGCCCTGATCGAGCAGCGGATGCAGGCTCTTGTTCAACCCGGCATCGACCGAGAAGTACGACGGCGCCGCGGGCTGGCCCTCGGTGACCAGCGCGACGAACGCCTCCTCGCTCATCGGCTGCACCGACGGGTTGCTCACCCGCTGCTCCCCGATCGTCGAGGTCAGCTCCGCCGACAGGTTCTTCCCGCACGACGAGCCGGCGCCGTGCGCGGGCATCACGGTGACCTGATCGGGCAGGGTCAGCAGCTTCTCGTGCACCGTGTGGTACATCGCCCGGGCCAGGTCCTCGGTCGACGAATCCCCCAGGTTCACCAGGTCCGGCCGGCCCACGTCCCCGATGAACAGCGAATCCCCGGTCAGCACCGCCGTCGGCGTCGCCCCCGGATGCTCGCGCACCAGCACCGAGATCGACTCCCAGGTGTGCCCCGGGGTGGACAGGATCTCGAGGTCCACCTCCCCGAGCGAGAGGTGCTCGCCGTCGCGCAGCCGGCGGATCGGGTAGTCCGCCTCGGCGGCCTCGCCGAACCCGATCCACGCCCCGGTCGCCTCGAGCAGCTCGAGGTGCCCGGAGACGAAGTCGGCGTGGAAATGGGTGTTGATCACACCCTCGATGCTCAGCCCGTGCCTGCGGGCGTCGTCGAGGTACTCGGTGACGTCCCGGCGCGGATCGACCACGATCGCCCGGCCGGTGCCCTCGTCACCGATCAGGTACGACGCGTGCGACAGGCACTCGATGTAGTACTGCTCGAGAATCATTCGGTTCTCCCTCTCCTCGGCCGCGAAGACCGGTCGCGTTCTGCGTTGACCCCATCCTGACATATACCCCCCTGGGTATGTCAAGTACCCCCTGGGGTATGCGGGTGGAGTGCGTCACGAAGGCGACCCACGGCCTGTGTCCGCCTTGCATATACCCCCTCCCGTATGCTTATCATTGTCGCCGACATACCCCCCGGGGTTTATTACCCACGGCGATCGCCCCTCGCGCGTTCGCGCCACCGACCCGAAAGGCCCCCATGACCGAGCCGAGCCCCGCAACCCTCGATCCCGCCGCCCTGCGCGAGCTCCTCGACTCCGGCAAGAACGTCCGCGTCGTGGACGTCCGCACACCCGGCGAGTTCGAGTCCGTGCACATCCCCGGCGCCTACAACGTCCCCCTGGACCTGCTGCGCGAGCACCGGGACGAGTTCCTCGCCCACCTCGACGAGAACGTCGTCCTCGTGTGCCGGTCGGGCCAGCGCGCCACCCAGGCCGAAGAGACCCTCCGCACGGCCGGGCTGTTCAACGTGCACATCCTCGAGGGCGGCATGACGGGCTGGGAAGCCAACGGCTTCTCCGTCAATCGCGGCGTCGAGCGCTGGGACCTCGAACGGCAGGTCCGCCTCGTCGCCGGCTCCCTCGTGCTGACCTCCGTCCTGGGCAGCATCGCGGTCCCCAAGCTCAAGTGGCTCGCCGCCGGTGTCGGCGGCGGCCTCACCTTCGCCGCGCTGTCCAACACCTGCGCGATGGGGATGCTGCTCTCCAAGCTGCCCTACAACCGCGGCGCCTCGTGTGATCCGCAGACCATCGTCGCCCAGCTGGTCGATTCGAAGACCGCTCCGGCCGAAAGGAACTGATCATGATCGCGCTGACCGTTGCGCTGGCGGTCCTCGTCGGCGTCACCCTCGGACTGCTCGGCGGCGGTGGATCGATCCTCACCGTCCCGCTGTTGGCGTACGTCGCCGGTATGGACGCCAAGGAGGCCATCGCCACCTCGCTGCTCGTCGTCGGCGTCACCAGCGCGGTCGGCGCGATCTCCCACGCGCGGGCAGGCCGCGTCCAGTGGCGCACCGGCATCCTGTTCGGCCTGGCCGGCATGGTCGGCGCCTACGCCGGCGGCCTGCTCTCGCGCTTCGTTCCCGGCAGCATCCTGCTGCTCGCCTTCGCCGCGATGATGATCGCCACCGCCATCGCGATGCTCCGCGGCCGCAAGAACAAGACCGCGGCTTCGGACGGCACCCACTCGATGCCGGTCGGCAAGATCCTCCTCGACGGCGTGGTCGTCGGCCTGGTCACCGGCCTCGTCGGCGCCGGCGGCGGGTTCCTCGTCGTGCCGGCCCTCGCCCTGCTCGGCGGACTGCCCATGCCCGTCGCCGTCGGCACCTCGCTGATCGTGATCGCCATGAAGTCCTTCGCCGGCCTCGGCGGCTACCTGTCCACCGTGCAGATCGACTGGCGCCTGGCGGCGATGGTCACCGCCGCCGCCGTCGTCGGCAGCCTCATCGGCGGACGCCTGACCTCCATGGTCGACCCGGACTCGCTGCGCAAGGGCTTCGGCTGGTTCGTCCTGATCATGTCCTCGGTCATCCTCGCCCAGGAAATTCATCCTCTGGTCGGCATCGCCGCAGCGGTACTCACCCTCGTCGCCGCCGGCACCACCTTCGCCTGCAGCCGCAGTACCCACTGCCCCCTGCAGCGACTCGGACGACGGACGGAAGCCGCCACCTCGGCCGCCTGACGGCCGCACAACCCGGACGAAAGTCACTATCGATACCACGGCCCGGCGCCTAGAGTTCGGAGTATCCGCTCCGGGTTCCGCGCCGGGCCGTGGTGCCGTCCCCGGTCCGACGGTGCGGACGGAGCGAAACCCGATCGTCCCGGCGGCCCGTGTGAGAAGTTACCGAGATGAGCAACGCAGCCGACCGTCACATGCAGCAGACGGACTACCTCACCTGGAGCATGGAGCGCGACCCCGCGCTGCGCTCGACGATCGTGGCCGTCGTCCTGCTCGACGCCTCACCCGACTGGGACCGTCTGTGCGAGATGATGGACCGCGGTACCCGCGAGGTGCCCAGCTTCCGCCATCGCGTGGTCGAGGTGCCCTTCGGGCTCGCGCCGCCACGATGGGTCGCGGATGCGAACTTCGACCTGTCCTGGCACATGCGCCGGGTCTCGCTGCCCGGGCCGGCAAACTTCGACGACGTCCTGGAGTTCGCTCGGACCACGGCCATGGCCGCGTTCGACAAGGACCGGCCGCTGTGGGAGATGACGGTGGTCGACGGACTCGCCGGCGGTCAGGCCGCGCTGCTGATCAAGGTGCACCACGCGCTCACCGACGGAATCGGCGGTATGCAGATCACTGCGCGGCTGGTCGACTTCGACCGCGACGGCACGCCCCGCGAACCCGCCCCGGAACCGCCCGCCCCGGAGTCCCCGGACAGCCTGGACCTGGCCGCCGAGGCGATCGGCTGGGACTGGTCGCAGCTCCGCGGACTGGCGGGACGCGGGCTGGCCTCGATCTGGCCGACCACCCGGGCCGTCGTGACGAACCCGATCGGTTCCGCCCGTAGTGCCGCGGGGGTCGCGGTGTCCGTCGCCCGTTACCTGCGCCCGATCCTGCGACTGGAATCCCCGGTCATGACGCAACGCAGCCTCAGCCGCCGGCTCCACGTGATCGACGTGCCGCTCGACCGGCTGCGCGATGCCGCTCACCGCGGCGGCGCCACCCTCAACAGCGCCTTCCTCACCGCAGTCCTCGTCGGCCTCGCCGACTACCACCGCCGCCACGGGACCGACGTCGACGAGCTACGGGTCACGATGCCGCTGAGCATCCGCACCGAGCAGGACACCCTCGGCGGCAACCGGATCAACCTCGCGCGTTTCCCGCTGCCCGTGCGTTCCGACGATCCCCTCACGCTCATGCAGGAGGTGAACAAGATCGTCGAGGGCTGGCGGCACGAGCCTGCGGTGCCGATGGCGCAGGCCCTCGCCACCCCTCTCAATCTGCTCCCCCCGGCTGTCGTCGGCGAGATGCTCAAGCACGTCGACTTCCTCGCCTCGAACGTGCCGGGGTCGCCGGTGCCGCTCTACATGGCCGGCGCGAAGGTCGAACGGTACTACGCGTTCGGTCCCACCCTCGGCTCGGCGTTCAACGTCACCCTGATGTCGTATCTGCACACGTGCTGCGTCGGATTCACTCTCGACACGGGCGCGGTTCCCGACCTCGAGGTGTTCGACGACTGCATGCGCGGCGGATTCCACGCCGTCCTCGACGCCTGAGCCGCCGGTAGGCTGGACGTCGACCGTCCAGTCCGCCGGAAGGGACCGCCGTGGAACTCCTACTGATCGTCGCCGTCCTCGTCGCCGTCGTGTTCCTGGTGTCCGCGGCGCAACGGAACAAGTCGGGGCGCGGAGCCCACGAACTCGACGACGCGAAGGCCGATGCCCGCCAGGCCATCGAACGGCTCGGCGGGCAGATCTACAACCTCTCCGGCACGGACGCCGCATCCAAGCAGGCGCTCGCCGATGCGTCCGAGCGCTACACCGCCGCCGGATCACAGATCGAGCAGGCCCGGACGCCGGTGCAGGCGCGGCTGGCCAAGCAGACCGCTCTCGAGGGGCTGTACTACATCCGCGCCGCTCGTCTCGCGATGGGCATGGATCCCGGTCCCGAGATCCCCACGCTGGACGGCCAGCAGACGGCCGGCCGGGTGACCGAGAACCGAGAGATCGATTTCGAGGGGCGCAAGGTGGCGGCCTCACCGGCCCCGTCGTCGCGCACCCCGAACTACTTCCCGGGCGGTCGCGTCGCGGGCCGGCCGGTACCGGCCGGCTGGTACTCCGAGCCCTGGTGGAAGCCCGCCCTCGTCGCGGGGGCGTGGGGCGTCGGATCGATGCTGCTGTTCTCGGCGATGTTCTCCGGCATGGCCGGGGTGCCCTACGACGCACAGGCGTTCGAGCAGGGCTTCGACTCCGGATACGACCAGGGCCTCGAGGCCGGCCAGGACGGCGGGGACTACGGCGACGCCGGTGGTGACTACGGCGGTGGTGACTACGGCGGCGGTGACTACGGTGGCGGCGACTTCGGGGCCGGCGGCGACTTCGGCGGTTTCGACTTCTAGCCCGTCTGGCAGGCGGGGCACCAGAACAGGTTGCGGCCCTGCATGATCGAGTGCAGGACGGGTGTGGTGCACAACCGGCAGGGCTCACCGGCACGCCGGTAGACGTAGGTCCGGGGACGGCCCTTCGCGTAGGCCGGTGCCCCGCGGTCGTGTTCGCGTCGCACGACGTGGATCGCGCCGCGTCGCACTCCCGTCCGCATCAGCACGACGAGATCGTCCCAGATGCCGTCGAACTCGGCTCGGGTGAGATCACGTCCGGGGCGCTGCGGATGGATGCCGTGCCGGAACAGGACTTCGGCCCGGTAGATGTTGCCCACCCCCGAGATCACCGACTGGTCCATGAGAAGCGAGCCGATGGCACTGCGGGACTTGCAGATTCGCGCCCACGCCCGCTCGGGGTCGGCGTCCTTCCGCAACGGGTCGGGGCCGATCCGCGCGGCGATCGCCGCCACCTCGTCCGGGGTGAGGACCTCGCACGCGGTCGGACCGCGCAGGTCGGTGCCGTACTCGGCGCCGACCATGCGCATCCGTACCTGCCCGACCGGGTCCGGCATCGGAACCGGCGCCTCCGTGAACGAGCCGTACAGACCCAGGTGCACGTGCACCGTCAGGCCGTTGTCGTAGTGGTGCCACAGATGCTTGCCGAGAGCCTCGGCGCGGAGCAGCACCCGGCCGTCGACGAGCGCCGCATCGTCGGCGAAGCGCCCCTGCGGGCTCGACACCCGCAGGGGCGCACCCGAGAAACGCCGCTGGTGCAACCGGGCGAGCCGGTGCAGGGATGGTCCCTCCGGCACGGTCGATCAGGCTCCGTTCGTCAGGACGGCGCGCCGGGAACTTCCGGGGCCTGCCCGGTCTTCTCGTACTCGCTCAGGATGTCGATGCGCCGCTGGTGCCGTTCCTCCCCCGACCACGGGGTGGCGACGAACGCGTCGACGATGGCCAAGGCGTCCTCGAGGCTGTGCATGCGCCCACCGATGCCGATGAGCTGCGCGTTGTTGTGCTCGCGGGCCAGCTTGGCGGTCTCCACGCTCCACGCGAGGGCACAGCGGGCACCCGGCACCTTGTTCGCCGCGATCTGCTCGCCGTTGCCGCTGCCGCCGAGAACGATGCCGAGGCTGCCTTCGTCGGCGACGACGCGGCGCGCGGCCTCGATGCAGAACGCCGGGTAGTCGTCGAGGGCGTCGTACTCGTACGCGCCACAGTCGACGGCCTCGTGGCCGTTGGCGGTGAGGTGTTCGATGATCTGGTTCTTACGTTCGAAGCCGGCGTGGTCGGCACCCAGGTAAACGCGCATGGCGTCGAGAATAGGCGGCTGCGCCGCCGGTGTGTCCTTTGGGCGGCTGTAGCCGCCCAAAGGACACACCGGCGCCGAAGGCGCCTACTCGAAGCTCGGGTCCTCGGTGCGCGTGCGCTTGAGTTCGAAGAAGTGCGGGTACGACGCCATGGCCACCACCCCGTCCCACATCCGCCCTGCCTCCTCGCCGCGCGGGATCCGCGAGAGGACCGGACCGAAGAATGCCACGCCGTTGACGTGGATGGTCGGCGTGCCGACATCCGGACCGACCGCGTCCATGCCGGCGGCGTGGCTGGTGCGCAGCGCCTCGTCGTAGGCGTCGGTCTCGGCCGCTCGCGCGAGGTCCGGATCCAGGCCCAGGTCGGCGAGGGACTTGGCGATCACCGCCGGGAAGTCCTTGTTGCCCTCGTCGTGGATCTGCGTGCCCATCGCCGTGTACAGCGGTTCGAGGACCTCGTCGCCGTACTTCTGCGCCGCGGCGATCGCCACGCGCACCGGGCCCCATGCCCTGGTCATCAGTTCCCGGTAGTTCTCGGGCAGGTCGTCGTTGCCCTCGTTGAGCACGGCAAGGCTCATCACGTGGAACTTCGCCTCGATGTCGCGGACCTGCGCCACCTCCAGGATCCAGCGCGAGGTGATCCAGCACCAGGGGCACAACGGGTCGAACCAGAAGTCGGCGGTGTCCTTCGAGATCGGGTCGCTCACGGGGTCTCCTCGCTGCAGAAATTCGGACTACGGTCCGATTCAACGCCGGTCGTCGTCGGATTCTTCCCGAACCGCCGGTTCCCGCGCCTCCACCGACGTACCGTCGAAGGACCGGTGCCGCACGGAACGGGGATGCGCGATGTCCAACGAGAAGCTCTTCGTCATCGTCGGTGGTGGGCTCGCCGGAGCCAAGACGGCCGAGCAGCTGCGCGCCCGGGACTTCCCCGGCCGGATCCTTCTCCTGGGTGCGGAGGAGCACCTCCCCTACGAGCGGCCTCCGCTGTCGAAGGAGTATTTCGCCGGTACGAAACAGCTCGAAGACTTCACCGTGCAGCACGGTGACTGGTACCGCGACCACCGGGTCGAGGTCGAACTCGGCGTCACCGTCACCGCCCTCGACCCGGGAGCCCACACCGTCACCCTGCCCGACGGTTCCACCGTGCGCTACGACAAGCTCGCCCTCGCGACGGGTTCGCGCCCGCGACGGATCCTGCTGCCAGGCATAGACGCCGCGGGCGTGCATATGCTGCGCACCGTCGAGCAGTCCGACGCGCTGCTCGCGGCCGTCCGCCGCGACGAGGGTCCGGCGCCGCGCCTGGCGATCGTCGGCGCCGGCTGGATCGGTCTCGAGATCGCTGCCGGGGCGCGCGGACACGGCGCCGACGTGACCGTCGTCGAAGCCGCCGCCCAGCCGCTGTCCGGCGCACTCGGCGAGCAGATGGGCGCCGTGTTCGCGGACCTGCACCGGAGCCACGGTGTGGACCTGCGTCTGTCGACGACGGTGTCGGAGATCCTCACCGTCGAAGGCCGTGCCACCGGCCTGCGCCTCGGCGACGGCACCGAGATCCGGGCCGACGCGGTCCTCGTCGCCGTGGGGGCGCAGCCCAACGTCGAACTCGCCCGCGACGCGGGACTGACCGTGGCGAGCGACGGCGTGGCAGTCGATGCGTCTCTCGCGACGAGCGATCCCGACATCGTCGCGGTCGGCGACATCGCCGCCGCCGAGCATCCGCTGCTGCGGACCCGGATCCGGGTCGAACACTGGGCCAACGCGCTCAACCAGCCCGACGTGGCGGCCGCCACCATGCTGGGCCGGCCCGCCTCCTACGACCGCCTGCCCTACTTCTTCACCGACCAGTACGACCTGGGCATGGAGTACGTCGGGCACGCACCCGCCGAGACGCGGGTGATCACCCGCGGCGACGTCGGCTCCCGGCAGTTCCTCGCGTTCTGGCTCGACGCGGCCGGCCGGGTCCGCGCCGGGATGAACGTCAACATCTGGGACGCGGGCGACGACATCCGCGCGCTGATCTCCTCCGGCGAATCCGTCGACCCGCACCGACTCTCCGATCCGCAGGTGCCCCTCGCGGAGGTCGCCGGGTGAACCGGTCCCTCACATGATGGGATGGCACCCGAGTCGCATCCCGTCTTGAGAAGGAGTCTTCCGTGGCACCACCGAATCTGACCCGCGAGCAGGCGGCCGAGCGGTCCGCGGTCCTGACCGTCGACAACTACCGCATCGAGCTGGATCTGACCGACGGCGCGGGCGCTGCGGGAACGACCACGTTCCGTTCGACCACCACCATCACATTCGACGCCACGGACGGTGCGTCGACCTTCGTCGACCTGATCGCGCAGTCCGTGCACTCGGCCACCCTCAACGGCAAGTCCGTCGACGTCTCCGGATACACCGAGGAGAACGGGATCGCGCTGAGCGGACTGGCCGCGCGCAACGAACTCACCGTCGAGGCGGACTGCCTCTACACGAACACCGGCGAGGGCCTGCACCGGTTCGTCGACCCCACCGACGACGCGGTCTACCTGTACTCGCAGTTCGAGACCGCCGACGCGAAGCGGATGTTCGCGTGCTTCGACCAGCCGGACCTGAAAGCCACGTTCGACATCGCGGTGACCGCGCCGGCGGACTGGTCGGTGATCTCCAACTCCGAGACCGTGCACAACGTCGCCGCGGAGCCGGGCCGGCACGTCTTCCGTACCACCCCGCGGATGAGCACCTACCTCGTCGCGCTGATCGCCGGGCCGTACGCGCAGTGGACCGACGTCTACACCGACGAACACGGCACCATCCCCCTCGGCATCTACTGCCGCGCCTCGCTGGCGGAGTTCATGGACGCCGACCGGCTGTTCACCGAAACCAAGCAGGGCTTCGAGTTCTACCACGAGAACTTCGGCCTGCCCTACGCGTTCGGCAAGTACGACCAGCTGTTCGTCCCCGAGTTCAATGCCGGCGCGATGGAGAACGCCGGCGCGGTGACGTTCCTCGAGGACTACGTCTTCCGCTCCAAGGTCACCCGCTACTCGTACGAACGCCGCGCCGAGACCGTACTCCACGAGATGGCGCACATGTGGTTCGGCGACCTGGTGACCATGCGCTGGTGGGACGACCTGTGGCTCAACGAGTCGTTCGCGACCTTCGCGTCGGTGCTGTGCCAGTCGCGGGCCACCGAGTACACGAACGCGTGGACCACGTTCGCGAACGTCGAGAAGTCGTGGGCCTACCGCCAGGACCAGCTGCCCTCGACCCATCCGATCGCCGCGGACATCCCCGACCTCGCGGCGGTGGAGGTCAACTTCGACGGCATCACCTACGCCAAGGGCGCGTCCGTGCTCAAGCAGCTCGTCGCCTACGTCGGGGAGGAACCGTTCCTGGCGGGCCTGCGGGAGTACTTCCGCGAGCACGCCTTCGCCAATGCCACGTTCGACGACCTGCTCGCGGCGCTGGAGAAGTCGTCCGGCCGGGACCTGTCGGGATGGGGCGCGCAGTGGCTCAAGACCACCGGCCTGAACATCCTGCGTCCCGACTTCGACGTCGACGACGACGGGCGGTTCACCCGTTTCGCGGTGATCCAGGAGGGTGCCGATCCGGGCGCCGGGGAACATCGGGTGCACCGGCTGGCGATCGGGGTCTACGACGACGACGGCTCGGGCAAGCTGCTCCGCACGCACCGCGTCGAGATCGATCTCGACGCCACCGAGCGCACCGAGGTGCCGGAACTCGTCGGCGTGGACCGCGGCCGGCTCGTGCTCGTCAACGACGACGACCTCACCTACTGCTCGGTGCGTCTCGATCCCCGGTCGCTCGAGGTGCTGACGGACCGGATCGGCGACATCGCCGAGCCGTTGCCACGCACCTTGGCATGGTCCGCCGCATGGGAGATGACCCGGCAGGCCGAGATGAAGGCCCGCGACTTCGTGGCGCTGGTGCAGCGCGGTATCGCGACCGAGACGGAGGTCGGCGTGGTGCAGCGGTTGCTGATGCAGGCGCACACCGCGCTCGGCAGCTACGCCGACCCCGGCTGGGCGACCGAGCGGGGCTGGAACGACTACGCGAACCGGCTGCTGGAACTGGCCCGCGAGGCGCAGCCGGGCTCGGATCATCAGCTCGCGTTCGTCAACGCGTTGACCACGGCCCGGCTCGCGCCGTGGCACACCGAAGTGCTCGGCGAGCTGCTCGGTGCCGATCCGGCGAACGTCGGGCTGGCCGGACTGGTCGTCGACACGGATCTGCGGTGGCGGATCGTGCAGGCGCTGGCCGCGGCCGGCGAGATCGACGCCGAGGGGGTGGAGTCGCCGTTCATCGATGCCGAGGCCGAGCGAGATCCGACGGCTGCCGGCGCGCGGCAGGCCGCCACCGCGCGGGCGGCGCGGCCGCAGGAGGCCGTCAAGGAGCAGGTGTGGGAGACGGTGGTGGGCGACGATTCGATTCCGAACATCACCGCTCGCGCGATCATCGGCGGCTTCGCGCCGGCCGGACAGGGTGAGCTGCTCGAACGGTACGTCGCGCGGTACTTCGCCGACGTGCCGGGCGTGTGGGAGCGCCGCTCCAGCGAGGTCGCGCAGACCGTCGTCGTGGGGCTGTACCCGTCGTGGTCGATCAGCGAGTCGTCGGTGGCGGCGGCCGACGAGTTCCTCGCCGGTGATCACCCGCCGGCCCTGCGCCGGCTGATCAGCGAGGGTCGCGCGGGGATCGCCCGGTCGCTGAAGGCCCGGGCGTTCGACGCGTCCTAGCCGCCCTACGCGTGTGGCCGAATGTCACATCCGGTCGACGGAATCGACCCGATGTGACATTCGGCCACAGCAACGAGGGGCTCTACGGCGCGGTGATCGCGTTCGCCATCACGCGGATCGCACTGACGATGCCGTCGATCAGGTCGCCCTGGCCGAACGACGAGATCGCCGCGGTCACGCCGAGCTGCGCGATCCGGTTGTCGACGCGGTCGGCGACGCCGCGTCCGCTGCGGATCTCGATGGCGCGCTGGTTCGGGTACACGGCGATGAGCACCGAGTTCGACGATTCCGGCGTGGTCGGGAACACCGCGTCGGTCGTGATCGCGGGATCTGCGGCGTCCGCGACGTACACGTTGAAGCGCACCTTCGTCGCCCGGGTGGCCTCGGTGAGCGCATCGTCGAGAGCGATCATGTCGCGGTCGCTGAACGGCGGGCCCTCGAACAGGCCGTCGAGGACACGGGTCCGGGAGATACGGCCGCTCGACGTCAGGGCCGCACCGTACGGCAGCTCCGCGGGAGCGACCGCCGTCCGGCTGTGCATCACGTCACCACTTGCCACTTGCCCTACCTCCGATCGGGTCGACCGGCGCGCCGGCGACGAGTTCATGATGCCCACCGTGATGGCCGTGCGTGGTGACCTCGTCGACCGCGCTCCACAGCATCGGCTCGTGGTCCCACTTCTCCCCGAGCTTGTACTCGGCGGGCCGCGTGCCCGGAATCGGCTTCGTGAAGACGGAGAAGACCCCGAATATCACGATGATCGCCACCGGGATGGCAACGAATATGAGGGTTGTCTCGAGAATGCTCACACCGCAAACGGTAGCCCAGCATGTCCGATCCCGGCGCGCTTGCCCCGACTTGCGGCGACGTCGGTCAGGCCGCGCCCTCGCCGAGGTACGGCAACCAGGTCGGATGCAGCTCCGGCAGCGTCGCCAGCAGCCGCCAGTGCCGGCCCTTGGGGGGCACGAGCGCGGCGCGCAGCGTCCAGCCGAGTTCGCTGAGCAGCTTGTCGGCCTTGCGGTGGTTGCACGACGCGCAGCACGCCACACAGTTCTCCCACGAGTGTTCCCCACCGCGGCTGCGCGGCACCACGTGGTCGATGGTCTCGGCCTTGGCGCCGCAGTAGGCGCACCGATTCCGGTCGCGGTGCATGAGCGCGGCCCGCGTCATCGGCACCCGCGCGTGGTACGGCACGTGCACGAAGGTCCGCAGGCGGATCACCCACGGGATCTGCACGGCCCACTCCGCGGAGCGCACCAACGGGCCGAGCGGGTCGTCGTGCACGGTGTCGGCCTTGCCGCCGGCCATGAGCACGACCGCACGACGGGCGGGCAACGCGGTGAGCGGCTCGTAGGTGGCATTGAGCAGAAGTACGCGGCGTTTGACCCAATCCGGGACGGCGTCGTCGCGTACGACACACAGGGAGTTGGCCCCCGGCGCCCCGGTGGGGGCGTCGGCGGGCGGGAGTTGTCGATGTGCGCTGCGTCGGTGCTTCATACGACCTCCGGAAGACTGCTCACAAGTGGACCACGGATCTACGCACGTCGCACCCCGATTCTGCGGACTTTCCGGGTCGCGGAGGTGAACATCCGGTACCGGCGACATGCGGCTCGGGCGCGTCCCCACCGAACCGGCACAATGGACGAGCGAGAGGAACGGTGAGCAGAACCCATGAGTGACGAGCAGACCTTCTACGACGCGGTCGGCGGCGCCGAGACCTTCCACAAGCTCACGGCGCGGTTCTACGAGGAAGTGGCCAAGGACGAGATCGTCCGCCCGCTGTACCCCGAGGAGGACCTCGGGCCCGCGGAACGTCGCATGCGGATGTTCCTCGAGCAGTACTGGGGCGGACCGCGCACCTACTCGGACGAGCGCGGGCACCCGCGGCTGCGGATGCGCCACCACCCGTTCCGGATCGGTCCGCTCGAACGCGACGCCTGGTTGCGCTGCATGCACACCGCCATCGCCTCGATCGATTCGCAGACGCTCGACGACGCGCACCGCAGCCAGTTGATCGCGTACATGGAGATGGCGGCGGACTCGATGATGAACTCGCCGATCTGACGACGGGCCGGGGCGGCGACATTCGAGTCGTGGCCCACCTGTCGGTTTGGCACTATGGGTGGCTGTGAGCACTCCCCCCGGCACCCCCGAACAACGCTGGTGGGCGGACGCCGTCTTCTACCAGGTGTACCCCCGCTCGTTCGCCGACTCCGACGGAGACGGCGTCGGCGACCTCGACGGGATCCGCGACAAGCTCGGATACCTGGAGCTGCTGGGAGTCGACGCGATCTGGCTGAACCCGGTGATGCGCTCCCCGATGGCCGACCACGGCTACGACGTGTCCGATCCGCGCGACGTCGACCCCCTGTTCGGCGACCTGGCCGCCCTCGACGCCCTGATCGAGGCCGCGCACGCGCGCCGGATCCGTGTCGTGATGGACCTGGTCCCCAACCACACGAGCTCCGAACATCCCTGGTTCCGGGAGGCCCTGGCCGCCGCGCCCGGCAGCCCCGCGCGGGCCCGCTACCACTTCCGGGACGGACGCGGGCCGAACGGCGACCTGCCGCCGAACAACTGGCCGAGTGTGTTCGGCGGCCCCGCATGGTCCCGCGTGACCGACCCCGACGGCGCGCCCGGCCAGTGGTACCTGCACCTGTTCGCGCCGGAGCAGCCGGACCTGAACTGGCGTAACGACGAGGTGTTCGAGGACCTGGAGAAGACCCTGCGCTTCTGGCTCGACCGCGGCGTCGACGGCTTCCGCATCGACGTCGCGCACGGCATGGCCAAACCCGGCGGGCTGCCCGACTTCGACCACTGGGAACAGAACCGGCTGCTGCGGCACTTCGACGACGATCCCCGCTTCAACAACGCCGAGGTCCACGACATCCACCGCCGGATCCGCACGGTGCTCGACGAGTACCCGGACGCGGTGGCCGTCGGCGAGATCTGGGTGCACGACCATGTGCTGTTCTCGGAGTACCTGCGCCCCGACGAACTGCACCTGGCATTCAACTTCCATCTGGCACTCGCGAGCTGGGACGCCGCCCGGATCCGGGAGGCGATCGACACGTCGCTCGCCGCGGTCGCACCCATCGGTGGGGTCGCGACGTGGACGCTGTCCAATCACGACATCGAGCGTGAGGTGACCCGCTACGGCGGCGGGCCGCTCGGGCGCGACCGCGCGCGGGCGATGATCCTCGTCGAGCTGGCACTGCCCGGCGCGGCCTTCCTCTACAACGGTGCCGAACTCGGTCTGCCCAACGTCGACGACCTGCCCGAGGAGGTGCTGCAGGACCCGGTGTGGGAGCGGTCGGGGCACACCGACCGCGGCCGGGACGGGTGCCGGGTGCCGATGCCGTGGGAGGGCGCCCGGCCGCCGTTCGGCTTCACCACCGCAGCACAGACGTGGCTGCCGCAACCGGACGAGTGGTCCGAGCTGACCGTCGAGGCGCAACTCGAGGATGTCTCGTCCACCCTGTCGCTGTACCGGGCGGCGCTCGAGGCGCGACGGCGACGGCCGGAGTTCGACGGCCCCGACGTGGAGTGGTACGGCAGCCCACCCGGATGCCTGGCCTTCCGCCGGCCCGGGGGGCTGATCTGCGCCCTCAACACCACCGAGCACCCGGTGGAGATGCCGCCGGGCACGGTGATCCTGTCCAGCGCTCCGCTCGTGGACGGACAGCTGCGCGGCAACTGCGCGGCGTGGCTGATCTGACGGCACACTGCACGCCGACCGGGCCACTCACCCTGGTGCCGGCGGCGTCAGCGCACGCTGAGGCCGAGACCGCCCCCGCGACGGAGGTAGACCGATCCGTAGCGGGCGTCGAGCCGCAGCCACGTCGCCGTCGCCCGCACGCGCACCACCTCGGCCGGATCGATCCGGTCCAGGTCGATCTCCGCCGTCGCGCGGGCGCCGCCGGTGGGCACGAACCCCATCGCGTTGAGCGCGAACACCAGCCGCATCGGCACCCCGGCCCGCTCTCCCCCGCCGGCGACCTCGAGCACCTCCTGCGCGAGCAGCGACGACGGCGGTCCCTGTCCCTGCTCGCGGCTGAGCGC
>SWCF01002251.1_pt1 | contig 55289 bp, 41 predicted proteins | sample 4690081 | NCBI WGS metagenome assembly SWCF01 (sample SAMN10267280, study PRJNA491770) | bioreactor metagenome | isolation source: DHS bioreactor inoculated with | place: Japan: off Shimokita Peninsula
GCGATTGTTTCCCCTCTCGCAACAATGACGGCGTCGAAACAAACGGTTTCACGCCGCCGTGAGGGGCTACGGATCGCTTTTGGCGTCGTTCAGCCGTAAGCTGATCCGACCGGGGTGTTTTCACCACGTTATCATTTTTCCAAAGAGCGGTTCATGTCGTCCACCCAGAGCTTCGATCCCCCCGCCCGCTCCCTGCCGGCCCTCAATATCGGCGGGCTGTTGTGGTTTCTCCTGCTGCTGGCGGGCTCGGTGCCGATCTTCTGGATCGGGATCGTCTCGCTGGCCCAGGCCTGGTCGACGGCCGAATACAGCCACGGGCCGCTGATCCCGCTGATCTCGCTCTACCTGTTCCTGCGCGAGCTGCGCCGGATGCCCCTGCCCCGCCCGGTCGTCACCGACCGCTGGCCCGGCATCGTGGTGATCGCGGCAGCCCTGATCATCGCCGTGCTCGGCAATCTCACCCGCATTCCCGATATCGTCACCTATGCGATGATCCTCTGGGTCGGCGGGGTGATGCTGAGCGTGTTCGGCTGGGAGCGCGGGCGGCATCACCTGCTGCCGGTGGTGCATCTCGTGTTCATGCTGCCGCTGCCGAACTTCGTCTACTGGAAGCTCACCATCTTCCTGCAATGGGTCTCGTCCGAGCTCGGGGTCTGGCTGCTTCAGCTCGCCGGCGTCTCGGTCTTCCTCGAAGGCAACGTGATTGATCTGGGCGTCTACAAACTGCAGGTGGCCGAGGCCTGTTCGGGCTTGCGCTACCTGTTCCCGATCCTGAGCTTTTCCTACCTGTTCGCGATCCTCTACCGCGGCCCGCTCTGGCACAAGCTGGTGCTGCTGATCTCGGCCGCCCCGCTCACCGTGCTGATGAACGCGGTGCGGATCGCCGTCATCGGCCTGCTGGTCAACAGCCGCGGCCTCGAACAGGCCGAGGGGTTCATGCATTTCTTCGAGGGCTGGGTGATCTTCGTTCTGTGCATCCTCATCCTCTTCGCCATGGCCATCACCCTCCAGCGCCTGACCCGCAACCCCAAGCCGCTGGGCGAAGTGATCGACCTCGACACCCGCGGCTTCGTTCCGATCCTCGGGCGCATCTTCGCGATCCGGCCGTCGCGGGCGCTGGCGGCGGGGGCGCTGATCACGCTGGCGGTCTCGATGGCCTGGCTGCTCCAGCCCCGCCCCGACGCCGACCCGGTCGCGCGCGATCCCTTCGCCCTGTTCCCGCGCCAGATCGGCGCCTGGTCCGGCGCCACCTCGCAGCTCGATCCCAAGGTCGAAGCGACGCTCGGCGCCTCCGACTACCTCAACAGCAGCTACGCCACCGCCGGCGGCAACAGCTATATCAACATGTTCGTGGCCTTCTACGACAAGCAGACCGAGGGCGACGGGATCCATTCCCCCGAGGTCTGCCTGCCGGTCGGCGGCTGGGAGATCTTCAGCCTCGAACCTTACGAGGTGCAGTCCGGCGTCGACGGTTACGGCGCCTTCACCGTCAACCGCGCGATCATCCAGAAGGGGCTGAGCCAGCAGCTCGTCTATTACTGGTTCGAACAGCGCGGCAAACGCCAGATCAACGATTTCGCCGCCAAGATGGGGGTGCTGAAGGACGGGCTGATCATGGGCCGCACCGACGGCGCCCTGGTGCGCTACGCCACCCCGATCCAGCCCGGCGAAACCGAGGCCGACGCCGACGCCCGCCTGCGCGGCTTCGTCCATGACAGCCTGCAACAATTGCCACGCTTCGTGCCGATGTGAGGGGCCGGACCCCCGGCGTCAGATCTTCAGCACCGCCTTCAGCCGGCGCATCGCGTAACGCGGCAGCGAGTTGAACCTGTCGCGGTTCGCCCGGGCCGCTCTCAGAACGTGAAACGGCAACCCGGCATAGGCCAGCGGAACATCCAGCGGCCCGGTCCTGACAGGTTCCAGGGCAAACCCGGTCTCGATCAGGCTCTGCCCGGTGGTCTTCTGGATGACGCCGATCTCGCGATCCGACAGCACCTGGCGCCAGCGGTTCTGCGGGGTCTTGCTGATCCCGGCCTTGCGATCGAATTCCATGGTGGAGCTGTTGTGCAGCGGCACCGCCAGCAACTCGTCGGAATAGTCGAGCCCCAGCCATTGCACGACATCGCGCACGGTCTCTTCGGCCTGGTTGATCACGGTCTCGTAGCGGACGATCCGCACCCGCTCGTCGCCATGGGTCTTGCGCGCCAGCAGCGAGGCATTGGCGGCGGCGCGCCACATCAGGCTCGCCAGGACGATATTGTAGGAGGCCCGGACCCGCTCCTTGTCGAGCTGCCGGCCGGTATCGAGATCGGTTTCGCCGGTGCGCCAGTCGCGGTAGGAGGCGACCACGGCCCGCGGATCGCGGACCATGCAGATCACCCTGGCCTGCGGATAGAGCGCCAGGATATCGTCGATCCGGAACACGTGCCGGGGGGTTTTCTCACCCCAGATCGTCGCCTTGTCGCGGCCCGCGAATTTCTTGCAATAGGCCTCGAAGATGCTGTCGATATCGTCACCGATCGCGGCGGCGTCCGCCAGCAGCTCGTCACGGCTGAACCAGCTCTCTTCGGGGTTGCCATGCATCCCGTAGGGGCGCACGGAGATCGCCCGGAAGTAATCGGCGGCCTTGTCGCGGTCTTCCTGGCTCATCTCACTGACCCGCTGGCCGATATAGCGCGGCCGCAGATCGTCGAAATAATGCGTCTCCCCCGCCAGGCTCACCTGCGGATCCTGCATCAGGATCGACCGCATCATCGCCGTGCCGGACCGTGATGCCCCCACGACGAAAATCGGAGATTGCCAGTTCACATCCACACTCATGCTCGTTCCCTGCTCAAAATTGTTTGCCTTGTAATCATCTGTCCGAATATCTTGCCAGACCGGCCGCGCGGCCCGTCTGCACTATAGCAAAATTCCCTGAAACAGGGTCGAAGACTTTCCGATATCCTCACTCATAGCCGGTCAGATCGACCGCCGCGCCGAGATGGTCGCGCAGCCGGGCATTGCTGGCGGCATAATAGCCCGAGAAGGTGGCCCTGACAAAATCCGAGACCGGCTTGCGGGTCTTCGCAAACCGGGCCAGCGGAGTGCGCCGGGCCAGGTAGCCCACGCCGCGATACAGCCCGAAGGGCGTTTGCCCGAAACTCACCACCGGGGCCGGGTTCAGCGTGCTCCGCTGGACATGGTTGATCCGCCGCAGGAGCCCCGCCGCATATTCGGGGTAGCTGGCCGATTGCACCTGCCGCGCCGCCGGGCGCAACCCGTCGAACCGGGTATTCGCGCTGAAATCGGCAATCGTCTGCGCCACGCCGTCCATGTCCGATTGCAGGCCTTCCTGCGTCACGACCAGCACGTTTTCGGCACCGAATAGTGTCTGGTAGAGCCGCAGCAGGCGGTCGTATTCGAAATGCCCCGGATCGAACGCGAAATAGCCCAGGTCCGTCTCGCCGGCGAAGAACTGCGCCAGCGGCATCGTTCCGCCCCGCGACAGGTATTGCATGTAGACCGATGGCAGGATCTTCACCTGCGACCGGAGCGAGATCATGATCCGGGCACTATCGCCGAAGATATCCCGCAGCCGCCGCGCATAGATATCGCTCTCGCGCCCGCCGAGCAGGTGATTGCCAACCAGCAGCTCCGAAGAGATCACCGGCACCTCGGGGCCGGCCAGCTTCGCCCGTGCTTGCGCGACATGCTGCTGCATGGCCTCAGGCTCGAACCGAAGCCCGTGCGGGCGCACGATCTTTTCAAACACCTCTTCGTGCCCGGCGATCTGCACATAGCCATGTTCGGGCACGAACAGCTGCCGCTGCATCCAGGTCGTCGCTGTCTTGTGATACCCGATATGGATCAGAAGGCGATGTGTTCCAGGCAAACCAATCTCATTTTTCAGAAGCTTTATAAAAACGTTTCAAAATGTAGTGCCGCAAGTCGCCCATGCTTGCAATGCTCAGCAAGAACAGAACGATCACGGCGGGTGTCGCCCAGGTCGAGACATCGGCATAGGCATCGAAGAACCCTGTTCCGGCGATCACCGCCAGCCACATGGCCGCGGTCATCGCGATCGGCACCACCATGCCCCGCAGCGGCAGGTTCACCCGAGACCGCACCAGCCCCAGGGTCATCGCGTAGCCCAGGATTTCCGCGATGGAGCCGATCCAGATGATGTCCAGAAGGCTCCCGCCCGACACGACCACGAACCAGGAAACCGGCATCGACAAGACCCGGAACAGGTTTCCCATCATCGCGTTCCCGGTCTTGCCCTGCGAGATGGCGACAACGGCGCAGCCCGCCTTCGACAGCCGGAGCGACTGGAGGATCGCCAGCCATGACAACAGCGGGATGAGGGCCGCGTATTTCGCGCCAAACAGGAGCAGCAGGGCCTGTTCCCCGATCAGGTAAATCGCGAGAACAAGCAGAAGACTGCCCGCCAGGCCGGTCTGCAGCGCGACCATCGACAGCCGCACGAACCCTTCCCTGTCGGACTGGAGCTTCGACAATTGCGGCAGGAAGAACGTCTGCAGGCTGCGGGTCACCACCAGCACCGGCGTCAGGGTCAGGGTAAAGCCCATCGCCAGGATGGCGAGCGAGGCCATCCCCATTTCCCGCCCGACGATCAGCTTTTCGCCCTGCAGCACGATCAGCAGCAGGATGTTGTTGATCAGCAGCGGCCAGCCGAAGCGCATCACCCGCGCCATCACGCCGCGGTCCATGGTCAGACGATAGCCGCGGTTGGCCACCACATGCGACGCCAGGGTCATGCCGCCCCACTGCACCATGTAGGCATAGAGCATGACCCGGTAATCGCCGAAGAGCTTGAAGAACGGCCAGACCAGAAGCACCGAGAGCAGGGCCGGCGCCGCCGTGCTGAGCACCAGCGGCATGAATTTCATCGTTCTCTGGGACCGGAACACATCGAAATGGAGAAATCCCCGCATCACCGGAACCAGCGCCATCACCTGGTAGGCCCAGGCCACGTCGGGGATTCCCAGAAACTGCGCGATCGGGTGCGCGAGCAGGAACAGGATCACCCCCGACAGGATACCCCGCAGGAGATGGAAGCCCTGCAACCCGGCCTGCAAATCGGGGTCGTCGCCATTCTTGTCCTGCACGATGAGCTGATGCAGCCCGATGGAAGAGGTCATTTCCACCACCGCCATGCTCAGGGCGAAGGTCGCCGCGATGCCGTAATCCTCGACGCTGATCAGGCGGGCGATGAACAGGTTGCGCAGCAAGAGCAGGAAAGCACTGAAGGCGTTCCCCGACAGGACCAGCACGGCGGATTTCAGCATGGACTCTGTCTTTCCGGCTGGTTCAGGAAGCGCACCGCCGTCACTGTTGCATCGGTTGCCGCGGAAATGCAATCTTTGAACATATGGGGAATCCGGCCCCCGTCCCTTTTTCCGGTGTGAATTCTGGCCAGGATACAAACCTGCCCGCCCACGTCATTCGATCCAGAGGTTTACCGTGCATACAGCCAGCCTGGAAACGCCGAAACAACCCGGCCTGTCACTGTCGTTGTCGCAACTCAAGCTGCCGGTGCCGGTCCTGATCTACCTGCTCGCGGTCGTGCTGCCGATCGGGTTCCAGCTCGGGCCGCTGGCGCTGAGCCTGATACGGCTCTTCCTGATGATCATGGTCATTCCGCTGACCATCAATCTCCTGCAGGGCAAGTATGGCCGCCTGCTCTGGACCGATCTCCTGTTCGCCATGTACATCCTGTGGGGCGCGGCGGCGATCGCGGTCAACAATCCCGAGCAGGTGATCGAGAACACCGGCTCGAACGCCATCGAATTCGTCGGTGGCTACGTGCTGGGGCGCGCCTATATCCGGTCGGCCGAAACCTTCACCGCCATGGTCCGGGTGCTGGCCCTCCTGATCATCGCTACACTGCCCTTTGCCTTCTACGAAGCCCTCACCGGCCATCCGATCGTGATCGAGACCATTCGCCGGACGCCGGGCCTGCAGAGCTTCCCGATCATCGCCAACGAGCCGCGGATGGGGCTGGAACGCGCGCAGGTGGTTTTCGCGCACCCGATCCATTACGGGCTGTTCGCCTCGGTCGGGTTCTCGCTCTGCCTGGTGGGGCTCAAGGGCATCGTCAGCACGCGAACACGCTACGTGCTGAGCGGCCTGATCGGCCTGAGCGTGTTCCTGTCGCTGTCAAGCGGGGCGCTGCTGTCGGTCGCCCTGCAGCTGGGTCTGATCTTCTGGGCCTGGGCGATGCAGCCGGTGAAGCGCAAATGGCTGGTGCTGATGCTGGTCTTCGCCACCCTTTATGTCCTGATCGACCTGTTGTCGTCACGCACGCCGTTCCGGGTGTTCCTGACCTATGCGACCTTTTCCACCCATAACGCCTATTGGCGGGCGATCATCTTCGAATGGGGCATCAAGAACGTTGTCGACAACCCGATCTTCGGCCTCGGCTTCAACGGCTGGGTGCGGCCGCGCTACATGACCTCGAGCAGCGTCGACAATTTCTGGCTGCTGACGGCCATGCGCTACGGAATTCCCACCTTCGTTTTCCTGGCGCTGGGATACGTGATCGCCCTGTTCCAGGTCGGCCTGCGGGATCTCGGGGGGAACGTCATGCTGCAACAATTCCGCCGGGCCTGGATGTTCACCTTTATCGGCCTGTCCTTCACCCTGGCCACGGTCCATATCTGGACCTCGATCTATTCTTTCGTGTTCTTCCTGTTCGGCGCCGGGCTCTGGTTCGTCACCGCCAGGATCGATGCGCCCCTTGCCGAAGCCGAGGCCGATCCGGCCGCCGACACGACGCATCGATACCGTCGGGCGCCGCCTGCGCCCGGTCTTGCGCGGCCGGCCGCGCCTGTCGGCCTGAGGCGCGAGCCTCAGGCCAAGCGGTCCGAAACCGGCCCTGATGCAGGGCCCAAATATTCCAGGTTCTCCGGCCCCCCCGGCAAGACAGACGACTCCGACTGAAAACGGGCCGCCCTGTCAGGGGGCGGCCCGTTCGATCTTGCGATATTCTGCGGTGGGGATCTCAGCCCACCAGGGCCGCGTCATCAATAATGACCTGATCGCCGACGAAGGCGAAATCATCGTCGATCCGAAAATCGGTCATCACGCCGTCCGGGCCGGCGTTGCCCCAGGGGGTGCCGAGCTTCCAGCCCCATTCGCCGCCGCCGGCGCCGACGAAGTCGAAATCGGTGTCGGTCTCGTCGAGCACGAGCAGGTCATCGACAAGCACCTGCAGATGATCGCTGTCCTGGTCGACCAGGACGGTGATCCGGTGCGTATCGGTATCATTGAGGCCGAGATCCTTGATCTTGAACCCCTGGTGGAACTTCGCGTCGTTGTTGGCGACCTTCACGACCAGCCCATCCTTGACCAGTTCCACACCGATCTTCTGGTGGTTCCAGACCAGGCGCTGCTTGCTGCCATCGGCTTCATCGCGGGCGAATTCGACGCTGAGGGAGAGCTGTTCGGACTGCTCGAACTGGGTCAGCCGCCCGATATCCACGTTGTCCCCGTCGCCATCGAAATGGAGACCGGGCATATCTTTCTTGACATGGATATTGCCTTCCCAGCCGTCGATCTGTTCGCTGTTTCTGAACCCGCGCTCGATTTCGAGGACGAAGTCGTCGAAGTGCTCCAGGAAATCGGCGGGATCCACCACGGTATCGGTGCCGGTGCCACCGTCTACGCCGGTATCGCCGCCGCCGCCGGTATTGGAGCCACCGTCTACGCCGGTATCGCCGCCGCCGCCGGTATTGGAGCCACCGCCAGTGTCGGTGCCGCCAGTGTCGGTTCCGCCGGTATCAGTGCCGCCGGTATCAGTGCCGCCGGTATTGGAGCCGCCACCGCCGGTATTGCCGGTATTTTCACCCTGGTTGGCAGACCCGCCATTCGAGGTCCCGGCCCCGGTCGGGTAGAGCTCCACCAGGTCGGACCCGGCGTTTGACCGGGCAATGCTGCTGCCGGGCTTCACGCCATACTGGTTGTAGCCGTCTTCCGTCCCGGTAGCGTAGGTGGTGAACACGTCACCGTAATAGTTGGCGCCGCTGGGGCTGGTGTGCTGGACGTAGACGTTGTCCTTCACGTTCCAGCTGTTCTGCACGTCGGTGCGAATGTCTTCGAGGACATTGCCTTCGATCGTCACCGACTTGGACTCTTCCGCCACCGAGATCTTGGGTGTCAGCACCCCGCTCTTGCGGCCGGTGTTCACCTCCAGGTCCTGGTTCGTTTCCACGAAGAGCACCGTGTTGTCGCGGATGACCAACCCGTTGGTTTCGCCCACGGAAATCCCGTGAGTGTGGGAATTGTAGATGACGTTGTTCTCGATGGTGATGTTCTTGTAATACATCTCCGCGCCCGCACGGCCCTGATCGACCTCTTCATTGCGCATGAAGATCGTCTGGGTCCAGGCGCCGTCGCCAACGTCGAAGGTATTGCCGCGAATGGTCAGGTCCGTGACCGGGTTGGCGTTGCCCATGGTGAATACCTGGATCATGTCCCGGTGCGTGGCCGACGCAGGATCGGCGTTGAAATCATGGATATAATTGCCCTCGATCAGAGCCCCCTGGGTATCGCTGATCTTCAGGCCGTCGCCCGAGATATCGGTGACTTCGCTGTTGATGATGGTGATGTCCTGGCTCTGATACAGCTTGATGCCGCGGTGCCAGGTCGAGACCTCCATGTTGTCGACGGTGATGTCGGAGCTGCCGCGAATATAGAGCCCGTGCCCGGTCGGGTAACCGGTATTGTCGTTGTCGCCGCTGATCTCGCCATTGCGCAGGGTGATGCCATGGCTGCCGCCGGTGATCGTGAAGGGCGAGAATGTCCGGGAATCGCCAGAGGAATACGAGTAATCGAAGTCGATGCCATCGAAGGTGATGTTCGCGGCCCCGTCCAGCCTCAGCGCAGAAAACGAAGCCGGGTTCCCGGGATCCGCCGAGGTGATCGTCACCTCGGACGAGAACTGGTCATTCAGCGTCACACTGCCGTAATCCTTGCCCGCAAGCCGGATCTCGTCGCCGCCCGACGCATTGTTCAACGCATCCATGAGTTGTGACGCGTTGCTTACATTGAAAATGCTCATCTGCTGTCCCTCGAATTTTTCTCTGCTTGGCGACTTGATACGTTGCTAAAAAAACAATTCCCCCCCGATCTTGATCAACGCCCAAGAAGGGGCGAAAAAAAGCCGAGATTGTGACCACTCAGTGGATTTTCGCCAACAGAAACACTTTGTCTCCGTCTGCCCTACATGATTCGTATTGACAACAGCGAAACAGCCGCGCAGGCGCGGCGTCCGGTCATCCGTCTTTTTTGGCGAAGACGGGCCGACCTCAAGGCAAGGCGATGTCGGGGCGGGGCGCGGGCGGCGAAGGCCCGCCCGCTTCCCTAGTTGTCGGCCATCGCCTGCATCACCTGTTCAGGGCTCAACACCGGATCGCCCGCCGCGCGGCCGACCTGGCTGCCGGCGCCGAGGCTGATATTGAGCTGCACGAAGTTCTGCGCCAGCTGGCGCAGGGTGTCGGCCAGAACCTCATCGGCATCGGCGACGTTCTCCTCGGCGCTGATCAGGTCGCGCACCGTCGCGCCCTCGCGCTGCACCAGCTCGAGGGTCAGATTGCGGGCCTCGCGCTGAAGCTGGGCGTAGCGGCCGGCTTCGTGCACCGCCATCAGGCTGCCCTGGTAGGCGGCATAGGCGCTGTCGACGTCTTCCAGCGCGCCCAGCACCGTCGCCTTCCAGGTCGCATGGGCCTGTTCGGCGCGGGAATGGCGCGCGACCACCACCGCCTTGCGGTCGCCGTTCAGCAGCGACGGGAAGTCGAGCGCCGGGCCGAAGACGAATTGCGGACCCGCCACGCTGCTGACCAGGAGCTGCCCGATCAGCCCGTTCAGCGACAGGCGCGGATAGAGATCTGCCCGGGCGACGCCGATCTCGGTGACCGCGGCGTAGTAGTTGAGCTCGGCGATCTGAACGTCAGGCCGGTTGCGCAGGAGATCGGCCGGAATCCCGAGATCGGGGGCCTTCTGCGGCTGCGGCTGGCGCGCATTGGCGGCGAGGTTGATATCGAGCTTGTCCGGGGCGATCCCGGCGAGGACCGCGATCTCGTTCTTGCGGGCGAGCACCGCGGCGCTCAGCGTGGGGATCTGGGTCTGGGTCTCGGCCACCAGCGCCTGGGTGCGGACCACGTCGAGCCGGGTCACCGCCTCGGCGTCGAAAAGCTTCTGGGTCAGGCTCGCCGCCTGACGGCGCGAGCGCAATTGCTGCTGCCTGAGCTCCATCAGCTTCTGGTAATAGCGCAACTCGACATAGGCGTTGGCCATGCTGAGCGTCAGCACCTGCCGCGCGGCGTCGACCTCGGCATTGGCGGCCTCGCTCTGGGCCCCGGCAACCTGGAGCTGCTGGCGGCGCAGCCCGTAGGGATCGAGCATCCAGGAGAAGTTGAGGTTGGTTTCGGCGCGGGTCACCACCCCGCCGGGCGGCGTGCGGCTGGCCGTGGCCGAGCCCGAGGGGGTGAGGCTGAGCGGCGCCGGCAGGGTTTCGACAGTGGCGCGCGCCTCGATCACCTTTTCACGGGCGATGGCCAGGTCGATATTTCCGGCGAGCGCCCGGTCCATCAGGGTGTTGAGGATAGGATCCTGGAAATCCTGCCACCACCGGTTGCCGGTCTGGAGCTGCGGCGCGGCCTGCGGCGCCGCGCGATAGCTGTTGGAAAAGCCGAAAATCGGCTTGGTATACGGCTCTTCGGTCGAACAACTGGTCAACGCCACAGTGGCGACCAGAACGATACCCGAAGCCTGCGCTCCGCGCCCGGAAAATCTTTTCATATTACTGCCCGTCTGCCTCTTGAGCCGTCTGCGCGGCCTTCGTGTTTACGGTCGTTCTTTGTTTTTATGCCCCGAAGACTGCCATATATCCGGTTTTCAAACAACAATTTGGACCCGCACGCCGGGAATCGCGCGCAGGTCTCGGCAAAAAGAACACAGTGGCGAGGCCGCCCCCTGCCCTATCCTTCGCGGAACGCCCGCTCGATCTGCTGCACCAGCGGCTCGGTCAGGTAGGCAAAGATCGAGCGCTCGCCGGTCTGCAGGAAGGCCTCGACCGGCATGCCGGGGATCAGCGTCACCTCGCCGAGCAGCGCCAGTTGTTCCTCCGGCAGGCTCAACTCGATCTGGAAATAGGTCTCGCCCGTCGCAGGGTCCTGCACCGACGACGGCGCGACGCCGGAGACGGTGCCGAAAAGCTCGGGCGTCGAGCGCATGTTGAAGGCCGGAAACACCACCCGCGCGGTCTGGCCCACGAAGACCTGGTCGATCGAGCGCGGATCGACGCGCAGCTTGAACTCGACCCCCTCCGACAGCGGCACGATCTGGGCGATGGTGGCTTCGGGAGCGATCACGCCGCCCTCGGTCGAGGCCTGCATCTGGTGCACGATCCCGTCGGTCGGGGCGAGGATGTCGATCCGTTCGAGCTGCTTTTGCACCGTCACGATCTGCAGCACCAGCTCCTCGCGCTGCGTCGTGGTCTCGCGCAGCTCGGTCACCACCTGTTCCTTGAACTCGCGGTCGGCCTGCAACACCTCGAGCTCGGTATCGCGGATCGAATTGTGAATCCGCGCCAGCTCGGACTGGTATTCGGCGATCTCCCCGAGCAAGGCGGATTCGTTGCGCTGCAACGACAGCATCTCGCTTTCGCGCGCCAGCCCCTGCGCATTCAGGCTGCGCACGTTCTCAAGCTCCTTGGCGATGAAGGCGAGCTGTTCCTGCTTGGCGTTGATCAGCGCCTCGACCCCGGAAATCTGGTTGCCGAATTGCAGGATCCGCTCGGCGAGCTGCTCCTTGCGGCCGTTCAGAACCTCGCGGCGGGCCTTGAACACCTCGGTCTGGCCGACGAAGTGCCGGGCCATGTCGATACCGTCGAGATAGGTATCGTCGATCTCGAAAACCGGGTCTTCCAGCTCCTGGTACTCGGCCTCGAGCCGGGCTTCGCGCGCCACCACCTCGGCCAGCCGGTTGCGATACATGCCAAGGTTGATCTCGAGCAGGCTGGGATCGAGCCGCAGCAGGATATCGCCCTTGCTCACCACGTCGCCGTCAACCACGAAGATCCGCTCGATCACGCCGCCGTCAAGGCTCTGCACCTGCTTGGGCAGCCCGCGCACCACCACCTGACCCGGCGCGATGACCGCGCTGGTGATCAGGGTAAACCACATCCAGGCAAAGACCGTGCCCAGCAGCACGAGGCTGGCCAGCACGCCAAGCCGCGCCGGCATCGCCAGCCCGGTCTTGACCTCGTCGCTCTGGTTTGGCCGTTTCTCCACCATCCGCTCACCCGCTCTTTTGCGAGGCCGGGCCGGGCACCACGTTTGGCCCCGGCGTGACCGTCTGCATCGCCTGTTCGAAGATGTCTTCCTTGTCGCCGAACCGCGCCAGCTTGCCTTCATGCAGGATCAGGATCTTGTTGACCGCGTGGATCACGCTGGGCCGGTGTGCCATCACGATCACCGTGCTGCCCTGTTCGCGCAGCGTCAGGATCGCGCTGGCCAGCGCCTCGTTGCCCTTGGTGTCGAGGTTCGAGTTCGGCTCGTCGAGGATCAGCAGCCGCGGCTTGCCGTAGAGCGCCCGCGCCAGGCCGAGGCGCTGGGTCTGGCCGCCCGAGAGCGGCTGTTCGGCATTGCCGATCGGGGTGGCGTAGCCGTCGGGCATTTTCAGGATCATGTCGTGGATACCGGCCATCCTGGCGGCTTCGATCACGTCCTTGTCCTGGGCGCGGGGATCGAACCGGGCGATGTTCTCGGCGATGGTGCCGGGCAGCATCTCGACGCGTTGCGGCAGGTAGCCGATATAGCTGCCCAGCTCGCGCGGGTGCCACTGGTCGAGCGTGGCGCCGTCAAGCCGGATCTCGCCCAGGCTCGGCTCCCAGACCCCGGCGAGCAGCCGCGCCAGGCTCGATTTGCCGGCGGCGCTGTTGCCCATCACCGCCAGCCCGTCGCCGGGATGCAGCTCGAAGCTGAGGCGTTCGAGAATCCGCGCCCGGTCGCTGATCGTCTGCCCCTTCGGCGTCAGCTTGGTCAGGTTGATCACCTGGAGATGGCCCTTGGGCCGCGACAGGTTGATCCGGGCTTTCGGCGCGGGCAGGGTATCGAGCGCCAGTTTCAGCCGCTGATGCGCCTCGCTGGCCCGACCGATCGAGCGCCAGTGCCCGATCACCTGGTCGACCGGCGCCAGCGCCCGGCCGGCGATGATCGAGGTGGCGATGATCATCCCCGGCGAGATTTCCTGGCGCAGCGTCAGCAGCGCCCCGAGGGTAAGCAGCGCCGATTGCAGCAGCAGCCGGAAGGATTTCGAAAACGCCGAAAACAGCTCCGACCGGTCGCCGCCGGTCTGGTAGCGCGCCAGCGTGGCGCGGTGCATGTCGCGCCAGCGCGCGGTGATCGTATCCAGCATCCCGAGGGCAAGGATGGTCTCGGCATTGCGCCTGGTATGTTCGACGAACGAGCGTTCGGCGCCGTCGCGCGCGCCGGCCTCGCTGATCGGCCCGTGCGAGAGCAGCCGGTTCAGTATCGCCGCGATGATCACGACCCCGGCGCCCAGAACCGTCAGCCAGCCGAGCCAGGGATGGATGAAGAAGACGACGGCCAGAAAGATCGGAATCCAGGGCAGATCGAACACGCCAAGAATCGCGGGGCTGCTCAGGAAGCCGCGCACGACCTCGAGATCGCGCACCGGGTTGTAATGCTCGCGGTTCTCGACAAGGCCCGAGCGCAGCCAGAACCCGAAGGCCTCCGCGCCCACATCCTTGTCGACCAGGTAGCTCGCCCGCGACAACAGCTTGGTGCGCAGAACCTCGTAGATGCCGAGAAAGCCGTAGAGCACCACCACGATGACGAACAGCCCCTGCAGGGTGGCCACCGAGCCGCTCGACAGCACCCGGTCATAGACCTGCAACATGTAGAGCGGGCCGGTCAGCATCAGCACGTTGATCGCGGCACTGAAGAACCCGACCGTCAGGAACGCCCGGCGCAGACGCCACAGCGTGGCGCGATACGGATTTATCGCCTGGTTTGAAGGGTCTTTTCTCGCCAAATCAATTGTTCCCATAAATCGGCCCGCGCTACCCGGACCGCAGCGACGACGCTCCCCTATGCCGCACCCGGCCGCCACTGCCAACCCAGTGTGGGCCGATGCGCGGATTCACGCAAGAACGGGCCCAGTGTTTCGCGCGCGAAACACGCCCCGGACCCTATCCGGACAGGGTTACGATTCCGGAAATCCGTTCTGCCATTCCCGCCGCCGGGCCCAGACCTCTTTCCAGACCTGTGCGTTGTCGCCGCCCCGGCGCAGGATCGAGAAGGCCAGCGCCCGGCTCCAGGGCCAGAGCCGGAACCCCCAGCCGGCCAAAGGCCTCAGCCAGGGCGCGAAATGGCGCCGGACGAGCGTGCTCTTGGCGGCGAGGAGGCGCACCATCTTGTCGGCCCGCACGGTTTCGGAGGCCCCGCCATGGTGAATGATCGTGGCGGCGGGGGTGATCCGCGGCCTTGCCTTGATCGCACTGGCGGCGCGCAGACACAAATCCGCCTCTTCGCCATACATGAAGAAGGTCGGGTCAAATCCCCCGAGCGCCTCCCAGTCGGCCCGGCGGATCAGGAAGAAACATCCCGAGACGATATCGACCTGGCGTTCACGGCTCCGGTCCCAGCCGCCATAGGCTTCCGGGTTGAACAGCTCGCTCTGCGGGAAGACCCCGGTCAGCCCGGTGGCGCGGCAGAAGATCGCCCAGAGCCCCATCTTGCGCCAGCACGAACTGGGATTGAGGCTGCCATCGGCAAACAGCGTCCGCCCGCCCCAGATCCGCGCCTCGGGGCGGCTGTCGGCAAAGGCGATCAGGCGGTCGATGGCATGGTCGAGAACCACCGTGTCGGGGTTCAGCAAAAGCAGATACTCGCCGCGCGCCCTGGCGGCGGCGATATTGTTGCCCTTGGCGAAGCCGTGGTTGTCCTGTTCCGCCAGCAGGGTGATCTGGGGAAATTCGGCGGCAATCGCCTCGGCCGAGCCATCCGACGAGACGTTGTCGACCACGATCACCTCGTGCGGCACGGTGGTCTCGGCCGCGACCGAGCGCAGACAGTCCAGCGTCATCTCGCGGGTGTTGTAGCTGATCACCAGAATGGAAACTTTGGGGTCGTCCGCCACGCCTGCCCTCACCACTTGTCATGCTCCGGGGCAGACTGCCCGGCCTTGTGTCCCATGCTACCGGCCGCACTTCAAGCGCGGCCGGGGCAACGCTATGTTTCGAGCGCGAAACACGCCTCCGGCCTCAGACCTGCGCGCGCAGCCAGGCGCGCAGGCGGTCCTGGAAGGCCGGGGTCAGGCCGGGGCCGGACAGGGTGAGCTTGCCGCCCGCCCCGCCGCCGGCCAGCCGGATCTCTCCGATCGTCTCGACCTCGGCGGATTTCGTCTCTAATCCGGGCGCTAGAGTCTGTTTTTTGCCTTGCTTCTTCAGCGCGCGCGCCAGCACCGCCGCTTCTTCGCCGGCGCTTTGCGCCTCGGCCTCGCGCAAGGCCGCGGTGATCCGCGCGGCGCCGCCGGGATTGTCTTTCAGCACCTTGGCGAGCGCCAGGCCGAGCCGTTCGGGAATGGCGGAGGGGAAGCGCAACACATCGTCGAGGGCGTGATAAAGGCCGATGAAAGAGCCGATCTTCGAGCGTTTGGCTCTGCTCGCGGCGGCGAAGAGCCCGCGCAGCGCCGCGGTTTCGTCGGCATAAACACCCTGCTCCGCCGCCCTTGCGGCGATCCGGGCACGTTCGTAATACGACAACCCGACCCGGATCTCGTTTTCCTCGACCATGGCCAGGTAGGCGTCGGACGCGCTTTCGGGCCGCCTCAGCAGCGCCTGCACGGTCTGGAAGCGCGGCTCTGCGGTGTCTTCCCAGAGCGCGCGCAGCGCCGCCAGACGCCGCCAGCCCGAAATCAGCCCGTAATGCTCCGGGCCAAGCTCGACCACCTCGATCGGGGTCTGCTGGCCGCGGGCGCGCAGGCTGGCGACAAGCGCCGCCATCTCCGAATCGTCGGCGGAGATCCGGTCGCGGACAAGGTGGCCTTCATCCACCGCCTCGATCGGCAGGGCCTGGACCAGCCGGCCCTCGCTGCGGGCGCTGCGAATCTCGCCGACCAGATCCTCGACCGCCGCCTTCAGCGACGACTCACCGGCGACCTGGGCGATCGGCGGTGCGTGCCGGGCGATGCCCATCGGGTAGAGGCCCTTGGTCTCCGGCGCCGGTTCGGCCTCGTCGAGGTAATCCGGGCGGGCGGGGCTCAGTCGCTTTCTCTTGGCCATCTGGTCTCTCCGTTTGTCCCGGATCCGGCGCCGGGCTGTGTCGTCTGCGGGATGTTTCGCGCGCGAAACACCGGCCTCATTGCGCCGCCGCGCCATCCCCGGCGCGGGCCAGCTCCTCGCGGCGCCAGATCCCGAGCAGAAGCCGTTTGAACGCGGCATAGGTCTCGTCGAAGGTCTGGCGGCCGCGGGCATAGGTCTCGCGGTTGAAATCGCGGTAATCGGCCTCGTAGATGCCGTTCACCTGCTCGCCGGCCTGGCCGATCAGCGCGGTGAAATCCTGCCAGTGCGGCGACAGGGTGCGGCCGAGATAGGTTTTCATCAGGCTGGCAAGCTCGGCCTGCTGGCTGGCATCATAGCGGGTGATGAGCGCGCGCACCGCGTCCCATTCAAAGGCGGTTTCGTCGCGCCCCAGCGCCCGCGCCGCCATGTTCTCGCCCTCCTCGATCGACTGGAAGGTGGAATGCAGCATGTCGAAGAAACGGCCCGTCGAGTCGAATTCGAGAAACGACGCCCCCATCGGCACCAGCAGGATATCGGCCGCCGCCAGCCCGTTGATGGTGAGGTAGCCAAGGGCAGGGGGGGTGTCGATGAAAACCAGATCGTAGGCATCGAGCACGCCATCCTCGGCCAGCGTGTCGGTGAGCGCGTCCCACAGCTTCCAGCTGCGGCCCTGCATCCGCCAGACCGGGATCTGGAACTCGGCCCAGTAGAGATTGAGCTGGGCGCCGATCAGGTCGATATTGGGCCAGTGGGTGGGCTGGATCAGCCCCTGGGCGCGGCTCTTGAGCGCCTCCAGCAGCGTATCGTCGATCGGGTAGGGGGTATCGCCGCGGTCGATCCGCCCCTGGTTCTCGCGGCGCAGATGGCCGGCATAATGGCGCGCCAGCAGCGGAAAGACGGTTTGCCACTCATCCGCTACCCGGCCGCCGAAAATCGAGGTCATCGAGCCCTGGCTGTCGAGGTCGATCACCAGCACCCGGTAGCCGTCGAGCGCCGCCGACATCGCGAGCTGGGCGCAGGTCGAGGTCTTGCCGACGCCGCCCTTGAAATTGGCGACGGCAGTGATCTTGGCCGGCAGCCCCTCTGGCCGGTAGGGGCGGTATTCCTTGGCCTTGGAGCCTTCCGAGGCAAAATGGGTGCGCAGGCGCAGAACCTCGTCGAGGGTGAACCACTTGGCGCCGCCCTCGGTTTCCGACAGGCCCTGCGGCAGATCGGGATTGGCCTTCAGAACCCGGCGGAAATGCGCGGGCGCCACCGGGATCAGGTAGCGGGTGATCTCCCAGGTCGAGAACAGCCGCAGCTTCTTGTGCCCGTTCTCTTCGAGGCCGCGGCTGGCAAGGTCATTGCGCCCGCGCGCGCAGGCATCGGCGATGCTGGCGAAATCCCCGGTGCCGGCGGGGGGATCGAGATCGGCAAGGGCGGCGTCGGGGTCGATGTTGAAATAGGGGGGCAGGTCGGTGCCGGGCTTCGCTGTCATGGGAATGCTGCTCGATGTGCTGTGTTTTGGACTGAATACCACAAAAGGCAGTATGTGGAAACATTTACAGCACAAACCTTGATTTTCTAAGCATTTCGAGAGGGTTTTACCGGGTGGATGGCCTGTGGCGGGCGGGGTCTTGCAAAAAAGTCTGGTTAGAATCTGGTTAGTTTTACGTTACGGGAGCATTCGCTCTCAGCCAAGTGCCTGAACCTGTGGCGAAAAAGCTCAAACGTGATGGCTGGGGCGATTCCGATCCCACGATAGAGCGACTCTGATCCCACGTTGAGGCGATTCCGATCCCACGACAGGGCTGTTGTCGGACCCTGTGGATAACTTTAGGTTGGGCGTCAATAAAACCACGAAAGAAGATTCGGGCAGTGATCGGGAAAAAGGCCAGATGAACGGGGCAGGCGCCCTGTTGCCGGATCGTCATCCGACGGCGGATTTCTTCGGCTGCGATGTCTTTGACGCCGCGCCGAAGGATGACCTCGGCTCGATGGAACATCCGATGTTTTCGCTCTCGACCCGGCCCGACCGGCGGATCCTCAACTATGAGCATAACGGGGCGCAGGTGACGGTGACGCCCTCGGTGCGCGGGCTGGCGACGATCCATGACAAGGACGTGCTGATCTTCTGCATCTCGCAGCTGATGGCGGCGGTCAATGCCGGCCGGGCGGTCAGCCAGGTGCTGCACCTCAAGGCCCATGACCTGCTGGTCGCCACCAACCGCGAGACCAGCGGCGACGGCTACAAGCGGCTGCGCGAGGCCTTCGAGCGGCTGGCGGGCACGCGGATCACCACCAATATCGTCACCGGCGAGGTCGAGACCACGTCCGGCTTCGGGCTGATCGAAAGCTGGGAGATCGTGCGCCACAGCCGGGGCGGGCGGATGGTGAGCGTTTCGGTGAAACTGTCGGACTGGCTGTTTCGCGCGGTGCTGTCGAAATCGGTGCTCACCCTCAGCCGCGACTATTTCCGCCTGCGCAAGCCGCTGGAGCGGCGGATCTACGAGCTGGCGCGCAAGCATTGCGGCCGTCAGCGCGCGTGGCGGGTTTCGGTCGAGGTGCTGCTCAAGAAATCCGGCTCGACCTCGCCGCGCCGGGTGTTTCGCAAGATGATCCGCGACATGATCGCCGCCAATCACCTGCCCGGCTACGAGATTGCCGAGGAGGAGGGCGATATCATCCGCTTCACCCGCCGCGGCCAGGTGCTCGAGAGCTATGGCGCCGTGCCGCGGCTCGCCGCCGAAACGCTCGAGGCCGCCCGGGCGCTGGCGCCGGGCTGGGATGTCTATGCGCTGGAGGCGGACTGGAAGGGCTACTGGGCCGATACCGGACGCCAGAAGCTGGCGAACCCGGACAAGGCCTTCCTGGGATATGTGCGGGTGCGCATGGGGCGCGGGCCGAACCGAACCGGGTGAGGGTGCCGGGCTACTGGGCGTTGCCGCTCTGCACCGCCTTGCCGGTGCTGCGTTGTTGCCCGCAGAAGGCATAGCGGGCCAGCGCGATCGTCAGCGTCGAGAACACGCCGACCACGGCATAGAGCCAGAGCGCCATGAGGAAGGATTGCCCGGTGATCAGGGCGGCTGCTCCGGTGAGCAGACCGAGAACCATTCCGAGGCCCAGCACTCCAATCAACATGCCCTGATCCTTATCCCAGTAGTATTCGAAGCTGACCATACAACCATGAGTAGTGTTGTCCATCTTTTTCAGCCTCTCCCGAAAGCCTGCGAAGGCAATGTGGCAAAATTTTGGCACAAACAGATTTACTAATTACAAACGGCAGAAGAATCCCCGCACACCAGTCTGGCACGGCCTTGTTTTCATGCCGAACAGGGTGATCTGGCGGGGGAAGGCGCGGGTTGCGCCAGCCCGTCTCGTGACTCGGGATAGTTGAAAGTTTCCCAGTTAGAAACGGTCTTTTTTCCAACGGGGCAAAACCGGCAGAACTATGCTAACACCGCGCGGATAGGCTATGTGTGGCGCAGATTTTCGGGCCGGGCAGGGGACGGCCCGGCTTTCATGGTGAATTTGAAAGATTTCGAGGAGCGTATTTGATGAAGATCGAGCCGACCGATCTGCCCGGCGTGCTGATCCTCACGCCCGCCCGGCACGGCGATGCGCGCGGGTTCTTTTCCGAAAGCTGGAACCGGGCACGGCTGGCCGAGGCCGGGATCGAGATTGAGTTCGTGCAGGACAACCATTCGCTGTCGCAGGCCCGCGGCACGCTCAGGGGGCTGCATTACCAGGCGCCGCCGCAGCCCCAGGCCAAGCTGGTGCGCTGCGGCCGCGGCGCGCTCTACGACGTGGCGGTGGATATCCGCCGCGGCTCGCCGAGCTATGGCCGCTGGGTGGGCGTCGAGCTGAGCTTCGACAACGGCCGCCAGCTGCTGATCCCCGAGGGCTTCCTGCACGGCTTCGTCACTCTCGAGGACGATACCGAAGTGGTCTATAAATGCTCCGACTACTACGCCCCCGCCTGCGATGGCGCGGTGCGCTGGGATACATGCGGGATCGACTGGCCGCTCGACGGCGCCCCGGTGCTGAGCGCCAGGGATGCCGCCGCGCCGGCCCTGGCCGACTTCGAAACGCCCTTCACCTGGAGCGAGTCATGAAACTGCTGGTTACCGGCGGCGCCGGCTTCATCGGTTCGGCGGTGGTGCGCGCCGCCATCGCCCGGGGCCATGCGGTGGTCAACCTCGATGCGCTCACCTATGCCGCCTGCCTCGAGAATGTCGCTTCGGTGGCCGAGGCGCCGGGCTATGCCTTCGTGCAGGCCGATATCCGCGACCGCGCCGCGCTCGACCGGGTCTTTGCGGCCCATGAGCCCGACGCGGTGATGCACCTTGCCGCCGAAAGCCACGTGGACCGGTCGATCGACGGGCCGGGCGCCTTCATCGAGACCAACATCACCGGCACCTACAACATGCTGGAGGCGGCCCGGGCCTATTGGCAGGGGCAGGGGCGGCCGGACCATTTCCGCTTCCACCACATCTCGACCGACGAGGTGTTCGGCTCGCTCGGGGCGACGGGGCTGTTTACCGAAGACAGCCCCTATGATCCGCGCAGTCCCTATTCCGCCTCGAAAGCCGCTTCCGACCACCTGGTGCGGGCCTGGCATGAAACCTACGGGCTGCCGGTGGTGCTGACCAATTGCTCGAACAATTACGGCCCCTACCACTTTCCCGAAAAGCTGATCCCGGTGGTGATCCTCAATGCGCTGGCGGGCAAGCCGATCCCGGTTTACGGCGACGGCGCCAATGTGCGCGACTGGCTCTATGTCGAGGACCATGCCGAGGCGCTGCTTCTCGCCGTGCAGACGGGCGCGGTGGGGCGCAGCTACAATATCGGCGGCCATAACGAGGCCTCGAACATCGAGCTGGTGCGCCGGATCTGCGCGCTCCTCGACGCCCGCCGCCCCGGCGCCGCGCCGCATGAGCGGCTGATCACCTTCGTGGCCGACCGGCCCGGTCACGATGCCCGCTATGCCATCGACGCGGCCCGTATGCGCGACGAACTGGGCTGGCAGCCTTCGGTGACGCTCGAGGAGGGGCTGGCACGCACCGTCGACTGGTATCTCGCCAACGAGGCCTGGTGGCAGCCCTTGCAGGCGCGCAGCGGTGTCGGCGAACGGCTGGGGGTGAAGGCATGACGCTGCTGGTGTTCGGCAAGACCGGGCAGGTGGCGACGGAGCTGGCGCGCCGCGCGCCCGAGGCGCTCTATCTGGGCCGTGACGAGGCGGATCTGTCCGACCCGGAGGCCTGCGCCGCCCTGATCGCGGCGCAGCAGCCCGAGGGCGTGATCAACGCCGCCGCCTATACCGCCGTCGACCGCGCCGAGGCGGAAGAGGCGCTGGCCACGGTGATCAACGCCGATGCGCCGGGGGCGATGGCGCGCGCCTGCGCGGATCTCGGCATTCCCTTCGTCCATATCTCGACCGATTACGTCTTCGACGGCAGCGGCGCCGCGCCCTGGCGGCCGGACGATGCGGCCGCGCCGCTCGGCGCCTACGGCCGCAGCAAGCTGGCGGGCGAAGAGGCGGTGCGCGGGGCAGGGGGGGCGCATGTCATCCTGCGCACCTCCTGGGTGTTTTCCGCCCATGGCGCGAATTTCGTCAAGACGATGCTCCGGCTCGGGCGCGAACGCGATGTGCTCCGGGTGGTTGCCGACCAGGTGGGCGGCCCGACCCCGGCGGCGGACATTGCCGCAACCTCGCTCCAGGTGCTTGATTTGCTTAGAAAAAATCGTGAAAAAACAGGCACTTATCACTATGCTGGCAGTCCGGATACAAGCTGGGCCGGGTTTGCCGGGGCAATCTTCGAGAGCGCCGGGCTGGATGTGGCGATCGAGGAGATCGCGACCAGCGATTATCCCACCCCGGCGCCGCGCCCGCTCAATTCCCGGCTCGATTGCGCCGGGTTAGAGACTGTTTTCGGCATTTCCCGGCCGGATTGGCGGGCCGGTCTGGCCGAGGTTCTGCAAGAGGTGGAGACATGACAACGCGCAAAGGCATCATCCTCGCCGGGGGCACCGGCTCGCGGCTCTACCCGATCACCATGGGGGTGTCGAAGCAGCTCCTGCCGCTCTACGACAAGCCGATGATCTATTATCCGCTCAGCGTGCTGATGCTGGCGGGAATCCGCGAGATCGCGGTGATCACCACGCCCGAGGACCAGGCCCAGTTCCAGCGGCTGATGGGCGACGGCGCGAAATGGGGGCTGTCGTTCACCTGGATCGTTCAACCCAGCCCCGACGGGCTGGCGCAGGCCTATCTGCTGGCGGAAGACTTCCTGGCCGGGGCGCCCTCGGCGATGGTGCTGGGCGACAACGTGTTCTTCGGCCACGGCTTGCCCGAGATCCTTGCCCGCGCCGATGCGCAAGGGGCAGGGGGCACCGTCTTCGGCTACCAGGTCCGCGACCCGGAGCGTTACGGCGTGGTCAGCTTCGACGAGACCGGCACGAAGGCGGTCTCGATCGTCGAGAAGCCCGACAGGCCCGCCTCGAACTACGCGGTGACCGGGCTCTACTTCCTCGACGGCACCGCGCCGGAGCGCGCCCGCACCCTCACCCCCTCGCCGCGCGGCGAGATCGAGATCACCTCGCTGCTCGACAGCTACCTCGCCGAGGGCAGCCTCACGGTCGAGAAGATGGGCCGCGGCTATGCCTGGCTCGACACCGGCACCCATGCCAGCCTGCTCGACGCCGGCAATTTCGTGCGCACCCTGCAAGACCGCCAGGGCCTGCAGATCGGCGCCCCCGAAGAGGTGGCCTATAGAAGCGGCTGGATCGACCGCGCAACGCTGGAAGAGCACGCCCGCACCTTCGCCAAGACCTCCTACGGCACCTTCCTCGCCCAGCTTCTGGGCCGGTGAGGGGTGAAAGCCGGGGGACAAGGCGTGATACCGATAATGAACATTATGTTATATTAAGCCGCTGGAATCCCGTATTCCTTGACACCGAAGGGGTTTGCGGCCCAATTGGGGTCGGCCAAAGAAGTCACGAACCGCCCCTGTACAGGCCACAGGATGGGGCAGGTTCGCGAGGACGTGGTATTTTTTTAGTGGGGTGGCTGGGGGAGCCCGATCGGCAGACAGGAGACTCCAGAATGCCAATATTTCGAGCCAAGTCGAAATTGGTCTATTTCGCCCATGTACCCAAATGCGCCGGATCCTCGATGTATCAATATCTCCAAGAGCGGTTCGGCACCGTCGCCTTCAACGACGGAAAATTCCATTTCTTGCCGGAAGCCGAGCGGTGGTCGAAAACCTCGCCGCAGCATGTCGACGCGCTCACGCTCGAGCGGATGTTTCCGGCCGGGTTTTTCGATGCCGCCTTCGCGATCGTGCGCCATCCGGTCTCGCGGCTGATCAGCGCCTACCATTTCCAGCGCGAGGTCGAACGGATCGTTCCGGAGGGTGTTCCTTTCGGGCAATGGCTCGAGGAAACCGCCGCCAAGCGCGTCGACAGCCCGTTCATCTATGACAACCACACCCGGCCGATGGACGAGATCGTGCCCGCCGGGGCGCAGGTGTTCCGGATGGAAGCCGGGTTCGACCCGTTCATCGCCTGGCTCGACGAGCTGACCGGCGATACCGATGGCCCGCGCGCCCTGCCCAAGGTCAACGAGCGCAGGGCGTCGAGCCGCAGCAAGACCGCCAAGACCACGCCGTCCCCGGCCGATATCAAGCTGGTCGCCAGATATTACGGCGCCGATTTCGAGCGCTTCGGCTACGATCCGGAGGTGTTCGGACAGGGCAGATCGTCGTCGTCAAAGACCGCCACGAGCCCGACGCCGCGGCCGATCAAGGGCATCCTGCGCGCCATCGGCCTGTCCTGAGCCGGACCAGATCGCAGCGGGGGCGCGGGGCTAGGTGTTTGATCCCAGGATTTGATGGTGCGATCCATTCGTTGGAATGGAGGGACGCCCTATGGGACAGATACGTCATGGCAGCGCCACGACCACGCACGCCGTCAGAGCAGCAATACAGCGATCGCAGGCTTCGACCGCGGCGTTGAGTCGGGAGTTGGGGATCAACCCGAAGACCGTCGCCAAGTGGCGCAAGCGGCAGACGGTTGAGGACCGCAAGACCGGTCCGAAGGAGCCACGCTCGACCGTTCTCAGCGAAGAAGAGGAGGCGATGATCGTCGCGTTCCGGCGGCACACCCTTTTGCCGCTGGACGATTGCCTCTACGCCCTGCAGCCGACGGTCCCGCACCTCACGAGGTCGTCTTTGCATCGCTGCCTGCAGCGACACGGGATCAGCCGATTGCCCGAGATAGAGGGCGACAAACCGAAGCGGAGTAAGTTCAGGCGCTACCCTATTGGCTACGTCCACATCGACATCGCCGAGGTGCACACCGCCGAGGGCAGGCTCTATCTCTTCGTTGCTATTGACAGGACCAGCAAGTTCGCTGTCGCCCGGCTGGTCGAAAGGGCGACCCGCAGGACCGCCTGGGAGTTTCTCGAGACCGTGCTCGAGGCCGTTCCCTACAAGATCCACACCATCCTCACCGACAACGGGATCCAGTTCGCCGAGCAGCCCCGCAACCGGGACAAGCCATACTCCCGGCCGATGCGCTTCGACCTGATCTGCGCGGCCAACGGAATCGAGCATCGTCTCACCAAACCCAACCATCCCTGGACCAACGGCCAGGTCGAACGGATGAACCGCACGATCAAGGACGCCACCGTCAAGCGCTACCACTACGACAGCCACGACCAGCTGCGCGCGCATCTCGCGGACTTCATGGCTGCCTACAACTTTGCGCGGCGTTTGAAGACCCTACGCGGCCTCACGCCATACGAATACATTTGCAAGATCTGGACTTCAGAGCCGGAAAGATTCATCCTCAACCCGATCCACCAGATGCCGGGACTGAACAGCTAGGCTGCCCGCGCCGCCCGCTTCAGCTAAGGGCCGGGTCTGGCCCCCCGCCCCTAGAATTCCAGGTCCGGAACCATCTTGTCCGAGAGGAACTCCGAGCCGAACACCGACAGGTGGCCATAATCGACATAGGCGAAATGGGTCGGCCCGTCGGATGAGTCCGCCAGGGCGAGCAGGCAATCGTCCGCGGCGATATCGCCGCCGCACAGGATCGCGGAAGGATCGACGAAGGTGACGTCATTCTTCTCGGCGACGGCCCTTATCAGCGCGTTCGTGGGCCCCAGCGTAAAGGCTTTGGCGAAATACAGGTTGCCGCGCTGCCCGGTCATCTCCCGGGCGACATCGCGGTTCGCGACCCCGTGCTGCCAGCGCGGAACGGCGCCGACGATCACGATCTTCGATCCCGGCGAGGCCGCCTTCACCTTGCGGATCGTCGCGTCGAGCAGGGAGGCGAGGTTGCTCTCCGGCATCGGGTAATGCTCGTGGAACCAGGCTCCGGCAAGAACGATCGTGCCGTAATCGGCGCCGGAGATGTGGTCGAAGACGATGTCGTTCACCCGGTTGCAGTTCTTGCGCTGCACCGGGGTCGGGATGTCGAGCAGCGGCGGGCAGGCGGTTTCGGTGAGCTGGGTAAAGCCCAGGCCCTTGTCCGCGACCGCCTCCCTGAGGCCGATCGACACCGATGCGGCGTGGCTGTCGCCCCAGACCAGCACATCCTGCCGGTCGTCGTAGCAGCCGGGCGCGTGCCGGGTCGCCTGCATGTCGGACAGGAGGCAGGCGTTCAGCCGCACATCCTGCGCCCAGGTCCGCGACATCGCCACCTTGTTCTGGGTCGGTGCCGGGATCGACAGGAAGCCCGCGAGCGCGATCGCGCCGAGCGCCGTCACGCTGGCATAGGCCCATTTGTAGCTCTTGCCCATCTTCGAGCGCTGGCGGAACGGCAGTTCGACAAAGCTCCACGACGCCCAGGCCGCCAGCAGCGACACCACCAGCAGGACGCTGTTGATCGCCAGGTTGTCGTGCAGCGGCAGGCCGAGCCCCAGCGTGTCGCGAAACATGTAGTAGCGCGCGAAGACCAGGATCGGCTGGTGCCAGAGATAGGCGCTGTAGGAAATCAGGCCGATGCCGACGAAGGGCGCGGCGCCGAGGATGCGCCGGGCAATGGTGCCCTCGGTGGCGAACAGGATGATCAGCGCCGCCCCGGCGGTGGGTATCAGCATCGGCAGGCCGGGGATCCGGATATTATCGTCGAAGACGAAGATCGCGTAGACGATCATCAACAGCCCGATCAGGCTCAGGGGCTGGTGCAGGCGCTTGTAGCGATCTGCCGCCGGGCTCTTGAGGTAGAAGGCGCTGAGCGCGCCGATCAGCAGCTCCCAGCCGCGCGTCGGCAACAGGTAGAAGGCGGCCGAAGGCTTGTCGACGGCCGCCCAGTGCCCCAGCGCGAGGCTGGCGACGAAGAAGAAGACCAGGCTGCCCAGCACCGCCTTGCGCCCGAAGCGCCAGATGAAGAACAAAAACAGCGGGAACAGGATGTAGTATTGCTCTTCCACCGCGAGGCTCCAGGTGTGGAGCAGGGGTTTGAGCTCGGCGGCGGCGTCGAAATATCCCGCTTCGCGCCAGAACAGGATGTTGGAGGCGAAGATCGCGGCGGCGATCACGCTGTCGGAGAAATCCGCGAGTTCCTTGGGGGGCAGCAGCATCAGGGCGACGGGAATGCTCACCGCGATCACCGCCGTCAGGGCGGGCAGAATCCGCCTGGCGCGGCGCTCGTAGAAGCGCAGGATGCTGTAATTGTCCTCTTCCATCTCGGTGATGAGAATCGTCGTGATCAGATAGCCGCTGATCACGAAGAACACGTCGACGCCGACATACCCGCCGCTGACGACCTCGAACCCGGCATGAAAGAACATCACCGGCACGACGGCCAGCGCTCTCAGACCATCGACCTCTCTGCGATACTTCATACTGGTTCCCCCCGAACCCAAACTCGTGTTGATAATTATATCAGTAAATATGACCTAAAATTTCTGAATGCGCACCGATGCTCTCCATCGCCGGTGGTCTGTTCGCGCCAGTCCGCAACTTCAATCACGCAACTGTCGCGGGCCTCAAGTCAAGTTGTGGCCCGCGCCCTGGCGGCATATTTGCCCCTGATCGCGGATCAGAACATTGAAAACAAAAAAGAAAAACATCGTTTTCAAATGGGCGGGAGATATGCGCTGCTCCTGATTTGTTGACAATTCCCCGATATCGCCCTGTTTGTGCCGTCATGATAGCCTGATCTTTCGATTGAGTATGGCTCTGGCGCCCGATTTCCGGGGATCGCAGGAAGGAGGGGCACAATTTCAGGTAGCAAAGGCTTTCCCTATACACTCCAGGAGCGTCTCTCCCTGTCGGGCAGACCGCTCCGGCCGGGCCGGGTTTCTTGACAGCATGTTGCCCCATGACGTTGTGTAGGTGGAGTGCCCGACTCCGACGAAGAGGATGGGTTTGTCACCGAGTTTCCAGTATCAGCGATATTTCCGACCGTATCAGATGCTGAATTCGCGGTCGTATGATTATAGATAGACCAACAACCGGTCCTGCACGAGCCTTCCGCCTGGCCGGCCCAACGGATTTTTTAGATGAATGAATTTCTGACGCGATTCCAGGAGATGGTCGAGACGGTTCCGTCCAAGATCGCCGCATCCGACCCGGAACGGGAACTCTCCTATCTGGAACTCGACGCCGATTCCGACCGGCTGGCGCGGCTGCTGCGCGAGGCCGACGGATCGCCGAATCCGGTCTTCGCCTATCTCGGGACGATGACGGTTGAATGCGTTTCGCTCAACACCGCCGCCGGCAAGGCCGGAATTGCCCTGGTGGCGCTCAATCCCGCCCACCCGGAGGCCGAGCTCAGGGAGCTCATCGCCCATTCGGGTGCGGTGCGCATCGTGACCACGGAGCTGTTCCGCGAACAGGCGCTCCGGGTGATGGATACGCCGCCGGTGCTGATCCCCACCGATCCGCCGAAACGGGACGAGATTCCGCGCTTCGAGCCGGTCGAAACCAGCCCGGACGCCTTGCATTTCATCTCCTATACCTCGGGCTCGACGGGGCGGCCGAAGGCCATCCCGGTCACCCGCCGGATCACCGATTACCGCTGCTCGGAAAAGCGCCGGCTCTACGGCACCCGCGCCGATGACGTGATTTCGACCGTCAACACCTTCTGGTGGTACAAGCAGGCCTGGCCGCTGACCGTCGGCGCCGAGGCCGCGTGTTTCGACTTTGCCAGATATGGCATCAAGGAACTCGAAAACTGGATGCGGACCAAGAAGGTCACGATCTTCTCGACCTATGTCGCGATGTGCCGCGAATTGCTGTTCGCGGCCAGCGCCCCCCTGCCCGACGTGCGCCAGGTCGTCGTCGGTGGCGAGCCGGTCCGGGTCGAGGATATCCGCCAGTTCGACAAGGTGTTTACCCCCGGAAGCGAGTTTCTCATTCGCCTCGCCTGCCAGGAGCTTGGGCCGATCACCCTGTTCCGGCACCGCCACGGCGATCCGATCGACTACGACACCGTGCCGCTGGGGCATATCCTGCGGCCGGACATGGTGCGCCTGCTCGACGAAGACGGCGAAGAGGTCAAACCCGGCGCGGTGGGCGAAATCACCGCCTCCGGGCCGTTCGTGCCGCCCGGCTACCACAACGATCCCGAGCGCACCAAGGCGGCGTTCCGGCAGGAGGCGGACGGCACCTGGACCTTTATCATGGGCGATCTGGCCATGGTCGGCGAAGACGGGATTCTGCGCTCCATGGGCCGCAAGGATCACCAGGTGAAGATCCGCGGATACAATGTGCGCCCGCACGAGGTCGAGGAAAAGCTGGAGCGCCATCCGGGCGTGGCCAAGTCCGCGGTCATTTCGTTCGAGAGCAAGCACGGCACCCGCCGGCTGGCCGCTTATATCGTTGCCGCCGAGGGCCATGATCTCACCCCCGCCGATCTGCGCCGCTACCTCGCCGAGTTCGTGCCGAACTACCAGGTGCCGTCGTTCTTCTTCTTCCGCGAGGCGCTGCCCAGAAACGCCGCCGGCAAGCTCGACCGCCAGGCGCTGTTGCCGCTCGAGGATATCGCCGCGGCGGAGCCGAACACGTCCTGGGACGAGATCGAGGCGACCGAGACCGAACGCGAGCTGCTGCATATCTGGCGCGATGTCCTCGGCCATTCCGAATTCAGCCTCGGCGACGACTTCTTCGACGTTGGCGGGGATTCGTTGCAGGCGATGACCATGCTGCTGCAGACCGAGCTGCGCTTCGGGGTTCAGCTGCCGATGGAAACGCTGCCGCTGGAGGGCGCGAGCATCGAGGCGATCAGCCAGCGTATCGCGGCCAACAAACAGGGCGGCAGAACGAATGCGCCCTACCTGCTGCGCCCCGGCGGCAGCCTGCCGCCGCTCTATCTCGCCCATGTGCGGGGCGGCCATCTGTCGGATTATCTCAGCCTTGTCGCGGTGCTCGACAAACGCCGGCCGATCTTCGGGCTGCATCCCAAGGGGATCAATGACGGCGCCTCGCCGGCGATGGCGATGCGCGAGCTGGCCGAGCACAGCGCCGACATGATCGCGGGCCACGCCACCGGCGCAGACGGGGTCCGGCTGATGGGGTTCAGCTTTGGCGGCATGCTGGCCTTCGAGACCGCGCATGTGTTGTCGCAGCGCGGGATCGAGGTGTCGCACCTGGTCTTGCTCGACCCCCCGGCGCCCTGGCGCCGGCCGTTCCGCAACCTGCGCGCCCTGAACGACTACATCAAGGGCCAGCGCACCGGGCTGACCCACCGCCGGATGCTGGGCACCGCGCGCGCCGCCTTCGGGCTCGGCCCGGTGCCGGCCAACCTCGACGAGGCGCATTTCATCGCCGGCTGGCGCTACCGGCCCGAGCCGCTGGCCTTGCCGAAAGTCCTGCTGGTTCTGGCCAAGGACGACAATATCGGGGTTCGCGGCATGGAGGACTGGAAGCGCCTCGTGGGGTCGAAACCCACCGTGCTCGAGCATTCGGGAACCCATATGACCTTCATCCGCCCGCCCCTGGTCAAACCGCTCGCGGCAAAGATCGACGCCTGGCTGGAGGATGACGGGCATCGCGACGGCGCACCGCTCGAGGCCAGCGCGCAGGCGGGCCACGGCGGCTGATCCGGGGCGGTTTCGTCAGCGCGACAGGATGCGCTCATAGGCGGCGATGAGCCTGGGCACCTGGTGCGGCCAGGCGAACTGGCTCTCGACCCGGTCGCGCCCGATCCGGCCCATCTCGGCGCGACGGTCGGGATCGGCCAGCAGCTCCTCGATCTTGTCGGCGAAATCGACGATGTCGTTGGCGCCGGCATAGAGCGAGGCGGCCCCCGCCGAGTAGCGCCCCTCGGTCACGTCGTATTGCACGATCGGCTTTGAAAACGCCATGTATTCGAGGATCTTGTTCATCGTCGACTTGTCGTTCATCGGCGTCACCCGGTCGGGGTTCACGCAGATATCGGCGGTCGAGAGCACCTCGAACAGATCCTGGTCGGGGGCGCGGCCGGTGAAGGTCACATGGTCTTCCAGCCCCATCTCGCGGGCCATTGCCCTGAGCTTGTCGAGCGCCGGGCCGCCGCCGACGAGGACGGCCTGGATATCGTCGCGCGCTTTCGTCTTCACCAGGTGGGCGATGCTTTCGAGCAGCAGGTCGATCCCCTCCTGGTCGCCCATCACGCCGACATAGCCGATCATGCAGGCGCGGCCGTTCTTCCATTTCGGCGCCGGTGCCACCGGTTTGACCCGGCTCAGATCGGGGCCGGAGCGGACCACGAACACATCTTCGTCGGCCATCCCGCCGCGCGCCTTCGCGATCTGGCGATAGCTTTCGTTGGTGGCGATCGACACGTCCGCAATGCGGAAGGTCAGCCGCTCGAACAGCCCCATCAGCTTCCAGAAGAAGCCGCGCTTGCCAAACTTGGCCTCGTAGAGCTCGGGATTGATGTCGTGGTGATCGAACAGGTATTTCACCCCGAACAGCTTGAACGGCAGGGCGACGAGAAAGATCAGGTCGGGCGGGTTGCAGCCCTGGATCACGTCGATCCCCTGCCGCCGCCAGACCTTGAGCGCGAGCCAGGTCTCCCAGAACAGCGCCGCCCCGTATTCGAGCAGGTAGCCGAGCGCGCCCGAGGCATCGAGCGGCAGCGTGTGGCGATAGATGTCGATCCCCTCAAGGGTTTCGAAGCGCGCTTCGTGGCCCTTGCCGACCGGGCAGATCACCGACACCGCGGCCCCCGCCGCCTTGAGCGTGCGCGCCTCCATCCAGACCCTTCGGTCGAACGGCACCGGCAGGTTCTCGACCACGATCAGAACCCGGCGGCCGGCCAGCGGGCGATCGGGCACGAGATCGGCAAAGCTCTGGGGAGCGTCTTCAAAAGGCATGGCGTCCTGGTCCTCGTTACCTGATCGAATGGGTGACGTAGGTCTTGCGCCCGGCAAGGTCGATCTCGTCGCCGGTGGCGTTGGTGACGATCACCAGATCCCAGTCGCCGGCCTCGGCCTCGGCCTTGGTCACCAGCAACTGGTCGATCGTGGGCAGGGCCGAATAGGCATAGCCGAGGTTCTGGCCGCGCAGCCGGGCCGGTTCGAGATGCGGGTCGAAGACCTTGAGCGCCACCCCCGCCTCCAGCAGCTTGCGGGCGAGGTCGACATTGGGGCTTTCGCGCAGGTCGTCGGTGCCGGCCTTGAAGGCGAGCCCGGCCATCAGCACCTTGCCGCGGCCCTCGGGCAGCATCCGCAGCGCCTGTTCGAACTGGTGGTTCTTGTGCGCCTCGTTCGAGCGCAGCAGGCTGTCGAGCAGGTGGGTATTGGCGTTGGCGTCATTGGCGATATAGGCCAGGGCGCGCACGTCCTTGGGCAGGCAGGAGCCGCCAAAGGCGCCGCCGGGGCGGGTGTAATAGGCCGAGATGTTCAGCTTGGTGTCGGAGACGAAAATCTCGTGCACCTTCGTCGCCTCGATATTGAGCCGCTGGCAGACCCGCCCGATCTCGTTGGCGAAGGCGACCTTCACCGCGTGCCACGAATTGTCGACGAACTTGGTGATCTCGGCTTCCTCGAAACCGACGGTGAAGGTGACGGCGTCGATGTTTTCGTGCAGCGCTTCCATCGTCGCGTTGGGTTGGCCGTCTTCGGTGCCGATCACGATCTTGGGCGGGTTGAAGTAATCGGCGATCGCCGAAGCCTCGCGCAGGAATTCGGGGTTGTAGACCAGCTCGACCCTGCCCTGCCAGTCCGCGCCGATCACCGCCCGGAAGATCGGCGCGATCAGGTTGCGCGTCGTGCCGGGGCGCATCGTCGAGCGGTAGGACACGGTGATCTTGCCGCCGTCCCGCTTTGCCACCGCCTCGGCGATCTGCCGGGTGACGTCGGCGATATAGCGCATGTCATGGGCCCCGTCGGGACCGGAGGGCGTGCCGACACAGACGATTGCCAGATCCGACCCCGCCAGCGCCTCGGAGGCCGACTTGGTCGCCACGAAGCGGTCGGCGGCCTGGGCCTTGCTCATCAGCTCCTGCAGCCCCGGCTCCTCGAACGGGGCGATCCCGTTTGCGATATCGGCGATCTTGGCGTCGGACACGTCCACGCCGACAACCAGATGCCCCTCGCTGGCAATGCAGCAGGCTGCGGTAAATCCAACATATCCGAGGCCAAATACTGCGACTTTCATCTGCCTGCTCCGTCTTGTAAAATTCAACTGTTTCAATCCTGCGTTCCGCCGCAGGTGCGGTCATACCAATTCCCTATCATGACGCGGCCTGGTCGTCCGGGCAGATTTGAGGCTTTTCCAAGGTAAGTCTGGCGCCGGCGGCGTCAGGTGTCGTTCTCTCTCGCATAGACATCCTCGTAGCGCACGATGTCGTCTTCGCCGACATAAGCCCCGGTCTGGACCTCGATCAGCGCCATCGGCACCTTGCCGGGATTTTCCAGCCGGTGACGGCTGCCGAGCGGGATGTAGACGGACTGGTTCTCGGTGAGCAGCTTCACCTCGTCGTCGATCGTCACCCGCGCGGTGCCCTCGACCACGATCCAGTGTTCGGCGCGGTGGAAATGGCTTTGCAGGCTGAGCGCGGCGCCGGGATGAACGACGATGCGCTTGACCTGGAACCGCGGCCCGACAACCAGGCTTTCGAACCAGCCCCAGGGCCGGTGATCCTTCGGAAAGGTGGTGGCCTGGGCAGCGCCCTTGACCTTGAGCACGTCGATGGCGCGCTTGACCTCCTGGCTGCGCGACTTGTCGGCGACCAGCACCGCGTCGTTCATCGCCACCGCGATGATCCCGTCCAGACCGATGCCGACGATCTCGAGCCGCTCGTCTTCCGAGCGCAGCAAGGTGTTGGTGCAATCGATCCCCGAGGCATTGCCGCTCGTCGCCACGCCGGATGCGTCCGGCCCGATCGCGCGCCAGACCGAATCCCAGTCGCCGACATCGGACCAGCCGTCGTCAAACGGGACGACCGACAGGTTGTCGGCATATTCCATCACCGCGTAGTCGATGGAAATGTTGTCGAGCTCGGCCCAGGCGTCGGGATCGAGCCGGAGAAAGCCGAGATCGGTCTTGGCCTGCTTGAGCGACCGCATGACCGGGTCGATGATATCCGTGGCATGGGTCTGGAACGCCGCCAGCATGTCGCTGGCGCGGAACAGGAAAATACCGGCATTCCACAGGAAATTGCCCGCTGCCAGCATCTCGCCGGCGCGGGTGGCATCGGGCTTTTCGACGAAGCGCTTGAGGGCGATGGGCGAGCCGCTGCCATCCGGCTGGACCGGGAGTTCAAGATATCCGTAGCCGGTCTCGGCGCGTTCGGGGGTGATGCCGAAGGTGACCAGACGGCCCTCCTCGACGGCGCTCAGCCCTTGCGCGACGGCGTTCCGAAAGGCGTCGCCATCCTTCACCGCGTGGTCGGAGGGGGCGACCAGCACGATCCCGTCCGGGTCGGAGGCCGCGACATAGAGGGCGGCGGCGAGCACCGCCGGGGCGGTGTTGCGGCTCACCGGTTCGAGCAGGATGGCGCCGGGATCGATGCCGATCTCGGCCAGCTGCTCGGTGACGATGAAGCGGAAATCCGAATTCGTCAGGATCACCGGGGGGGCGAAATTCATATCCCCGACAGCGCCGGTCAACCTGAGCGCCGAGGCCTGGAAAAGCGACATGTCGCCAATCAGCTGGACGAATTGCTTGGGGTAGGATTTGCGCGACAGCGGCCAGAGCCGGGTGCCCAATCCGCCGCTGAGAATAACCGGATAAATCATTCAAACCTCATTTTCTCGCCAATGTTTTGCTGTCCAAGGTCTACGATATTGCCCCATGTCTTACCGCGTGTTTTTGGCCAATGGATGGCGATCAAATGCCGTTTTGTGCACAATATGGCACATCAATGATGGTTTGTTGCCAGATTGGAAACCTTTGGCCAGCCGGAGACAGGGTTTCTCTACCTCAATGCCGTGTCGATCAGCGCCATCATCTGGCGCACCAGGGCCTGCGCCGCGGGCTGTGAGCCGGCCTCGCCATAGACGCGAAACTCGGGGGCGTTCCCGGACAGCCGCAAATGCACGATCGGGCCGGCCCCGAAGGTCAGGCGCAGCCCGTCGGTTTCGTCGAGGCCGGTGATGTCTCCGAGATCGGCGAAGAAGGCGGCCCGGGCCTCGGCGCCGGCGCTCAGCCGCGCGATCAGGGCCCCGGCCTTGTCCCGGTCGATGTTCTGCAACCGGTCGGCGGCGGTGAACCGGGCGGGCAGCGCGGCACAGAGCGCCGCCACCCCCTTGTTCTGCATCCGCGCCAGCGCCAGCGGCGCAAGAAGCGGAAGGACCGCATCGCGGGTTGGCAGCGCGGCCAGCGGCCCCGCCGGCCCCCGGGCCTCGAAGCCGAGCAGGAAGCCGCCATTGGCCTCGAAGCCCACCACCCGCGCCCGCGGGTCGTCCGCGGCAACCGCCGCCATGGCGGCGACGACGAAGGGCGAGCCGATCCGGGTCTGAACGACCCGGCCGAACAGCCCGGCCGACACCATCGTGTTGGACGACACCGGCGTAACCACCACCTCGGCGCCCAGCATCTGCGCGGTCAGCACGCCGAGCACGTCGCCGGGGATCACCGCGCCGGTCTCGTCGGTCAGCATCGGCCGGTCGGCATCGCCATCGGTCGAGACCACCGCATCGAGCCCGTGATCGCGGCACCATCCGGCGAGCATGGCGCGGGTTTCGGCATCCACCGCCTCGGTATCGACAGGCACGAATACCTCGGAGCGGGCCAGCGGCACCACCTCGGCGCCAAGCCCGGCGAGCACCGCGCCGAGCAGGTCGCGCGCGACCGAGCTGTGCTCATAGACCCCGAGGCGCAGCCCGGCCAGCGCCCCGGGCCCGAAAGCCTCGAGATAGCGCGCCCGGTATCCGGCAAGCGCGTCTTCGCTCCGGCGCTGACCGGTTCCGGAGGGCAAAGCGGCGTCCGCCTCGAACGCCGCCACGATCCGGGCCTCGTCGGCTTTCGTGATCTCGCCATTGGCGTGGTAGAACTTGAGCCCGTTGCGGTCGGCGGGAATATGGCTGCCGGTAACCATCACCGCCGCCTGGCCCGCCGCCGCCAGCGCCAGCGCCGGGGTCGGCAGGGCGCCGCACTCGACGGTGTCGATCCCGGCGGCCTCGGCCGTCGTCATCACGGTTTCGGCGATCTCCGGCGAGGAGGCGCGCAGATCGCGCCCGACGAACAACGCGCCCACCGGCGGGCAGGCGGTGAGATAGGCCCGGACCCAGCGCGAGATCGTGCCGGGGGTGAAGTCCACGACCAGGCCCCGCACCCCGCTCGTTCCGAAACTCAATGCCATGGCGCCTCTCCCAAAGGTCTCCGCCTCATACCGTCGAACACCGTGCTGATCCCGATGGCCGCGCCGTGGCCGGTCATGCATCCCGGTCCGGATCGGCCCTGCCCGCGTGGCCTGACCCGATAGTTAGTCCATGACCGGCGTCCGGTCCAACAAAACGGCATTTTCGCCAAAACCGGGGCCGACAGGGTCCGGCAAAATCAATGTGTTTCCGATATTTACCGCACCCGCCGCTTTACACCCCTCCAGAAAGCACATTAGCCTTGCGAGAAGCAGATTCTCAGCTTTCGGGGTGGATGGGCCAGTGCGCGTACTACTTGTAAGTGGGCGTGAAGATTTCAGATTTCTTTTCGATGCCTGCGCCTATGATTTGGAAGACGTGATCGTTGCCTCGATGGATGTCGATGTCGCAACATCCACGACAGACCCTGCCACCCTCGCCGACCGCTACGACCTGGTGATCGTCGTGGCGGTGTCGTTTTTCCGCCTGCACAAGATCGCGAAGGGCCTGCTGAAGCGGCACAGGCACCGCGCGGCGGGCCCGGTCCTGGCTTACGTTTTCGGCGGCTATGGCAAGATCGCGGCGCAGGCGCGCACCCCCCTGCACCGGCTGATCCGCAACTGGCCCGGCACCTTCTCGGTGTTCGACCGGATCTATCTCGGGATCGGCGATGACGTGGCCGAGATCGCCGATCACCTCGGGGTCAAAACCGCCTATCTGCCGATGGCGGCCAATGTGCTCGGCGCCGCCGCCAGGCCCTATGAAACCCGCCTCGACCGGCCGATATCGGTTTCCGCCATCGGCCGCCAGAAACGCGACATCGTGTCGAGCTTCTGCGACCGGCTGAACCGGCCGGACAGCGACGAGATCGTCTATTACACCAACCTTCTCAGCGTCGGCGAGGCGATGGATCTTGCCCGCTACCGGGCGATGTTCTGGCAGATGCTGCGCAAGAGCCGGATCTCGGTCTCGTTCGACCATTTCTTCACCAGCCCCGAAACGGCGCAGATGTCTTATGTCGGGCCGCGCTGGTTCGAGAGCCTGGCCGCGGGCACCGTCATCGTCGGCAAGGCGCCCCCCACCGAGGACCGGGCGCGGATGCTCGACTGGCAGGATGCGGCGATCGACCTCTCGGCCGATCCCGAGGAAGCGACGGCGGAGTTGCTGGCGCTGCTCGCCGATGACGACCGGCTACGCGCCGCCTCGCGCGAAAACCTCGTTCAGATGTCGCTGCGCCATGACTGGGCGCATCGCCTCGCCGAGATATTCGAGACCGAGGGCCTCGCCGCGCCGGCGACCCTGACCGCGCGGCTCGATACCCTGCGCGGCAATGCCGAGGGCTTCCGCGCCAGCGCCTCCGCCTAGACCGCCACCAGTTCCGGCGACAGCCCCAGCCCGGCAAGCATGGCGCCAATCTCGTCGAGGTAGATCGGGTTCATCACGATGACCGTATCGGGCGGGGCGCCAGCCAGGCTTTCGGGGCTGCTGACCAGGTGCCTGGTGCCCGGCAGGTATTTGCCCTGCTTGAACGGGTTGATGTCGATCACCTGCGCCACCTCCGCGCCCAGCCCGTTGCTGGTGAGGAACGACACGCCCTTCGACCCGCCCCCCCAGATCGCCACCCGTTTCCCGGCGGCGTGGCGGCTGCGCACGAAGTCGCGCCAGTATCGCCGGGTCTCGGCCACCTTCGCGGGGAAGGCGGCGGCCAGCGCGCGCAGCGCGTCGAGATCGTCTTCCTGCGGCAGGGCGGCGCGCCCTGCCCCCGGCTCGGCATACTGGATGATATACTGGTCGTCATAGGCGAGGTAGAGCCGGGTCACGTCGAAGCCCGCGCGCCGGAACAGCCGGGCATGGCTGCCGAGGGTGAAATAGGAGCAATGCTCGTAATAGATATCCCAGAAGGCGCCCTCTTCGAGCACCCGGCGCACATCCGGGGTCTCGAAGAAGATGCCGACATTGCCGCGCCCCTCGATCACCCTGGCGATATCCGCCATCAGCCGGCCAACCTCGGGCACATGTTCCAGCGTGTGGCGGCAGACGACGAAATCGGGCGCCTCGGCAATCGTTGCGGGATCGAAATATTCGCGCTGGAACACGATGTCATGGCCGTCCGCGCCGGGCAGGCGCTCGGGGATGAACCCCGGATCGACTCCCAGCCCCCTCGTGCCGGTCTGTCGGGCCAGCTCTTGCAGAAACTCGCCCTTGCCGCAGCCGATCTCGAGCGTGCGCTTGCCCTTCAGGTCGTAAAGCCCGGCCACCTCGGCGGCGAGATCGCGGGCGAAGCGGTTGAAGGTGCCGGAGAAATGCTGGCTTTCCTCGGTGGTCGAGGCGTAGTCGACCTTGGCGAGATCGAAGGCGGTGTTGAAGACGAAGCCGCAGCTGTCGCAGAACATCAGCCGCAACGGCGCGCGCGCAAAGCCGCGCGCCGCCTCGGCGCTGTCGAGCAGAACGCAGCTCTGCACCGGGATCGCGTCGAGCCGGTAGATCTCGGCCAGATCCGTCCCGCCGCAGGCCGGGCAGGGTTTGGTGACCTGCGCCATGCCGCTCATCGGTTTTCCACGATCTCGAGATCGGGGATCGGCACGATGAACCGGCCGCCGGCGGCAAGGAAATCCTGCTGCTGGCGGATGATCTCGTCGCGGAAGTTCCACGGCAGGATCAGCACGTAATCGGGCTTGTCGGTCATCAGCCGCGCCGGGTCGACGATCGGCACCCGGACGCCGGGCATGTATTTGCCCAGCTTGTGCGGGTTCTTGTCGACCGCGTATTCGACGACATGGGCGTTCAGGCCGAGGAAATTCAGCATGATCGTGCCCTTGGCCGCCGCGCCGTAAGCCGCGATGCGCTTGCCGTCGGCCTTGAGCCCGCCGATCAATGCGCGCGCCTTCTGCCGGAACGCCCGCACCCTGTCGCCGAAATCGGCGTAGTAATCGTAGCTGTCGAGCCCGAGCGCCTGCTCCTCGGCGAGAATCTGCGTCACCGCCGCGCTCGGCGCGGCGGTCTTGCCGAAATAGAGCCGGAGCGAGCCGCCATGGATCGGCAGCCGGCGCATATCGTTGAGGTAAAGCCCGTGACGCTCGAACAGTGCCCTGGCCGACCCGACCGAGAAGTAGCACAGGTGCTCGTGATAGATCGTGTCGAATTCGGCGAAGTCGATCAGGTCGCGCACATACGGAAACTCGACCACCACCTGGCCATCCTCGGCCAGCAGCGCCGCCATGCCGGCGACGAGGTCGTTCTGGTCGGCCACATGGGCCACCACGTTGTTGGCGATGATGAGATCGGCCCGCTTGCCCTCGTCCCTGAGCGCCTTGGCAACCCGGGTGCCGAAGAAATCGACGCGCGTGTCGATGCCCTTTTCGATCGCCGCGGTGGCGGGGTGTCTGGCCGGGTCGATCCCCAGCACCGGGATACCCGCCGCCTTGAAGTTCTGCAGCATGTAGCCGTCATTCGAGGCGATCTCGACCACCAGGCTGTCGGGACCGAGGCCCCGGGCCTTTATCAACTCCAGTGCATTGTCGCGGCTGTGAATGAGCAGGTCTTCCGACACCGACGAGAAATAGAGATAGGCGTCGCCGAACATCTCTTCCGGGGGGCGGGTTTCGAGAAGCTGGACCAGCGCGCAGGCCGGGCAGTAGCCCAGCCGGAGCGGCACCAGCTCCTCGCGCGCCGCCAGCCCGGCGACGTCGATCAGCCCGTCGGAGCGTGGCATCCGGCCGAGATCGAGGATCGGCTGCAACCCGTGATGACCGCAGGAAATGCAGCTGGCCCCGGCCGCGTCGGCGGCAAAATCGGCCGGGATCGCGCCCTCGTCGGCCTCGGGGGTCCGCGCCGCCCTGCCCTTCTCGGTATGGGTCAGCGTCTTGTCGATGATCCCGTCCGCGACCAGCTTCTTGATATGGCCGATGCGCTGGTAATGCGGGCCCTCGAATTCCTCGAGCGTGAGCTGGCTGGCCTTGTAGGCATCGTAGAGCGACTGCGCCCCCTTCTGGGCATCCCATTGCGGCCTGAAGGTCGGCATCACCCGCTGGATCTTGTCGCAGTTCACCCGGTAGGAGCGCTTGTCGGGCCCGGCATCGTCGGCAAAGGTCACCTCGCAGCCCGGCACGATCCCGGCGACGATCTCGGCCAGCTCCCGGATCTGGTAGTTCTGTTCGGTTACCCCAACGTTGAAGGCTTCGTTGCGGATCGCCTCCACCGGGGTGTCGAGCGTGGCCAGGAAGGCCCGGCTGATATCTTCGATATGGGTGATCGGCCGCCACGGCGTGCCGTCGGATTTCATGTGGATATTGCCGGTGGTGACCGCCCAGGCCACCAGGTTGTTGAGCACCAGGTCGAACCGGATCCGCGGGCTGACCCCGTAAGCCGTGGCCGACCGCAGGAAGGTCGGGCAGAAGCTGTCATCGGCCATCTCGGCCAGCGCCAGTTCCGATTTCACCTTGCTTTCGCCATAGGGTGTCACCGGGTTGAAAGCGCCGGTCTCGTCGATGAAATCCGCGCCCGACGCGCCGTAGGTCGAACAGGACGACGACAGCACGAAGCGCGACACCCCCGCCGCCCTGGCGGCGCGGGCGACCTTCATCGTGCCCTCGAAGTTGATGTTATAGGTGGTTTCGGGGCGGAAATCCCCGAGCGGGTCGTTCGACAGCGCCGCCAGGTGCAGCACCGCGTCGAAGCCCAGCAGGTCGGCCGGTTCGACATCCCGGATATCCTTCAGGAGCGTCGGCACCCGGGGCATCTCGCCGCCCGGTGCGAAGGTGCAGCGCTCATAAAGATCGCTGTCGATCCCGGCGACCTCGTGGCCGGCGGCCTCGAGCATCGGGGTCAGAACCGTGCCGATATAGCCCCGGTGACCGGTTACCAATACACGCATGTCATTTCTCCCATACTGCCCAGGGCCGCTCGCCGGAGTCCCAGAGATTTTCCAGCACATACTTGTCGCGCAGCGTATCCATCGCGGCCCAGAAGCCCTCGTGCCGATAGGCCATCAGCTGGCCGTCCCGGGCGAGTTTCTCCAGCGGCGAATGTTCGAACATCACCATGTCGCTGTCGATGTAGTCGAGCACCTCCGGCTCCAGCACGAAGAACGCGCCGTTGATCCAGCCTTCGGCGGTCTGGGGTTTTTCCTCGAAGGCGGTCACCTGGTCGCCGTCGAAGCGCATATGGCCGTAGCGCGCCGTGGGCCGCACCGCGGTGATCGTCGCGAGCTTGCCGTGGCTGCGGTGGAAGGCGATCAGCTTGTTGATGTCGATATCCGACACCCCGTCGCCCCAGGTCAGCATGAAGGTCTCGTCGCCGAGCCAGGATTTCAGCCGCTTGATCCGGCCCCCGGTCAGGGTTTCATCGCCGGTTTCGACGAGGTTCACCGTCCAGTCCGGGATCTCCGGCGTCTCGCGCCGGCGCACCCCGCCGCTCCCGGTCTCGATCGTCAGATTTCCCGACAGCGTGCTGAACTCGGTGAAGTATCGCTTGATGTAGTCGCCCTTGTATCCCAGCGCGACCACGAATTCGTCGAAGCCGTAATGGGAATAGATCTGCATGATGTGCCACAGGATCGGGCGTCCGCCGATCTCGACCATCGGCTTGGGACGGATGATGGTTTCTTCAACCAGACGCGTTCCCTTGCCCCCCGCGAGAATTGCCACTTTCATGTCGGCCTCCCCCTGATACTGATGTCTTGATATGTATGGTTTTACTTCTTCGGGTGCAGAATATCGAAGGAAAACGACAATTGATGGGCGGTGGCCCGACTTTGTCTTGCAGCCCCGCGCGCCCTACGCCAGCCGCGCCGCCACCTCGTCGGCGAGCGACAGTGCGGCGGTGAGGCCGGGGGATTCGATGCCGTAGAGCAGGACATGGGGGCCGCACCCATGGGCTTCGGGGCCATCGATGCGGAAATCGGGGTAGAGCCCGCCCGCCAGCTTGGGCCGGATCCCGGCATAGCCCGGCGCGAGGTCGTCCTCGTGCAGATCGGGCCAGTAGCGGCGGATCGCCGCAGCGAAGCCGGCGCGCCGGGTGGGGTCGACCTCGTAGCCGATCGTATCGGGGCCGCGCGTCTCCAGCCACTCGGTATCGGGGCCGAACTTGGCCTGTCCGGCAAGGTCGAGGGTGAGGTGGGTGCCGAGCCCGCCCGCGCGCGGCACCGGGTAGATCAGCCGCGAAAACGGCGGCTTGTGCGCAAGGGTGAAATAATTGCCCTTCACGAAGGCCATTTCGGGGGCGGACGGCAGGCCCGCGATCCGGTTCGTCAGCCCCGCGGCCCAGAGCCCGGCGGCGTTGACGAAGCTCTGCACCCTGAGCCGCACCGGCTCGTCGCCGCCGATCTCGAGCGTGATCCGTCCGTCGGGCTCCAGCGCGCCACCCTCGACCGGCGCGCGCAACATCAGCTGCGCCCCGTGCGCTTCGGCCTCGCCGAGCAGCGCCAGCATCAGCGCGTGGCTGTCGACGATTCCCGTCGAGGGCGAGAGGAGCGCCGCCGTCACCGGCCCGAGCGCGGGCTCCATCGCCCGGGCCGCCGCGCCGTCGATCGGCTCGAGATCGTCGACGCCGTTGGCCGCGGCATGGGCGGCAATGGCGGGCAGGGTCTCGGCCTCGGCGGCATCGGTGGCGACGATCAGCTTGCCGACGCGGCGGCAGGGCACGCCGTGGGCATCGCAGAAGCCGTAGAGCCTCTGCCGGCCCGGCACGCAAAGCCGCGCCTTCAGCGAGCCGGGATCGTAGTAGATGCCGGCATGGATGACTTCCGAATTGCGCGCGCTGGTCTCTTCGCCGAACCGCGCGCCGCGTTCGAGCAGCATCACCTCGCGCCCCGTCATCGCCAGCGCCCGGGCGATGGCGATCCCGACCACCCCGGCCCCGGCAACAACGGTATCGACGTCGAATATGTCCATGAGGGGTTTAAGCCACGCCCCATTGCGCCGGGCAAGCCCGGTCGCGGTTTGTGCGGTTGTAATTGGCCGGGCCTTCCCGGCATAGTCGGCCGAGAACAGCCCGTGGCGACCGCAGCCTCATGGGGCGCCGACAAGCCCGAGGACCATGGACCAGACAACATCCCCCGTTTCGGATTGCGTGCTGAGCCGCTGGCAACCGGGTTTCAACGATCCCTACCTGATGAGCTGGATCATGGTGGCGATCTACCTGCTGGCCGCCGGGCTGGCGCTGGCGGTGGCGCTGCGCGGACCCTTCCCCGATGAAACCCGCCGCCGCGAGCGCGTCTTCTGGGCCCTGGTGGCCACCGCGCTGGTGTTTGCGGCGGTTAACAAGCAGGCCGATCTGCAACAGCTGGCGCTGGCCTACAGCCATTGCGCGGCGCGGGCGCAGGGCTGGATCCGGCATCTGAGGCTGGTCCAGCACCTCGCGGTGATCGCGCTGGGGATCGCAGGGCTCGGGGGCGGGGTGGTGTTTTGGTGGCTGATGCGCCGGACCTTGCAGCGCAGCGCCCTGCCCCTCCTCGGACTGGTCCTGATGGCGGCTTTCGTCGTCGGCCGGGCGGGCGAGCTGTTCTTTCGCGGCAACAGGAACGATTACTTCCTGCACGCGGGCTGGCCGGCCCGGTTCCTCGAGCTTTCGGGGCCGCTGGCGATCATGGCCGGCGCGGTGCTGCTCCTGCGCTGGACCGGACGGGGCCCCGACCGCTAGCCTGCCCCGCTTGCGCCGCCCGGCCCGGCGGGGCAAAGCTGCGCCATGAGAACCCGACCCGCACATGTGCCCCGCGCCGGGGCCGCGATCGCCGCCCTGATCGTGCTGAATGTGGGCGTCGAGCTGGTCCTCGCGGCGGCCGATGCCGGGCTGGTCGGCAGCCCTCGCTGGCGTGCGATCGCCTATCAGAACGGCGCGTTCTGGGCCGGGCTGCTGCATGGCTGGCGGCCGAACTATCCCGCCCAGCCCTGGCTGATGTTTCTGAGCTACTCGGTCCTGCATGGCGGCATCACCCATCTCGCCGGCAACATGCTGGTTCTGTGGATGCTCGGCCGGGTGCTGCGCCTGCGCCTTGGCACGGCCGGGTTTCTGGCCGTCTACCTGCTGTCGGCGGCGGGGGGCGCGCTGTGTTTCGGGCTGTTGAGCCAGAGCCCGCAACCGATGGTCGGCGCTTCCGGCGCGCTGTTCGGCCTGGCCGGCACCTGGCAATACTGGCGCTGGTCGCGCCGCCGCCGCGCCGGGCGCAGCCTCTGGCCGGTCTGGCAAACGCTGGCCTGGCTCGCCGGGCTCAACGCCGTATTCTGGGTGCTGCTGGGCGGGCTCCTGGCCTGGCAGGCCCATCTCGGCGGCTTCGCGACCGGCTGGATCGTCGCGGCCGCCCTCGAATGGGGCCGGACACAGCAAAAAGGGCGGCCCATCGGGCCGCCCCTCTGAATTGTCAGTGCAGGACGCTCAGGCCTTGCGGCGACGCACCAGCCCGATGGCGCCGAGGGCGCTGAGCAGAAGCAGCCCGCCCGCCGGGATCGGCACTGGCGAGATATCCTGGTCCGGACCGCCATCGCCACCGTTATCACTGCCGCCGGCCGAAGCCACCGCGTTACCGAAGAAGGTCAGGTTGCGCAGATCCCGGTTCGGGTTGCGCCATGCACCTTCGATGGTTCCGTCATGCGACATCCCGCTGATGGTGCGGCCCCGGCCCTCGACCTTCACCAGCAGGCCGGTGATCATCGGATCGCCGTCACCGGGCGTGTAGCTCCAGGTGCCGGCAACGGGCTTGCCGCCCTCGCGTTTGGTCACGGTAAAGCCGAACTCGCTACCGTCGATCGTTGGAAACAGGCTGCTGATCGCACCGGCTACCAGCGGGTTGCCGGTGAATTTGATGATCGCCGACGACCCGTCGAGCGTGCAGGCATTCAGGCCCTGGTTGCAGAACGCGCCGTCAAACTGGCTGACAGTCGCAGCTGACGCCGAAGATGTGGCCATGATCCCGACAAATGTCGCTGCAATAAAAGGTTTAGCCACAGAACCGAAAGACATAATTTCCCCCTACGAAAATACATTCCAATCTTACCAGACCAGAGCTTGCACGGAAAGGGCCATCTTTTCGCCACAATCAGAGCGTGTGCCTTCTTTGCCAATCGGGTCCGGCAGGCTCGGAGCGGGCGCGGATCTGGGGCATTTTCAGCGCCCGATCAAGGCGTTACGCCGGAAGGCGCAATAGCGGCCTGGCAGATTATCCCGGAATATTGTCTACAAAATAGAAACAATGGCGGGTGTTTTAAGTGATCGTTCACAAACCGCCGGAAAGATGGCCACCGGAAACGCAGTGTTTCGCAAGAAAAACCCTGTCCGACATGGGATTACGGCCAGATTTCTTCCCCCGCACAGGGCCGGATATCTTCGCCAACAGCAGTTCCCGGGCCATCGATACCGGGTAAGGCGGTCGATTCAGATCCTGCCGCCGATGGCCTGGCGCAGCATCCAGCCCATGCGCAGAAGCCGCAGCCGGACAAGGGTCAGGCCGGCGCGCGCCCGCTCCCCTGCCCCGGCCAGCTTCGGGTTCCGGATCACTTTGGGCATATGCACCAGCGCGCTCACCGGCATCGCCAGCGCGCGCAGGCCCCAGCGCAAACGCCCGCGCAGATCGGTGCCGTTGGTGGCGAAGAGCTCCTGGGTCATCCGCCGCCACTTGTGCCTGAGCGCCGTCCAGTCCGAACGCGACGGGTGGCTCACCACCAGTTCGTCGCGGTAGATCAGCCGGTAGCCCATCGCCACCGCCCGCTTGCTCCATTCGAGATCTTCCGACACGCCGTTGCGAAAGCCGCCGACATCCTCGAACACCGCGCGGGTCGTCACCAGGTTGCCCGCGCCGGTAAAGCCCTGGACCTCGATGTAATTGCGGAAATTGAAGGCGAAGACGGTCTCGAACCCCTCGGCGCCACTGCGCGGCGGCGGGGTCTCGTCGAACACGTCGACGCGGCCGCCAACGAGGTCGGCCAGCGGCGCCACCCGGCGCGCGGTCACCAGCCAGTCGGGCGCCGCCACGCAATCGGCGTCGATGAAGAACAACAGCGGCGCATCGGTTTCGGCCACGCCCCGGTTGCGCGCCGCCGCCGCCCCCTTTTCCGGCTCGACGAGGAAGCGGACCTGTGGAAAAGCCTGCATCACCGCGTCCAGCGATTGCGTCGAGCCGTTATCGACCACGACGATCTCGACCCCGGTGCGGTCATTGGCCATCAGCGCCTTGAGGCCACGCGTGAGCCGGGTGACATCGTTGTAATGCGGGATGATGACAACGGCGTCGGGCCGAGTGCTACTCGTAGCCATAGCCATAGGTATCATCCGTGAAGCGGCCCTTGTTCAGAACCACGCCCATGACGTTGGTCAGCTCGGCGATCTGGCGCTCGGCCACGTCGACCTGGCTGATCGTGGTGCGCTCCGCCTCGGCCAGCAACAGCGCGCAATCGACGTTGTTGAGGAAGCCGAAATTGTCATCCGCCGCCTGCAGGGGCGGCATGTCGAACAGCATGATGTCGGGGGCGTATTCCGCATCGATCGCGTCGATCGCATCGCGTGTCTGCTGGGTCTGGAGGATCTCGGCGGAGGTTTCCACCGGCCCGCGGTTCAGCCCCAGCGCCACGTTGTCGCCGTAGCGCAACCCGTGATCGGCAAAGCTCACCCGGCCTTGCAGCACATCGGCCATCGTATGCGCACAGGTCTGCCCCAGCACCCTTGCCAGCGACGGGCGGCGCAGGTCGAAATCCAGCACCATCGTGCGCAGATCAGACTGGCGCCCGAAGCTGAAGGCGAGGTTGGCGGCCAGGGTGGTCTTGCCCGATCCGCTCTGCGACGAGACCAGCGCCACCCGTCGCCAGCCATTGCTGCGCGCCTGTTGCAGGATCCGGGTGCGCAGCATGTCGAACGGCCCCGCCTCCTTGCCGCCGGCATAGGAGACCAGCAGGTTCTCGCGCAGCGCCATCGCCGGGATGGTGGCGGGTTTGAGCGCCGTCCAGCGGTCGGCCACATCGTCTGGCACCGGCGCCGCCGCAGGGGCGGCCGCGGCCCTGGACGGGGTCGCCCCCTGCCGCTGGGCACGGGCCTTTTCAATCGCCGTCTGAAGTTTTTCCATTCTGCCTGGTATCCTTCAAAAAAATGGCTCTGGCCTTGTGGCTCAGAAGTTCAGCCCGAACTTGCTCATGATCCGCTGGGCTAACAGGTCAAGCGGCTGGTAATAGGTATGCACCGCGTAAATCGCCGCCGGCACGCCCAGAAGAACGATCAAAAGCAGCACGATCCGGCCCCACCGGCGGGAGCGTCCCGGCATCTCTATATACGGTATCGTCGCCAGCGGCGTGATCCCGAGCTTGGCCACCAGCTCTTCGGGCCGCCGGATCGAGCGGTTGAGAATCTCGAGCAGCACGACCAGCCCGAGCCCGAGCAGGATGCCGAACAATCCGCCGCCGCCCGCGATCATCGTCCGGTTCGGTTTTGCCGGCTTGTCGGGCACCGCCGGCGGGTCGATCACCGAGATCCGCTGGCCCCGGGCCATCACCTCGATCCGCTCGCCGGTGCTGGCCTGCGACAGCCGGTCGACGGCGGTGTTGTACTGGCGCTGGATATTCTCGTAATCGAGCTGCAACTCGTCGAGCTGGATCGAGTTGGGGGGCGTGCGCGCGATCGTGTCGTTGAGCCGCTCGAGCTGGGTCGCGGTATCGGCGCGCTGCTGTTCGAGAATGGCGCGCCGGGTGGCGATCTCGGCCAGTTGCACGTCGAGCAGCGAATTGCCGGTGCTCTCGACCTCCTCGGTCGGCATCGGCTGGGCGCTGACCGCCTTTTCAAGCTGCGCAACCCGCGCCTCGAGCATCTTCACCCGCGGGTTTTCGGCCGAATAGACCGCCAGCGCCTGGTTGAGCTCGGAGCGCAGGGCTTCGAGCTGCTCCTCCTCGGGGGTCTGGGCCGGGCCGACGGTGCCGGTCACCTGGCCGGTGGATTCGAAGATCTGCACCAGCCGGCCGCGCTGCTCGTCGAGGCCCGACACCTCGCGGGCGAGCTGGGCCAGGCGCTCCTGCAACAGGGTCTGCTGGTTCAGCCGGTAATCGAGGGTCTCGGGCAGGGCATCGGCGTTTTCGCTCTTGAAGGCCAGCACCTTGGCGCTGCGCTTGGCCAGCTCCTCGCTGAGCCGGGCCACTTCCTGCTCGAAGAACTCCAGCGTCTGCCCGGCCCGGCCGGTGCGCGACGCCACGTCTTCCTGCTGGATCAGGGTCAGGTATTCGTTCAGCACCGCGGCGGTCTTGGGGCCGGTATCGGCCTCGAAGACCAGCGTCATCAGCGCCGCCTCGTTGCGGCCCGCGGAGCTGAAGATCTTGGTATGCCCCCGCATCGCCTCGACGATCTGGTCGGGCAGCATCTCGCCCTGGTTCTCGAACACCTGGAGCCGGTTGGCGACGTCGAGCAGGTTGGCGCGGGTCATGAGCCGCTGCTCGATGATCTGCAATTGCTCCTCGGCCGGGGTGAGCACGGTCGAGGCCGCAAGCTCGGTGGGGATGCGCGGCGATTCGACGATCAGCCGCATCGACGCGACATAGGCCGGCGGCAGCGACCGGGCGATGATCACCGAGGCCGTTCCGACCCCGATCGCCACGATCAGGAAATACGGCAGCCGCCGCAGGAAAATAGACCAGTAGAATTTAACCAAGTCCTTCATTGCATCCCTCCCCGGCAGGCCGCGGCCCCGGATGTTTCGATCCTGTATGTCTTGTGCGGATATCTCATCCGGTCTTTTCCCCCGGGATGTCGACCCGATCGCGCTGGCTCAGGAACAGGCAATCGGGGTCGTTCTCGCGCAGCGACAGCCCGCCGAAGAAAACCCCGTCCTTCAGCACGTTGGCAACGGTCGTCGCCCTCACCTTCTGGCTTTCCCCGCTCCAGGCATAGAGCATCGAGAACTCGCATAACTGGTTGACCAGCCGCGGGATCCCCTGCGTCGCCGCGAAGATCGCCTTGCAGGCGCCGGGGGTGAATTCCGTCCCGGTCCCGCCGGCAACCCGAAGCCGGTGGGCGATGTAGGCTTTCACCGTCGCCGCGTCCATGCCCTGGAGGTGAAAGCTGGCGGCGACCCGCTGGGCAAGCTGGCGCATGTTCGGGTTCAGCACCATGCCCTTGAGCTCGGGCTGGCCGACCAGGATGAGCTGGATCAGCTCGTCCTTGTTGGCGTTGATATTGGTCAGCATCCGCAGCTCTTCCAGCCCCTCGGTGGACAGGTTCTGCGCCTCGTCGATGATCAGCACCACGCGCCGGCCCTCGGCATATTCGCTGATCATGAAATCCTGAAACTTCTGAAACATCGTGACGTAGCTCTCGGATGCCCCGACCGGCACCGACAGCGCGTTCAGGATCCATTGCAGCAGCTCGCCGCGCCCGCCCTGGGCGTTCGAGATCAGCCCGACCTTGACCGAATCGTCCATCTGGCTGAGCAGCTTTTGCAAAAGCGTGGTCTTGCCCGAGCCGATCTCGCCGGTGATCAGCGTGATCGGCGCCCGCGACATGAGACCGAATTCGAGGATCGAATAGGCCCGCTTGTGCTGACCCGACCAGAACAGGAAACTCGGGTCCGGCACCAGGGTAAAGGGGCGCTCGGATAGGCCGAAATGTCCGGTATAGAGGTCATCGGAATTCATACTGCTCTCTGATGCTTCAAAAAATCGGTCGCCTTCAATAGCCCCGGCGCATGGCACTAATTACCGGCCGATATCACGTTGCCTTGCCGAGCGCGACAGCCATGCCTGACCCGGCCATTCGATTCGTCGATCCAACGGCCTGCTACTCCCATATCTTTACGTCGATTCTGGGAAGAGGAAAATCGCAGCCGCCCGCGGATGCCCGGCGTCACTCCCGGTTTTTGGCACAAATCAAGCAAATGTTCGCTAGTTGTTTCCCCATCGGAAACAGTTAGACTACGGGACAGTCTGTAGTGGTTCTGGAAACATTCTATTTTTCAGGAAGTTAGGTTGAATTTTGTCATTTTCCTGACCAAATGCGTTAAAACTGTGACCAAAAGGTGTTAGCGTTCTCCTGGGGGACATGTGAAGAACGGATTGATTTTGACGAGTTGGTGCTGCCGCACTCAAATTTTTAACGAGCAAGTGCTGCCGCACCCAAAGAACATTGAGGGTTTCGAGTCTGGACCAAGGGTCGAATCGGTTTTTTCGCCGGTTCGGGGGTATTTTTTTCGGGGTGTTTTATGACGACGCATATGAAAGATCTGACAACGATCGACAGTCAACCGGTAACCTTGGTGGACCGGCAGCGTAAATCCAGCATGGCATGGTCCTACAAGACCCATTACAAACGCGTTTTCGACGTTGTTTTCGTGCTGCTCGCCGCCCCTGTCGCGGTTCCGGTCATCGCCCTGATGGCGCTGCTGGTGGCGCTCGACGGGGCAACGCCGTTCTACCGCCAGCGCCGGGTCGGCAAGAACGGGCATATCTTCGGCATGCTCAAGATGCGCACCATGGTGCCCAACGCCCATGACCGGCTCGAGAGCCACCTCGCCAAAGACCCGCGCGCGCGGCAGGAATGGGACAGCACCCAGAAGCTGAAAAACGACCCGCGGATCACCACCGTCGGGAAAGTCCTGCGCAAGTCCTCGCTCGACGAACTGCCGCAGCTGTGGAACGTGCTGCGCGGCGACATGTCGATCGTCGGGCCGCGGCCGATGATGGAAGATCAGGTCGATCTCTACCCCGGCTCGGAATATTACGCCCTGCTGCCCGGCATTACCGGCCCCTGGCAGGTGTCCGACCGCAACAAGACCACCTTCGCCCAACGCGCCAGGTACGATACCGAGTATCACAATACCCTGTCTCTCAAGACAGATCTGAGCTTTCTTGTCCGCACGGTCGGGGTTGTGCTGCGCTGCACCGGCTATTGAGCCGATAATCCCCCGCGGTTACAAACGGGGGCCAGGAAACCGGCGGCAGGGGATACAAGACATGCTCAAACGGCTTCTGGTCGGAATCTTCTTCGTCGGCGCCCTGAGCCTGCTGTCCGCCTGCGACTCCGCCGAAGAACGCGCCGAGAAGCATTTCCAGGCCGCGCTCGAGCATATCGAGGCCGGCGATCCCGAGCGCGCCATCGTCGAGTTCCGCAACGTCTTCAAGCTCAACGGCCGCCACGAGAAAGCCCGGATGGCCTATGCCGGGCTGCAACGCGCGCGCGGCGCGACCTCGGAAGCCTATGGCCAGTATCTGCGGCTGGTCGAGCAATACCCCGAAAATGTCACCGGCCGGCTGGCGCTGGCGGAAATGGCGATCGAGACCGGCAACTGGGACGAGGCCGAGCGCCATGGCCGCGCCGCCGCCGCGCTGGCCCCCGACGATCCGGCAATCCGGGTGGTGATCGCCAACCTCGATTATTTCAAGGCGGTCCAGCTCCGCGATACCGGCAGCCTGCGCAGCCTCTACGACGAGGCCCTTGCCCTGCTCGAGACGCAGCCCGGCTCGGTTCTCGCCTACCAGATCGTGATCGACCACCTGATGCGCGAGGAAGACTGGGCCGCCGCGCGCGCCGCGATCGACGCCGCCCTCGCCATCGCCCCCGACCAGCGCGACCTGCACAACAAGCGCCTGGGCGTGCTCAACGAGATCGGGGATTACGCCGCGGTCGACGCCGGGCTGCGCGACATGGTCGCCCGCTTTCCCGATGACACCAATATCCGCGCGTCGCTGCTGAGCTGGTATCTGTCGCGCGGCGAGACCGATGCGGCGGAAGCCTTCCTGCGCAGCCAGATCGACCCCGAGGCCGACACCCCCGATGCCCAGGTCGAGCTGGTCCGGTTCCTGATCCAGTACCACGGCGCCGAGCGCGGGCGCGCCGAGCTTGACCGGTTGCTCGCCACCGGGCCGGCCCATGCGGCGACCTATCGCGCGCTGCGCGCCGCGCTGATCTTCGATGCCGGCGAGACCGAGGCCGCGATTGCCGAGATGGAAAGCCTGGTCGGCGCGACCGCGGAGTCGCCCGATATCGACGAGGCACGCATCACCCTCGCCCGGATGCTGATCGCCACCGGCAACCCGGTTGGCGCCCGGGCCCAGGTCGAGGCAATCCTCGCCCGCGACCGCAGCCATGTCGAGGCCACCAAGCTCAAGGCCGGCTGGCTGATCGAAGACGACCAGACCGACGAGGCGATCGCGCTGTTGCGGACCGCCCTGGGCGACAGCCCGCGCGATGCCGAGCTGATGACGCTGCTCGCCCGCGCCCATGAACGCAGCGGCAACACCGCGCTGATGGCCGACATGCTGGCGCTGGCGGTCGATGCCTCGGGCAACGCGCCCGAAGAATCCCTGCGCTATGCCAATTATCTCGCCCAGAGCGATCGCGGCATCGCCGCCGAGAGCGTGCTGGTCGATGCGCTGCGGCTGCAACCCGAAAACACCCAGCTGCTGAGCGGGCTCGGGGCGCTCTATATCGGCCTCGAAGACTGGGCCCGCACCCAGGGCGTGATCGACCGGCTCCATGTTCTTGCCGATGGCGCAGGCATCGCCAACGAGTTGACCGCCCAGATGCTGAATGCCCGCGGCCAGCAGGAAACCCTGCTCTCCTTCCTCGAAGGGCTGAGCGCCGAAGACGATGGCGCCGGGGTCAAGATCGGCGTCATCCGGTCGCTGGTTTCGCGCAACGACCTGCCCGGCGCGCTGAACTATGTCGAAGAGGCCCTGCAGGACAGCCCCGACGACGTCGCCCTGCAAGGCGCCCGTGGCGCGGTGCTGGCCCTGTCCGGGCGCCACGACGAGGCCGGGGCGGTCTACCGCGCCCTGCTCGACGCCGCCCCCGGAACCGAAAGCGCCTGGCTGGCCTTCTACCGGCTCAAGCTGATGCAGCAGGATCCCGACGGCGCGGCGCAGGTGCTCGACGAGGCGCTGGCGACCCTGCCCGACAGCGCCGATCTGCTCTGGGCCCGCGCCGAGGCGCTGCAATACAGCGACGATATCGACGGTGCGATCGCGATCTACGAAACCCTCTACGCGCGCGACAGCAACAACCCGGTGGTGGCCAACAACCTCGCCAGCCTGTTGTCCGATCACAGCGACGATGCCGAGACCCTCGAGCGCGCCTGGCGAATCGCCCGGCGGCTGAGCGACAGCACCGTGCCCGCCTTCCGCGACACCTATGGCTGGATCACCCTGCGGCGCGGCGACCCCGAAACCGCGCTGCCCCATCTCGAACCCGCCGCCGCCGCGTTGACGCGCGACCCGTTCGCGCAATACCACCTTGCCGTCGCCTATGCCGCCCTTGGCCGCGATGACGAGGCGCTGGCACAATTCATCAAGGTGCAGGACATGTCCGGCACCGACAGCCTGGCCGAGATCGTGGCTTCGGAAATCACCCGCCTGACGGCCGCGGCGGAACAGAAAGAGACAACGACACCGACCGAAAACAATTGATACCGGATGCTGCGACAAATCTGCCGCAGGATGAATGGCACGACTCCTGTGGTTTTGTGCAATACTTCAAATCCGGCTATCGTCACATCAACCAATAGAAGTCGAAGGGGACTTGCTATGATTAAGGCTTCTTTCAGGGTTTTTGCTGCCCTCCTGACCATGATTGCGGTCACCGCCACTGCGAATGCACAAAGCGGTTACACCATCCGCAGCGGCGACACGCTGCAAATCGAAGTGCTCGAAGATGCGAGCCTCAACCGCGACGCGCTGGTTCTGCCCGGCGGCTCGATCAGCTTCCCGTTCGCCGGCACCGTGCCGGCCGCGGGCCGCACCGTCGGCGACGTCGCCAGCGACCTGGCCGGACGGCTCGCGTCGAACTTCGCCGCCACGCCCAACGTCTTCGTGTCGGTCGCGCAGGTCGGCGTGCCCACCGGCGTCTACGTCGCGCCCACCACCGATATCTACGTCACCGGCGAGATTACCAATCCCGGCAAGCTCGAAGGGGCGCGGGGCATCACCATCCTTCAGGCCATCGCCCAGGGCGGCGGGCTGACCCGCTTTGCCGCCGGCAAGCGCATCCAGTTGCGCCGCGGCGACAAGATCTATCCTTACAATTACGAAACAAACGGCGGCAGCGGCAGCATTCCGGGCAGCACGGTTCTGGCCCCCGGCGATGTGATCGTCGTTCCGCAGCGCACGCTGTTTGAATAGCGTGCCAGGCGAGCAGAGGTGAACAGGTGCACAAAACCCTTGGGGCAGCCGCACGGTTAGCAGGAACGACGATCATTTTTGCGGGCATCGCGCCAGCCACCGGGCAGGATCTGCTCGGTGGTCTGCCGTTGACCCTCGGGCTCGAATCGACCCTGCGGATGAACGACAATCTCGGCCTCGCCGACCCCTCGCCGGGGGTGTCGACGCTGTGGGACAACCGGGCCACGCTGGGCTTCGTCAGCGAGACCCCGGTCTCCGAACTGCGCTTCGAGATCGGCGGCACCCTGCGCGGCTCCGACCTGCCCGGTCAGCCGCTGAGCGCCGCCTTCGACGAGCCCTTCGCCACGTTCGGCTATACCCTGGACGGCGCCAACAGCCGGCTCGAGGCCGATGCCAGCTACCGCAAGGTCGATCTGAGCTTCGCCGATCCGCTGCTGCTGATCGACGATGACGAACTCGACGATACCGACCTGATCGTCGACAACGGCACCCGGGTCACCACCGCCGGGCGGCTGTTCTTCGAAGGCGGGTTGAACGACCCGTTCGGCTACGGCATCGAGCTGGAGCACGAGGGGCTGCAATATTCCGGCACCAGCGATCCCGGCCTGTTCGATTCCTGGACCAACTCGGCGGCGGTCTTCACCCGCTACCGGCTTTCGCCGGTTGCCGAGGCCCGGCTGACCGCGAGCTGGGAGGAATACGACGCCGACGACACCGTCAACACCAACCGCGAAACCCTCGGCCTCACCGCCGGGCTGGTCTACGACATCGACCCGGTCACCCAGCTCGAAGCCAGCCTTGGCTACACCTACATCACCCGCACCACCAACCTGCCGAGCAGCACCGTGCAGGAGGGCCTGAGCGGGTCGGTCGGGCTGACCCGCGAGATGGTCAACGGCAGCGCCGGGCTGTTGCTGGAAAGCGACCTGACCGCCAATGGCCGGTTGAGCACCCTCACCGCCCGCCGCGCGGTGGAGTTGCCCACCGGGGCGCTGGAAGCCAGCGTCGGGCTGTCGCTCGGGCCGAGCGGCACCTTCATCCCGATCGGCAGCCTCGACTACATCTATGCCCTGCCGCGCGGCGAGATCACCGCCTCGATCCGGCGCACCGCCACGATCAACACCGCCGGAAACGACGTGTCGAAAATCGGCGCCTCGCTGGGCTACAGCACCGAGATCAACCGCGT
>SWCF01000724.1_pt1 | contig 54376 bp, 57 predicted proteins | sample 4690081 | NCBI WGS metagenome assembly SWCF01 (sample SAMN10267280, study PRJNA491770) | bioreactor metagenome | isolation source: DHS bioreactor inoculated with | place: Japan: off Shimokita Peninsula
CAGGCATGTTCCCGGTCTTTACACGAAGTCCGGGCAATCCACTCGCAACGGCCAAACGGCAATGAGGGAGAAGGTGTGTGAATCCAGTAACCCAATGGGAGAGGTTAAGAACCAGGTGGAAGCGCATTGCCATATATCAGACGGTTCACCCCCTGCGGCACTGCGGCGCCGGTCTTAATCTGGTTTTAGGACGTGTTGTTCTTTATACAATTCAAGCGGATGACGATTTGGATGATGCAACCGATTCCCGGAGGCTGGCATGGCGGATGCGGCGAAGCGGAATGGAAATGGGGGCCCAGTGGGCTCCGATCTCGAAACACTCCCGGTTGAAGAGGTTCTCTCCAGCCTGAAGACGGACCCGGACAAGGGGCTATCCGACGATGAGGCGAGGGCACGGCTTGCCACCTATGGTCCGAATGCCCTGCCGGAAAAGCACGAGTCCTTCGCCCGCAAGGTTCTGAACTGTTTCATCGGCCCCATCGCCTTCATGATCGAGGCGGCGGCCCTCGTCTCCGCCTTTCTCGGCCGCTGGGACGATTTCGCCATTATCTTCGGGCTACTGATCTTCAATGCCGCGCTGGAGCTGTGGCAGGACCGCAAGGCGTCGAGCGCGCTGGCGGCCCTGAAGCAAAGCCTGGCTCCCCAGGCGACCGTGCTCAGGGGTGGGACGTTCCAGACGGTGGATGCGGCGGAGCTTGTGCCCGGCGACATGGTCCGGATCCGTCTCGGGGCGATCGTACCGGCGGATTTGCGGCTGGTCTCGGGCGATTTCGCCTCCATCGATCAGGCAGCACTCACCGGCGAATCCCTTCCGGCCACCAAGAAACCGGGTGACGAGGCCTATTCCGGCAGCGTGGTCAAGCAGGGCGAGATGACCGGGGTTGTCATCGCTACCGGATCCAACACCTTCTTCGGCCGCACGGCCAAGCTGGTGGCCGGGGCCGGCTCGGTCGGCCATGCCCAGCGCGCCATGTTCCAGATCGGCAATTTCCTGATCGCCGTCGCGGTGGTGCTGGCGCTGATCATGGTGGCGGTGCAGGTCTACCGGGACATCGTGCTCTCCGACACCTGGGGCGTGGCGGACGCGCTCGATATCCTGCAATTCGTGCTGATCCTGCTGGTGGCCTCGATCCCGGTCGCCATGCCGGCGGTGTTTTCCATCACCATGGCGCTGGGCGCGCTGGCGCTGTCGAAGGAAAAGGCGATCGTGTCGCGGCTGGCGGCGATCGAGGAAATGGCCGGGGTCGATATCCTGTGTTCCGACAAGACCGGAACGCTGACCAAGAACCAGCTGACCATCGGCGATCCGATCCTGCTGACGGCGACGGACGGCCAAGAGGTGGTGCTGGCGGCCGTCCTCGCCTCCAAGGAGGAAGACCACGACGTCATCGACAGTGCGGTCATTGCTGCCCTGAAGGACAGGCAGGCGCCGAAGGCCTATACCCTAAAGAAATTCGTGCCGTTCGACCCGGTGTCGAAGCGCACCCAGGCGACAGTCAGCGACGCCTCGGGCAAAGAGATCACGCTGGCCAAAGGTGCGCCTCAGGCGATTGTCGATCTGGCGCAACCGCCTGCGGAGATTTCTGAGAAGGTCACGCAGACGGTCGCCGACCTGGGCGCCAAGGGCTACCGGGCCCTCGGGGTGGCGCGCTCCGAAGACGGCGGAAAGAGCTGGAGCCTGCTCGGCATCCTGCCCATGTTCGATCCGCCCCGGGACGATTCCAAGGCGACCATCGATCTGGCGCAGGCCAAGGGCGTGTCGGTGAAGATGATCACCGGCGACGACACGGCGATTGCCCGCGAAACCGCGCGCCAGCTCGGCCTCGGCACCAATATCGTGGCCGCTGCCGATGCGTTTCCCAAGGACATGGACCCGGACAACGTGCCGGACCACATCGCCGACGCCATCGAGCGGGCCGACGGTTTCGCCCGGGTGTTTCCGGAGCATAAATATGCCATCGTCAAGGCGCTGCAGGACCGGGGCCATCTGGTGGCGATGACCGGCGATGGGGTCAACGACGCGCCGGCGCTGAAGCAGGCCGATTGCGGAACGGCGGTGTCGGGTGCGACCGATGCGGCGCGCGGAGCGGCCGACCTGATTCTGACCGCGCCCGGCCTGTCGGTGATCAACGCCGCCATCGACGAGGCACGGCGGATCTTCGGACGGATCACCTCCTACACGGTCTACCGGATCGCGCTCACCATGGACATCATGTTCCTGGTGGTCCTGTCGACCGTGTTCCTGGAGTTCCAGCCGCTTACCGCCGTGATGATCGTGATCATGTCGCTGCTCGACGACCTGCCGATCATGACGATTGCCTATGACAACACGGCGGTGGCGGAAAAGCCGATCCGCTGGCAGATGCCGAGGCTTCTCGGTGTGTCCGCCGTGCTCGGGTTTGCCTCCGTGGCGCAGTCCTTCGGGCTGTTGCTGATCGGTATGGAAGTGTTGAGCGATGCGTCAGAGGCCGCGTTCTTCCAGTTGACCGACAAGTCCCATCTGCAGACGGTAATGTTCCTGCAGCTTGTAGCCGGCGGCCACCTGCTCCTGCTGGTCACCCGCACCAGCGACTGGTTCTTCAAGCCGCCTTACCCGGCCACGCCGTTGTTTGTCGCCATCGTGGCGACCCAGCTGCTTGCCGTGCTCATGTGCGGCTTCGGCTGGATCGTGCCGGCGATTTCCTGGACGCTGATTGCATGGGTCTGGGTCTATCTTCTCGCCTGGCTCGTGGTGCTCGGCGTCGTCCGCGTTCTGACGGAACGGTTCCTGGATCACCGCACGGGCAAATGGGCGCGCGCGCTGCGGCTCGTCAACGCCCGCCTCCAATCCCGCTAACCCATCACCTTCGGGGAAGACGCTCATGCCCTATCGCGACCAACTGATCATCAAGCCGGGAAGCAAGGTGAAGCTCGCCGACATCGATCCGGACTATCACGACAAGGATCTGAACAAGCAAAGGTCGAAGCCGGAGCTGCAGCTGATCCTCGACGATATCTCGCGGATGCAGGAGGAGCTTTATGCGGAAAAGAAGCACGCACTGCTGATCGTGCTGCAGGGGATCGATTCCGCGGGGAAGGACGGCATCTGCTGGCATGTGATCACGGGCATGAACCCGCAAGGCTGCACGGTTTCCAGCTTCAAGCAGCCCTCGGCGGAGGAGCTTGCCCACGACTTCCTGTGGCGAGTGCACGCCAAAACGCCGGGCAGGGGGCATGTGGCGGTCTTCAACCGCTCCCACTATGAGGACGTGCTGGTGGTACGCGTCCACGACCTTGTACCGAAAAAGGTTTGGTCGCGCCGCTACGAGGCGATCAACATGTTCGAGGAGCTTCTGGCCAACAACGGCGTCCATATCATCAAGTTCTTCCTCTATATCTCCAAGGAAGAACAGCTGGAACGCTTCGCCAAGCGGCTGGAGGACAAGGACCGGCAGTGGAAGATCAGCATGTCGGACTATGCGGAACGGGAGCACTGGGACGCCTATACGGAAGCTTACGAGGACATGCTCTCTGAATGCTCGACCGAACGTGCGCCCTGGTACGTGATCCCGTCCAACCGCAAATGGTTCCGAAACCTGGCGGCCGCCTCCATCATCCGCGACACCTTAAGCGACATGCACATCAAGGCCCCGCCGCCCACCGTCGACATCGACACCATCCGCCAGCGCTACCACGCAGCTGTGGCGGCGCAGAAGGGGTAGTAGGGGGCGGATAAACAAAATGGCCCCGCTGACGCCGCCGCCCAGGATCAAGTTGTCGAGATTGCGCGATATCGGCTGGTCGCTGTGGGATCCGATCGGACTGCTCGGGCCGGACCAGCGCTGGGACGGCGAAGACTGTCTGTCCTTTGCCGATGAATATGACAGTTACCTGATCAGTGCCGCGAGCCAGTTGCGCCGGGGCGCTCCGGATGCCGATGTTGTGGCAGAGCTTATCTGGGTCGAAACGGTCCATATGGAGTTGAGGGACAGAGATGATGCCCGCGACAGGGCGCAGGCCGTCGTCGATGCCATTCGTGCCGACGACCAGCTGTGGACCTGGCCTGACGATAAGGGGCGGTTTCCATCTTAAGCGCAAAAGTGCGAAACTATGCCCGCTCTCACCGCGCTCTGCCGTCGATCAGCCGGTCAAAGGCCTGAAGCGCCTTCCGGCAGCGGGCGTCGATGTCTTCCTGGGTTGGTGCCGGGCAGTCGTGGATGATCCGCCTGACCTGAAGGTCGCCCACGAGGAGGCCGAGGAACCAGCCGGTGGCTTCTCCGGAAGGGGCCTCTGAACCGGCGCAGAGGCGCTGCATGAGCTGGTCCAGCAGGGGCATGACCTGCCCGCGTCCGCCGGCCGATATGGCGGCGCCCAGTTTTCCGGTCGGATCGGCGGCCGCGGCCCGGTTGAGCAGGACCGCCTTGTCCCCGAGCAACATGGCGAGTAGGACGGGCGCGATCCTTTCCAGCGTGGCGCGTGGATCGTCCTGCCCTTCGAGCGCCTCTTCGAGCAGCCGCCGGGTTTCGGCGGCATTGTCTTCCACCATTGCGCGGAACAGGCCGTCCTTGTTGCCGTACCAGCGGTAGAGCGTTTCGTTCGAGGCCTTTGCCGCCCTGGCGATGCGCAGCATCGAGGCGCCGGCATAGCCGTGTTCGGCGAGCTGCGCATAGGCCGCCCGGGAGATCGCGCTGTGGCGTTCCTGTCTTTCGTCCTCGTTCATTCAGCCCTCTGAAATCGCTTTACTTGATCCGTACAGATTGATACGCCTATGTAAAGGCGTAAAGATGTGTACGGTTTATTGGAGGCGAGAATGAGATATCCGACGAAGGCCATGATCCTTGTTTCATTGACGCTGAGCGCGGCGATTTTCGGATTTTTCTATGCCTGGGTCTGTTCGACCATGTGGGGGCTGGATGCGGCCGATCCGCGGGTCGCGATCCAAGCCATGCAGGCGATGAACGCCTCAGTCCGGAACTTTGTCTTCGCGCCGGCCTTTTTCGGTACGCCGGTCGCACTGGCGCTGACGGCATTTCTGCTCATGAGAGAGGGCAATGGGCGCAGCGCCGCGGCCTTCGGTCTTGCCGCAGGGGTCTATTTCGCGCTCGGGATGTTGCTGACCATGCGGATCAACGTTCCGATGAACGAAGCGCTGGCGATGGTCATTGTGCCCGATGATGCGGAAAGCGCCCGCGCGATCTGGCAGGATTACTCAGGACCCTGGCAGTTCTGGAACCAGACACGGACAATCACATCCGGCGTGGCGTTTCTGCTGGCGGTTTCAGGGGTGATGCTGCTGGAGCGGAAACGTGCCTGAGATGTGGCGGGGGCGCTTCTAATGGCGCCTCAACTGCGTTCCGCCGGATCAACGTGGGTTTTCCTAAGGTTGGCTGCTGAACAGCACGTCACAAGTACCTTTTTACCCATTCCAGGATTGCCAGTATCAGGAATGCGATCGGTATCCACAGGAAGGCGAATGCAAACCAATATCCGATCATCGATAGCGGATAGAGAAGTTCACCGAAGTCCACACCACCAAAATAACACGGGTACGAATCTGCTGCGTTTAACTCGCAGCCGTTCACAGCTGCGAGCAATATTATGCCGTAGCCGATGCTACAAAGGTACAGGGGTAGGAATACAAACAAGGTTCGCAGCAATTTCGGAGCAGCGCGTTTGTTTTGCTGCATAGAGTTGTCATCGCCCAAGTTGCATCGGAAGATAGTACAATAAGGCGTTGTTCAACAGATGAAAAGTCCGCGGTTGCCTCAACTGCGTTCCGCCGGCCAATAGCCGCTCTTGGGGTCTCTCGAGACAGCGGCGGCCTCGACCTCGGTGGAACGGCAGCGGTTGCAGGTGAGTTTTTTGGCGATATCGCCGAGGGTATCCGTATCCGCAAAGCGGTTTTCGTTCAGATAGCGGAAGCGGTGGCAGTGGCCGCAGACGACGCCGAGGCGCATGCCTTTGGTTCGTAAGTTTTCGATGGTCAACGTGTCGTCGTTACTGGAAAAGGTCACCCGGGCGGTCGCTTCTCTCAAATTGATAAAAAATCAGGCAGATGCATCCTAGGGGGAATTCAGCCGGGGAGAAAGCAGGCTTGGGTTGCATGCCGGGTGCGGCATTTTTCAAACGGGGCTCGCATTTCCCGTCGCTTGCCGCTAAAGACGAAGCCATGTTGACGCTTTCCGACACATGGATGGATCTGTTCGGGCTTTCCGGGCTCCTCAATCCGACCGCCCTGATCATCGGCGGCGCGCTGGGCTGGTATGCAGACCGGGCGAAGAAACTCTGGATCGCCGCCTTTGCCGCCGCGGCCCTGTCGCTCATGGTCGAGACCGCACTCAGCTTTACCGGCATGCCGGTCTGGTCCCAGCACAATGCCGGCCCGCTCGCCATGTTCCCCTTCCGCTTTGCGGGTGGGCTGGTGGCGTCGGCGATTGTTTTCATGATCGCAAAGCGGATGAAGAAGGCCTGAGGGAAGACTTTCCCGTCATTCCGGACAAGCGCAGTGAAGCTGCGTGCTGATCCGGAATCCAGACTTCACCCGCGCGGAGCGCGTCTAACTTCCTTCTCGAGAAGAACTTGCTGGCGCTCGTGCTGATATCTGGTTTCCAGATCGGCGTTCGGCTTCGCCTCACTTGTCTGGAATGGCATCAGGGAACGAGAAGTGAGCGCATAGAGGATGGGCAGCCCGATTTCCAGAGTCGTTTCCAGTAACAAGAAAGGCCCCGCACGGATGCGAGGCCTTTCGGCTGTTTGCGCCTCTTTTGATCATTGCCTCAGGCGTCTGCGTCCTGAGGTGCGTTGTCCAGCCATTTGTTGAACAATCCCGCATTCGGGCACATGTCCGGCGGACGAACGATGCCCTTGCCTGATTGGTCCTGAAGCCACTGTTGGCAGCTTTCCGCCTTTTCGCAGCAGATACAGCGGTCGACGGCCTGCCGAATATCCTGGCCGACACATGTGCCCTCCGGGATCTGGTCCATGGCTCCGATTGTTTCCAGCATGCGGCGCATCAGGCCCGCACGCCCGTTCATTTCTTCCACCCAACGCATTCAGTCTCTCCTTGCACGTAACCGTGCCCCTCTGAAAACGACTCTAGGCAAGACACGAAGTTTTCACCTTGATCAGAGTCAATAGAGGGGAAAGGTCACTTCCGATGCTTTTCTGCTAAGCTTTTGGAAACAGACTCACGCCCCAAGCGGAGACGTTTTGAATGGTGAGTGCGATCGCGGCGCTGCAGGCGTCGCTATCCTCCGGGACCTCTTCCAACCAGGTTCGCCTCGAACCGGGAACGGAGACGCGTGCGCGCGTGGAAGCGAGCCTGCCCGGGAATGTGCTGCGGCTTTCCGTGGGCAAATCCACCATTGAGGTGCGCGCAAACGCAGCGCTGCCCGCGGGTACGGAACTGACGCTCAAGGTCAGCGGCGATCCGGGCAAACCTCAGATCCAGCTTGTTCCCGACGGGAAAGGGGGTACGCAGGCATCTGCCGGGCAAGGGCCTTCCACCGACGCTGCGACGGCGCAGAAGCTGGTGCATGTGGCGGCCAAGCCGGCCTTGCCGGCTACTCCCGCCACGTCATCCTCATCGTCCGCCACATCCGCCCTGGCCGATGCGGTGACTGCCGCGGCGACGGGCAAGGCCCAGGCGGTGCAGGCCCAGACAACACAGGCCCAGACAACACAGGCCCAGACAACACAGGCCCAGACGACGCAAGTGCAGACCGGGCAGACGCAGGCCTCGCAAGGTTCAGCCCAATCGACCGGGTCCCAACCGACCGGGTCCCAGGCGAATACAGGTCAGGCGAACACGGGCCAGACTGGTCCGGGACAGACTGGTGCGGGACAGACTGGTGCAGGACAGGCCAGCGGTGCGCCCGCGACCTCTGCCACCTCGGCGCAGGCGGCAAGCGATGCGGCCGCGCAGGCGGTGAGACAAACCGTAAGCCAGACGGTGAACCAGACCGTCCCTCAGACGGCCCAGACAGGGACTCAGACACTGACCTCGGCGCCAACGACGGGTGGCGGCCCGGCCGCGACCCAGACGACGGGTGCTCCTGCGGGGCAGGCGGTAAATGCAGCGCCGCCGCTATCGGTGGGTGCCAGCGGGCAAGCCGCGGTTCAGGCCTCGGTGTCGGTAGGCAATCCGCCGGGTTCTCCGCTCAGTGCGCAGGCGCCCACGCTTCCGGGGAACCTGCAGCTTCAGATCGTTTCCACTCCACAAGCGCCCACGACGACACAGGTGCAGCCTCAAGCCCCGGTCCCCGGGTCGGGACAGGCGCCGGTTGCTCCAGCCGTCGTGTCTCCTGCGGGGCAACCTGCCACACAGACCGTTCAGCAACCGGTCAATCCGTCGGCTCAGGGCCCGGCAACGGTGCCTGCCGGCGGGCAAGGCGCGGCCGCCTCCGCGTCGTCCGGCGCCGGGCAGGCCGTTTTACCGCCAGCCCCGGCAGGTGGACAGCCGGCGCTGGCGCAAGGTGCTCAGGCGACACTCCCTCAAACGGGTCCCGCAAGTCCTCAGCCCGCCGCTGCGACGCAGGCAACTCCAACGCCAGTGAACCCGGCAGCGACCGCGCAGTCGGCAACACCGCCGGGGTCGACGCCGCTCCCCGGTGCTCCGGCGTCTGCTACTTCTCAGGCGTCCTTCACGCCGGTGTCCACGTCCGGTGCGACCGCCCATTTCGTGAATACCCTTCCCGAAGGTTCGGGAAGCGCCCATGCGACACTGCCGGGCAATGCCTATGCCGGATCCGGACGTTCGCCTGCGGGACAGGCGCAGGTGTCACCGCAGAACCGGCCGGTAACGCCCGAACTGAAGCAGGCATCCGAGACCGTTCTGCCGAAGCTCGCAGAGCAGCAGGCGAGCCTGTCGGGGCTTTACGCCCAGCTGAGTGCGGTGGCGGGCGGAAAGACGGCGGCGAACGTACCCCAGTCGGTGAAACAGGTGATGGAACAGATCCTCGGGCTTCGTCTGCAGCCGGAGGCGGCGGGCTTTTCCGGCAAAACGGTCGAGGCGGCGGTCAAGAATTCCGGCCTGTTCCGTGAAGCGGCGCTTGGCGGAGGGCAAACGGGTCAGGCCGGGGCACAGGGCATATTACAAGGCGCGAGCCAGGGGGCTTTGGGCGGCGACCTGAAATCGCTATTGATCAACCTGCGCTCGCTGCTTCAGGGGCTCGGTGCGCAGGCCGCACCCGGCCGGCCCTTCACTCAGCCTGCCGCGCCATCGCTGCGCCGTTCGCCCCAGGGCGACAGGCCTTCAAGCATATCCTCCGCGGTTTCCGACGGTGACGAGAAGTCCTTACTCAACCGGCTGATGCGGGATACCGATGCGGCCCTGGCGCGGATCCGAATGTCGCAGATGGTGAGCCGCGGGCTCGGAGGCGATGAACATGTTCACCATGGCCGGGCCATGGACATGACCATGGATCTGCCGATTGCCGTCAACGGTCAGACGGCGATCGTGCAGATGCAGGTGGGTCGGGATCCGGAAGGAACGCAAGGCGATGAAGAAGACGGACCGGGCTGGCGGCTGCGTTTCGCGCTCGACCTGACCGAAACAGGCCCCATGGAAGCGGCCGTCAGTCTGCGCGGCGGTGGCACCTATGTCAGCCTGTGGGTCGATCGGGGCGAGACGCTGGAAAGGCTGAAAGCCGACAAGGACACGCTGGAGGCGAGCTTCGCCCATGCGGGGATCGACCTGAAGGAACTGCGTTTCCTGCGCGGCTTGCCGCAAAGGACCGAAGCGCGGTTCGGAGCCGTGGTGGATCGCCAGTCTTGAGGACGGGGCGGGCATGAGAAGACGGATATGAAGAAATCCAAACCGCAAAGGCCGGTCCGTCCGGGAGAAAAGGTCGCCGTCGCGCTCACCTACGAGAACGGCTCCGCTCCGGTCGTTGCCGCCAAGGGAACCGGCAATGTCGCCGAACGCATCGAGGAGATCGCGCGGGAAAGCGGCGTGCCCATCGAGCACAATCCGATGATGGCCGAAGCCCTGTCGCAGATCGAGCTCGACCAGGAAATCCCCACCGAACTCTATCAGGCCGTCGCCGTCCTCATCGGCTACATCATCCGCAACGGCAAGGCCCAGAATCCGCCGGAGTAGGGGGAGCGGTATTTGCGGTTGTCGTCCTGCGTTTGGCTGGGCTTCGAACGGCTTGGCGGCGGCGCGGACCCGGTGTATGGCGAATGAGCCTTTACGGCGTATTTCTCTCCTGCCGGCGGAAGGCTCTACCGTATCCGCCTTTTCCATCCCGGAGAATTCCATGCCGACGACGATAAGCTTTGTCCTGCCGCCCCTGATGCTGGTCGCCTCCAACATTTTCATGACTTTCGCCTGGTATGGGCATCTCAAGCACAAGGGGACGGCCATTGCCCTGGCTGTTACGCTGAGCTGGGGTATCGCCTTCTTCGAATATTGTCTTGCGGTGCCCGCCAACCGGCTGGGCAGCGCGGTCTACTCCACCGCGCAGTTGAAGACCATCCAAGAGGTGATCACGCTCCTGGTGTTTGCGGGCTTTTCAGTCTTCTGGCTGAAGGAAAGCCTCACGTGGAACCATGCCATCGGATTTTCGCTGATCGCGCTCGGTGCGGCTTTCGTATTCCGCGGGTAGGCACTGTATTGCCGTCTCCGTTTTCGAACATTTCTGGCTCATTTTCATGCCGGGAATTGCCGCATATGGGCAGGAAGGCCTTGCGGGCAGGGCAATTCGCGATTAGGCATCGGTTCCGACGATTGCAGCGCGATCGCCGGCACTCCTCCCGGGCGTTTTTCGCGCAGGATAAACACAGGATTTGACACGCAATGACGATTGTCGAGGCACGTACACCCGATCCCAAGAAATTCCTCAAGGGCGCCACCGGCGACTGGGAGATCGTGATCGGCATGGAAGTCCATGCCCAGGTGACCTCCGAGGCCAAGCTGTTTTCCGGCGCTTCCACCGAATTCGGCAAGGATCCGAACGACAATGTGAGCCTTGTGGACGCGGCCATGCCGGGCATGCTGCCGGTGATCAACGAGGAATGCGTGCGCCAGGCGATCCGCACAGGGCTCGGCCTGAAGGCGGCGATCAATCTGAAATCCGTGTTCGACCGGAAAAACTATTTCTATCCGGACCTGCCGCAGGGCTACCAGATTTCCCAGTTCAAGCAGCCGATCGTCGGCGAGGGCAAGATCCTGCTCGACATGCCCGACGAACAAGTGGAAATCGGCGTGGAGCGCCTGCACCTGGAACAGGATGCGGGCAAGTCGCTGCACGACCAGCACCCGACCATGTCCTTCGTCGACCTGAACCGCTCCGGCGTCGCGCTGATGGAGATCGTCTCCAAGCCGGACCTGCGCTCGTCGGACGAGGCCAAGGCCTATCTGACCAAGCTGCGCACCATCCTGCGCTATCTGGGCACCTGCGACGGCAACATGGACCAGGGCTCCATGCGCGCAGACGTCAACGTCTCCGTGCGCCGTCCGGGCGAGGGCTTCGGCACCCGCTGCGAGATCAAGAACGTCAACTCCATCCGCTTCGTCGGCCAGGCCATCGAATATGAGGCCCGCCGGCAGATGGGTATTCTGGAAGACGGCGGTTCCATCGATCAGGAAACCCGCCTGTTCGATGCGGTCAAGGGCGAGACCCGTTCCATGCGCTCCAAGGAAGAAGCGCATGACTACCGCTATTTCCCGGACCCGGACCTGCTGCCGCTGGAATTCACGCAAGCCTATGTGGACGACCTCGCCAAGGATCTTCCGGAACTTCCCGATGAGAAGAAGGACCGGTTCGTCAACGACTACGGCCTGTCCGCCTATGACGCGGATATTCTCGTCGTTGAAAAGGCCTCCGCCGATTTCTTCGAGGAAGTCGCCAAGGGGCGCGATGCCAAGCTTGCCGCCAACTGGGTGATCAACGAGCTGTTCGGCCGCCTGAACAAGGAAGGCCACGACCTTGATGACAGCCCGGTTTCTGCCGCCCAGCTCGGTGCGATCATCGATCTGATCAAGGCCGGCACCATCTCGGGCAAGATCGCCAAGGATTTGTTCGAGATCGTCTGGAGCGAGGGTGGCGACCCGGCGGAAATCGTCGAGACCCGCGGAATGAAGCAGGTCACGGATCTCGGCGCCATCGAGGCGATCGTCGACGAAATCATCGCCGCCAACCCGGAGAAGGTGGAACAGGCCAAGGAAAAGCCGGGCCTGCTCGGCTGGTTCGTCGGCCAGGTCATGAAAGCCTCCAAGGGCAAGGCCAATCCGCAGGCGGTCAACGACCTGCTGAAGTCGAAGATCGGGCTGGAATAGGGCGCTTCGGCCCGCCGTCATCTTTTTTGAGATTTCGCCGGACGGCGCATAAGCGCCAGTCCGGGGCTCGCCCGGCTGTGCCTGCGGGGCCCCTTGCACTGATGATGTGGATTCGTCTTACGGGTCTTCGTAAAAGCGCGAAGCGGTAATTATTACGATTATAATTCTTTCTGATTATAGGTTAATTAAGTTCAAGTTTTGAATTCTGAATGATTTTTTCGTATTTATTTATGTATTGCGCCCATAGTTTCTGTTTTTATAAATCTAAATTTTGAATATCCTCCTTCATTATTTTCAGTTTGAGGGTTTTTGTCTTTCCGATTTGTGCTGTCAGGAAAAATTCAAGAAAAATAATTTTCCATTTATTTCAAGGCCTTATCGTAATTTCTGCGGATGGTATCACCCTCTGCAGGTCTCCAGCTGTTGAAATCGGAGCGCAGGCTGCTACCCTCCGGCCGTTCCTGGCTAGAGGGCGCATCAGACATGCCTGTCTCTCCGGGGCTTCCAACAACGGTGTCCGGCACATGTTCCGGGCCGTGAAGTCCTTCGGATTGCGCCCGTCGCCACAAGGTTCAGCAGTTCAGGCCGGCTATCCGCCGGTCCGGCCGTAACCCCTGCAGCGCATCGCGCGATTCCTGCTGGACCGACGAAATGAAGACAAATCCCTTCCGGCTGCCAGGTCCGCCCGGCAGTGCGAAGGTGCGCGCCCGCCGTCGGTCCGCGCGACGGCGTTGTAAATCTAGAGGAGACCAGATCATGCGTGCAGTCCGTGTACCGCAGAATGCAGAGTTCGAACTCGACGAACAGGCCTACGGCCAGGACCCCACGGCGAATCGGGAAACCGATCTCTACCGGGGCGAGTACATCATGTCCTTCGTCGAGAAATGGGACGAACTGATTGACTGGGACGCCCGGGCGAACAGTGAGGGACAGTTCTTCATCGACATCCTGCGGGCGCGCGGCAAGGAGACCGTGCTCGATGTGGCGACCGGCACCGGCTTCCATTCGGTGCGTCTGACCCAATCCGGTTTCAACGTGACCTCTGCGGACGGGTCGGCGTCCATGCTCGCCAAGGCGTTCGAGAATGGGCAGAAGCGGGGCATGATCCTTAAGACCGTCCAGGCCGACTGGCGCTGGCTGAACCGGGACATCCAGGGCAAGTACGACGCGATCATCTGCCTCGGCAACTCCTTTACGCACCTGCACGAGGAAAAGGACCGCCGCCGGGCGCTCGCCGAATTCTATGCCGCGCTCAAACATGACGGCATCCTGATTATCGACCAGCGCAATTACGACGCCATGCTCGACCATGGTTTCAGCTCCAAGCACAAGTACTACTATGCCGGCGACAAGGTGAAGGCGGAGCCGGAACATATCGACGAGGGATTGGCGCGGTTCAAATACAGCTTTCCCGACGGCGCTGAATACACGCTGAACATGTTTCCGATCCGCAAGAACTACATGCGCCGGCTTCTGTCGGAAGCCGGGTTCGAGCGCGTGCGGACCTACGGCGATTTCCAGGAAACCTATGCGGAGGAAGATCCGGACTTCTTTATCCATATCGCCGAGAAATCCAGCCTGCACCTGGTGCGCTGGGGCGGCGCGACTCTTGAGGAGGGGCAGACGGATATCCGCGAGGTTGCCGAAAGCTATTACGACAGCGACGATGCGGACACGTTCTACAGCACCGTCTGGGGCGGTCAGGATCTGCACATCGGCCTCTACGACACGACGAAGGACATTCGGACCGCGTCGGATCTCACCATCGAGGAGATGCTGAAGATGCTGCCGAGACTGGAGGATGGGGCGGCCTTCCTGGATATCGGCTCCGGCTACGGTGGCGCCATGCGCAAGGTCTTGAGCCGACGGGGCGACCGTGAAGACGATACGGCTGTCTGCCTGAACATCTCCGAGGTGCAAAACGATACCAACCGGCACCGCAATCGCCAGAAGGGCTACGCCGACCGGATCCGGGTCGTGCATGGGGCGTTCGAGGACATCCCGGAAAAGCCGGCCAGCTTCGACGTCGTCTGGAGCCAGGACGCGATCCTGCACTCCGACCAGCGCCAACAGGTGCTGTCCGAAGTGTTCCGGGTGCTGAAGCCCGGCGGCTATTTCATCTTCACCGACCCGATGCAGGCCGACGATGCGGACCCGGCCGCGCTGCAGCGGGTTTACGACCGTATTCAGCTCAACAGCCTTGGGTCCATGCGTTTCTATCGGGAAGCGGCGGAAGCGCTCGGCTTCGAGGTGGTCGAACAGCGCGACATGACCAACCAGCTGCGGACTCACTATTTCCGCGTCCGCGAGGAACTGATCGCCAATTACAAGCGTCTGCGCGACGACGGCGCATCCGCGGAATATTTGGACAAGATGGCTCAAGGGCTACAGAACTGGGTGGATGCTGCCGATGCGGGTCAGCTTTCCTGGGGCATCCAGCTGTTCCGCAAACCCGCCTGATCGGGACCAACCGATTATTCCGACCAATCGAGAGGACGGCAGCATATGTCTGCCGTCCGCCTGCCAATCAACAAACCACGGGAGAACGCTTAATGGCGCAGAAGTCCTGGCTCTTTACCAGTGAATCCGTTTCCGAAGGTCACCCCGACAAGGTGTGCGACCGCATTTCCGATACCATCCTCGACGCCTTTCTGGCGCAGGACCCGGAGGCGCGGGTCGCCTGCGAGACCCTGACCACCACCAACCATGTTTCCATCGCCGGCGAGGTGCGCGGGCCCGACAGTGTCCTCAAGGACGTGGAGGGACTGGTGCGCGATGCAGTGCGCGACATCGGCTACGAACAGGACGGCTTCCACTGGAAGACACTGGAAGTGATCAATCGACTCCACAAGCAGTCTTCCGACATCGCCATGGGCGTGGATGAGGGCGACAAGGGCGAGGAAGGCGCCGGTGACCAGGGCATCATGTTCGGCTACGCCTGCGATGAAACCGAGGAACTGATGCCTGCGCCGATCCAGATCTCGCACAAGATCCTGCGGCTGATGGCCGAGGCCAGGAAATCCGGTGCCGAACCGCGCCTGGGGCCGGATTCGAAAAGCCAGGTGACCCTGAAATACGAAAACGGCCGTCCGGTCGGCGTCGACGCGGTGGTGGTCTCCACCCAGCACGGAGAGGACGTGGACCAGGAGACGGTGCGCGAGATCGTGCTGCCCTATGTCCAGAAGGCGTTTCCGGAAGGCTGGCGCGCGCCGCAGGACCGTCTTTACATCAATCCGACCGGCCGGTTCGTGATCGGCGGTCCGGACGGGGACGCCGGCCTCACCGGCCGCAAGATCATCGTGGATACCTACGGCGGGGCCGCGCCGCACGGCGGCGGGGCGTTTTCGGGCAAGGATCCCACGAAGGTGGATCGGTCCGCGGCCTATGCTTCCCGATATCTTGCCAAGAATGTGGTCGCATCCGGTCTGGCAAATCGCTGCCTGATCCAGCTCGCCTATGCGATCGGAATGCCCGAGCCGGTTGCCGTCTATGTGGACACGCAAGGGACGGGCAAGGTGGACGAGGCGGAGCTTGCCCGGGTGTTGCGCGAAATGGTGCGCCTGACCCCGCGCGGTATCCGCGAGCAGCTCGGCCTGCTGAAGCCGATCTACGCCCGCACCGCCGCCTATGGCCATTTCGGACGGGCCCCGGACGCCGACGGCGGCTTCGGCTGGGAACGCACCGACCTTGCCGATGATCTCGCCCGCCACTTTGGCGCTTCGCGGGACGCGGCCGAATAAGGACAGGCGTCCGCACCGTGCGCGCGCCTTGGGGAGGGAACGGCGCGCATGATCCTGCCTCCGGTTTCCGTTTCCGATGAGGAAATGGAAACCGGAGGCGCGGACGTCGCCCACGACGCAATCCAGCTTGTTTTCCCTCCTGCGCCTGTGCTCTATGGGCTTCCCGCCAAATGAGTATTCAGGACTTTCCATGACTGCCGACATCCGCATTGAAAAGGCCCGGCCGGAGCATCTGGCCGATATCCTGGCGCTTCTGATCGCCGGCGCTGCAGGCGCGCGGGTGGGGCAGGAGACGGGGAAGGTCGAGGACTACAGGGACGCGTTTGACGCCATACTGGCCGCGCCTGAGATGGATGTCTATGTAGTGCTCGACGGGGACGAGGTGGTCGGCACCTACCAGATCCATTTCATGAAAGGGCTGACCTTCCAGGGGCGCCCGCGGGTTGAGCTTGAAAGTGTGCACACCCGCGAAGACCGGCGCGGGCAGGGGATCGGGGCGATGATGATGGCCCATGCGGAGGAACTCGCCCGGGCAGCAAACGCGGGGCTGATGCAGCTGACATCCAACCGGGTGCGCACCGATGCCCATCGGTTCTATGTGCGGCTTGGCTTCGACCAGAGCCATCTTGGTTTCAAGAAGATGTTATGAGCGATCCGGAATTTTACGGAAGTTTTTTCGCTTCACCGCTTGTGCTGTCCGCCGCAGCGTCCTAAATCCATCGTTATTCTACGATCAATCGCGGCCCGACTGGCCGGCGAAGACAAGGGGACGACCATGGCAACGACGCAGACGAAGCCGATTGAACTCTATTACTGGCCGACACCGAACGGCTGGAAGATCTCCATCATGCTGGAGGAGCTGGGTGTCCCTTATGATCTTAAGCTGATCAACATCGGCAAGGGCGACCAGTTCGAACCCGATTTCCTGAAGATCGCCCCGAACAACCGCATGCCGGCGATCATCGATCCGGAAGGTCCTGGCGGCGAGCCGATCTCGGTGTTTGAATCCGGCGCGATCCTGCAGTATCTCGGCCGCAAGTTCGGCAAGTTCTATCCCGCCGACGAGCGCAAGCGGGTCGAAACGGAAGAATGGCTGATGTGGCAGATGGGCGGTTTCGGTCCGATGCTTGGCCAGAACCACCATTTCCGCGTCTACGCGCCGGAAAAGCTGCCCTATGCCATGGACCGGTACCTGAACGAAACCCACCGGCTCTACCGGGTGCTGGACACCCGTCTCGAAGGACGAGACTATGTGGCAGCCGGGGAATACACCATTGCCGACATGGCCATTATCGGCTGGGCGCAGGGGTGGGAACGGCAAGGGATGGACCTTGAGGAATTCCCCAACGTGAAAGCCTGGAAGGCGCTGCTGGAAGCCCGTCCGGCGGTTCAGGCCGGCCTTGCTGTGGGCAAGGAAGAGCGTGAAAAGCTGCAGCTCGCCGACGACAAGCAAGCGCAAAGTGTTCTGTTCGGGCAACGGTAGGGCGCGCCCAAACACCTCTCGATCGTCTTCCCGGGCAAACGCATGTAAGACCCGGGACCGGCGAGCCCCGGCTTCCAGCAGGCGCTTCTGGCAAGCCCGGTAACAATTGAGCTCGCCGGTCCCGGATAATGGCTGCAGGTTTTTCCGGGATGACTTTGGAGGATCGAAGCAATCGACAAGAGGTCTTCTGATCTCTCACCGTGCCCGTCGCCAGGTTTCCTTTTCGCACATTTTGAATATGACCCGGACGCAGCCCTTGATGGTCAGGCGGTCGCTTGAGGACCGCGTGACGGTGGCATCGGCGCTGAAGCCGCGGCGGGGATCGTAGACGCGGCCATGCAAATTGCTGCCGGCTTCCCGCAGCTCGTAGAGAACGGCAAGGCCAAGTACCTTGCGATTGCGCTTGGAAGTGTCCTGGTTGTTGAGGTCTGGGGTGTTCTCCACGGAGTAGCCGGGTGGGGGAACAAAATTGACGATCCGGCCGCAGGGGCTTTCACCGCAGGGGCCGATGCGCACGGTTGCGCCTGCGGGTGTGAGCCAGTCGCCGGCGAAGGCGTCGAGATCCGCTCTGGCCGGAGCGGCACCCATAAACATTGACATAATAATCGCCGTCACTGGCAGATACGTTGCCCATTCGGGTTTGAAGCAGGCCTTCATGCCGCATCTCCTGTCAGAACGCATTTCCGAGCGGACTATAGCGGAAGACCCGGCGACCATGAAATCCGTTCCGGGTCGGATCGGCTTTCGTCCATCCGGCCGCAACGGAAACCTGCAAACATGATCTATGGTAATCAGAGTCTTTCCAGCAACTTACGGCTTTTAGATAAAGGCGATTGAAAAGACGAAGCTTTTTGCCCTGACAGCCTTACCGGGAAGTAAACTTCAGGAACTCTTAAGTCTTTGTTCGCATTGCATTAATTTAAAATTTTAACGGCGCCTTCAACGGCTTTTCCCAAGATAAGCCCATGAAACGCGGGACTTTACCGCTCGCAGTTTCAGGGATGCCTTCGGGGGAAGGCGGTCTTTAACAAGGGGAGAGCGTAATGGCTCGTTTTGAAGTGTACTCCGCCGATATGGCGATCATGGGCGAACAGCCCGCATCGGCAGATATCCTGTTCCAGATGGGTCTGGACAGCGCCTGCGGCCGTCATCACGGCGTCGCTGATCTGGTCAGCGCCCACAAGTGGTTCAACATTGCGGCCCTGAAGGGCAGCATGGAAGCAGCCCGCTACCGCAAGGAAATTTCCTTTGAAATGACCCGCGATGAAATCGCGGAAGCCCAGCGCTCGGCGCGCGAATGGCTGGCGATGCATTGAGGGGGGCCAGCCGGACACCCGGCTCCTCCGGATAAGGCGACGGCGCTCCTCCTCCCGCGCCGTTGCCTATTTTCTTTTTGGCGTTTGATTTTGAAATTTACCGCACTTCCCGCATGATTATTTCCGGGAGGTGGCTGTCCTGGAAGACGTCTGGTTTTCTTCAGGAGAGCAAAAAAGACCGCCCAATTCCTTGAGCGGCCTTTCACCATTTTCGTGTGGCGGAAAGCTTCCTACCGGTAAGGGCTGCGGCAATAGTGGTAATAGCCGTCGTAGCCCAGATACTGGTCGGTTCTGGGATTGTAGGACCGGTACCGGTTCAGACACCAGCGCACATGGGCATGCGAGCGGCGGTAACGCGGCGGCGGCGGCGCATAGCGCGGACCGTAATAGCGCCGGTCATAGTAGCGAGGAGGGTATCTGCGATTGTTCGGCGGGTATTCCCATCCGCGAGGCGGCGGAGGACCCCACTGGGCGAGTTGGATCGTATTTTCGGCGCCAGCCTGAGGCGTAGGAGCCGCAGCAGACGATCCGGATACCGGAGCCGTTTCCGCATTGGCCTGCGGTGCCAGAGCAAGGACGGACAGTCCCAAAAGCGCGGAACCCGCAAACTTGAATAACCTGGATTTCCATATCGTTTTGATCATCGGGACCTCCAAACTCCGCCCGGTCCGTTTCCGGCCGGAAATGAATGGGCATATTCTGAAAAGAAACGCGCTTCCCGATCTTGATACGGATCAAATATGTCAAAAAATATAGGTGACGTCGGACAATTCAGGTCAGTTGCAGATCCTGGAAGGTGGCGCGGGAAGCCGCGCCACCGGTCTCGCCGTTATTCGGCGATCTTGAACACTCTCCGGGCGTTGTCCTCGTAAAATTGTTTCTTGCCCGCATCGTCCAGGGGCAGGTCGTCCATCCAGGCGACTTCTTCGGGTACGAACTGCCAAGGGTAGTCCATGGCATACATCATCCGGTCCGGGCCGATGACGTCGCGGACGAACATGACCGGTGGAGCCCAGCCGACGCCGCTGTTGGTGTAGATGAAGTTCTCGCGCAGGTACTCTTCGGCCTTGCGCTTCAGCGGGCCGACATTCGGATAGCGGCCGGTGACCGAGATGTGGCTGTGCATGTAGTTGATGCGGTAGAGCCAGAAGGGCAGGGCCTCGCCGCAGTGGCCGAGGATGATCTGCAGCTTGGGGAAGCGGTCGAACAGACCGGCGACCATCAGGCGCAGGGCGTGGAGGCCGGTCTCGCAGGCAAAGCCGTAGACGGCCGCATCGAGACCGCGTTTCAGGAACGGCTCGATCATCTGGGCCGGCGGGGTGTTCGGGTGCAGGTAGATCGGCACGTCCAGGGCTTCGGCGGCCTCGAAGACCTCCCAGTATTTCTCGTCGTCCATATAGGTGCCGAGCGTGTGGGAATTGAGGATACCGCCTCGCATGTCGAGCTTCTTGACGCCGCGCTCCAGTTCCTTGGCCGCATTGGCCGGGTCGAGCGGGCTGAAGGCGGCGAGGCCGACGAAACGGTCCGGATGGCTGGCGATGCCTTCGGCGAGCTCGTCATTGAACCGGGTGGCGAGCGAAGTGGCGGTCGCGGGATCGAAAATCTGTACGCCCGGCGAGGTCAGCGACAGAACCTGGATGTCGATCCCGCTGTCGTCCATGTCCTTCAGGCGGATTTCGCCCAGGTCCTGGATGCGCGCGTGATGGGCTTTCGCTTTGGGACTGTCGCCGGAAAAGAAACCCCAGAGCGACTGGAAGCCGGGATCGTTGATCGCCTTTTCCTCAATCTCCTTGCGGTAGAGTTCGATCATCTCGGCAGGTGCCCAGGCCTCCTCGGTGGCGATGCGCTTGTAGGGCGGATTGGGATTTCTCTCGGTCATTGTCGCTCCGTTCGATGAGTCCGGTCAGGTGGTTAGGCCGGTTTGGTCAGACTTGGGATGAGGGCTGGGGGCGTGCCGTTGCCGGCGTTGTCCTCACGTGGCCGGCAGAAAAGCGGCGCAGGATCCAGATCAGGGGCAGGGCTGCCAGCGCGACGGCGAGTGTCGCTATTGCGGCGGCGCCGAAGAGGGCGCTGCTTCCGCCGATGAAGAGCGCCACGACCGCCATGGCAAGCCGTCTCCAGCCACCACCATAAGCGCCTTTCCATGCGAGCACCTCGGCGAGGATGATGCCGCCGGCACCCACGCTCAGGCAGGAGACCGCGATCTCCTCCCAGGTGCCGTCGAAGAGAAGCGCCGGGTTGAAGGCGAAGACGAAGGGGATGAGATAGGCGACGATGGCAAGCTGCACCCCGGTGACGCCGGTGCGCCACATGTCGCTCTGGGCCAGGGACGCGGCTGCATAAGACGCGATGGCGACCGGCGGGGTCAGCATGGACAGCAGGCCGAAGTAGAAGATGAAGAGATGGGCGGACATGAGGCCGATGCCGGCCTTGACCAGTGCAGGCGCCAGCAGCACGGAGACCACCACATAGACGCCGGTGGTCGGCATGCCGACGCCGAGGATGACGGCGATCAGGGCCGTGACCGCGAGCAGCGGCAGGACGCCGCCGACCTGGGCGATCTTGCCCAGCGCCAGGGTCAGGGCGAAGCCGAGGCCGGTAACATTGATGGTGCCGATGATGATGCCGGCAACGGCGCAGACCAGCAGCACGGGCACCATGGTCTTACCGGCTGTGCGGGCAATCTCGAACAGGAGAGAAAAGCGGGGAGCGCCGCGCGGGGCCATGACGAGGTGGAAGCCGTAGGCAACGAAGGCGGCGTAGAGAGCGGCCTTGCCCGGCGCGTAGCCGAGGCCGAACAGGAAATACATCAGCACGCCGAGGGGCAGGAGCAGCGGCCACGAGCGGATCAGGCTCTTGCCGAGCGGCGGCAGTTCGGACCGGGGCGCGCCTTCCAGACCGTGGACGGCAGCGTAGCGGTCGACCTGCAGATAGAGCATGACGTAATAGGCGACGGCCGGCAGCAGAGCGGCGAGCACCACGTCCGCATAGGAGACCTGCAGGAATTCGGCAATGACGAAGGCGGTGGCGCCCATGACCGGCGGGGCGATCTGGCCGCCGTTGGAGGCGACGGCCTCGATGGCCGCCGCATAGCGGGCGGGAAAGCCGGAGCGCTTCATCATCGGAATGGTGACGATGCCGGTGCTCATGACATTGGCGACGGTGGAGCCCGACAGAGTGCCGAACAGACTGGAAGCCAGGATCGCCACCTTGGCCGGGCCGCCGCGCCGGTGGCCCATGGAAGCCATGGCGAGGTCGGTCAGGAGCTGGCTGCCGCCGACGGCGTTCAGGACTGCACCGAAGACGATGAAGCCGAGAATCTGGGTGGCGCCGACCCGCAGCACCAGACCGAGGACGCCGTTGGTGTCGTTGTAAAGATAAAGGGTGAAGCGGGCCGGCGCCATTTCGGCGGCTGAAAAGATGCCCGGCGCCAGATGGCCGAACAGGCCATAGGCGATGAAGGCGACGCCCAAAAGCGCCAGCACCGCTCCACAGTGCCGCCGTGTTGCCTCCAGAATGCCAAGGAGGGCAATGACGGCGGGGATCCATTTTTCCGGACCGCGGTTGACCGGGTCGAGCAGCCAGGCCTCGTAGTTCCAGGCAAGCCACAGCCAGGAGGCGAGGCAGGCGAGGCCGAAGAGCCAGTCGAGAGACCGCAGCAGGGCGTTGTCCTTGAGCGGGACCGTCACCAGCCCGGCGAGCGTCGCCAGGCCGATCATCAGCGCCAGATATTGCTCGGTCAGAACGACGAACCCCAAGTGCCGGGGCACGTCGAGCAGCCACAGGATGCCAAGGGCGGTCAGAGCGGCCACGAGGGTGGCCACCGCCGGAAAACGCACGGTCATGATCTTGGTCCGGGTGTTCGGATCAGTTCTTGTTCAGCGCCGCATCGCGGGCCGTGTTTTCGTCGCTCCACAGGCCTTTCGACTTGTAGAAGGCGACCGCGGCCGGGTGATAGGGCACGGTGTTGGACGGTGCCGACAGCTTTTCCTGGGACGCAGCGCCGAGCGGCGGATAGTCCTTCTTGAGCTGAGGCAGGGCGTCGTAGAACGCTTCGGCGATGGCCGCGGCATCTGCATCCGGCATGTCGGCGCTGACCGTCAGAAACACGTCAAAACCGCCGACGGTGACCGGTTCGGTCACTTCCGGAAGGCGCTTGGACGGCTTCACTTCCACCAGATACATGCCCGGATAGAGTTCGTCCGCCTTCGCGCTCGTTGCGTCAGCGCCTTCGATCGAAAGGTATCGAATGCCGCCGGGAATGGAGGCCTGTGCCTGCTGGGTCAGCGGAATGCCGACGGCGACCGACGTTGCGTCGAGGCTGTTCTCGGTGAGCTGGGCCATGCCCGGCCCAAGGCCGGCGGTGGTAACCGCGGTGACGTCATCTGTCTTCAGGCCGCTCAGCTCCAGCATCATCTTGTTGAACTTGCTCATGGCGGCGAGCGCGCTGAAGTCGGTGACGACCCGTTTGCCTTTCAGGTCCGACACCTTGGTGAGACCTTCGTTCGCGCGGGTGACGAAAGCGACTTTCAGCGGCCATATGCGGGCGAGCACGCGCAGGTTTTCAAGCGGCTTGCCGTTTTCGCCCCGGCGCGCGCCGCCGAGGTCGAGGCTGGAATTGAGCCCCATGTTGACTTCGCCCGCGCTGATCAGCGGCAGGTAGACGGATGAGCCCGTGAAGGGCTGAACGGTGACCTGACGGCTGAGCTTGTCCTGCAGGGCGGCGGCGATGCCGCCACCGATGGTGTAATAGATCGAACCTTGCGGGTTGGTTCCAAGGGTCAGCCGGCCTGCGGCGGACGCGGTCATGGCCGAGGCCGTATAAAAACTTAATGCGCCGGCAAGAGCCAGCGCAGCGGTGCGGCGCAAGTTCATTGTTCTTCCTCCCAATGCGAGCGCCTGTGCGGGGCCGGGTTCCCTCCCGGTATCCGTTTCCGAATAGCTTCCCTTTGGCGCTGTCACGAGAATGATTGAACGCCAGAATTATTCTCAATAAAATCGAAAAATTCAGAACGATTATGAAGATAACATGCAATGAATATTGAGACCCGTCTCACTCTTAAACAGCTCCGGGCGTTTGTCGCGGTCTACCGGCTCGGCAAGCTCGCCGGCGCGGCGGACGAACTGGGCGTATCGCTGTCGGCCGTCAGCGCCCTGATCCGCCAGATCGAGGAGACGCTGAACACGCGCCTGTTCGACCGCAGCACCCGTACCCTTGCGCCGACGCGCGCCGCCGACGAGGCCTTCGGGATCGCGGAACGGATCCTGCAGGACGTGGTGACGCTCGGCAGCAATTTCCGCGACCTGTCGGAGGGCAGCCGCGGCCGTGTGCATCTGGCCGCTACGCCGGCGACTGCCGCGACCCTGTTGCCGGGGACCGCCCGTCGCTTTTCCCAGCAGTACGGCAATATCGAACTGGTGCTGGACGACTGCGCGCCGAGCCAGTTCCTGCCCCATATCGTCTCCGAGCGGGTGGAAATGGGCATCGGCACACCGGCTCCAGCGGGCGCTGGCTGCGACAACCGTCTGATCCTGTCGGATGCGCTGCAGGTGGTTTGCGCGGAAGACCATCCGATTGCAGCACGGGCAGAGGTGCGTTGGCGGGATCTTGCGGATGTTCAGCTCATCACCTTTCGCGGCGGCCCTTATGGCGTGCGCGACCTTGTCGACCGCACGCTGATGCAGGTTGGCGCCAAGCCGGAGGTCTCCCATGAGGTCGGCTTCCTGGAAACCGCCGCTTGGATGGCGGCCAGCGGCCTCGGTGTCGCGATCCTGCCGGCAGCGCTTGCGGCCATGCACCGCCACCAGGGCCTCGCCACCCGTCCTCTCGTCGCCCCCGAAGTCAGCCGCAGCATTGCTCTGGTGACCAAGAAGGGAAGGTCGCTGTCGCCGTCCTGCAAACTGTTCGTCGATATGGTGGTGGAGGATATCGGGAATGTGGGGTGAGGAGCGCGGTAGGGGGGGCTCTCCTGCGTCCAGGGTGCTTGCTGTTTCCCTCGGTTGTCATCCCGGTCTTATCGCGTCCCTCCAAACCGGGATGACAGCCTGAGGGTGGGATGGGGTGCCTTCCCTTCGCTTACTTGCAGCCGTCCCTTGCCCAGATGGCGAGGGCCTGTTTGAAGGTGCCGCCGAGGGGGTGTTTTTTCGCCAGGGCGGCTTTGCCGCCGGCGAGGTAGGTCTTGGCCTGGGTGCACAGGTTTTCCTGGTTCCAGTGATGGCAGTTGGCGCAGGCCTTGTCCTTCCAGGCGATGTCAGGGAGGCCGTCGATGGGCGGAAACAGCGGTGAGCCGGTGATGATCTCTGCAATGCTCCGGGTCGCAATCTCCGGATCGCCGATGCCGAGCGGCGTATTGAAGGCCACGGTGTCGGGCATGCCGGTCGCGGCAACGTCGGGGGTCTGTTTCTCCGGTGCGACCGGCTCGGGCGGCCTGGAGATCGGATCTGTTCGGGGCGCGTTGTTCTCGATCGTTCTGAGTTCGAGACGCGCTAGTTCGGCAAAGGCGCCCTCCGGATAGGCGTCGAGATAGGCCTGATAGGCGTCTGCCGTGCCGGCCTGACGGGCCTGTTCGATCAGGTCGCGCTCCGACTGCACCGGATCGACCGGTTCGGGCTTCTCCGCTGTTGTTTCGGATGGAGCTTCTGCCGGCTTTGCTGCTTCCGCGACGCTCTCACCCGGTTTCAGGGTCTTGGCCATCAGGTCGCGCAACAGGGCGCGGGCGTCATCGGCATAGATGTTGTCGGGGTTGGCGCGCAAGAACAGGAGGACCTGAACCGGGTCGTAGCTCATCTGCACCGATTCCCAGAGCTGGCGCATCTGGATTTCTTCCGGTGTCGGCGCCTTGGCCGGCACGAACTGGAAGTCGACGGTGAGCGAGGACGTGTCCCACGGGGTCTGTCTGCCGCCGGTCGTTTCGACGACCTCGACGCGCACATCCTTGAACAGCGCCTCGATCGGTACGCCGGGCGCCGACAGATGGGTCGCGAGCGCTTCCGTGAACGGGCTGTTTGCGCCAGTGCCGTCGACGGCGATATCGCCCGGTGCAGTCGAATAGGCCAGGAACGTGCCCCGCGGCGCCTTGATTTCGGCAAGCCCGTTGTCGCTCAGATCCGGGATCGTCACGAAGGGATTGTTCCGGCAGGCGTCGAGGATGACGATATTCGTCCGGTTGCGCGCGGAAAACATCTGCCTCAGTACGGCCTGGGCCGGAACGCCGACGAGGCTCAGGTCGGCCGCGTCCTGTAGCGCGATGTCGACCGGCAGCAGGAAGTTGGTCCCGAAGGACTGGACGCCGTGGCCGGCGTAGTAGAACAGACCGGTAGCATCGTCGCCGGCGCCGCGCAGCTTGCGGCCGAATTCGGAAATGGCCCGGATCAGCTCATCCTGCTTGGCCTCGGTGATGAGCGTGACTTCGAACCCCACCTTGCGCAAGGAGTCCGCCATCAGGATGGCGTCGTTGACCGGATTGCGCAGGGCGGTGACGTTGACATAGGCGCCGTTGCCGACGACCAGGGCCAGGCGCGCCTCGGCCATCGCCCTGACCGGCAGGAGAGCCGATAGCAGCACCAGGGCGGCAAAGAGGATCTGCGCGTGGCGGCGAGGGCGGGTTCTATTCGACAACGACAAACTCGATACGACGGTTGCGGCGTTTGCCGTCAGCGGTGTCGTTCGGAGCGACAGGGTCTGCTTCTCCGTATCCGACGCTGACGATCCGGTCTTCCGGTATTCCATTGGAAATCAGATATTTGGTTACGGCCGACGCGCGTTGCTCCGACAGGCGCTTATTCGCCGTCGCACTGCCGTCGCTATCGGTATGGCCGCCGACCTCGATGACGAGGCCCGGACAGCGCGAGATAATGTCGGTCAGGCTGTTCAGCAGCGGGCTGCTGCGCGCATCCAATTTCGCGCTGCCGCTTGGGAAATAGATGTTTCCCGTCCGTGACAGGATTTCGAACCGGCCCTTGCAGGCCTTGGGGTCGAAATTGCCTTCAGGCTCGAGAGCCTTCGAAGCAGGGGGCTTTGCTGCGGTCGACTGCGCTGCTGCAGGGGCTGCCGCCACGGTCGTGTCTGCGGTAGCATTGCGGGCAAAGACGAAGTCGAAGGACACGGTCGCCGAAGGCACGATCACCACATTGGCGGCTTCCTCCAGCTTCTTGATGCCTTCCTCCAGGCTGAAATCGGCAGCCGCCACAGAGATCGGCGCGGTCGTGGAGACGGCGACGAGGTCGTCGCTCAGGTAGGTGACCGCGACCTCGGTGTCGAAGCTCTTTTTTACCCCGTGAAGCTCGAGGTCGTAGTCGAGCGGAAGGATCTTGCGTTTGAGGGTCGGTAGATCGCTCAGCGCTACCGGATCGATCCTGGCGGTAATCACGGCTTCGGGAAACTGGAAGGTCTCGAAGAACAGGAAGCGCATGCGGACATTGCGCAGATCGACATTGGTGTCGACGGAATCGAGGAAGACATGGATGGCAGCTTCGCCCGCCTCATTGATCGAGCCTTCGATCCCGGCGAAGCGGCTGGACTCCACCTTGGTGAGGTTCTTGACCGACTGGAACCGAAGCGAGGAGCCTTCCGGCTGCAGCGTCCAGCCGCCTTTGAAGGGGGTGTCCTGAGCGTAAGCCGAGACCGGGAGCAGCGTCAGAACAGCGAGCATCAACGCAGCAAAAACAGCGCGCGCTTCCGCAAGGTTCCTGGCATTCCTCTGCGGTTCGAACATGCTCAAATTCCCCCAATTCCAGCACCTGCTCCAAATGTCGCAAAGTTAGGTTCGCATTGCAACTTTCCTTGTGGCCGCAAAAGGTTGAGAGAGGAAAGCCGACATTGCCCGGCTGAGGTTGCCTGTCTGGGCGGCGGGGGATCAGCTTCATTCAGATGGTTTCTTCAAGGCGTCGACGCGGGGCAGGGTGATCATGACCTTTTCGGGCTCCTCGGTCGGGCGGCCGCGGACTGTGCCCTTCTGGCGCAGGTAATGGTGGTTTGTCTGCTCGACGACCTCCGTGCGGATGACGATCGGCTTCAGATGCGGGCCGCCGGGGCACAGGACGATCTCGTTCCCGCAGACGCCGCTGTTGACCGGCGGCTCGATTTCCATTCTTTTGTTCATGATTTGTTCCATTAATCCTGGAATTCGGAAAAAGGACGGATAGGGCGGCCGGGAGATGCACCCCGCCCGCATGAATACCCACAGGGCAGGGGGCGGACGGCGCACCCCCTTGAGCAGCCTTTCAGTGTTCTATATGCAAATTGCGTATATTTCAGCCACTCATGCCGCCCAGCGACCGCAACCGGCCTCAAAGGCGCCGAGGCGTTCGCGGGTGTAGGCGCAGGGATCTCCTCCGCCCTCGGAACCATCGGAGCCCGTGTCGTCCTCCTCCGGGAAGGCGGCGGCCAGCACGTCCTCGGTCACGTCATTTACCCAGCCTTCTGCCGGGTTGAATGCGAAAACAGCGAGAATTTCCTCAATCTGTCCATCGGCTATATCTTTGACGATCTGATCGAAATCCATGTCCACCAGGTCTGTTTCACGAGCGTAGGCCTCTCCCGTCAGGTGGCAGATCACGCTATAAAACGTACGGTCCGGATTTAGCTGGAACGCCCGCCGCCCGGTGGTTCCGCCGGTGGTTCGTCCGGTTCTTTGAAGGAATTGGCTGAAGTTGCGCGACATAGGGGCGATCCTCCGTAGGTTGATCGTCACCATAATACGCAAAATGCGTACAGTCAAGAAAAATACGCGATATGCGTATACTTAAAGTGCCCGGCCGGGAAGCTTAGGGCCGAGGCTCGAAGGGGAGGCGGGATCGTCGCGTCAACTCCAGGTGAGGCTGGTGTTTGCGGCTCCGCCTGTCACGTGGGGCTCTTGTTGCGGTTCTCCTTCCCGCCTTCTTTCGACAGCGATGCGATCGCCTTGACCAGGTCCTCCGCATCGCGCAGGTGCAGATCCCGTTGCGGGAAGGGAATTTCGATGTCCGCTTCGTTCAAGGCCTTGTAGATGGAGAACAGCAGGTCGGAGCGGGCGGTGAGGATGTTGCTGACGTCATAGAGATAGCCGCGCAGTTCGAAGTCGAGCGAGCTGTCGCCGAGCCCCATGAACAGCACGAAGGGCGCCGGGTAGGCCATGATCATCGGGTTGTCTTCCGCCGCCTTCAACAGGACCTGGCGGGTCTTTTCCAGGTCGCTGCCGTAGGCGACACCGACGGGCACGATCACCCGGCCGGTCTTGGAACTCAGCGTCATGTTGGTGACGGCGCCGGCGACGATGTCGGAATTGGGCACGATCACCTCGTGCCGGTCGAAGGTTTCCACCCGCGTGGCGCGCACGGCGATCTTGCGCACGATGCCCGAATGGCCGCCGACCTCGATCCAGTCGCCCACCTTGATCGGCCGCTCCACCAGCAGGATGATACCGGAGACGAAGTTGGAAACGACCGCCTGTAGTCCGAAGCCGATGCCGACCGACAGGGCGCCGGCCACGAAGGCAAGCGACGAGAGGTCGAGGCCGGCCGCGGAAAAGGCGATCAATGCCGACAGCACGACGCCGATATAGCCCGTGCCGGTGACCACCGCGTTCTTGCCTCCGGTGTCCAGCCGGGTCTTGGGCAGGACGGAGCTTCTGATCACCCGCTGCAGCCACTGGGTAATAAGCAGACCAGCGGCGAAGATGATGAGCAGCACCAGGATCACGCCGACAGATATCCGCGTATTGCCGATTTCCACCCCTTGGGAAAGCAGCGTCCAGACTTCGGAAATATCGGAGGGTCTGGCACCCCAGGTGAGTGCCAGCAGTGGCGTGATGGCCAGTGCCAGCACCACGCCGGATGCGAGCGGCAGGAAGGACTGCAGCACGGCGCCCAACTGGGGGCTGCGGCCGAGCACGGGGCCGAACACGATCAGGATCAGCCGATGGGCGGTTATCGCAAAACCGAACAGGCCGAGGGTCAGGATGGAGGGCACCAGCGCCTGGCGGGCGAATTCCACATAACCGACGGCAACGGCCAGGACGGCGGCAACCGCGGCAACCTCGATGAAACGGCCGATATAGAGCGGGAAGTTGAGCCCTGTGTCTTCCTGTTCTTCCGCGGCTTCGCCATCCTCGCCGCCGCCGCCGTTTTGGCCGGAGCCGATCAGGATTGTCGCCAGCCGCCAGAGACAGATACTGCCGGCCAAAACGACAACGCCTGTTACGACCGACTGGGTTTCCGGCGAGAAGACATAGCCCTTGCCAGCGGCTTCGATGAAGCCTTCTGCCACAAGGACAAATCCGAGGCCGACGCACAGCTGCACGGCGCGCGCGGCCTTCCTGTCATCGATCTCCAGCACGCGCCGGCCGGGTGCTGTCGGGGCAAAGATCACATGGCCGAGCCAATAGAAGGTGACGATCAGGATGGGCCAGAGGACAGTGATCGCAATGATAAAGCGGGCGGAAAAAGACGTGGGCTGAAGGGTGCGGAACGCAAAGACGATGAGAAACGCTGCGACCGCCGGTACGAAGAAACGCAGGGTCACCGCCAGCGCGCCATAGGCCCGGGCGTGCAGTGTCAGGCCGTGTTCACGCGACAGGGTCTCGAACCGGCGGAAAATCCGCTTTTGAAACGCAAGTATGACAAGACCGGCGAGCGTCAGGGCCGCTGCGAGCCCGAGGGCGAAGGGGGAGGTGTCGACCTTCAATTCCTCGCGGACCTTTTCGGCAAAGGCACCGAGTTCCGACGCCGCCTTGGGCCAGTGAGCAGGGTTGAGCGGCGAGGGGTCGCGCTGGAACAACCGGTCGGCGAAGCGCTGACGGATCAGCCGGTCGATCGCGGCGATCAGCACGTCGGCCCTGGAATAGGCCTGCCGCGCAGCGACCACCGGCTCGCGTGCCGCAGCCAGGGCCAGATCAAGTGCCGCGCGTTTTTCGGCAATAAAGGCCAGCTCCGTCTCGCCTTCCTTCGGGACCGGCCCCAGCGCATCGAGTTGCGCCTTGAGCGACTGGGCGGAAATGCTGCCGGCCTCGGCGATGGCGAAGGCCTGGGTCCGCTGGTCTGCGAGTTCCGCGCGCAGCTGCTCCAGGATGCCGTTCGAGGCGACCGCCTTGGCGAGGATCTGCTCCGCCCGGTCTGCCGTCCGGTTCCAGGCGACCACCGGGCTTTCGTCGCCGGCCGGGGGAACCATGTCGGAGGCAGAGGCGGCTGTTTCCGGCGTTGCGGTTGTTGGGGGGGCGGATTCCGGAGCGACGGTTTCGGAGGTGGCAGTCTGGGGGGCGCCCGCCTCCTGTGTGGCGGGTTCCTGCACAACGGCACTCTGTGCGACTGCCTGGCCGGCCGGCGCAATCGCGAGCCCGATGAAAAGACTGACCAGGAGGAAACCCGTCCTCTGCCGACTCATGATGTTTGTCCTTCGACTTTTCCCGCCCGTGCATGATCTTGCCTGTCCGCAGCCGGGTCAGGCAAGGCGGGGAGGGGGGAAATGTGGGGAGCAGGGAGAAGAGGAGGCTTCCGGCCGCTATCGCATGACCTTGCCTCATCCCCCTAGGGGGGATATATATTCAGCATGACGGACAGCCATCGGCACGAAACACACTCGAACCTGGTCAAGCGCCTCAAGCGCGCCGACGGTCACCTGCGCCCATGTCATCGAGATGATCGAAGACGCCAGGCCCTGTGCCGATATCGCCATTCAGCTCCAGGCGGTCGAGCGGGCGATCACGGCGGCGAAGCGGACGCTGATCCATGACCATATCGACCATTGCCTCGGCCATGGCGGCGAGCAGGATCTCACCGAGATGCGGGCGATCGCCAAGTTGCTCTGAGGGCCTTTCATGCTGGGCATTCTCGCCAACCGGACCTACAGGCACCTGTTCGCGGCCCAGGTGATCGCATTGACCGGCACCGGTCTCGCCACCGTCGCGCTCGGCCTGCTGGCATGGCGGATCGCCGGAGACAACGCGGGGCTGGTGCTCGGCACGGCGCTGGCGATCAAGATGATTGCCTATGTCGGGCTCGCGCCGATTGCATCCGCCTTTGCCGACCGGTTGCCGCGCCGGGTGATGCTGGTTGCTCTCGACCTGATCCGGGCGACCATCGCGGTCGGGCTGCCTTTTGTCGCCGAGGTCTGGCAGGTCTATGTGCTGATATTCCTGCTGCAGGCGGCCTCGGCCGGGTTTACGCCGACGTTTCAGGCGACCATTCCTGATGTGCTTCCCGACGAAGCGGACTACACGCGCGCCTTGTCGCTTTCCAGGCTCGCCTACGACCTTGAAAGCCTGCTCTCGCCCATGCTCGCCGCAGCTCTGCTGACCGTCGTCAGTTTTCCGGTGCTCTTCGGCGGTACGGTGATCGGGTTCCTGGCCTCGGCAATGCTGGTGGTTTCCGTCACTTTACCGTCACCCATACCGTCCGTTCGCCGGGGCATCTGGGACCGAACCACACGCGGTATCCGGATTTACCTCGCCACGCCGCGCCTGCGCGGGTTGCTGTCCCTGAACCTTGCTGTTGCCGCTGCCGGGGCCATGGTGATCGTCAACACCGTCGTCATCGTCCAGGCGCGGCTCGAACTCGGTGAGACGCAGGTGGCGCTGGCCCTCGCGGCGTTTGGCGGCGGCTCCATGGCGGCCGCACTGCTTCTGCCGCGGATCCTCGACCATAGTCCCGACCGTCCGCCGATGCTGGCAGGCGCCGCAGTGCTTGCCGCCGGGACGTTTGCCGGACCATTCGTGACCTCGCTCGAGGCGCTGATGGCGTTGTGGCTGGTCATCGGTTTCGGTTACAGCCTGATCCAGACGCCGACGGGGCGCCTGCTGCGGCGTTCGGCCCGTGCGGAAGACCGCCCGGCGCTGTTCGCAGCCCAGTTTGCGCTGAGCCATGCCTGCTGGCTGGTCACCTATCCCATGGCTGGCCGTTTTGGCGCGGCTTTCGGGCTTGATACCACGTTTGTCGTCATGGGAGGGTTGGCCACGCTCGGCGTCATCGGGGCATTCCGGCTCTGGCCGGCGAAGGAGGCCGATATCCTGCCGCACCGCCATCCGGACCTTCCGCCGGACCACCCGCACCTGAAGGAACATGGCACGGGAGACCATCGGCATCCCGTGGTGATCGACGACCTGCACTGGCACTGGCCCGAGGCAAGGTCGCCGGTGCGCTGACGGCGAAATTCGGACCGATCCGGCAAAGGGGGGCAGCCGGTGAAGGGTGGTTCTACTCGTCGTGCCCGGCCTTGCGCAGGCCCTGCATGAGGTGCTCGAAATCGGCGTCCGGAATATTCCATTTCCGGATTTCGCTCGCAGCCGAAATGCCGGCTTTTACCGACTTCATCTGGTCCAGCGAAGCAGCAGCTTCCTCGCGCCCCAGTTGCCCGAGGGCGGCGGCATTCAGAAGATGGGTCCAGTAGAAGCTCGGCATGCTGATGCGCTCAACATCGGCCAGCACGTCCTCGAACCGGCCCTGCCGATAATGCAGAAGCGCGAAGCTGAAATGATACCAGCCGGGGTGCAGCGGATTGAGCTGGCGGGCGCGGTTGGACAGTTCGGTTCCCTGGTCGAAATTTCCCAGGAAGGACAGGTAGTGGCCGGCTTCGGCAAGGATCTCGGGATCGTTCGGGTTCAGGTCGAGCGCGCGCTGCATTTCTGCCTCGAACTGCGCGCTGTCCTTGCTGAAGAAATGCACGATGGCCAGCCAGCAGTGGGCATAGGCGCTTTGCGGATCGAGCTGAACCGCCTTGAGCGCCATGGCGAGAGCCCGGCCGATCGGATCGGGGCGCGGGTTCGCATTGAAACGGTGCTCGGCCAGATAGACATTGGCCAGAAGGGCGAAGGCTTCCGCATAGTTTGGGTCGAGTGCGATCGCCTTTTCCAGCAGGTCGCGCGCCTCCGCGTGCATGTCTTCGTTCAGCGTTACGGTGTAGCGCCGCGCCTTCAAAAGGCAGTCGTAGGCGTCCAGTTCGGACGGGCTCTTGCGCAGTGCGCGCGAGAGGGCCGTCGTCTGCATCCTGACCCCGAGGGAGGCCGCGATCATGTGGGTCATGGCGTCCTGGAGCACGAAAATATCCTCAAGTTCCCGGTCGTAGCGGTCCGCCCAAAGTGTCAGGCCCGTCGCAGTCTCCACCAGATGAACGGCCACGCGCAGCCGGTCGCCTTCGCGACGCACGCTGCCGTCGACGACGTAGTCTGCGCCCAGTGACTTCGCGATCTCCGGCAGCGGCAGGTCGCGCTCCCTGAAGTGAAAGGACGAACCGCTGGCGATCACCCGCAACTCGCGGAACTGGGTGAGGTTGGAAATGACGTCCTCGGTCAGGCCGTCGCAGAAATACCTGTCCAGGCCTTCGCTGGCGATCTTGAACGGCAGCACGGCGAGGATGGGCATGGCGGTCGCCAGATGGGTCTCGGGCGGCGCTACGGGAACCGCAGGCGTATGAAGGTTCGCGCCTTCACCGTTGATTCCGTTTCCGCCGTCCGGTGCAGGACCGGGGTCGAGATCCGCCACAAACCGGAAGCCGCGCCGGGGTACGGTGCGAATGACGTCCTGCGCCTCGCCGGTGTCCCCGACGGCGCGGCGCAATGCGAATATCCGGCTGCTGAGAGTGGTGTCGGAAACCGCCCGGCCGCCCCATACGGCAGCGATGAGGTCGTCGCGCGATACGATCCGGTCGCGGTGCTCCACCAGATGCGTCAGCACATTGAATACCTGGGGCTCGATGGCGACGGGCGCGCCGCCGCATCGCAGTTCGAACATCGCGGTATCAAGCTCATAAGCGCCGAACCGGTAGATCATTCAGCGCAATCCTCCCTTGACCGAAAAACGATGGAATCTCAGCGTAATCTCAATGGCAGCTTCAAGCAACGATACCGGAAGTTGCGTAGCGTCAGGCCAGCCAACGATCCAAATGAGGAGATGCAAGATGACCTGGACGCTCAAGGGAACCTATTTCGAAAGCTGTAATTGCGAGGTGGCCTGCCCCTGCCTGTTTCTCAGCCCGCCAACCGAGGGGGAATGCACTGCCCTGGTCGGCTGGCATATCGAGGAGGGCGACGACGACGGCGTGTCGCTGTCGGGATTGAATATTGCACTGGCGGTCCATTCGCCGGGGCACATGGCCACGACCCAATGGACGGTGGCAGTTTATGTCGACAGCCGGGCGGACGCGGACCAGAATGCCAGCCTGATGAAGATTTTTGGCGGTCAGGGCGGGGGCCATCCGGCACGGCTTGCCACCCATATCGGCGCCATCGCCGGCGTGCGTTCCGTCCCGATCGAGTTCACCGTGACGGCGGGAAAACATGCGCTGAAAATCCCGGAAATCGCCGATGTCGAAATCGAGACCATGACGGGGCAGGGGGACGGTCCGATCACGATTTCCGGCCATCCGCTCTGCATCGCGCCGGGCTTTCCCGCCACCGCGGCGAAATCGACCAAGATGGTGTTCAACGATCACGGCATGGCGTGGAACCTGTCGGAAAAGACCGGCGTATTCTCTCCCTTTGCCTACCAGGGCGACCAATGATGCCGGGCGATGTACTGACAGGCGGCGCGCGGCAGCAGCCCGACCCGGCACGTCTCGCGCTGCTGCTGGCCGGACCGGCCGCGGTGGCGCTGGCGTCCTGGGCCTATCTCGCGCTCATGATCGGCGACATGTCGGCGATCCCGGGCATGAGGGCAATGATGATGTCGCCGCAGATGTTCAGCCCGGTCCAGTTTACCGGCCTGTTCGCGATGTGGGCGATCATGATGGCGGCGATGATGCTGCCGACGGCGGTGCCGATGATCCTCGCCTATGCGCGGATGCAGGCGGCCGATCGCGCCCGGGATGAAGGCTGGCTGCCGGTCGCGGCGTTTTCCGGCGGCTACGTCCTGGCCTGGACCGGGTTCAGTCTGACTGCCACAGTGCTGCAGGCAGGTTTCACGACGCTCGCCTTGATGTCGCCGATGATGATGAAAGTCACGGCGCCGCTGGGCGGCGGCATTCTCGTGGCGGCCGGGCTCTACCAGTTCAGCCCGCTGAAACAGGCCTGCCTGAACCAGTGCCGCACGCCGCTCAGCTTTCTGATGACCCGGTGGCGAGATGGTGCCTGGGGCGGCCTGCGGATGGGGGCGGAGCACGGTCTTCTGTGTATCGGCTGCTGCTGGGCGCTCATGGGTCTGCTGTTCGTCGGCGGTGTGATGAACGCGGCCTGGATCGTGGCCATCACCGTCTATGTCCTGATCGAGAAAATCCTGCCGAAAAGCGAGGTGCTCTCGAAAGTAAGCGGCGCGGCGATGATTGGCTTCGGGCTCTGGATCTGGATCTGACTTGGATGAAGTCCGGCAAGTCCGTTTGCCGGACTTCATCACCCCTGGCGATTGCATTCCCGGTCCTATTCCCTGTTAACATGCCGCCGGTTTGAATTTGCAGGGAGACGCAGAATGGACCGGTTCACGGGCGGGTGCCTGTGCGGCAATGTGCGGTTCGTGGCGACCGGCCGGCCCTACAGGGTCGGCCTGTGTCACTGTCTCGATTGCCGCAAGCATCACGGCGCACTTTTTCACGCCTCGGCAATCTTCCCCGAAGAGGCAGTGACGATTGAGGGCGAAACGAGCCGTTACGCCGGGCGGAGCTTTTGTCCCCGATGCGGTTCGACGGTTTTCGGTCGGACCGAGGACGAGATCGAGGTGAACCTGGGCTCGCTCGATGCCCCGGATCAACTGACACCGACCTATGAAAGCTGGATCATCCGCCGGGAATCCTGGCTGACGCCCTTCCCGATTTCGAGGCGATACGACCGTGATCGCGACCCGACGTCCCGGTTCGAGGATTGATCCTTCTCTTCACCGGTTGATCGTGAAGTCCGGTCACGGGTAACCTCTTCCGCGAAAACGGGAATCGGCGCGGGTAGGCCGCAACGGCAATCAGACACGGGACGGACGGGTGAGCGACAGGTCCATAGACATACGCGAGGCGGTGACGGGCGATGCGAAGGCGCTGGCCGATTATGCCAGGGCGCTGTTTGCAGAGCGGCTGACGACGATGTTCCTGCATGACAACCCGCCCACGGAAGCGGACCAGCTTCGCTTTATCGAAGGCTTCGAGGCTGAAAACGCCAAGCTGCTTGTCGCCGCCAGAGGCGATGAGATTGTCGGTATGGTCGGGTTCAAGGGACACGGCCGGCCGCAACTTCGCCATGCCGGTATCATCGGCTTCGGCGTGGCGCAGCCCTGGCGCGGTCAGGGCGTCGGTCTTCGTCTCCTAAACGGGCTGATTGCCTGGGCGGAAGCAGATCCGCTGTTTTCGCGCATCGAATGCGATGTCTTCGCCACCAATAAGGCCGCGCTTTCGCTCCTGGAAAAGACCGGATTTGAGCGGGAAGGCACCATGCGTCGTGCTATCGAAGTGGGCGGCGAGAAGATCGACAATTACCTGTTGGCGCGAATCTGGTAGCTGCCGCTCCCTAACTTTCTTCCTTTAAAATCGGATTTTCGAGATGTCCAACACCGCCCCCGATCCCGAGACGCAGCTTGCCATGATCGGCGAAATCTCGACCGCCTTCAGCAACGAGGGGATCGAGCACTGGCTGTTTGGCGGCTGGGGGCTGGATTTCCTGGCCGGAAAGGTCACGCGGCCTCATGACGATATCGATTTCTTCATCTGGGATGGAGACTTCGACAAGGCGCTGACAGTGCTGGCGCCACTGGGCTATGAATTTCGTCCTGAGGCCTCCGGGGACTTCGTCAACGAGTCCGGCTTCGTCCGCAAGGACGGCTACTACGTTGAACTGGCCCGTCTGGTCCGAAAGGCCGATGGCTGCATCGCGACGCCGGGGCGTTATCTGGACTGGCCCTGGCCGGCACGCTCGTTCGAAGGGCCGCTGCTCAGCTTCCGTGGCATCACTGTCCCTGGCTGGGACGCCTATGGCCACTGGCACATCAAGATGGGCTTTTCACGGCACGGCTCCAGGGACCCGCTCAGGGAGCAGGACATCACCGATATCGAGATCCTGAAAAGCCTGACCGGCGATCTCTCGGACCTGCCGGAATTCAGGCAGGATACCTAAACAGGCACGACCGCGTGCCAGGCCCAGAGCTGGGCCGCTATATACTCCGCCGCGTCTTCGGAGAAATCCGCAGTCAGAAGCGCGGCCATTTCGGCCAGGGTCAATTCCTCGTCTGCATTGAGGCGGTCGGCAAGGCCGGCCAGGGACCTGGCCGGCGGTAGTTCGAGGGAGTGGCCGCGCCCGGCAAGGACTGCCTCGTCTTCGCGTTCCCGGTAGACGACCGGAAAGCGGCCGAGACGGGCAAGCTTCGAGTTTTCTGGCGGCAATGCCTCGCGCGGGGGCGGGGGCGGCACCAGCGACAGGTTGGAGGCCGCGCGCGCGGCCTCGATCCAAAGGGCACGGGAAATGTCGACCGTCACCTGAAGGCCGTTGCCGCTCTGGCAGGCCGCTTTCGGTTCCGAACCTGTTTCCATATCCTCGAGGGCATGTGCGAGGGCCTGGTCTGCGGCCCGGCGCAGGGTGTCGCCGTCGTCGGCATCCATCAGGCACAGGGCGAAGCCGATGGAAAAGTCGGGCGTGTAGCCGACGTGAAAGCCTTCCGTCGGCAGCACCATGATGTCGCCGGGACCGATGTCGTAGCGGGTCGCCTTGTCCAGGATCGCGCCCGGATCGAAACAGGCCATGGTGCCGCCGGTGGCGGCGACGTAGTCCTCTTCGTCCCAGATGTACATCTGCTTGACGCCAGGGCCTAAGTGGAAGTGCAGGATGCGGCCGACCTCCTGGTCGTGGTGGGCGCCGAAAGGGCTGTAGCCGTAGTCGCCGATGAAAATATGGGGTTCGGCGGCACCGAAGGCGTTGCCCGCCGTGTCGTAGATCCCGGTCAGGACCTCGCTCAGACGCGCCTCGAAGGCGTCGTTTTCAAGGGGCGGGCGGTCGAGCACGATGCCGAAGCGAGCGCCGCCGAAGCGGCTGCGGCCCCAGGTCTCCAGATCCTCCGTTTCCGGCGGCTCGCGGAACAGCTTTTGCTGCAGGTCCGGGCGCTGGGCGGTTTCGGTATAGGCGCGCAGGCAGCTCAGCCGGCCTTCGTCAGCGGAGACGGCCCGGAAGATTTTCGTGATGTCCCCGGCACTCAGGAATTGGTCTGAAAAGGCGCCCTTCAGCACGCAGGCCTTGCGGAAGTTGTCGCTCAATGCAGCCAGTTCTCGGATGCGTTCCGGATCAATCATCGGGGCGGTCCCCCCTGTCGGTTTCCTCGATCGCGCGGGTGTCGAGCAAAAAGCGGCAGACGAAGGCCGCGGCATCGGGCTCGAATTCGGTTTCCAGCCGCGCGATCATGTCGCCCCAAGTGATGGTTTGAAGGGTGTTGAGGTCATCGGCCAGGTCCATCAACGACTGGCTTTCGGGCAAGGTGAGACGGTTCCCGCGCGCATAGAGAGAGAGTTCGCCACTGCTGCCGGAGATCGCATCGTCCTGTGCTACGAGCGGGAAAGCCGTCCGCCGCCGGAAGCGCATGTTTTCGGCCGGTTCGGGCACCTCGGAAATCCCAAGGGGGGGAGGAGTGAAGCCGGCATTGCTGACGCGCTCCGCCTCGCGGATGCGCCGGCCGGTTCCGATCATCTCGCCCAGGGTGCAGGAGAGAGTATCATCATCAAACGTGTCGTCGTTCTCGTCCAACCCCATGCAGTCTAGAAATCTGGAAACCGCCATGTCCCGCAGGCGTCTTTCGGGAAGGAGCACATTGGTCACCACGATGCCGGCGGAATAGTCTTCCGTCTCGCCGATGTGGAAATAGCCTGCAGGCAGGACGAAGGCGGAACCGGCGGGGATCTCATAGATCTCCGCTGTATGGGCGATCGCCGCCAGATCATAGAATGTGGAAGTGCCTCCGGTGGCAGCTTCGAACGCCTCCCGCGTCCACATGTACATGCGCTTCAGTCCCGGCCCCAGGTGGAAATGAACCGCGGCGCCCTGTTCCCTGTCCTCATGGACGCCGAAGGGTGTCTTGCCGTAGTTTCCGGCGAAGACGAAAATTTCCTGGCCGCAGTTTTCTTCTGCCGTCCCGGCCTTAAGGGTCTTCCAGGGGCTTGCAATCCGTTCGGCGAGCAGGGGATTGAGCTGTTCCGCCCGGTAGATGGTGCAGCCCCAGCGCTCGGGGCCGAACATTTCCGTGCCCCAGGCCTCAAGCCCGCTGTCCTCTTCAGGCGGGGTATCAAAGACACGCCGCTCGGACTGGAAACACTGACGTGCGCCGATGAAGACCCTGAGCAACAGTTCCCGTTGCGGATGCCGGCCAAGGGCGCGCAGCATCTGGCAGATGTCATTTTCGCCCAGTAGTCCGGCAAAGGGAAAGGATTTGAGTACGAAAGGCCGGGTCAGACCAGCCGAGCCCTCGCGCAAATGCAAGATGGCCGATCCTAAAGGATCCACGTGTTCGTTCATTAAAACAGTCCCGCGCGATGAGTGGCCGCGCGCCCTGAACGCGGTTCCTTATACGAAAACGTCCCGACGGGCGGACCCGTCGAGACGCAAATTTACGAAGCCGGTCCATTAGAGGTCCGGACCCGACACGCTCCGTTAAAACGGGGCCGGGTCATCTCATCCAATCAGCCGCGCACGCCGCCGAGCAGGTTGAGGGCCTTGGTCGCCTTCTTGGAAGAAGCTGCGGTGGTCTTGATGGACTTCAGTTCAATCTTCTTGCTCATTTGAATTCCTCAAAAATTGATGTCAGTTTGCGATGAGCCACGACACGTCAGCCCGCAAGGGCTATTTGAGAAGATTACCTCGCGGCAACGGGATTTCAAGACCCGAAAACATATTTATTTCAGTGCGATGCAAAAAATTCAGGGTTTCCGCGATCTCGGATTTTGGGTGCGTCGACACGTATAACAACCGGTGGGTGGCGGAACATTCGCTCCATGTCCGGGCATGCCGATGATGTGTGCGGAGTGGGCAGGGCCATGACCCAAGGGTCCTTCTTCCCCTTGAAGGGGAGATATCCGGAGTAGGGGAAAAAGGGAGTTGTTGGGCCTCTGCGCCTGTCACGGCGCCTGAATGGAATGCCATCGTCGAACACCCCTTTGTCACCTAAGGTGACATCTTTACCTCAAAGGGGGAGAAGGGTGCGAATGGATAGCGGATGGCGCCATAAGTCGGGCCGAATCGTCTTTCGCTTCAATCGCCTTCCAGAACCGATATGCCGATGTCGGTCAGCGCCAAGGTTTCCCAGGCATTGACTGTTTCCGGGTCGTTCGCCCGCTCCCGGGCCATGGCGAGCACCTCGCGTTTCCAGCTCCGGTTGGGGAAGACGGCAAGCGCGTTGGAGAGGTCGAGCGTCAGGGTGTCGGCCTTCACGCGCCATTCTCGGATCCAGGAGAAGTCGTATTCCGCGTGCGGATCGTAGAGCATGTGCAGGTGCTTCATGTCGTCGTGCAGCAGGTCGAATTCGTTTTCCGGCTGATAGATCACCGGCCGCCCGCCCTGGGTGAAGAACCAGTGCTTGTCGAAGATGACGCCGATCGCACGGTATTCCTGATCGAGTGCGTTCGGATCGGCGAGATACTGGGAGATCTGGGACATCGGCAGTTCGCCGGCGCAGACGCAGGAATAGCCGCCGCGGATGAAGCCGTTGCCGCCGCGCAAGGTGTGGGAGACGAGGATGTCGGCCATGATCGACTTGGCCTCGTGCTCGGTTCCCTTAAGCAAGTGAAACAGCTTGTTGTCGCGGTGGATCGAATGGAGGAGGTCATGCACGTGATGGTATTCGAATTCCCAGCTCATCCGGTCATCCCAGGCAAAAAATGTTTTCGGCAGCCATATAGACCGTAACGTACTTGCCGAGGCAACTGCCGTTCGGCAAAGATTGACGGGCGCCTGAGATTGTGCGGCAATCCGGCACCAATAAGCTGTCACCCCAGCGACATCGATTCGAAATTTGCAGATGCTGACCGACGCCCAGACCCGTTTCCTGAAAGTCTCCTATATCGGCTATGTGGCTGCCCACCGGGCGGCCTTCGACCGGGGTGTGCTGGCGATCTTCCTGGTGGCGCAGGGGCTGACCAGCGGCCAGGTGGGCATGTTGCAGACGATCATGTTTCTGACCGCAATGGCGACCGAATTTCCGACGGGTTTGATCGGTGACCACTTCGGCCGACGGGTCTCCGTCGCCCTTGGGCTTGTCTGCCGGGCGATCTATTGCGCGGGCATGACGGTGGCAACCTCCTTCGGCCATTTCGTGGCCCTGTTCGTGGTGGTGGGTATCGGCCGCAGCTTCGTTTCCGGCTCCGATCATGCACTGCTCTACGACGCGTTGAAGGCGGGCAAGGAGAATGCCGATTTCCTGAAGGTGGAAGCGCGGGCGCGCTCGGTCGGCGGCATCTCGCTGAGCCTCGCCATGGCGGGGGGCGGTATCCTGGCGGATCTTAGCTGGAACATGCTGTTCCTGGTCTATCTGGCGACAACTTTCGTCAGCATGGCGATCTGGGCGGCGGTCTCGCTATCAGCTGCGGGCAAGGCCGGGGAAGACCTCGTTCGCGACGACAAGAAGGATGCGCCCAAGCCGACGAAGCAGCTTCTCGATTTCGCGCTCCGCACGCGCAAGGGGCGCGCGTTTTCGCTGGCAGTGCTGGGCATGGCCCTGATGGGGGCGATCGTTGCGCCGTTTTATTTCTTCGCCCAGGCGGCGATGGCCGACTACGGCCTCGACTTCAAGATTATCGGTGTCCTCTACGGCGGCATCGAGTTCATCGCCAGCCTGGCGGTACTGGCTTCGGCGCCGATCGAGCGGCGCTACACCTTTCCCACCATCGGCGCGGTCTTCTGTGCGTTGATTGCCGTTGCTTTCTTTGCGGCGTCCTTCGGCACGCTGCCGTGGTTGCTGGTCGGCTTCTTCCTGGTGGTGTTCACGTCACCGGTGTTCGACATCGTCGCGCTGCATTACCTGCACCGCAAGCTGCCGTCGTCGATCCGGGCCTCGGCCCTGTCGGCGGGGTCTTTGGTGCTGACGCTGATGATCGCCGCCGGCTACTGGGGTTACGGTATTTCCGTCGACCTCCTGGGCAACGCCGGCACCTTCGCCGCCGCGGGCGCGGTGTCGCTGCTGGTGGTCGTCATCATCGCCAGCCTGAGCAAGGGCGGGGCCACGCTGCGCCCTTATATCCAGGGAGCTCTGGACAAGAAATGACGGATCTCGATGCTCATTTCGAAGACGGCCTGTTCGACTGCCCCAACTGCGGCGAGGCGCAGGGCTTTCAGCTCATTTCCCATGGCGGCAGCCAGCGCACCATCTTCGTGCGCCGGTTCTTCGGCGCCAAGGGCGAGCCCGCATTCGAATGCGAGGGCTGTCAGGGAGTGACGCCGGTGGCCGCGGCCTTAAGCAACGGTACCCCGATCGCCGCGGCGGCGCTCAGGCATTCGGTGACCGATCTTCTGGCCGGCATGGTGATCAGCGACGGCGAGGTGCTGGATGCGGAACTGGACCTGATCTTCCGCATCCTCGATGCCCTGCATATCCCTCACGGGCCCTTGCTGAAGCGCATGGAGGACTGGCAGCAGTATCCGCCTGAGGAAGACGGGATCCTCGCAAATCTCGACCGCTATCTGCCTTACCTGGACCGCAAGGCGCGGGCCATCCTGCTGGAGGCCTCCTATCACATGGCGGTGGTCGACCGGTTTTTCCACGAAAACGAGCTGCAGTTTCTAAAGAAGATCGCCGCGAAGCTCGACATTCTGCCCGGGGAATTCGAGATCATCATCGACCTCGCCCAGGAAGAAGAGGTCTTCTTTACCAGCCTCCTGGACCACTTCGACGCCATCGAGAAGCAGAGCCGCGAACACGCGGCCCGGGCGTTCTTTCCGGAGCCGACCTGAGAGAGAAGGGCGCCGGGATGTCAGTTGCGGCTCAGGCCACCGCCTTTTGAGGCGCGGTGCCTTCCAGAAGGGTCGCAAGGGTATCGTTGCCGACGATGAAGTCTTCCAGAGTGAGGCCGTCGAGGGCGCCGTAAAATGCGCCCAGTGCGACGACAAGGGCGGACTTCAGCCGGCACGCCGGGGTCAGCGGACAGGTGTTGCCTTCCTTCTTGAAACACTCCGCGAACTCGGCAGAGGGTTCGAAGGTGCGGATCACCTCGCCGACATTTATGTCGACAGGCTGTTGGGCCAGCTTGATGCCGCCGCCGCGCCCGCGCGTCGTCGCCAGATAGCCCTTGTGGGCCAGGACGTTGACCACTTGAGCGATGTGGGTTTCGCGCGCATGACAGACGCGAGCGATTTCGCCCTTGGTCGCGACCTTGTCCTGATTGACGCCGCAAAACATCAGGATTCGCATGGCGAGATTTGTTCGTGTGGTCAGGCGCATGGCTGAAACCTTAGACGGGTGAATATGTAGCCAAGATATACCTTATAACCCCTCATTGCAACGTTGACGGGTTTAGGTGGTGGATACCTGCCGAATGTCAAAGAGAGGGGAGTGGCGCATATTTCGGTCGGATTTGCGGGTGCAATTAACTCATAAAGATGTATAAAAACAAAACATTAAGGCAAGGTGCGACACTCTGCGCAGCTAATTTCGAAAGTGTGAATGTTTTTACGTATGGCATTCGTCCGGCAGGGATGCTAGCTCTGATTTAAGGTGTATTTCAAATACACATTTAAACGGAGCCAAGTCATGGAACTCGATGTCGTCGAGCTGTCGCGCCTGCAATTCGCGATGACAGCCATGTATCACTTCCTGTTTGTGCCCCTCACGCTGGGGCTATCCATTCTCGTCGCCATCATGGAAACGGTCTACGTCATGACCGACCGCCTGATCTGGCGGCAGATGACCAAATTCTGGGGCACCCTGTTCGGGATCAATTTTGTTCTCGGTGTCGCGACAGGGATCACAATGGAATTCCAGTTCGGCATGAACTGGAGCTATTACAGCCACTATGTCGGCGACATTTTCGGCGCGCCGCTGGCGATTGAAGGCCTGATGGCCTTCTTCCTGGAAGCGACGTTCGTCGGGCTGTTCTTCTTCGGCTGGGAACGGCTGTCGAAGGTCAAGCACCTGATGGTCACCTGGCTGGTCGCCATCGGCTCCAATTTCTCCGCGCTGTGGATCCTGATCGCCAACGGCTGGATGCAGAACCCGGTCGGTGCCGAACTGAACCCGTTCAGCATGCGCATGGAGATGACAAGTTTCTTCGATGTCGTCTTCAACGAGGTGGCGCAGGCCAAGTTCGTCCACACCGTGTCGGCGGGCTATGTCACGGCGGCCATGTTCGTGCTCGGCGTTTCTGCCTGGTACATGCTGAAGGGCCGGCACACGGAACTGGCCCGGCGCTCGATCACGGTTGCCGCCAGCTTCGGTCTGGCCTCTGCGCTCTCCGTCGTCGTGCTCGGCGATGAAAGCGGCTATTCGGTCACCCATTCCCAGAAGATGAAACTGGCGGCCATCGAGGCCATGTGGGACACGGAGCCGGCACCTGCCCCCTTCACCCTGTTCGGCTTTCCGAACCAGGAGACGCGGGAGACCCATTTCGCCCTGCATGTGCCTTATGCCATGGGCCTGATCGGCACCCGGTCGCTGACCAGGGAAATCCCCGGCATCAACGAGCTGGAGCAGGACGCGGAGCGGCGGATCCGGTCCGGCCTCATCGCCTATGACGCCCTGACGGAGATCCGCAAGGACCCGGCGGCGGCCTCGGCAGAGGCCAAGGCCCGGTTCGAGGAGCACAGCGCCGATCTCGGGTTCGCCCTGCTTCTGAAGCGCTACATCGACGATCCGCGCCAGGCGAGCGATGCCCAGATCACCATGGCGGCGGAAGACACGATCCCCACCGTCTGGCCCCTGTTCTGGGCGTTCCGGATCATGGTGGCGCTGGGCTTCGGCTTCATCGGGGTGATGGTCTACTTCTTCTATGTCGCCAGCTTCAAGGCGATGACCTTCCCGAAACCGGCGCTGATGCTGGCGGTTCTCCTGACGCCTGCGCCGTGGCTTGCCGCAGAGCTCGGCTGGTTCGTCGCCGAATTCGGCCGGCAGCCGTGGACCGTGGACGGCGTCCTGCCGACGGTCCTGTCGGTCTCCCATCTCAGCATCACCCAGGTCGCGCTGACGCTTGCCGGTTTCGTCGCCCTCTACAGCGTCCTGTTCCTGATCGAGATGGGCCTCATGATCAAATACATCCGGAAGGGCCCCTACATGGACGTTTCCGACACCGATGACTGGTCCGGCGTTTCGACGCCGCACGCCCCGAACGCGCCGGTCTCCGGCCTCACGCCTGCGGAGTAAGTCCCATGATCCTGCATCAACTCATCGACTTCGACGTCCTGCGCGTCATCTGGTGGCTGCTGCTCGGCGTTCTGCTGATCGGCTTCGCCCTGACCGACGGTTTCGACATGGGCGTCGGCGCGCTCTTACCCTTCGTCGCCAGGACCGACCTGGAACGGCGGGTCGCCATCAACACGGTCGGCCCGGTCTGGGAAGGCAACCAGGTCTGGTTCATCCTTGGCGGCGGCGCCATCTTCGCCGCATGGCCGCCGCTCTACGCGGTCAGCTTTTCCGGCTTCTACATGGCCATGTTCCTGATCCTGGCAGCGCTCATCCTGCGTCCGGTCGGGTTCAAGTACCGCTCGAAGCGCGACGATGCCCGCTGGCGTCAGGGCTGGGACTGGGCGCTGTTCGTCGGCGGTGCGGTGCCGGCGCTCGTCTTCGGGGTCGCGGTCGGCAACGTGCTTCAGGGCGTGCCCTTCCGGCTGACGGAAAACCTGATGCCGCTTTACGAAGGCTCGTTCTTCGGACTGCTCAATCCCTTCGCCCTGCTGACCGGGCTGACCTCGCTCGCCATGCTGATCATGCACGGCGGTGCCTGGCTATCGCTGAAGGCCGACGGCGCCGTCGCCCGCCGGGCGCGGATCTATGGCAGCTACGGCGCGATTGGAGCATTCCTCGGATTTGTGGTTGCCGGCCTTTGGCTGGCGATCGGGTTGGACGGCTATACGCTCATGGGCCCCAACGTGACGGATGGCCCGTCCAACCCGCTCTATTCGGACGTCGCGCATGGCGGTTCCTGGCTCGTCGCCTATGCAGAGCGCCCCTGGATCGCCATCGCGCCGCTTCTGGGTCTCGTCGGAACCGTGCTTGCCTATTTCGGGCTGCGGTCCGGCCGCGAGGTCAGCACGCTGCTGGCGTCCAAGCTCGCCATCTTCGGCATGATCTCCACAGTGGGACTGACCATGTTCCCGTTCATCCTGCCGTCGACCATCGACCCGCGGTCCTCGCTCACGGTCTGGGACAGCTCGTCGTCCCACCTGACCCTGTTCGTCATGCTGGTCGTGACGGTGATCTTCATGCCGATCATCCTCGCCTACACCGCCTGGGTCTACAAGGTGCTGTGGGGCAAGGTGACCGAGGAGGAGATCCGCAACAACGAAGAAAACGTCTACTGAAACGGAGGAAAGACGATGTGGTACTTCACCTGGATCCTCGGCCTGTTCGCCGCCGCCATCTTCGCGGTCGTGAACGCCATGTGGCTGGAACTGCAGCAGGACAACCTGTTGTTCGCACGGCGCCGGGCGCCCGCCGACAATCATCGAGCGGGAGGGCAAGCGGATGGATAAGGCTTTTCTGGATCGCCGCCGGTTCCTGAAGCTGGCAGCCCTCGGTGCGGGCGCGACGGGCCTTGGAGCTACCGTCGCCGGGCAATCGCAAGCCGCCCCGGTCAAGACCCACGCCCGTATCCTGATCCTGGGCGCGGGGGCGGCCGGAACCGCCCTTGCCAACCGGCTGTCGGAACGGCTGGAAGGCGCGCGGATCACCATGCTCGATCCGCGCCAGGACCATTATTACCAGCCCGGCTTCACCCTGATTGCCGCCGGCCTGAAACCGTCCGGCTATTCGGTGAGCAAGACCTCCGACTGGCTGCCCCGGTCGGTGGAATGGGTGGCCGAAGGTGCCGCGGAAATCGATCCGGAGGCAAAGACCGTCACCACCACGTCGGGCAAGCGCCTGGATTACGACTATCTGGTCGTCGCCACCGGTCTGAAGCTCGACTACGCGGCCATCGAAGGCATGTCGCTCGACCTGATCGGCACCAACGGCATCGGCTCCGTCTATGCCGGGCCGGAGTATGCAGCCAAGACCTGGGCGGCGATGGACGCCTTTACCGAGACCGGCGGTGTCGGCCTGTTCACCCGGCCGGCCACGGAAATGAAATGCGCCGGCGCGCCGCTCAAATACACCTTCCTGACCGACGATCACGCCCGGCGGAAAGGCACGCGCGGCAAGGTGGAAATCCTCTACGCCGCCCATAACAACGCCTTCTTCTCCGTTCCGATCGTGAACGAGAAGGTGCGCATGCTCTACGAGGAGCGCGGTTTCAAGACGGCCTACAACCACGTCATGACCGCCATCGATCCGGGCCGGAAGGTCGCGACCTTCGCGACGCCGGACGGACCGCAGGAGATCGGCTTCGATTTCACCAACGTCATTCCGCCCATGCGGGCCCATGACGTGGTCAAGGGCAGTCCGCTGTCGTGGAAGACCGGTAAATGGGTGGACCAGGGCTGGGTCGAGGTCGACAAGCACACCCTTCGCCACACGCGGTTCGACAATGTGTTCGCCGTCGGCGATGTGGCCGGGGTGCCGAAGGGCAAGACGGCAGCCAGCGTGAAATGGCAGGTGCCGGTGGTCGAGGACCATCTGGTGGCGGCCATCGGAGGCAAGGAGGGGACCAGGACCTACAACGGTTACACCTCCTGTCCGCTGATCACCCGGATCGGCCGGGCGATGCTGGTGGAGTTCGACTACAACAACAACCTGACCCCGTCCTTCCCCGGCATCATCGCGCCGCTGGAGGAATTGTGGGTGTCGTGGCTGATGAAGGAAGTCGCCCTGAAGGCGACCTATAACGCCATGCTGCGCGGCCGCGCCTGAGAACGGGAGAAACGTCCATGCAAGAATTGACACCCGGCATGCTGATTGCCGTTTTCGAGGAGATGTTCGGGCCCGCCCTGTTCTGGGCCATGGTGGCCACGGCGGCCGTGATCACGCTCGCCTATCTCTACGTGCTGATCCGCGACCGGTCGCTGTCCATGCGCAAGTTTTTCCTGGCGCAGCTGTCCATGCCCGTCGGCGCGGTGGCGGCGATCTGGTTCGTCCAGGAGGTCACCCACTCCAGTTACAAGGACCTGGGCGGACCGATCGACCTGATTGCCTATCTGGGCATCGGCGCGCTCGGCGCCGTCGGCATGGCGGTGCTGGTCTATACGCTCCAGTCCCTGGTGCGGCGGGGACCGGCCTTCAACGAGGAGAGATGACATGACCATCGCTCCTGAGACGGCACCGGAGACCGGCGCCGGAAGCCGGCTGGACCATTATCCCGTGACCTTCTTTGCCATCGTCATGGGCCTGATGGGACTGACGCTGGCGCTGCGCGCGGCGGAAAAGGCCTGGTCGCTGCCGGCGATGCTGTCGACCTGGTCGCTCGTGCTGTCCTGCGTCGTGCTCGTCCTGGTGAGCATCGGCTATGTGGCCAAGGTGATCAAGGCGCCTGGCGCCGTCGCCGAGGAATGGCATCATCCGGTCAAGGTCGCGTTCTTTCCGACGATCTCGATCTCGACCATCCTTTTGGCGATGGTGCTGTTGCCGATCGCCCCGGCGGCCGCCCATGTGTTCTGGCTGCTCGGCACGGTCGCCCAAGGCGTGCTCGCCCTTGCCGTCATCGGGGTGTGGATCGGTCACCGGCCGTTCCAGACGCCGCATCTGTCGCCGGCCTGGTTTATCCCGGCCGTCGGCAATGTGCTGGTGCCCATCGCCGGCATGCAGCTCGGCTACACGGACCTCAGCTGGCTGTTCTTTTCGGCAGGTCTCCTGTTCTGGATCGTGCTTCTGACGCTGGTCTTCAACCGGCTGGTGTTCCACGATCCGCTGCCCGGAAAACTGATGCCGACCCTGACCATCCTGATCGCCCCGCCGGCGGTCGCCTATGTGTCCTGGAGCCATATGGTCGGCGATCCGGGGCCGTTCGGCCAGATCCTGTTGAACCTCGCTTACGTGTTCTTTCTGATCGTGCTGACCCAGGCCGCGCGCATCCGGGCGCTTCCGTTCGCGCTGTCCTGGTGGGCGCTGTCGTTTCCGGTCGCGGCCCTGGCGATCAGCAGCTTCCTGCATGCCCATCACACGGGCTCGGACACCTACCGGATCATCGGCACGCTGGCGCTGGCGCTGCTCGCCGCGATCATCGTCACCCTGCTTGCCCGCACCGGACTGGCGATCGGCCGCCGGGAAATCTGCCAGCCTGAATAACCTCAAAAAGGAGATCGGACTTTGAAACGGAAACTCTTTACCGCAGCCCTGATGACGGGCGTCCTGATGTCTTTGGCGCCGGTCAAGGCCGAGGGGCCGGACAAGCTGGTTACCATCGTGACCGCGCCGGAGCCGCAGACCCAGCTGATGGCCATGGTGCTGACCATGCAGTCCGTGCAGCAGAAGGCCTCTGCCCGGATCCTGCTCTGCGGCCCGGCCGGCGATCTCGCCCTGAAGGACGCGCCGGAAAGCGCAACCGCGCCCCAGGCGCCGAAGGGCATGAGCCCGCAAGGGCTGATGAAGAAGATCATGGAAGCGGGCGCCAGGGTGGAGGTCTGCGCGATCTACCTGCCGAACAAGGGGGCTGCCGCGGACGCGCTCCTCGACGGCATCGGTGTCGCCAAGCCGCCGGAAATGGCCGGCGCCATCATGGCGGACAATACCCGCGTGATGTCGTTTTGAGTGATTGGAAACAGTCGGTTCCCGGAGAGGTCCGGGGACCGGTAGGCTAACCTTGATTAATCTTCAAGCAGAACTTTCCAGTTCTGCTTGAAGACTAGCACGCGGATAATGGCGATGTGGTCGTCTTCAACCCAATAGATGATCGCATGTTGCGCGCTTGGGTGAATGCGGACGGGCGGAGTAAATTCCAGTCGCTCCCGTGCGATCTCCGGCATGGACAGGATCGTCTCGAAGGCATCTTCCAAAGCATCAGTGTAGCGGTCTGCCTGCTCCATCGACCAGTTTTGAGCGGTGTAAAGCCAGATATCTTCCAGATCGCGTTCTGCTGCCGGGGTCAGGCGGTAATGCGAGAGCCTACCGCTTGCCATGCTGCTCCCGCATGCGCGCCTTGAACTCGCGGAAGTCGAACGGGCGAGGTTCGCCGCTTTCCAGTCCTTCGTCGATCGCCTGCTGGACATCGGCAATGGCTTCGACGCGCTCCTGATCGCAGCGGATCAGGTGGCGCACATAGTCGCTGGTGTTGGCGAACTTCCCGTCTTTCAACCGAGCTTCCACCCAGTCCTTCATAGGGTCGGGAAGAGACACATTCATCGTTGCCATCGTGCCTTGCTCCTTCTCTGTTCAGGTTACGAGAGAATGGCAAAGATTGTCAAAGTTGATGGCAGGGTTTGTCATCGAGTGAGGTTGTTTTAGCGGGCTTCAGACCCCGAAGGGCAGAAATGACAACGGTTTTACGCACAAAGCGGGTTTCTAAGTCACCGGCAGCGAATGCCGCGACCGGCCAATCTGGAATGGGAACCGGTTGCTGACCGGTGGCTTACAGGCGAGCAATCTGCCAAAGCGGACAGCGGAGAAGATCGAAAAGCAGTATTGCAATGCGGTTCTCGACCGGAACCGATACCGAGTTCGCTTTCGTTTTCAATATGACGGGCGGGAAATGTGGGCCTAGTTGTTCAAGCTCTTACGAGATTGATGCTTTACGCCTAGCATAACCAGTAGGGTAAAAACGACAATCACAAGCGGCCAGACAAGCGACAGTGATAACCCGAGGACGCGGTATAGGCTCCAGCCATTACCCCTGCCTTCCGCATAAGTCATAGTGGCCATAAAGGATGCTATGAGAGCGTATAACGTCAAGAGTTCAGGTCTAAAGATTTCCAGCATTGATAAAGAAAACTCATTATTTACTATTAAAGGATTGGATGGAGCTCTAAAATCCTTGTCTCTAGATCGATTTTGGCAACCCTTGTTGCCTATTGAAAGTGCGGTAACCCCTAATTGCTCTTAGGGTGCATTTAGCAGCTCCACGCCGGACGCAAAACCTAGCAACGTTATTAGGAGGGCCGATGAGCAAGCTGCAATCCGCGATCGAAGCCATTCAAAATGCACAGTCGCAGACAGAGGCTTTTGGCAGATTTTGTGATTTCATCAAAGAATACGGCTACGACAGAGCAGCCTTCTCTTTGATCTCAGATCACCCTTCTATCGGTGAAAAAGCATTTCACGGAGTATCGACGAGCTATCCTGATGACTGGATGGCACACTACCGGGAACAAGACTTTCACACCATCGACCCGGTCTTTCAGCTTATCCTCAACAAACCAGGCGGGTTTTTCTGGTCGCAGGCGATCGCTTCATTACGCGATCATCAGGTATTTGATGAATCAGTACTCGAAAAATCTCAGAAAATGATGCGGGAAGCCGGGGATGCGGGTATGGCTGAGGGTATTGGCGTTTCAATTATTAATGCTTGGGGGGAGGTTGCCGGAATTGGCGTTTCCCGCCCGCATTGTGAAAGCGATCAGGACGTCAGGAGCTTGGCGGACATCTATTTTCTGGCCGCGGTTCTTCACGAAAAATATATGAGCTATTACGAAACAGAATGCCTGCCCCGTCTGACGCAACGCGAGAAGGATGTGCTTTGCTGGTCCGCATCAGGAAAGACCGACTGGGAGATTGCTAAAATAACCGGAATTTCGACAGCAACTGTACGATTTCACTGGAATAACATCTTCAGCAAGATGGGGGTAAACAGCAAAATCTCTGCCACTATTAATGCGGTCAGGCGGAAGCTCATCATGCCGGAGTCGCTACAGCCAATAAGGAAAGATGATCAATCCACACAGCCATGATCATGTTGCCCACTGGGCTGTAAGTACCATCGTCCCAAGCGTTATTCGGGTCTCTCTGATTTTGTTCGCGTTGTTTCGTACCCTTACCAAATGTAACGGACGAGTCTCTTTGCTTGGTCGGCATCTTCCCGCCCATGGAGGACAGGCGAAGGCGAGGCATTGCCGTTGTACGAGAGTCTGGGGTTTGAGCGGTATGTCGATCCGAATGTGTTTGGCGCCGGCGATGAGCGTGTGATCAACATGAAACTGCGGCTCCAGCGAGGACAGCTCCAGGCTTGAAAACCGGTCGTTCCTCAGGGCAAATCGGTTTGATCCCTCTTCGCCCATAAAGGACGTTCGAAGACGTCGCCGTCTACAGCCCTTTCCCCCTCGTATCGGCCCGCGGCCAACCGTTCATCGCCGGTTCATCTTGGGCTTATTTGAAGTTCGCCGTGCTTCGATACAGTGCTTTTCACGCCAAACTTTCCTGAAACAGAAGGCATGACATATGCTTTTGAAAGGGCCCGACCACGTAGTTTCGTTCAACTTCCGGCCGTGGCTGCCCTTGCTTTGGTCGCTGGGTTTTCGGGCCTTCTGTCCAGCCCCGCACAGGCGCAGCAGATTATCCTCAGATGCACGCGGCCGCTGGTCGCCAACAGCGACGGGACGGATTGCGTGCGGCCGGCCGCGCAACAAAAGAAGCCGGGCGGTCTGACGGCTTTTGCCATTCGAAAGCCGGTCGGGCAGCAAGTGGGGCTCTTCAGAAAAAATGGCAACAACGCCTGGGCTGGGCGAATTCCGATTGGCGAGGCCGTCGTCCAGTGGCCCGCACGGGTCGGATTCGCGCAACCTGCTTGTTTACAGGGAGCTCCAGACGAAAATCACGATCGGCGTTTATGCTGACGGCAGCGTCTTTTCTTCCTATTTGCCGGTCGGTTCGGTCCTGGGTGACCGGGCTTACTGACCCCAGGGGTCCCGTCCTCGAAAACCTTCCGGAAACACAGGCCCGTGCCCGATGACGATCTGGACATCGGGCCGGGTCCGTGTCACATCTCCCGCCTATGAAATCCTTTGTTCGGATCCTTTTCGGCGACCGTCCCGGTCGAATTATTCTCCCGGCCTGATCAGCCGGGCCGGGACGACTGTTTCCGAAATTGCATTGGTGCACCATGCACCGGACAGGGGTTTTCATGACACAAGCTCTTCCGACACTTCACCTCGTTTGCGGCAAGGCCGCCTCGGGAAAATCCACCCTGACCGCCAGCCTCGGTCAGGCGTCTGGAACGGTCGTCATTGCCGAAGATGACTGGCTGGCCGCGCTCTATGGCGATGAGATGGTGTCGATTTCCCACTACGTGCGCTGTTCCGCCAAATTGCGCGCTATCATGGGGCCGCATGTGGTCTCCCTGCTCAGGGTCGGCTTGTCGGTGGTGCTGGATTTCCCGGCAAACACGGTCGCGACCCGGGCCTGGATGTTGGGCCTTGCCGAAGGTGCGCAGGCGGCGCATCGGCTCCATTTCCTGGATGTGCCGGACGACATCTGCAAGGCGCGGCTGCGGGCGCGAAACGCCAGCGGCGCGCATCCGTTTTCCGTGACGGACGAGCAGTTCGACCAACTCGCCAGGCACTTTGTCGAGCCGTCCGAGTCCGAAGGTTTCGTGATCGTTCGGCATTGCCCGAGCGAGGGGTGATATCGGTCTCGGCATAGATCCGGGCTCGCCGGTCCCGGGTCTCACTTACGTTCGCCCGGGATTGTTTGTTTTGAGCGATGTTATGATGGGACTGGTCTCCCG
>SWCF01004282.1_pt1 | contig 53067 bp, 52 predicted proteins | sample 4690081 | NCBI WGS metagenome assembly SWCF01 (sample SAMN10267280, study PRJNA491770) | bioreactor metagenome | isolation source: DHS bioreactor inoculated with | place: Japan: off Shimokita Peninsula
ATGGAGGAGGGCCTGGATCTCAACCCCTTCGTGCTGACGGCATCCGAGCTTCGCGAACGCGCTTGGGAACTGCTCGAACCCCAGTACCAGGCCTGGCTGGCCTCGCTGTGCGATGAATACGGAGAAGCGCAATCTCGCGGATTCGGCAGCAGCGACCTCGGAGAAGTCTTGAGAGGAGCCGCCGACGGCCGCGTGTCCAAGCTCATGATCGCATCCGATCGCGAGATTGCCGGGCGAATCCTGGGCGACACGGGCAAGTATGAACTCACGGGCATCAAGGAAGAGAACGCCGTTGATCTACTCGACGATCTTGGTGAGCTGGTGGACAGGATGGGAGGACAGGTTATGGTCATGCCTGCCGCGCAGATACCCGGCAAGACCGGGCTGGCAGCCACCTTTCGATACTGACCGGCCGACTGTCGGCGTAAACTCGCCAGACAACGCGTCCATCGAGAGCCAGCTGTCATATTTCGCGGATTCAGATCATATGATGGATCAAACGAATGGACTTACCGCCCTATATATCCGACTCAATAATTTTAATAATTAATTCAGTATATTCTTACAGATAATTTATCGAGATCCAACGGAACGCTTATTGCTCATATCATTACGACGCCAATATATAACAAAAGAGGTGGATATGAAAATTCTCAGATACTTTTCCGTTTTCTTGCTCGCAGGACTTCTCTTTACAGGCACGTCTTCCTGTTTTGCCCAAGGTACAACAGCAACTCCATCTCCCGACGTCGATGGATATGTATGGATGATGTCGACAGATCCCGAAAAAAAGGCATTCCTGTTCGGGGCAGGAACAGCCGTCGCCCTTGAATACCAGATGCGGGCAAAACGCGCGGAAGAACCGTCCAAGTTCATCAAGGGATGGATCGAGGCTTTTGACAACATGAGCTGGGCGGAAATGGCTTCCGGGCTCGACAATTATTATGAATCCAACCCTGACAAGACAAACAGGCTGGTATTTGATGTGCTTTGGCATGAAATGATCAAGCCCAACCTCCAAAATTAAGGAACCGGATATGCAAAAAATACTTCTCTCCCTCATGATACTGATGCTTTTGAGCGCTTCCGCCTGCACAAACATGTCCCGCACGCAGCAGGGCGCATTGTCGGGCGGTGCCATCGGAGCCGGAACAGGCCTTGGAATCAGCGCCCTGACTGGAGGCTCCCTGGGTGCCGGCGCCCTGATCGGCGGCGCGCTGGGCGGTGTCGCGGGCGGCATTTACGGAAATCAGAAAGAATGACTTTCAACTGTGCAGCAAGCACTGGGGGTTCCATGAACGGATTCATTAAAAAACACATGCCGGGCATAACACACGGCGTATTTCTGCTCGTAACGCTAGCGATGATGTGCATGGCTGCAAGCGCCGCGCTGGCCAGAACGGCCGAAGAAATCGACACGCATGCCGACATGACGCTGCATCGATTTTACAAAGAAGTGAACGGCGGCAAGGAGATTGCCAAGGAGGCCAAAGCGCTCCTCATCATGTCCGATGTCACCAAGGCGGGCTTTGTTCTTGGCGGGACCTATGGCCAGGGAGCCCTGCGCGTAAACGGCAAGACCACCGGATACTACAATCTCATCGCCGGATCGTACGGATTCACCTTTGGCGCGGAACAGATGGACATCATCCTCGCCTTCATGACCCAGCAGGCCCTCGACGACTTCGTCAAAATTGAAGGCTGGGAGATCGGCGTCACCGGCAACGTCGCATTCGTCGACGTTGGGGGCGGCAAGAGACTGGACACCACATCGCTTAAAGACCCTGTCGTGGCCTTTGTATTCAGTCCTGAAGGGCTGATGGTCGATGCGTCCCTGAAGGGCGCAAAGTTCACGAGACTCAACAAATAAGCTGCACTGACTGCACAAGGCGGGATCACGTGTCCGCAGGATGCGATTCCCGCCCTGTCCGGCGAAGGAGGAAAACAATCATGGGACTCATACTCATCATCATTCTTGTCCTCATACTCCTTGGAGCCCTGCCGACATGGCCCCACAGCAGGAGCTGGGGATATTACCCCAGCGGCGGGTTTGGGCTGATCCTCCTGATCGTGCTCATTCTGATGCTGATGGGAAGAATCTGAAGCACTGTCGGAGAACCTCTCCTACTTGGCCGCCAGTACTCGAATGGCGCATTTCCAAGTATTCATGAATATTTAGGGAGCCATCATGAACACACAACATTCGACCGACACAAAACTCAAATCGCTGATGGAAATGCTTGCAAGCAAGGACGGCCTGGTCCGCCAGAAGGCGCGGATAGCCCTGGTGGAACTGGACGGCCCCGCCGTCATCCCCCTCTCGGACGCACTGATGCACTCGAAGCTGGATCAGACCCGCTGGGGCGCCGCAAAGGCGCTTGGCGAAATCGTCGATATCAGATCAATCCCCGCGCTGGTGAACGCACTCGACGATACTGACGCCGACGTGGCCTGGCTTGCGGGATTGGCATTGAAAAAATTCGAAAAAGCGGCCTGGAAACTCCTGCTGCAAAAACTGATCGAAAGCGGCGTGGATTCCGTAAGACTGCGCAACGGGGCTCGTCATGTGTTCAGCGGTCAAAAGGTGGAAGGGTTCAATGATCTGCTGGAGGAGCTCATGACAGCCTTGGAAGACTCGGCGCTCCCGGAGGCAGGGGGAATCGCTGCGGGAGAAATTTTGAAGCGCATTAGGAGCGACAAAGCGAATACCTGGGACATAATTCCCGATCAGGAGTTTTCCTAGAACAACATGTTACCGACAAAACATGGAGACAAGACAATGGAATCATTCGTAAATATTTTCAAAATCATTCTATGCACCCTGCTGCTTGCTTCACTCATGAGCTGTGCCGGCACAGACACAAGGCAAAGCACAGGGCAGTATGTTGACGACTCCGCCATCACCGCTAAAGTCAAGGCCGCCATCTTTGATGAAGATTCCTTGAAGTCATTGCAGATAACGGTGGTGACGTTCAAAGGCGACGTTCAGCTGAGTGGGTTTGTTGATTCTTCACAGAACGTCATCAAGGCCGGACAAATTGCCAAGAATGTTGCGGGCGTAAGGTCTGTAAAAAACGATCTCGTGGTAAAATAATCTTATTTTCAAAATAGTTACACTCATCCTGCTCCTTCAAACACGGACAACGACTTGCACGAATTAACTGCTTTTCGGGTCCGATAGTTTTCTCGCGATTGCGACACCTGGCCTGAATGACATGCTCATAATGCATCTATGCCGGGGCTTGCGGGTTCTGTCCTCCATTCCTTGCACGGTGCCGTAGGCGCGATTTGAAGATATCCTCCAGGTAGCAAGAAGACCTGGAGGAAAATTTTTGTGACCGTATATTAAGAGCGGCCAAAGGTGAAATCTTGCAGTAGTGCCATATGTGACGGATTCATCTTCTTTTCTTTTCCCTTACGATATTAGAACAAATCTATTTTATTCTTTATAATCATCTCGTTACACAACATAAAAAACAATGAAAAGTCTGGCACGTTCATTGCGATACACATCGTACCCTCGAAAAACGCGTCGCCCCCTCATTTCTAGAAAAGTGCGGGGTTGTGAAAGAGTGGGAAGAGTTTGAAGTTTTTTACAAAAAAAGGAGAGGTGTATGAAGTCCAGCACAAAGAATCAGACGAAAGGCGTTTTCCATGAGACCAAAGGCAAGATCAAGGAAACCGTCGGAAAGATTATCGACAACCCCTCCCTGGAGGCCGAGGGGCTAGCGGAAAAAATCGCAGGCAAGGCTCAGAAAAAAGCAGGACAGGTGGAAAAGGTTCTGGACGAATAACAGTCGAACACAGTCTCCCTTATCCTTTTAACCTTCCTGCGCAAATACGCAGTATGCCGAAATAACCAATGCCCGGAGCACTTTAGTTCTCCGGGCATCCAAATACCATAAAAAATTTGATCATACAGCCTCACGGCAAACAGGAGTGATCATGAAAACGTTAAGCATAGTCGGAATACTGCTGATTGTCCTCGGAATAGCGGCCTTTGCTTACCAGGGCATCACCTACACGACCCAGGAAAAAGTCGTTGATCTTGGACCTCTCCAGATGACGGCTGAAAAAACACGGACGATTCCTCTGCCCCCGATCATGGGCGCAATCGCTCTGGCGGGCGGAATCGCCCTGCTTATTGTAGGAAAGAGAAACCCCTGAGGGGAAAAGAACTGACTTGCCAAAATCAGTCCGGACGAATTCTTACATATCAATAAATAAGTGAGGGAAAATGTTATATACAATTGCTTTAGTTCTTGTGATTTTATGGTTATTGGGGGTTGTAAGCGGTTATACAATCGGATCATTCATACATATTCTTCTTGTCATCGCTGTAATTATAATCCTTGTAAATTTTATTCAAGGAAGGCGAATACTTTAGATAATTTATCTCAAATTCCTCATTATCGCCATGACGGCATATGCCATGTCTGGCGATCGAGAACGGTTCATGATGGCCAGCATGGATGACTACATCTCAAAACCATTCGAACTCGACAATCTGAAAGAAGTGCTGGGCGGCATTGACGTCAACGACAGCAAATGACCGTGACCGCCCCGCCTGCACGTCACACCGCGCTTCGACTTCTTTGCTGTAGACAGCGCCCGGCCCTATAAATTTCAACACGTCTGCAGCCAGGGCAAATCTCATGCTTTCGCTCTAAACCAGGGAGACCACGCGCATGAAGATGAGCATCAACACAGACAAGGGCGCCAGCCCACGATTCTGGACGCGTCTGACCCGACGAGGGGCATCCTTGAAAAGCATCGAAGAGGAACTCCCCCTTCGGGCGGAGCTCTTCAGCGCGGCCCAGATGGAGCTGCACGGCAAGGTTCTGGCCAACATGCACCAGCTCAGAGGCAAGCGTACGCAGGATCGCCTCCTGTCGCGACTGGCCGAAAACGAAAAGGTGCTGCGGGATGTGCACCGCCTGCTGACGGAAGACGTCAAGGAAGATCGGCGCATGACTCCGGCCGGGGAATGGCTGCTCGACAACTTCTATGTGATCGAAGAGCAGATCCGCACCGCCGCCAAACACCTGCCCAAGGGCTACAGCCGCGAACTGCCGCAGCTTCGCAGCGGGCATTCGGCCGGACTTCCGCGCGTGTACGACCTCGCCCTGGAGGCGATCTCCCACGGCGATGGTCGCGTGGACCCGGAGTATCTGAGCCGCTTCGTGGCCGCCTACCAGACCGTGACGTCCCTGAAACTTGGCGAGCTGTGGGCCATCCCCATCATGCTGCGCCTGGCCCTGATCGAAAACCTGCGCCGGGTCGCGGCCCGCCTCGCCGCACGAAGGACAGAGCGCAACAGTGCCGATTACTGGGCCGATCTGATGACCGAAGTGGCCGCCACCGACCCCAAGAGCCTGATCCTGACCATCGCCGACATGGCCCGGTCCGACCCGCCCATGGGCAGTTCGTTCGTCGCGGAACTGACCCGCCGTCTGCAGGGCCAGGGTCCGGCGCAATCCCTGCCGCTCTCGTGGATTGAACGCCGCCTGTCCGAATCCGGCCAGACCATCGATCAGCTGGTGCGCCTGGAAAACCAGCAGCAGGCCTCCGACCAGATCTCCATCAGCAACAGCATCGGCAGCCTGCGTTCCCTGAACGCCACGAACTGGAACGACTTTGTCGAGTCCTTGAGCGCGGTGGAGGGCATTCTTGGGGAAGATCCCGTTTCCATCTACGGCAAGATGAATTTTTCCACTCGGGATCGCTATCGCCATGTTATTGAAAAAATAGCAAAAAAATGCCCACAGACCGAACCCGAAGTGGCGCGCAGAGCGCTGGAACTGGCGCGGGAAGGCGCAGCTTCACAGAGTGAGGAACGCAAGGGCCATGTAGGATACTATCTGGTCGGAGACGGACTTGCTGAGCTTGAACGTCTGGTTCAGATGCGCCGGTCGCCCATTGCGATGCTGCGCGATCCCGGCCGGCGATTGCTCGTCCATGGCGGCGGCATCGTGCTCCTGACGGCCATGCTGACCGCACTCCTTGGGCTCAAAGCCCAAGGCGACGGGCTTGGCGGCTGGCAGCTCGGCCTTTTCTGCCTGCTCCTTGTGCTCTGCTGCAGCCATCTTGCGGTATCGCTCGCGAATTGGCTGGCCACGCTCCTTGGCAACCCGCACCTGTTGCCGCGCATGGACTTCTCCAAAGGGATTCCGCCCGAGGCACGAACCCTGGTCGTGGTTCCGACGATGCTTACCAGCACACGCGGCATCGAGGAGTTGATCAACGATCTTGAAGTCCGGTTTCTGGGGAACCGTGACCGGCACCTCCATTTTGCCCTGCTCACGGACCTGGCCGACGCAGCCCGGGAAATTCTGCCTGAAGACGAGGAACTGGTCAGCCTGGCCCATGACATGATCGGGGCGCTGAACGCCAAATATCCGGGCGAAGCCGGCAGCACCTTTTTCCTGTTGCATCGTCCGCGCAGCTTCAACCCCGCCGAGCGGACATGGATGGGTTTTGAGCGCAAGCGCGGCAAAATCGGGGACTTGAATGCCCTGCTCAGCGGGGGAACAAAAAATGCGGCGGACCGCTTCGCGCTCATCGTCGGCGACACTTCCATTTTGCCGGACATCAGATTCGTCATCACCCTGGACACGGACACGCAACTGGCCCGCGACTCGGCGCGCAAATTCGTCGGCGCCATATCACATCCGCTCAATCGAGCCCGCTACGACCCGGCGCGCGGGCGTGTCACGGCCGGCTACGGCATCCTGCAGCCACGGGTGTCGGTCAGCCTGCCCGGCGCGAATCGTTCGAGATATGCGCAGATGTGCGCCAGCGAGGTCGGCATTGATCCCTACACCAGCGCAGTCTCCGACGTGTATCAGGACCTGTTCGGCGAAGGTTCGTTCATCGGCAAGGGCATCTACGACGTTGCAGTCTTCAGGCAGGCGCTTGAGGGCCGTTTTCCGGACAACAGGATTCTGAGCCACGACCTCCTGGAGGGCTGCCATGCCAGGGCCGGGCTTTTGAGCGATGTTGAACTGTATGAGGAATACCCGTCCCGCTACAGCGAGGACGTGGCCCGCAGGCATCGCTGGATCCGAGGCGACTGGCAGATCGCCCGCTGGCTGATGCCACGGGTTCCCGGCGCGGACGGGCGTCAGTACAAAAATCCTATCTCCATGCTGTCCCAGTGGAAGATTCTCGACAATCTGCGACGGAGCCTGAGCGCTGCGTCCCTTGTCCTGCTTCTGATCCTGGGCTGGACGGTCCTGCCCACCGCTCTTTTCTGGACCACGGTGGTGCTCGGTATCATCCTGATTCCGTGCCTGGTGGACTCGCTCTCAAATGCATTCAAGAAACCCGATGAAGTATCCCCGCGGCAGCACCTCGTCGCGTCGGCAGGTCTGGCCCGGCAGCAACTCGGCCGCGCAATCTTCACCCTTGTCTGTCTGCCCTACGAGGCCTTCTTCAGCCTGGACGCGATCCTGCGCACCATCTGGAGGATGCTGATCACGCATCGGCGCCTGCTGGAATGGAACCCATCGGGCAACGCCCCAAGAGGCCCCGCCGGTTTCGCCAGCTCCTTGCGGGCCATGTGGATCGGGCCACTTCTGGCCATCGGCATGGCGGTCACTCTTGCCGTGTGGGCGCCGCAGGTGCTGCCGGTGGCCGGGACACTGCTCGCGCTCTGGCTGTTCTCCCCGGCCATAATCTGGTGGATCAGCCGCCCCATCCCTCGCCGCCGGGACACCCTGACCAGGGAACAGACTCTCTTTCTGCGCAGGACGGCCCGCAAGACCTGGGCCTTCTTCGAAACATTCGTCGGCCCCGAGGACCAGTGGCTCCCTCCCGACAATTTTCAGGAACACCCCGCACCCGTGGTTGCGCACCGCACCTCTCCCACCAACATGGGCCTTGCGCTGCTGGCCAACCTGTCCGCGCTCGACTTCGGAATCATCTCGACCGGAAAGTTCCTGGACCGGACCATGAAAACGCTGCGCACCATGAGCACGCTTGAGCGATATCGCGGTCATTTCTACAACTGGTACGACACTCTGACCCTGGCCCCGCTGCCTCCGCGCTACATCTCTTCCGTGGACAGCGGAAACCTGGCCGGCCACCTGTTGACCTTGAAACCGGGCCTGCTCGAGCTCCAGAATCGCAAGATCCTGGAACCGCGCACGTTCGAGAGCCTGCGCGACACTCTGGGCATCCTGGAAGACGCCCTGAAGCCTCTTCCGAAAGCGGCCGTGGACCCGCTCGCCAGCCTCAAACTCGACCTGAACGCAGCGCTGCGCCCCGAACCGGCGACCCTGGTCGCTTCAAGGCAGCGCCTTGAACGGCTGGCGGCATCGGCCGCGGTCCTGATCGAAAGCCTTGGCGCCTCGGACACTGATCCAGACTCAAGCGAACGCTGGTGGGCGGGGGCCTTTGCCCGGCAATGCGCCGACGCGCTGGCGGAACTGACCAGTCTTGCCCCGTGGACGGAGCTCGCCATTGTGCGCAGGAACCTGCCGGACCTTCCCGTTCTCGACCGGATCCCGACCTTGAGTGAACTGACAGCCCTGGCCGCGGCAATACTGCCGGACCTGGTGCGACAGCAGGAAACGGCAAACGCCTCGGAATACAACGACTGGAGTGAACTCCAAAGCCGCATCACCAAGGCCGGCCAACTCGCCGAGGCTCGGATCAGGACCAGCGAGCGCCTTGCCCTGCAATGCAGTGGACTGGCCCAGATGGAATTTGATTTCCTGTGCGACGATGCGAGCCATCTGCTGGCTATCGGCTACAATGTCTCTGAATGCCGCCGGGACAACAGTTTTTACGATCTTCTGGCCTCGGAAGCGCGCCTGGCCACCTTTGTCGCCATTGCCCAGGGACAGATCCCGCAGGAGAGCTGGTTCGCGCTGGGACGCCTCCTGACCACCGCCGGAGGCGAGCCGGTCCTGTTGTCCTGGAGCGGCTCCATGTTTGAATATCTGATGCCGATGCTGGTCATGCCCACCTTCGACTCGACCCTTCTTGACCAGACCTGCAGCGCCTCGGTGGCCAGACAGATCGACTACGGCAGGAAGCGCTCCATGCCCTGGGGCATTTCGGAGTGCGGCTACAATGCCATCGACGTGCACCAGAACTATCAATACCGGGCCTTTGGCGTGCCGGGACTTGGGCTCAAGCGCGGGCTCGCCGAGGACCTGGTCATCGCGCCCTACGCCTCGGCCCTGGCGCTCATGGTCGCGCCGGGCGAGGCATGCCGGAACCTCATCCGGCTGGCGGGAGAAGGTTTTGACACCAGATACGGCTTCTACGAGGCCATCGACTACACCCCCTCGCGCCTGCCGCGCGGCCAAACAAACGCCGTGGTCCGCTCTTTCATGGCCCACCATCAGGGCATGAGCCTGCTCTCCATGGCTCACCTGCTGCTTGATCGCCCCATGCAGAAGCGATTTGCTTCCGACCCGCAGTTCCAGGCGACCATGCTGCTTCTGCAGGAGCGCATCCCCAAGACCACCGCCTTCTACGCGCACACTTCCGAGCTGTCCGAGCTTCAGATGGATTCGGACACCGGAGGCTCGCATATCCGCGTGTTCTCACGCCCGGACACGCCCGCCCCGGAAGTGCAACTGCTCTCCAACGGCCGCTACCACGTCATGGTCACCAATGCCGGCGGCGGCTACAGCCGCTGGAAGGATCTTGCCGTGACCAGGTGGCGCGAAGACCGCACCTGCGACAACTGGGGCACGTTCTGCTTCCTGCGTGATCTGGACAGCCGGGAGTATTGGTCCACGGCATACCAGCCGACACGCAAGCAGGCGCAGCGCTACGAGGCCATCTTCTCCGAGGGGCGGGCCGAATTCCGCGTGCAGGACCACAATTACGACACCCACACGGAGATCACGGTGTCACCCGAAGACGACATCGAGCTGCGCCGGGTGCGCATCACCAACCGCGCCCGGACCCGCCGGACCCTCGATCTGACCAGTTACGCCGAGGTGACCCTGGCCAGCTCCGCTTCCGACGACCTGCACCCAGCGTTCAGCAACCTTTTTGTCCAGACCGAGATCATCCCTGCCCAGCAGGCCATCCTCTGCACCAGACGGCCGCGCTCCCAGGGAGAAAAGCCGCCCTGGATGCTGCACATGATGATCATGCACGATGTGCGTCCCGTCGACATCTCCTATGAAACCGACCGCATGCAGTTCATCGGGCGCGAGAACACCGTGGCCGATCCACTGGCCATGAGCTGCAAGGGCGAGTATTTCTCCGGCGCGCTCTCGGGCAGCGAGGGTTCCGTTCTGGACCCCATTGTCTCCATCCGCTGCCGCATCATCCTCGAGCCTGAAGAATCGGTGACGCTCAACATCATCTCCGGCATCGGCGAAACCCGCGAAGAAGTCGTGCAACTGGTTGAAAAATACCAGGACCGCCGCATCGCGGACAGGGTCTTCGACCTGGCCTGGACGCACGGCCAGGTGCTGCTGCGGCAGCTCAACGCTTCCGAGGCGGACGCCCAGCTCTATGGCCGTCTTGCGGGATCGATCATTTACGCCAATGCGGCGCTGCGGGCCGAGCCGGGCATTCTCGCCAAGAACAGCCGGGGGCAGTCCGGACTCTGGAGCCACGCGATTTCCGGAGATTTGCCCATTGTGCTGCTCCAGATTCAGGACACCGCCAATATCGAACTGGTCCGCCAGCTCGTGCAGGCCCACGCCTACTGGCGCCTCAAGGGGCTGAAAGTCGACCTGGTCATCTGGAACGAGGATCAGACCGGATACAGGCAGGTCCTCAATGACCAGATCATGGGCCTCGTCGCGGCGGGGGTCGGATCCGGCGGAACCGATCAGCCCGGAGGAATCTTCGTACGCTCGGCCAATCGCTTCGCGGAAGAGGACCGCATCCTGATCCAGTCGGTCGCGCGCGTCATCCTCTCCGATACGCTTGGAACCCTGGCGCAGCAGATTGACGGCCGCACGTTGCCCCGGACCAAAATGCCCCTGCTGGTGCCAAGCAGGACACATCGCTCCGAGCCCTTGCCGTCGGCTCCGCAGCCCCGTCACGATCTGACCTTTTTCAACGGCCTGGGCGGATTCACCCCGGACGGACGCGAGTATGTCATCACCACTGCCCAGGACCTGGCCACGCCCGCCCCCTGGATCAATGTACTGGCAAACCCCCTCTTCGGGAGCGTGATCTCCGAATGCGGCAGTTCCTGCACCTGGAACGAAAACGCCCACGAATTCCGCCTCACGCCCTGGGACAACGATCCGGTCACGAACGAAGGGGGCGAAGCCTTCTACCTGCGCGACGAGGAACGCGGTCATTACTGGTCACCCACGCCGCAGCCATGTCGCGGGGCGGAGCCTTATGTCAGCAGGCACGGTTTCGGATACAGCGTCTTCGAGCATACCGAGCGGGGAATCCGCTCGGAGCTCATGGTCTATGTCGCCCTCGACGCGCCGATCAAGTTCTCGGTGCTGAAAGTGTCCAACGTTTCCGAACGCTCGCGGCGCATCTCCGCCACCGGCTATGCGGAATGGGTGCTCGGCGACCTGCGTCCCAAATCCGCGTTTCACGTGATCACGGAAATCGACCAGCACAGCGGAGCCATTTTGGCGCGCAATGCCTACAATCCCGAATTCGGGAGCCGGACGGCATTTTTCGATGTGGACGACGTGCTGCGCACGGTCACTGCCGACCGCACGGAATTTCTGGGCCGCAACGGCTCGCTCCGATCGCCCGCCGCCATGACCCGCACTAGGCTCTCCGGCAAGACGGGAACGGCCATGGACTCCTGCGCCGCGATCCAGGTCGGCTTCGAGCTCGAAGTCGGAGAAGAGCGGGAGATCATCTTCAAGCTGGGCGTGGGAACTGACGCCGCAGATGCGCAAAAAATCATCCATCGTTTCAGGGGAGCGCCCGCAGCGCGGCAAGCCCTCGACAATGTCTGGCAGCACTGGGCCCATACCCTTGGGGCCATCCATGTCGAGACTCCGGACCAATCGCTCAACGTGCTCGTCAACGGCTGGCTCGTCTACCAGACCCTGGCCTGTCGCCTCTGGGCACGCAGCGCCACCTACCAGTCGGGCGGGGCGTTCGGTTTCCGCGACCAGCTCCAGGACGTCATGGCCCTCATCCATGCGCGGCCGGGCCTGGTCCGCGAGCACATCCTGCTCTGCGCCTCCCGGCAGTTCGAGGAAGGCGACGTGCAGCACTGGTGGCATCCGCCCCTGGGCCGGGGCGTACGCACCAAATGTTCGGACGATTTCCTGTGGCTGCCCCTGGCGACGTGCCGCTATGTGGCCGCCATCGGAGACACCGGCGTCCTGGATGAAAACGTCCCGTTCCTGCGCATGCGCGCGCTGGGTGCCGACGAGGAGTCCTGCTATGACCTGCCCGAGCGATCGGATCAGAGCGCGAGCCTCTACGACCACTGCGTCCGGGCCATCCGCCACGGCTTGCGCTTTGGGGCGCACGGCCTGCCACTCATCGGCTCCGGCGACTGGAACGACGGCATGAATCTGGTGGGTGAACACGGCAAAGGCGAGAGCGTCTGGCTTGGCTTCTTCCTTCATCATGTGCTGGAGGCTTTTGCCCCGCTGGCTCGCTCGCGCGGGGATGTCACGTTTGCTGAAGAGTGCCTGCAGGAATCCGCCAAATTGAGCCGCATTATCGAGGAAAGCGGTTGGGATGGACAGTGGTATCGCCGGGCATACTTCGATGACGGCACGCCGCTGGGTTCAACGGAGAATGACGAGTGCCGCATCGACTCCATCGCCCAGAGCTGGTCCGTGCTCTCGGGGGCGGGAGACCCGAAGAGGGCGCGCACGGCCATGCAGTCCCTGGACAGGCATCTGGTGCGCCGTGAACACGGACTGGTCCAGCTCCTGGACCCGCCTTTCGACACATCCGAGCTCAACCCCGGCTACATCAAGGGCTATGTGCCCGGTGTACGCGAAAACGGCGGGCAGTACACCCACGCCGCCATCTGGGCCGCCATGGCCTTTGCCCGCCAGGGGGATGCCAAGCGGGCCTGGGAGATTTTCGACATGATAAACCCGGTCAACCACGCGCGCACTCCCGAAGAGACGGCCCTTTACAAAGGCGAACCCTACGTCGTCGCCGCCGATGTCTACGGCGCGCCGCCGCATACGGGCCGTGGCGGCTGGACATGGTACACGGGCTCGGCCGCCTGGATGTATCGCCTCATCGTGGAATCGCTGCTGGGCCTGAGTCTTGAAGTGGACAGGCTGCGCATTACGCCATGCCCCAATCCGCAATGGGCGCAGTATACCGTGCATTACCGTTTCATGGAGACGGTCTATCATATCGTCGTGTCACAACAGCAAAGCAAAAAAATTGGAACAATTTTAATACTCGATGATGTCGAGCAGACAGGACAGACAATTGCACTGATTAACGACCATCAAGAACACTGGGTCAAGGTTTACATAAGCGTAAAAAATGATTAAAAATTGAAATTATTAAATATTCATGTTGTATAAACAAACTCATTAACTTAATTTTATCATATTTAAGTTTAGGCATATGCTGATTATTGCAATCAATAATGCGCTCCATTTCGCTTGGATTGATAATGCCGAGAGAGCACTGATGCTTTTTACGATTCCGTTTTCCGATATATAGTTACGGCTCATGCCGTGAACAAACTTTAGTCATCAAGACCTGCTCCAATTCTTCCATCCTTACCGGCTTGGCTAAATAGTCGTTCATTCCGGCCGCCAAAAACTTTTCCCGATCCCCGATCATGGCATAGGCGGTCAGGGCGATGATGGGGATGTCCCTCTTGATGCCAGGGTCAGTGGATGAGCGGATGGCCATGGTGGCTTCCATGCCGCTCATCGTCGGCATCTGGATGTCCATCAGAATCAGGTCGAAGTCCTGTTGTTTGAGCATATCCAGGACCTGCCGACCGTCCTCCGCCAGTACCACCGTATGGCCTGCCTTTTCCAGCAATTTGCGGGTCGGCAGAGCATTTGACGGGTCATCCTCCGCCAGCAGGATACGCAGCTTATGACTGGTTTCGCGCGGTTGCCCTGTTTCTTCGTCTCGACCGGGGATGCGCGCACCGGCAGACAATTTGAGCGGCAAGAAGACACGCACGCAAGTGCCTTCACCCACGCTGCTCTCCACGGAAATCTTCCCGCCCATCAGACCCACGAGTCGCTTGACTATGGCCAATCCCAAACCGGCGCCTTGAACACTGCGCGTATAGGAGCTGTCCACTTGAACAAACGGCTTGAACAGGTCCTTCAACTTGTCTTCTGGAATACCGATACCCGTATCGCAGACAGAGAACAGTACATTAAAGTCGTCACCATTGTGCGAATTCAACGAAGTAATCTTTAAGCGGACACCTCCTCTGGATGTGAATTTCAGGGCGTTGCCCACGAGATTGAATAAAATCTGCCTGATCCGAGCCTCATCACCAACGAGTTGTACAGGAATTTTCGTGTCGATGTCGCAATCCATATGGACGCCCTTGTCCCTGGCCGTGATACTGAACAGATCAGAGATGGAATTGCCAAGATCGTGGATGCAGAATTCGACTTCGTGGATCGCCAGCATTCCCGCTTCAATCCTGGACAGGTCCAGAATGTCCGAGAGCAGACGAGTTAAACGGTTGGCCGAAATCAAGGCCAATTGAACGAATTTGTTCTGATCGGGATCAAGGGAAGTGGTCCGCAAGAGTTGCATCATTCCCACAATCCCGTTCAGAGGGGTGCGGATTTCGTGGGACATGTTGGCCAAAAATTCGGATTTGGCCTGATTGGCCGCCTCGGCCTGCTGCTTGGCCGCCAGCAGTCTCTCCTCGAATATTTTTTGCTCGGTGATGTCGCGGGTATTCGCCACGACACCTGAAATATCTCCCTTTGCATTGATGTATGGAGAATACGTAATTTCAACATAGCGTTTGCCCAAAGTTGGATACTCAAACCAATTTTGGAACTTTATGGTTTCACCATTCAAGCATTTATCAAATTCTGTTTTAATATTTTCGTTAAAAACTTTTTCTCCAAGATATTCCGCAATCGAAATTCCGACCAAATCCTCTTTTCTTTTATTGGAAAACAATTCGTATGACTTATTTACAATAACATATCGATAGTCCCTGTCTAAAAGAGAAATCCCATCTAGTGTTGAAGACACTATTTGTTTGTACTTCAGTAAATGCTCATCAGATTTTTCGCGTTCGGTGATATCCTGAATCGTAAATACGACACGGTCGATTCGGCCTTGCTCGTCATGGAGCGGCGCGCCGTTGATGCTGAGTATTGTTCGATCTCCATTCGGCATGACAATCGCGTGCCGGACGTCGTAAACGCACTGGCCGGTCGACATTACCTGGCTAAACGGCAAGCGTTCGTCGGGGAATGGGGCTCCGTCCACGTCGGTGATCAGCCATTCGGGGGCATTGTAGCAAAGGGTTTCGATGTCGGGTTTATCCAGACAGAAGAGGCGTTGCGCATTACGATTCGCGAAGACAATCTTCCCGTCGCGATCCACCTGGGTGATAGCCACCGGTCCATCGTCAATGATGCGCTCCGCGATCTCCCTCGCCTTTCGCAATTCATCTTCGTGCCGCCTGCGCTCGGTGACGTCCTGAAAAATGCAGTGCGTCCGCTCGAACCGCCCCCGGTCGTCACGCTGAATCTTGCCGTTGAAAGAGACGTGAACAGTGGAACCGTTCTTCCTGACCATCTCGAATTCGACCCCGAGGACTTCACCAACAGCCTTGAGTTGCGGGAAATTGGCCCTGAAGTGATCGGGGCAGTCGTGGTGCAGAATATCTGCAAAGTTCTTTCCGATGATCTCGTCCCTGCTGTAACCGAGCAGATCCAGAAAGGCCTGATTGACATCAAGAAAATTGCCCTGTTCATCCAGGGACTGGTAAGGCACGGGAACGTCCAGAAACATCTGGCGAAAACGTTTTTCGCCCTCGTGCGGCCGCTCTTCGGCGATCTTCTGGCCATAGATGACCCTGACGAAACCCTGGTACGCGACGATTTGCCCTTCCTGATCCTTCACGGCGCGAACATCTCCCGCTCCCCAGAACTCGGAACCGTCCCGACGACGGAAGCGACATTCGTGGTTGAACACTTCATCATGCTCTTCCACCAGCAGAACAAACCGCTTCCTATCTTCCGGGTCGGCATAAATCTGTGTGGCAATATCAGTGATCGATTCAATCAATTCCTGCGCGGAATCATAGCCGTACATCCTGGCAAATGCAGGGTTGACCGCGAGGAAGCGACCTTCAGGCGTGGAGGTGAAAATACCGATGGGCGCGCTGTCGAAGAGGTCCTGGAGGTCAAAATCAGGAAGCATGGAGTTATTGGCGGATTTTACTTTCGGCATGGACGGCTCCAGGATATATCCTTGGCGACACGTTCGCGCGGCACAAAACAATGGAGTGAGCTGTCTTTGACTGATCTCAAGCAGCGGATGGAATCTTTTACAATTCACTACTCCCCATTCTTCTCAATAACAAGGAGTCTCAAGGCGCGACTGTCTTGCACGCACCACTGGGGTCGAGCGCTGAATCCCAAAAAAACCAGCCGCCTCGATGACAACCGCCACCCTCACGTGTTCATTCGATAATGAGCACGATTGTTCAAGCATCACGGCGTAAGGGACTCGCACATCGCTGAAATAAATTGATACGACTCGGAGAGGTTATGGGGATGGCCTGTGCGGGGAAGCGTGCGGGGAAGAAAAAAAGGCTTACAGGTGGTTTTCCTGTAAGCCTTTTTTTTTCCTGGTCGGGGCGACTGGACTCGAACCAGCGGCCCTCGGTTCCCAAACGGAAGGCTCGTCTACTCATACAGACATCGTGGTGTGTTGGACGACCACGACTGCCACAAATCCGAATAGGCGAACCTGGCTGAGAGCAGCGCTCCTGAGATCAATATTATCCGCTGGCATTCTGACCCGGACTTGCTTACGAATCGAAATACAATACGTAACCACCCTTGGAAGACCGCCAACGCGAGTTCTGGCGTACCCGATCTCAACACGGCCAGGATAAAACACTATGCCAACTTGCTGGATAATCGCAGGACCCAACGGGGCAGGCAAAACAACCTTCGCCCTTAATTTGATGCTCAAGGAAGCTGGACTATCATGAAAATAACTCAGGAAGCCCCCTCCAAAGAAAGCATGATCGTGCTGGAATCACTGCGAAAGGCTGTTGCGCAGGCATTGGACAGGAAGAAACGCCTCGGACAGTATGCGGTCGTCTGGCAGGATGGACAACCAACCATCATTGGCGGCGACAAACCGGAAACCACCAAACAGCAGGGCTGACTTGCGCCGAATCCCTGTCGGTGCAAGGAGCGCACAACGGCCCAATCTGAAAAAAATGAGTCCCTGGAAATTTGTACTGCCCTTTCATCTGCCTTGTTCCATCGCAGCGCAGTCCAAATGTCGGACATAGTGTTAGGCAGACAAAAAAACGGCATGAAAAAAGGGCTCAGATTTTACACCTAAGCCCTTGTTTTCTTTATGGTCGGGGCGAGAGGATTCGAACCTCCGGCCCTCGGTTCCCAAAACCGATGCGCTACCAAACTGCGCTACGCCCCGAAGAGGGTGGGATGTACACAGGCGCGCTTCAGACTGTCAACAGCTTTCTGGGCTGTTGCTGGACAGCTTCCCCTCTTTGGTCGTAAATATCCTCCATGCGTCCGGTCATCGTCTTACTCACCGATTTCGGCCATCTCGACCCCTACGTGGGGCAGATGAAAGGCGCGCTCCTGCGCGAGGCGCCCGACGTTGCCGTCATTGATCTGTGTCACGAAGTGGACGCGCACAACATCATGCAGGCCGCCTTTTGGTTGCAGGCCAGCCACCCGCATTTCCCGCCGCAGAGCATTTTCCTGAACGTGGTCGATCCCGGCGTCGGTGCAGAGCGCTCCATTGTGCTGGCCAGGCATGAGAACCAAGTCTTCCTGGCCCCGGACAACGGGCTACTCTCGTTCCTGATTGACAAACAGGCTTCCTGGTGGCGCCTGAACGCGAAGTTCGCCGCCGCGAGCAACACGTTCCACGGACGCGACATTTTCGCGCCCCTTGCCGCCCGGCTGGCCCTGGGGGCGACGCCGGAGGCCATGGGATCGCCCATGGCGCCGGACATGCTCGTGCGCCATGACCTCGTCTGGGCTGCCTGGGACAATGATGTGCTTGCCTGCACCGTCCTGCACGTGGACCGCTTCGGCAACTGCCTGCTGAACCTGCGTGCAGAGAATTTTGACGCCGGGGATGGAACCCTGCACCTTGACGACGGCACGATGGTCGCGGTGGTCAAGACGTATGCGCATCTTTCCCCTGGACAGATCGGCCTGCTGGAGGGCAGCCAGGGGGTGATGGAACTGGCCATGAATCAGGACAGCTGCGCCCGCCTCCTTGAACTGAGCCCATCAAAGACACTCCGCCTGAGCAAAAAGGACACTTCTCACCCGTGAAGCATCTGCACGACTTTCATGTCGCCCTGACATTTCTGACCCGACTTGGCCGCGCCCACATCACCACCAGCGAAGCCATCAGCCGCTCCATGGGCATGTACCCCATGGTGGGCCTGCTCCTTGGGCTGATCCTCGCCCTACCGTCCCTGCTCCCGCTTTCCTCGTGGGTGCTGGCCTGGATGCTCGCCGGGCTGAACCTGTGCCTGACCCGCGGCCTGCACTGGGACGGGTGGGCCGACCTGTGGGACGGATGGGGCAGCGGCGCGACGGGGATGCGCTTCTGGGAAATCGTCAAGGACAGCCGCATCGGGGCCTTCGGAACCATGGGCCTTGTGCTCGGACTTGGCGTTCAGGCTGCGCTGTTCGAGGCCGCCATTTCTGCGGGAGCCTGGGCCGCGCTGGTCTTCGCCCCAGCCTTTGGCCGCTTCTGCTGCCTGGTCCTGGCCCGCATGGGGCAATCCCTGGCCCGGCCCGGACTGGGACAGAACGCACTGCTTGGAGCCACCCGCTCCGCCCTGGTCCTGGGCGGATGCACAACCCTTCTGCCGATGCTCCTGCTGGCCCCAAGCCACGTGGCTCTGACGCTCCTGTTGGCAGTCGCGCCCCTGGCTTCCCTGCTGGTCCTGGGGCGCAGGCAGGGAGGGGTGAACGGGGATTTCCTCGGAGCCGCCATCATTGTAGGGGAATTCTGCGCGCTGCTGCCCCTTTCCCTTTCGGGCTGAGGCAGCAGAAAAATCCTGAACAACCGTTCAACGGCTACGTACGCACCTATCTCAAGCATGCGTAAAACCAAGCACCGACAGCGCTCGCGGGGCTTCATTGACCCCTGTTTTTTTTTAAGTTAGCAGCGCCACAAACGCCTCATTAAGTGACCACTCAAGATTTTCGCAATCAACCTGGCCACAGGGCGCAATCCATACAGGAGAACACAATGGACTTTCCACAACTCAAGATCGGCGATCTTGTTGCAAAAATCCCCATCATCCAGGGCGGCATGGGTGTTGGCATCTCCCTTTCGGGTCTGGCCTCGGCCGTGGCCAAGGAAGGCGGCATCGGCGTCATCGCCGGGGCCATGATCGGCATGGGTGAACCGGACATCGGCTCCAACTACCGCGAAGCCAACATGCGCGCGCTGGCGAACGAGCTGCGCAAGGCCCGCGAGAAAACCGACGGCATCCTCGGCGTAAACATCATGGTCGCCCTGACCAACTTCAGCGACCTGGTCAAAACCTCCATCAAGGAAGGCGCGGACATCATCTTTGCCGGAGCCGGGCTGCCCCTGGATCTGCCCTCCTACCTCAAGGACGGTGCCAAGACCAAGCTCGTACCCATCATCTCCTCGGCCCGGGCCGCCTCCATCATCTGCAAGAAATGGCTGTCCAAGTTCGACTACCTGCCCGACGCGTTCGTGGTCGAAGGCCCCAAGGCCGGCGGTCACCTCGGCTTCAAGCCCGAACAGATCGACGACCCTGAATTCTCCCTCGAAAAAACCGTTCCCGAAGTGGTCGAGGCCGTGCGCGAGTTCGAGGCCAAGGCCGGCCGCCCGATCCCGGTCATCGCCGCCGGCGGAGTCTGGGACGGTGCGGACATCCACAAGTACCTCCAGATGGGCGCGGCCGGCGTACAGATGGGTACCCGTTTCGTGGCCACCCACGAATGCGATGCGGACATCCGCTTCAAGGAGTCCTACGTCAACGCCACGGAAGAGGACATCGAGATCATCAAGAGCCCGGTTGGGCTGCCCGGACGGGCGGTCAGGGGGCCTTTCCTCGACGCCGTGAAAAGCGGACATAAAACGCCCTTCAAGTGCCCGTTCCATTGCATCAGCTCCTGCGACTACACCAAGAGCCCGTACTGCATCGCGCTCGCCCTGGTGAACGCCAAGAAGGGGCTTTTAAAGCACGGCTTCGCCTTTGCCGGTGCCAACGCCTACCGGGTCAACGCCATCGTCTCCGTCAAGGAGCTGATCGAATCCCTGCGCCAGGGATACATCGAGGCGGCCACGGCAGCCGGCCCGGCCTGAGCCTTTCGGACATCCCGGCCTTGCCAGCCCGGCCCCTGCGGCCGGGCTTTTTTTTGTGCACGCTTCTTGCTTCAGACAATGCCATGACGCGCCCATTTCACTTCAAGCTCGAAAAAATCCTGGAATATCGCAGGCAACTCGAAGACCAGGCCAAGCTCGCATTGAGCATTACCCGGCAGCACATTGCATCACAAAATCAGGTAGTTGAAAAACTACACCACGATCTTGAAGCCTGTCTTCTGGAAATGAGCCGCACCAAACAGATGTCACAGCCGGAGTTGTGGCTCTGGACGGGCTGGCGTAAACGTCTGGAACTTGACAAAAGTCAGGCGCAGGCAAAACTGGCGGAGCTCAGGAAACTTGCCGAAACCCGTCGGCTTGAACTGGTGGCGAAAGCCAAAGACCGCAAACTCCTGGAGAAACTCCGGGCCAAACAGGCAGAGAAACATGGTCAGGAAGAACAGCGAAAAGAGCAGAAGGAATTCGACGAAACAGGCACCCTCCGCCACGGGCGTACGCCTTACTAGGCTGGCCCAGGCGTTCATGGCCCTTGCGGCTGTAAAACTGGCCGCCATATGCCTGCTCTGGATTCCACCAACCATCCCCGAAACTCCACTGCTTCAGCCTGTGGTCATCCGTCCCGCCATCGCCGCCACTGCGGCTCTGGCCCAGGAACCTGCTGCGTCCGATGCGGATGGGCAAAACGCCGAGACCGAGACAGTGGCGGACCGGATTCAGGATCTCAATGCGCGCGAGCAGGAGTTGGCCAGAAAGGAGGCGGAACTGCGCGAACTGGAGGCGCAGGTTGACGAAAAGCTGACAAGATTGAGGGAACTTGAGGTCCGCATGCAGAACCTCATCGATTCCGCCGGGGCCATCCAGGACGAAAAGATGGCCCACCTCATCGACGTCTATTCGAACATGAAGCCCAAACAGGCCGCGGTGGTGCTGCAGACCCTGGAGGAACCCATTGCCGTCAGAATCCTGGCGGGGATGAGCGGGCGCAAGGCCGGCGAGATTCTGTCCTCTGTGCGGGCCGACCGCGCGGCTCAGTTGTCCGCCGCCCTGACGCGATTGCAGACCGGCGATAACGGAAACTGAGCATGCCGCGCATCCGTCTCACTGTGGCCTACGTCGGTACCCGCTACCACGGCTGGCAGGTCCAGGCTTCAGGACCGACCATCCAGGGCGCCATAGAGGACCGTCTCGCCCGCATCTGCGGTGAACCGGTACGCCTGCACGGCTCGGGCCGCACGGACTCGGGCGTGCACGCACTGGGGCAGGTGGCTCACTTCGACGCACCCGAGTCCAAGAAACATGTCCCCTGGAGCCAGGCCCTGAACGCCATGCTGCCGGACGACATCGCCATCCTCGACGCAAGCGAAGCCCCGCCTGATTTTCACGCGCGCTTTTCGGTGCGCTCCAAGCGCTATGCCTACACGCTCTGGACCGAGCCGCGCTTCACGCTGCCGCAGCGCGCGCCCTTTGTCTGGCCCGTGCGCGGACTCGATTTCGAGGCCATGGACCAGGCCGCCGCAATACTGGCCGGAACCCATGACTTCGCGGCCTTCCAGAACGCCGGCACGGAGATAAAAGGTACGGTGCGAACCCTTGAACCCATCGAACGCGCTCCCGGAACGCACCCTGCGGAATGGGTCTTCCGCTTTCAGGCCGACGGATTTTTAAAGCAGATGGTTCGCAACCTGATGGGCCTTCTGGCCGAAGTGGGACGCGGGGGGCTGCGGCCTGAGGATGCCCGCGAAATCCTGAAAGGGCTGGACCGCCGCAAGGCCCCGGCCACCGCGCCAGCCCAGGGACTTACTCTGGAAGAGGTTATGTATTAATGACTTTTGAATACCGTCCGATTTGTTGACAAGAGTGTAACAAATCCCGGCTGCTTCGACATCAGGCGCCTGCCAAGAGGATTTCATGGCCCTAAGCGATCTGCAGAAACTTTTCGTCGTGTCCACTGCCACGCAGATGTGGCAGCAGGATCTGCTGATGAACACCTACTTTCAGGGCTCCGCCGTGGGCGCGAACCTGCGCAACATGCTGCTCGGCCGCCAGCCCATCAAGCCCCTGACCAATCCCTTCGACGAGGCCATCACCGGCCGGTTGCGCTCGGACAGCGCGGCCATCCGCCGGGCTGGCAAAAACGTGCAGGAGGCTTCCGCCATGGTCGGTATCGCAGCTGGCGCCGTGGGCACCATCAAGAGCGTGCTGGTGGAGATGCAGAGCATTGCGCAGCAGATCAAGGACGGCGACCTGACCTATTCCGCAGACGTGGCCAGTCAGTACAACGCCCTGCGCGACAGCATCAAACCGATCATCGAAGGCACCTATCACAACGGCATCGCCCTGCTGGACAAAAACCAGTGGGGCACCGACCAGATCAGCGCCGAGGGCAAGGTCTACATCCAGTCGCTCCTTGGAACCAGGGCTGCCGGAGGCGGCTTTGACGTCGTATTTCAGGAACTGGACAAGGCCGGACTGGAGGCCCTGTCAGGCGCAAATCTCGAGAACGATCCGGCTGGCAGCCTGCAGGCCGAACTCGACAAATTATCCAAATACGTCAGCGACATGAACAACCTCGAAGAGATCTATTCCCAGCGTACCGGAGGGCTTCAATACCAGGCCACGGCCCTTGATTCCCAGGCGGACCTGCTGGACCGGGCCGTTGACGCACGGCGCCAGGCACCCACCCTGTCCCTGGAGGAAATCCTGATCCGCCTGTTGCTGCGCCAGACGGGAACGCTGATTGACGAAACGAGCTGATCCGCTCCCCCTCTTCAAAGACACGTTACTGTGCCCGGAATGTCCCGCCCTGCTTGCATCCCGTCTTTTTTGCACGTAAGATATTATATGTTACGCATTTCCCTGAAACATGCGCTCAGGACAAATCAACGCGCCCCTCGCTTTGCGAAAAAGGGCCAAACCACTGAAGGAACCAATGAATCCGCCGCATATCCTCAAAACCATATGCTTCCTGGCAGCCTTGCTCCTGTTCTCCTCTCCGGCCCTGGCCTCCACGGACGAAAAAGACTTTTCGGCCAGCCTTTACGGCGGGGTCATGACCGATGACAACTGGCACAAGGCCATCTCCGGCCAGGCCGGCACGGTTGATTCGCACATCCTTGTGGCTGCCATGGGCTGGACGTTTTATCGCCCAGCCAACCGCCTGTGGTCGCTGGAACTGGAAGCCAACGTGGCCCGGCATTTTGGCATCCAGGACCATTTCGAGCTCAATGCGCCGGTTCTGACCCTACGCTGGGAGTCCTTTCCCTGGGACAATGTCCTGGACACCAGTTTGGCCTACGGTCTTGGCCCCTCCTACGCTACAAGATTGCCCGAATACGAACGCCAGAAAAGCGGGGACAGCGAACAGATTCTGCTTTTCTGGCACATCGAGGCCGCTTTCGGGCTGCCTGACACCAACTGGTCCACAATCTTCCGCCTGCATCACCGTTCTTCCGGCTACGGCGTGTTTGCAGACAAAGGCGGAAGCAACGTCCTGACCATGGGACTGCGCTACGAATTCTGATGCGCTCAAGGAGGCGGGACGCTGCCTCGATTCCATTTTCCCTTGCCGGGGCCGACCTGCTTTAGGCCCCTGCATCCACCAACACGGGAGGTCCCATGCCGGAACGCCATGACATTTTACGATTGAAAACCATCTGCGCCATTGTCGCCGCGCTCCTGCTCGCGACCTCGACAGGCTGGGCCCAGAGCAACCTGCTGCAACAGGGCCTGGGACTTTTGTCCTCGGGTGGGACCCAGACAGGCTCCCTGTCCCAGGGCGAAATGGGCGACGGACTCAAAGAGGCATTGCGGGTGGGCACCGAGGCCGTGGTGTCCCGCCTGGGACAGACGGACGGGTTCTACGGTGACAAGGCCATCCATATTCCGCTTCCCGGACAGCTGGCCACGGTGCAAAAAGCCCTCAGGGCGGCAGGCTATTCCGGCCTGGTCGACGATCTGGAACTTCGGCTCAACCGCGCTGCCGAACAGGCCACGCCCAAGGCCAAGGCCCTGTTCGTTGACGCCATCTCGGCCATGACCATAAGCGACGCGCAGCAGATATTGAACGGCCCCGAAGACGCGGCCACCCAGTACTTCCGCAAGTCCATGGGACCGGGCCTGGCCGGTGAGATGGCCCCCGTTGTCGACGCGGCCCTGGCCGATGCGGGCGCGGTGCAGGCGTATGACGCCATGATGGGGCAGTACAAGACCCTGCCCTTCATGCCCGACGCCAAGGCGAACCTGACCGACTACGTGGTGGACAAGGGCATGGACGGCATCTTCCACTATGTCGCCAAGGAAGAGGCCGCCATCCGCACCAACCCGGCCGCAAGAACCACTGACCTGCTGAAAAAGGTCTTCGGCAAATAGCCAAAAAAGTGAGGGCGAAGCCAACCGGCCCCGCCCTCACGCTCTGGGCTTCCCCAGCTCCATCACGTCCACCCGGACCACTCAGTCCATCCCGTCCAAAACCCCCAGAATCTCCCTCGTCTTCTCCTCCATGAGCGCCCGGTCCCCGCGCGACTCCACGTTCAGCCGCAGCACCGGCTCCGTATTGGAGGAGCGCAGGTTGAAACGCCACTCGGCGAATTCCAGGCTCAGCCCGTCGGTCGTGTCCCGGACCAGGGCCTGCCCGGAGAAGCGTTCTTCCACGGCCACGATGGCCGCGCCCGCGTCCTTGACCCTGCGGTTGATCTCGCCGCTGGCCGGGTAGGCAGCCATGGCGTCATCAACCAGTTCGGCCAGGGACTTGCCGGTGATGCTGACCAGTTCCGCGACCAGCAGCCACGGGATCATGCCCGAATCGCAGTAGGCGAAATCACGGAAATAGTGGTGCGCGCTCATCTCCCCGCCGTAGACAGCGTCTTCCAGGCGCATGCGTTCCTTGATGAAGGCATGCCCGGTCTTGGACATGATGGGTTTGCCCCCGGCGGCGGTCACGGCGGCGATGGTGTTCCAGGTCAGGCGCGGGTCATGGATGATGCCCGCTCCGGGATACTTGCGGGCGAAAGCTTCGCCCAAGAGGCCCACCAGGTAGTAGCCTTCGATGAAGCGTCCGCTACCGTCGAAGAAAAAACAGCGGTCGAAATCTCCGTCCCAGGCCAGCCCCATGTCCGCCCCGTGCTCGACCACGGCACGCGCGGTCAGAGCCCTGTTCTCGGGCAACAGGGGGTTGGGCACGCCGTTTGGAAAGTTTCCGTCGGGTTCATGCTGAATCTTGTGAAACGTGAACGGCAGCTTAGGCGCCAACAGGTCCACCACAGCCCCGGCCCCGCCGTTGCCTGCGTTGACCACCAGGGAAAGCGGACGCAGCGCGCTCACGTCGACATAGGACAACAGGTGGTCACGGTAGCGCTGCCGAACGTTTAAGTCCCGCACGCTGCCCTGATGCCCGGCCGGCATGAACTCCCCGGCAGCGGCAAGATCGCGGATGGCGAAAAGCCCCGTGTCGCCGCTGATGGGCCGCGACTCCTCGCGCACCAGCTTCATCCCGTTGTAATCCCGCGGATTGTGGCTGGCGGTGACCATGATGCCGCCATCAAGGCCCTGGTCGTAAACGGCGAAATACACTTCCTCTGTCCCGCACTCCCCGAGGGCGAAGACATCCACGCCCGAATCGCGCAGGCCCCGCATCACGGCATCGGCCATGGCCGGGCTTGAGAGACGGATATCATGGCCGACGGCCACCCTTTCGGGAGTCAGAAACGCGGCGTAGGCACGACCGATACGATACGCCAGATCCTCATCGAGTTCATCGGGAACGCGCCCGCGAATGTCGTAGGCCTTGAAACAGGAAAGACTCATGATTTGCAACTCCTCGAAAAGACATGCTTGAGAGAACAAAGGTCACAGGACCAAGCAAAGCAGGAAAAATGCACCCTTCCGGCCAGCCCCCGCCAGAGCGGAATATGCCGGTGGCAGGTCCTGTCGATACGCTGATGGCTACCATTAGACAATTTTTTTGTAACAATTCCGACCAGCCGCCGCCTGCAGAACACGTCTCCCGGCGGCCATGGCGACCTGGAATGATCGGCCCTCGACGATGAAACGCATGACGCGGACGGGAATAAAGATTATGCTTGTCGAAATTCGGCTCTTTAAATACTTTTAACAGTATCTTTTACTAAAAACATCAGGAGCTGCCATGCTTGACCCGCAATACAGCGCTTTTCGCGATGCCGTTGCCGGCTTTGTTCCCCGCGCGCGCATCATCACCGATCCCCTGCGCCTGCTCGCCTACGGCACGGACGCCAGTTTCTACCGCCTTGTGCCGAAAATCGTCATCAATGTCGAAACCGAGGACGAGGTGGCCCGCATCCTGCGCCTGGCCTACAAAAGCCGCATTCCCGTGACCTTCCGCGCCGCAGGTACCAGCCTCTCCGGCCAGGCCGTGACCGACTCGGTGCTCCTGCGCCTTGGCGAAGGCTGGCAAGGCTGCCGCGTCTACGATCAGGCCCGGCGCATCGACCTTGAGCCGGGCATCATCGGCGCCCACGCCAACCGCACCCTGGCCCCCTTCGGCAAAAAGATCGGCCCGGACCCGGCCTCCATCGACAGCTGCAAGATCGGCGGCATCCTGGCCAACAACGCCAGCGGCATGTGCTGCGGCGTGGCCGAAAACAGCTACCAGACCCTTTTGGACCTGCGCCTCATCCTGGTCGACGGCACGGTCCTCGATACCGGGGACGACGAATCAAAGCGCCGGTTCCGGGAAAAACACCCCGAAATCGTGGACGGACTGGCCGACCTGCGCCGCCAGATCATGGATCTGCCCGAACTCGAGGCGCGCATCCGTCACAAATTCAAGATCAAGAACACCACCGGCTACAGTTTGAACGCCCTCGTCGATTTCGATGATCCCTTCGACATATTGAAACACCTGCTGGTCGGTTCCGAAGGCACGCTGGCTTTTGTCTCCAAGGTCACCTATCGCACCGTGACCGAGCACGCGCACAAGGCCTCGGCGCTCATGCTCTTCCCGGACATCCGCACCGCCTGCGAGGCGACCATCATTTTAAAGAAACAGCCCGTGGCCGCCGTGGAACTCATGGACCGCCCGGCGCTCAGGTCAGTGCAGGACAAGGACGGCATGCCGCCCTACCTGAAGGAACTCAGCGACACAGCCGCCGCCCTGCTGGTCGAGACCAGGGCCGAGGACAAGGCCGGGCTTGACGCCCAGATCGAGACCATCAAGGCCGCTCTCACCGGGGTGGACATGGTCCGCGACATCGAGTTCACGCCCGTGCCCCAGGAGTTCGCCAAGCTGTGGAACATCCGCAAGGGCCTCTTCCCGGCCGTCGGTTCGGTGCGCGCCACCGGCACCACGGTCATCATCGAGGACGTGGCCTTTCCCATCGAGCGCCTGGCCGACGCAACCCTGGAGTTGCAGGGACTGCTCAACAAATACGGCTACTCCGAGGCCATCATCTTCGGCCATGCCCTGGAAGGGAACCTGCACTTCGTCTTCACCCAGGATTTCGGCGACCCGAAGGAAGTCGAGCGTTACAGCAATCTCATGGACGACGTGACCGTCATGGTCGTTGAAAAATACGACGGTTCGCTCAAGGCCGAACACGGCACGGGCCGCAACATGGCCCCCTTTGTGGAGATGGAGTGGGGTCAGGACGCGTACCGACTCATGCAGGACATAAAGCGCATCTTCGACCCACTGACGCTTTTAAACCCCGGCGTCATCCTCAATCCGGACCCCCAGGCCCATTTAAAAGATTTAAAGCCCCTGCCCGCGGCTCACGAACTGGTGGACAAGTGCATCGAGTGCGGGTTCTGCGAGCCCATCTGTCCTTCCAAGCACATCACCCTGACCCCGCGTCAGCGCATCACGGCCTGGCGCGAAATCCAGCGTCTCAGGGACAAACCCGAGCATGCCGATGAACTGCGCAAGCTCCTGAAGGCCTACGGCTACCAGGGCGACGGGACCTGCGCCACGGACGGGCTGTGCGGCACGCGCTGTCCCGTGGGCATCGACACGGGCAAGATGACCAAGGCCCTCAGGGCCGAACACGCCACCGAGCGCCAGAAAAAGGCCGCCGACTGGGTGGGCGGGCATTTCGGAGGCGTGGCCCGAACGGTCTCGGCGGTGCTCAATACCGTGGACACGGTGCACGCCATGGCCGGTACGCGGTTCATGGACGCCTCTTCCGAAGCCCTGCACCGCGCGTCTTTCCGGCGCATCCCGCGCTGGAACGCGCAGATGCCCGCAGGCTCGCCGCGCATCCGCCCGCAGGCCGTAAACGAGGCCAATCCCCTGAAGGTGGTCTATTTCCCGAGCTGCATCGCCCGCAACATGGGGCCTTCACGGTGCGAGAAGATCCGTCCCCTGCCCGAGGTCACGGCGCGGGTGCTGCGCAAGGCCGGATACGAAGTGATCTATCCTCGCGGCATTGACGCGCTGTGCTGCGGCCAGGCGTTTGAGAGCAAGGGTTTCGTGGCCCAGGCCGACGCCAAGAGCGCCGAACTCGAGGAGGCGCTGCTCATCGCCACCGAAAACGGGGAGTTGCCAGTGTTGTGCGACACCAGCCCGTGCATGAAGCGCATGCAGGAAGTGCTCGACCCGCGCATAAAGATCTACGACCCGAGCCTCTTCGTGCTGGAGTTCCTGCAGGACAAGCTGACCTTCACCAGAGCGGACAAGCGCGTGGCCCTGCACGTGACCTGTACGGCCCGCAAGATGGGCCTGGACGGAAAACTCCTGGAGCTGACCAAGAAATGCGCCAGCCATGTGGTCGTGCCGGAAGACATCTTCTGCTGCGGTTTCGCCGGGGACAAGGGCTTTTCCGTGCCGGAGCTGAACGCCTCGGCCCTCAGCAGCCTGGCCGACAAGGTCCAGGACTGCACGGAAGGCTACTCCACCAGCCGCACCTGCGAAGTCGGCCTGGCCCTGCACGGCGGCATCCCCTACCGCAACATCCTTTATCTGGTGGACGAATGCACGACTTGAGGCGATCAGGGTCATTGCATAATAATCGCAACAATCGTAACGACACTCATGCAGCTTGGGCAGTACCCAGGCTGCATGAGTGTCGTGTGATCTTTTATCATGCACCCCCCCTTCCGGAGGCTCCCCATGTTTGGAATAGGCGTTCAGGAACTGCTCATCATTCTGGTCATCGTGCTCTTTGTATTCGGAGCCAAGAACCTTCCTCTGCTCGGCAGCAACATGGGCAGGGCCATCTCCAATTTCAAGAGAGGGCTGAGCGAGCCCGAAGTGATCGACATCAAGCCCGAACAGAAGTCCAGGGACGCCCAGTCCTGACGCAAACCCTTGCTGGCACAGGCAATGAACATGCCCGCCTGAGCCCATGCGCTGACCTTATCCGGGCCCAGCTCCCCTTCTGTAAATATCCCCGCCGACTCACTGCCGGCGGGGTTTTACGCATTTTGACCGGTGCACAAGTCTGAGCAATGCAAAGTCATTTGCCGCCCGCTCCCGCACTTGCTATGATTGATCCAAATTCCCGATAAAATTCCAGCGCGTCATTCCCGAGAACAAAACAGATCCTGACCATTGAATACCATTCAAGGAGCCTTCATGCGCATCCCGTTTCTTTCCATCGTGTTCGTCCTTTTCATGCTGAGCGGCATCGCCACGGCCATGCAGGCTTCAGACAACGCAGCCTCCCACCCCCTGCCCGTGGGCAGTCTCATGCCGGACCTGCTCCTGCGCGGGGAACTGAGCCATGAACACTTGACCCACCTGGGGCTTCAGGGCCCTGCGCCGCGTCATCTCTCCGAAATCAAGGCCGACACCGTGATACTCGTAGCCTTCAGCATGTATTGCCCCCACTGTCAGCGCGAAGCACCGGCCCTCAATGAACTCAATGCGCTCATCGAAAGCCGGGGACTTGCCGACACCGTCAAGCTCATCGGGGTGGGCATCGGGAACTCGGACTTCGAGGTGCAGGTATTCCGCGACAAATACGCCACCACATTTCCGCTCTTTTCGGACCCCGATTTTACGGTCAACAAGGATATTGGCGAAGTCGGCACCCCGTTCTTCTATGTTCTGTCCATGGATCATGAGAAAAAAGAAATCCGAGTTGTCAGGACGCTGCTTGGCCGCATGGAGTCTGCGGAGAGTTTTTTTGACCAGGCCATGGCGGCCGGCGAATAGGAGATAAATATGATGCGCATTCTGCCCGCAAGTCTTCTCTTCGCCGCCCTGCTGCTTTTTCCGCCGACCGGACTTTTTGCCCAGGAGGCTTCGATCCCCGCAGAACGGATCTACGACACAGGCCAACTCAAACCGGTGGACAGCACGCTCAAGGTCGCCGTCGGCGACCCGGCCCCGGACTTCTCCCTGCCGGCCATAAGCGGCGAGAGGATCACCCTGGCCCAGTTCCGGGGCAAAAAGAACGTGGTGCTGTCCTTCATTCCGGCCGCATGGACCCCGGTCTGTTCCGGCCAGTGGCCCGGCTACAACATCGTGCAGGACATGTTCGACCAGACCGACACCCTGCTCATCGGCGTCAGCGCCGACAACGTGCCGACCCTGCACGCCTGGGTGCAGGAGATGGGCGGGGTCTGGTTCCCCGTGGCCTCGGACTTCTACCCCCACGGCCAGCTGGCCGAGGCCCTGGGCATCCTGCGGTCGACAGGGGAAACGGAGCGCGCCCTTTTTCTCATCGATAAGGAAGGCATCATCCGCTACATCGACGTGCACGACATCAACTCGCGGCCTGATCTGGGTCCGCTGGTCAAGGCCATGCAGGAATTGAAAGAGTAGGGAACCCCGTTCAAAACCACCGCGCCTGACTTCCATGGCCCCGATGACGACGGGCAGGCAGGCTCCGTGGCCCACTGCTAAAACCGAGTCTGGCATCGTCGGTTCAGTCGCCGTCTCTCGCACGGGTGCCGACGGCAGTCAGGATTGAATTCGAACGACCTGAAACAGATACTTCCCAATACGTCGCCCAGAGTACAGAACCAGCGGTTCGGTTCGGTCCGGACAAGGACCGCCGACTGTTTGACTGAGCCTGGAATCGTCGGTTCAGCCGTCGTCTCTCGCACGGGGGCCGACGGCAGTCAGGATTGAATTCGAACGACCTGAAACAGATACTTCCCAATACGTCGCCCAGAGTACAGAACCAGCGGTTCGGTTCGGTCCGGACAAGGACCGTCGACTGTCTGACTGAGCCTGGAATCGTCGGTTCAGCCGTCGCCCATCGCGCTGGTGCTGCCTGCCGCGCCGCCACAAGGCGGCTGAACCCTACGAGGCCGGCGAAGGAGTTTCGGCGGGCCTTGTCCGGACCGAACCGAACCGCGGCCGCACCTGCGACGGCACAGTCAAGCGCAGTGCCCCATGGCTTTAAATCCCGCTAATCACCAATCACTTCCCGTCTTCCCCCCAAGCCTTGCGGCTGCGGGCGATTTTCTTCCGCGTCGTCTCCCAGGTGTGCATCTTCAGAAACGATTCGGGGTAGCGCGTCAGCATGTCCAGAAACATGGCCCACGGCACGGTGAAGGACAATTCGTCGGTCTTGTAGAACTTGCGCGCCGAGGGGTCCCAGCCGCCGAGCACGGCCCGGTTCTGGCCGCGGGCGAGGTAGGTCAGCGGCCAGGTCACGATGCCGCCGCAGGCCGCGGCCCAGGGCGAAGCCACAACTTCAGGATCGTTGGTCACAAAACAGGCCATCTGATGCAGCCCGCACAGGGACTCGGGCCGGGCGAAAAACATAACCACCTCCGGCGCCTCGCCCTCAGCCATGAGCGTGACGGGCTTGACCACGCAGTATTTCGCCTTGGCCGGCACGGGGTCGATGGTGTCGAAGATGCGGGCCAGGGCCTCGGGGGATTCGCAGTAGCGTTCCCCCTCGCTCCAGCCAGGAGAGCCTGAAGACACGTAGTTGATGATGGCGTTGGTCTGCGGCTTGTGAAAACCCAGAAAGAAACTGCCGCCCGGACACCCATAGCGTTCGGCCGAGAAATACGCGGCGCAGCCTTTTCTGCGCGCCCGCCAGATGTGGCCGATGACGCAGGAAAAATTGCCGAAAACCTCCTGCCAGTCGATCTCGCCACGCTCCTCGCGCTCCCGCGTCGGCGGCAAACCCAGATCCGGGGCGAACCCCTCGGGATCCACATCGGTCCAGAACAGGGCCATGGGCGGCTCCGTCAGCCCCAGAAGCTCCAGAAATTCAGGCAGATTCTTCTCGACCAGCTCGTGCATGGACTCCTCCTTGCTTCAAAATCCATTTCTTCTTGGCATCCTGCGCAACGGGATTTACAGAACGCACAATAGACGCCATCCAAGACAGACCGCAACCCGTCACAAGGAGAAATATCATGGAACTTCTAGACGCCATCCACACCCGGCGCAGCATCCGCAAATACCTGCCCAAGCCCGTTCCGGAGGAGATGATCGAGATCATCCTCAAAGCCGGCATGGCCGCGCCCTCAGCCGGCAACCAGCAGCCGTGGCAATTCATCGTCATCACGGATCGCGCAAGGCTGGACGCCATTCCCGCCTTTCACCCCTACAGCAAGATGGTCCTGCAGGCCCCCGCCGCCATCCTGGTCTGCGGCGACCCGAACGGCAAGAAGTGGCCAACCTTCTGGGACCAGGACTTGAGCGCCGCCACCCAGAACATGCTCCTGGCCGCACGCGGCCTTGGCCTGGGCACGGTCTGGGTTGGCATCTATCCGGAAAAGGACCGCATGGACGGCTTTAGCAAACTCTTCGCCCTGCCGGACCACATCACCCCCTTCGCCCTCATCCCCGTGGGCTGGCCCGAAGGCAATTTCGACACGGTGAACCGCTACCGGCCTGAGCTGATCCACCGGGAACAGTGGGAAACCAGGTAGTCAAAAAGGCTCCGCTTCATGCCTCACTCGCAGGCGTGAAACGGAGCCTCCCCAAAAATTTAAATCTGCGCTGAAAAACGCCGTGAAGGAAGCCTGAACAAACAGGCCACACTCCCGTCCAGGATGTCATCAGAAACGCTGGCATGAATGACAGCGCAACCCAGCCCCGCGATCAGGAAGCGTCACAAGACCGCCGCAACCGGCTAGATCTTCTGCTCGATCATCGTAAAACACGGAATGCACAGCGTCGCCCCGCCGAAGCGGCGGGTGCGCGACTCCATGGTCTTTTCGCCGCAGTGCGCGCAGTCCAGGCTCTCCAGAATCCGGGGCGGCCGGGGCGCGCCCTGGTCCACCTTTGTCACCTGAAACATCTCGTCCAGGGGCAGGGTCATGAAGCGGTCCTGCAGGGTGGCGCGCAGCTCTGCCATGCGCTGCTTCTCGGCATCGGTGGCTTTGCCGCTGCCGGTTTTCTTCATCAGCTCAGCCATCTCGTCGTCCATACCGCCACGTGCGGCCGGATTGAGCAGCGCTCTCACGCCCTGGCCGGTCTCGCGCCGGAAAAAGGAGAAGGCCATCTTGCCGTGGTCGCGGTGAATGAGGTTGCCCTTGCCCATGGTCGTGCCGAGGAGGAACTGCAGCGCGTCCACGCCGCACATGTCCGTCTCGACCACGGCCACTATCTCGGTGTCCCTCGGGTTCTCAAGCTCGCGCAGGGCCAGCTCGGCGGCGCGGATGCCGATGGCCAGGCCCGGACAGCTGTGGCCGTGGAAAGCGATTGTCGCGTCAATCTGTTCCGGTGAAATCTGGCAGGACATGCACTTCTCCTTTTTCAGTTTTTGGGGATGACTATGGAACGGCCGTCAATGCGGTGGATATGCACCGGCAGGCCGTAGACTTCGTGGATGATCTCAGGGGTCACGCAGCAGGGCGTGGTCGTGGCATGGATGTTTCCATCCTTCAGGAAAATCGTCTTGTCCGCATGGCGCAAGGCCATGTTCAGGTCGTGCATGCTCATGACCGCGGCAATGCGGTGCTCATCCACCACCCTGCGGATGAGCTTCATGATCTCGACCTGATTTTTGAGGTCCAGGGCGCTGGTCGGCTCGTCGAGCAGCAGGAGAGACGGCTCCTGCACCAGGGCGCGCGCGATGCACACCTTCTGCAGTTCGCCGCCGCTCAGGGTGTCGATGTGGCGCATGGCCTTGGAACACAGATCCATGGTGTGCAGGATGGCGTCGGTCTTGCGCAGGTCGTCATCGCTCATGCGCCAGCGGATGTGCGGAGTGCGGCCCATGAGCACTGCGTCGAAGACCGTCAGGCGGGAGGCTTCGTTCTTCTGGGAGACATAGCCGATGTCGCGGGCGATATCCAAAGGCGAGAGCGAGAGGATGTCGCGCTCCTCCACCAGAATCGCGCCCGAGGCCGGACGCAGGATGGCGTTCATGCATTTGAGGAGCGTGGTCTTGCCCACTCCGTTGGGGCCAAGGATGGCCAGAAGCTCGCCGCGCTCGAGGCTGAAATCGATGTTCCGCAGCAGCGGATGGCTGTTGTAGGTGAAATGCACTCCGCAGACCGAGAGCATCATGAGCGCTGCCCCCTTACAATGAGATAGAGAAACGTCGGTGCGCCCAGGAAGGCCGTAAGCACCGAGACCGGCAAGAGATGCGGGGCCATGACGAGCCGGGCCGCCGTGTCCGAGGCCAGCAGCAATAGCGCCCCGCCCACCAGCGACGCAGGGAGAAGAAAGCGGTGATCCGCGCCGATGACGCGGCGGAACATGTGTGGCACCACCAGCCCCACAAAGCCGATGATGCCCAGGAAGGCGATGAGCACGGCCGTGACCAGGCTCGCGAGCAGCATGCCGACAATGCGCACCCGCTCGACCCTCACACCGAGCCCCTTGGCCGTCTCGTCCCCGGCGTCGATGGCGTTGTAGTTCCAGCTGTTGGCCAGAAAATAGAGGCTGCAGCCAAGGGTCGCAAAGGTCATGAGCCCAAGCTCGGCCCATGAGGCCCGGGACGTGTCCCCGAAAGTCCAGAAAACCATGGCCGAGAGCTGCACGTCGGTTGCGAAATACTGCAGGAACATGGTCCCGGCAGTGAACAGCGCGCCCAGGGCCACCCCGGCCAGGACCATGGTCTCGGGCCTGGTCCCGCGCGTGCGGGAAATGGCGATGATGATCCCCGACGCGACGAGGCTGGCCAGAAAGGCCGAGATGGTGGTGACGTAAGGGCTCGTGATGTTCACGGCAGTCTGCCCGGAGGTCATGAGCCCCGAGTCCAGGGCCATGACCGAAAAAGCCGCGCCAAAGGCGGCGGCATGAGAAATTCCCAGGGTGAAGGGAGAGCCCAGCGGATTGCGCAGAATGGCCTGCATGACCGCTCCGGATATGGCCAGCCCGCCGCCCGCGACCATGGCCGCCAGCGCCTGTGGCAGACGGATGCCCAGCACGATGGCGTCCGTCCGGGGGCTTGCGGACTGCCCCAGAAGGCTGGCGAGAACGTCGCCCAGCGGCAATCCCGCAGCGCCCACGCACAGGGACAACAGCAGGAATCCGGCCAGCGCAAGGACGCACGCGACCACGACCAGAGTCTTCCAGGCCAGATAGCGTTTATACTCCTCGGGCACGTTCCCGTGATCGGAATGCATCAGCGCACCGGCACCGGAACGAAGGCCAGTCCCGAAAAGGTCCGGTTCATCTCCTCGAAGACGGGTTTGCCGACGACAAAAGAGTAGATCTCGTCGGCCTTGGCTCTTGGATCGACATCCACAAAGCGGTCCGGGTAGAGGATCTTGCCCACGAAATAGGCATTGGCCAGGATGGACTCGAAATTCTGGGAGTACCAGTTATAGGGCAGCACTCCGTAAACCCGCCCTTCGCGCACGGCCGTGAGCGTCGCGTAGGCGGGATCGGTGCGCAGTTCGTGCAGCCCCCCCGCATCCTCGCCCATCTGCAGGGTGGAGAGATCAAGGAACAGATGGTCCGGATCCCAGACCACGATCTTTTCCTTGGCCACATCCGTGTTGCTCAGATCCCTGCCCGCCCCGCCCTCTTCGCGGGCCAGGTTGCGGGCCTGCACGAAAAGAAAAGGCGGATAGGTCGGCTCAGTGGACTGAAAACCGTGCGGCCCCTTGTAGGCCACGCCGCCGATGTAGGCCGAGGGCCTGCCGGACTGGGGAATATCCGCGGTGCGCCGCGCAAGGTCGGCGATGGCCGCGTCGAAATAGGCGACAAGGTCCTCGGCCCGCTCCTTCTTGCCCACGATCTGCCCCATGAGCCGCAGGGAGGCATAGAAATCGGCACGCTTCGCACCCAGATTGCCGGCATCGAGCACGACCACGGGGATGCCTGTCTTGTTCTGTAATTCCACCGGATCATGGCCCATGGTCGCGAAGGTCTTGAATATGACCTGCGGCTGGGGCTCTAATGTCAGGATCAGCTCAGGATTGTCCTGACCCCGGAACTGACCGAAGATGGGCATGGTCTTGAACTGCGGGTTGGCCAGGGCATAGGGGCGCGAATCGAAGCGGTTGCGCCTTGATTCGATGTCATCCACGGCCACGGCCAGATCCTGGGCCTCTAAGTAAGTAAGGAGGCGCAGGCAACCGGAGCCGGAGCAGATGACCCGCTCGACCTTGTCCGGGACATCGATAGAGCGCCCCATGGCGTCGGTGACATCCATGGCCGTTGCTGAAGATGCCAGACTGAAAATCAGGATAAAAAAGCAGAACATGCGAAACAGCATCAATCGCCTCCGGCAAACACCGCAGTCTTCTTTGACCATAAGGGAAAAGGATCGCTCCGACACAGCGCCAACTCCGGCATTTCAAGAAACACTAGATCAGCAATCCCGACCTTTTTGATCTAATTATTTGAATTCGTAAAATTTATGGAACGGTTTTTTTGATAACCAATCCCCAACGTGTAATCAACACAAAAAACGTGTCACCGTCACACACACGCCCCCTTCAAATGTGCATCCCGAAGCACTAATCGGCCGGAGACGACCCCCGACGCGATCGGCAAAATTTTGCCGCACAAATTCAAACGACAACCTTGCGGCGCAGACGCTCCAAAGTCTTGCCGACAAACGCCGGGAGTCTCCAAATTACAAGGAAAGTGGGGGAGAAAAAATGGATCAGGTCAGCCGGAGTTCGTACTCGGCCAGCTTGTACCTGAGGGTGCGGGGGCTGACGGACAGGATTTCGGCCAGGCGGGCTTTGCTGCCCCCCGCTTCGGCCCAGGCGCGGATGATGGCGGCGACCTCGGCCTCGCGTACGGCGGCTTCCAGGGTCATCACGTTCCGGTTGTCGTCCATGGGGCGCAGACCCGTGGCCAGACGCATTTCAAGGGGCAGGTGCGAAGGTTCGATGACAGGCTCGGCGCACAGGAGGACCAGGCGCTCGGTCAGGTTTCGCAGCTCGCGCACGTTGCCCGGCCAGGAGTAGTCGCACAGCGCTTCGATCGTGGCCGGGGCCAGGTGCACGTCGGGTTTGTGGTAGCGGTGACGGTACATGGCCAGAAAGTATTCCGCCAGGGGAGGGATGTCGTCGATGCGTTCGCGCAGGGGCGGCAGGGTCACGGGGATGACGTTCAAACGGTAATAGAGGTCGGCCCGGAATTCCCCGGCGACGACCATCCTGTGCAGCACCCGGTTGGTGGCGGCCACGATGCGGGCTGAAAAGGGCTGGGTCTTCTCGCCACCCAGGCGGCGAAAGGTTTTCTCTTCCAGTACGCGCAGAAAATCGACCTGATTGGGTGCGGGGATCTCGCCCACCTCGTCCAGAAACAGCGTGCCGTCCCCGGCCATCTCGAAGCTGCCCTTGCGCTGGCGCTGGGCTCCGGTGAATGCGCCGGACTCGTGGCCGAAGAACTTGTCCGCGAAAAGCTCGCCCTTGAGCACACCACAATTGACGGGGACGAACGGTTTGGCCCTGCGACCGGAAAGCTGGTGCACGAGACGGGCGAACAGCTCCTTGCCGGTGCCCGACTCCCCATAGATGAGAATGGTCGCATCCGAACCCGCAACCTGGGTGGCCAGGCGATACAGGTCGCGCATGGTTCGGGACTGGATGACAAACTTGCCAAGCCCCTCCTCGGTCCCAAGCTCAAGGATTTCCACGCCGGAATCCGCAGAACGTATCGGCAATTTTTTGCCAGAGCGCCCTGCCCGTCCTGTGCGACCTGCACGATGACCATCTGACCGTAATCCCATGACTTCCCACCCTCCCCTCGCCATTTGACGCCCACCGGACAGAAGCCGCCCGGCTTCACGCCGCGCAAACCCCGCGCATGAGAAAAAAGGCACAATACTGCCGCTTGCGGCAATAAATTGCCGATTACTCCTTACGCCGAATCCCGTCAACACAGGAATAGCCTCGATTTTCACCCTGGCATGCTCCTTGCCCTAACGACACATCGGATGCGCTGTGCATCACGACACCAACAGCGAAAATTGTTTGAGGAAACGTGTAAACGGGAGCGAAACAGGAATGAAACTGAACACGAAGTGGATTCGAATTCTGGGAGGTGCCGCTCTGGGCGCACTCCTGCTGGTCACTTTGGCCTGGGCCGGAAACAACCCCGAAATTGCCGACGAAGCGGCCAGACAGCTGGCCGAAGCCACGGGCACGTCATCCAATCTGCCCTGGTGGGCCTGGCCAACCATATTGCTCTTTTTCTGCTTCATACTGGGCATCATCGCCGTTCTGGCCGGGGTCGGCGGCGGCGTGCTCTACGTCCCCCTGGTCAGCGGATTCTTCCCCTTTCACCTTGACTTTGTGCGCGGCGCCGGACTGCTCGTCGCCCTGGCCGGAGCCCTGGCCGCCGGACCGGGCCTCTTGAAGCGCAACCTGGCCAGCCTGAGACTGGCCCTGCCCGTAGCGCTCATCGCCTCCAGCTGCGCCATCCTCGGCGCTTTCCTCGGCCTTGCCCTGCCCGGCAACGTGGTCCAGATCTGCCTTGGCGGCACCATCATGGGCATCGCCATCCTGCTCCTGCTCTCCAAGAACACGGCCAGGCCGGTAGTCGCCAAGCAGGACGCGCTGAGCATGGCCCTTGGCATGAGCGGAGCGTACATGGAGCCCGCCACGGGCGAAATCGTGGAATGGAAGACCCACCGCACGCTGACGGGCCTGCTGCTCTTCATCATCATCGGCATCATGGCCGGCATGTTCGGCCTGGGCGCGGGATGGGCCAACGTTCCCGTCCTGAACCTGCTCATGGGCGCGCCCATCAAGGTCGCCGTGGGCACGAGCAAATTTCTGTTGTCCATCACCGACACGTCCGCGGCCTGGGTCTACCTGAACCAGGGCTGCGTCATCCCGCTCATGGCCATCCCGTCCATCGTGGGTCTGATGATGGGCTCCTTTGTCGGCGTGCGCCTGCTCGCCGTCGCCAAGCCCGCTTTCATCCGCCACATGGTCATCGGCGTGCTGCTCTTCGCCGGCGCGAAGGCCCTGGCCAAGGGTCTGGGCTTCTAACATTTCTTGAATCAAGGAGAAACGACATGAACAAACCCGACACCAACGCGCCCGCCGAACAGATTGCCTACGCCAACATACTCTTCTATGGTTGCTGGAGCGGACTGGCTCTCATGCTGCTGACGTACACGCTCTATGTCACCGGCCTCATGGAGCCCTATGTCTCCATGGAACTTGTGACCAAATACTGGGCGCAACCCGTAGGCGACTATCTCTCGCAGAACAACGTCCCCACGGGCTGGGGCTGGGCGACCCTGCTGAGCAAGGGTGATTTCCTGAATTTCCTCGGAATCGCGCTTCTTGGAGGCCTGACCATCTTTGCCTACATCCCGGTCACCCTGGCCTACTTCAAGAAAAAAGACTTCGCCTTCGCGATCATCGCGCTGCTCGAAGTGCTCGTGCTCTGTTTTGCGGCATCGGGTATCGTCGGAGGCGGAGCGCACTAAGGGAGAATCTCGTGCTGAAACGGATTGAAGAACTCATCGGAAGCGACTGCCCGGACCTGCCCGGTCTGCTGGACGGACTGCCCGTAGGCGTCGCCCTCCTCGACGGAGCGGGGCGCGTCCTCATGCTCAACAAGGCGCTGGAGGCCCTGACCGGCTACAGCAGGGACGAGGTGCGCGGGCTGCCCTGCCGCCATGTCCTGCGCAGCAGGGCCTGCGTCCAGGGCTGCCCCCACGGGCGCGACGATCTGCCAGGCGCGGGCGTCGAGACCGATTGCATCAACCGTCACCGGCGCAAGATCCCGGTCCGCATCACCCCGGTACGGGTGTCCGACGGCAACAACCACCCGGTCTGCGTCCTTGACGTGGTCGAGGACCTGACCGCCATGCGGGAAATCGAATCCCGCCTGTCCCAGGCCACGGGACAGGGCCAGATCGTCGGCCGCAGCCCGGTCATGGAAAAGCTCCTGCGCCTGGTTCCGGTCATCGCCCAGCATGACACGCCGGTGCTCATCACCGGCGAGACCGGCACGGGCAAGGACCTTCTGGCCGAATCGACGCACAAGGCCTCACCCAGGTCGCGCGAACCGTTCGTGCGCTTCAGCTGCGGCCCCATGCCCCCGGAACTCCTGGACGCCGAGCTGTTCGGACGCATGCTGGACGGCTCCGGGGAGTTCAAGCCCGGCAGATTCCAGCAGGCCCAGGGAGGCACCCTGTACCTGTCCGAGATCGCCGACCTTCCCCTGTCCCAGCAGGCGAGCCTGGTCCGTTTCCTCGATGAAGGCGTCGTACTCCCGGTGGGCGCGAGCAAGACACTGCGGGTCAATGTCCGGCTCATGGCCTCCACGGCCGATTCCCCGGAAAAACTGGTCCGGGCCGGGCGCCTGCGCGAGGATCTCTTCCACCGCATCGCGGCCATTCGCCTGCACCTGCCCCGCCTAAGGGAGCGGGGGGAAGATCTCGGATTTCTGCTGCACCATTACCTCAACCATTATGCGGCGCGCTTCAAAAAGGACATCACGGGCATCAGCCCCGAGGCGCTGCGCCTGCTCTGCAGCCACGACTTTCCCGGCAATGTGCGGGAGCTGAAAAACATCATGGAGTTCGCGGCCATGGTCTGCACCGATCAACATATCGGAATCGAGCATCTCCCAGGACATCTGCCGGGTCTGCTCGAATCCGCCCCGGCAAAGCCCCGCGCCGGGACCGGCCGCAAGTCAGGCCGCAAGCACACGGAGGATCGCTAGCATGGAACGCCGCGTACTGATCACCGTCGATCGGGACGAAATTGCGCCCCGCTTCGACCTGGCCACAGAAGCCCTGCTCCTGAACATTTCCGAAGGCGGGGAAATCCTGCAGCGCAAGGCCTTTCTCCTGGCCCATGCCTCCGGAGACGAACTGTGCGACCTGGCCCTGTCCCGCGACATCGGCGTCATCGTCTGCGGAGGCATCGAGGAAGAGTACTATCATTACCTGCGCTGGAAGCGCATCGACGTCATCGACGGCATCATGGGCCCACTGGATCGAGTCATTGAACGATTGGCCGCAAACCGCCTCCGGTCCGGCGACATCCTTTACGAACGAGAAGCGGAAAACTCATGAAAAGCGTCCTGTCCGGCACCATGGACCTGAAGGTCGATCTGACCTCGGAGATCAATTCGCCCAAGCGTTATCAACTGCTGCGGCGCAAGATCGTCTCTCTCATGGCTTTGGTCACGCTTCTGCCGCTCCTGTCCCTGGCCGGGATCAACTACTACGAACACCAGAGCACCATGGCCTCCGAGATTCAGGCCCCGCTGCGCGCGCTGGTGGGCAAGGCCAAGCATTCTTTTGAACTGTTCCTGGCCGAGCGAACCTCGGCGATCAGTTTTATCGCGTCGGCCTACTCCTTTGACGAACTCTCAAACGACACGCACCTGCAGCGCATCTTTCAGGTCATGCGCCGAGAATTCACGGGTTTTGTGGACCTTGGCCTCATCGATGCCGCCGGCAACCAGGTAAGCTATGCCGGGCCCTATGATCTCAAGGATCTCAACTACACTTCGCAGGACTGGTTTCACCAGGTGCAGTTCAAGGGTACCTACGTCAGCGACGTTTTCCTGGGCTTTCGCAAGTTTCCCCATGTCGTCATTGCCGTCCGGCATACCACCGAAAGCGGCCAGTCGTGGATTCTGCGCGCCACCCTCGACACCATGCACTTTGACCGCATCATTTCGGCCATGGGGCTCGAACCCGGCAGCGATGCGTTTCTGATCAACCGCGACGGAATCCTGCAGACCGAATCACGCCGCTACGGCAAGGTACTGGGAACGCTGCCCTTCCCTCTGCCTCCCACCAGTTTCGAGTCCAATGTCCAGGCCGTGCGCGACGACCGGGACCGGGAAATCTTCCTGGCATCGGCCTTCATCGCGGACACGGACTTCGCGCTCGTGGCCATCAAACCCAGGCCCACCGTGTTCAGCACCTGGTACACGGTCCGCGCCGACCTGCTCGTCATCTTCGTCAGCGGCGTCGTGGTCATCTTCCTGGCCGTCTACCGGCTGACCAGCGCGCTCATCAGCCGCCTGCAGCAGAGCGACGAACAGCGCATGGGCGCCATCCACCAGATGGAGCATTCGCAGAAGCTGTCCTCCATCGGACGACTGGCAGCGGGAGTGGCCCACGAGATCAACAACCCCCTGGCCATCATCAATGAAAAGGCCGGACTGATGCGCGACATCATGGACCTGCGCCCGGACTTCCCGGACAAGGAAAAATTCTCCAGGCAAATCGACTCCATCCTGCGTTCCGTGGACCGCTGCCGGGGCATCACCCACCGCATGCTCGGCTTCGCCAAACGCATGGATGTCAAAATCGAGACCCTGAATCTGAACGAGGTGCTGGAAGAAACGCTGGGCTTTCTGGAGCGCGAGGCACAGTACCGCAACGTGGAAATAAGGCGCAACCTCGCCGCAGACATGCCGAGCATCCCCACGGACCACGGCCAGATCCAGCAGGTATTCTTGAACATCCTCAACAACGCCCTGGCCGCCGTGCCCGACGGAGGACGCATCACCCTGACCACCTGGAACGCGGATGAGCGGTTTGTGGGCGTCTCCATCGAGGACAACGGCTGCGGCATGTCTGAAGAAACGACCAAGAACATGTTCGAACCATTCTTCACCACCAAGAAGGAAAAAGGCACGGGCCTTGGCATGTCCATCACCTACGGCATCGTCAAACGCCTTGGCGGCGAACTCAAGGTCCGGAGCACATTGAACGAGGGCACCACGATGACCATCCTGCTGCCCAAAAAATCCACGGAAGGACAAGCATGAACACAAGCGCGTGGAACATCCTGTTGGTCGACGACGAAGTCGAGTTCGCAAGCACCCTGGCCGAACGGCTGGAGTTGCGGGGCATAAACGCACGGGTCGCCTATGATGGCGAATCCGCCCTCAAGGCCGTGGCCGAAAATGAGCCGCAGGCCATGGTCCTTGACGTCATGATGCCGGGAATGAAGGGGCTCGACGTGCTGCAGCGGGTCATGGAGGAGCACCCGAGGGTGCGCGTCATCCTGCTCACCGGCCAGGGCAAGACCCGTGACGGCATCGAAGGCATGCGCTACGGCGCCTTCGCCTACATGATGAAACCACTCGACCTCGAAGAGCTCATCAGCACCCTGAGCGAGGCCATCACCGCACACAAAGGAACACAAGATGCCTGAAGTCGCGCAAGAAGCCCGTTTCATGGGCGCTGTCACGGCCCTCTCCATGCACGAGATGCAGAACATCCTGGCCATCATCCGCGAATCGGCAGGTCTGATGGGCGACATCCTCAAAGTCAACGCTCGGGTCGATTTCAAGCATCGCCCCAACATGGAACGCACCCTGGAGCATATCTCCTCCCATGTGGACCGGGGCAAGGGGCTACTGGAAGCCACCAGCCGTCTGGCCCACTCCCCGGATGACGACCTGCTCGAAGGCTGTGACCTGACCGTGTATGCCCGCACCGTGGCGCTCCTGTCCGAACGCCTGGTCCGCCTCAAGGGCGCGACCGTCAGCTTCAGCGACCCCCACACGGCCCTGCCTGTGGCCGTTGGCGCGCTGCGGGTGCTCATGACCGGGTACAAGGCCGTCCAATGGGCGGTGGGAAACGGCGTCAAGGACGGGGTGGTCGGACTGGAGGTCGAGGAGGGCCGGGAGTTTCATGTGCTGAGCGTGCGGCCGCCCCAGGGGGCCGCCCCCGATCAGGACGGGGTCGCCTTCCTGGGCGCGCTGCTCGATGACGGCAGGGTGGAATGGGACGGGTCCAGGCTGCGGATTTTTCTGCCCGTACGGCGTCAGGGGTGACGGTCATGGCCGAGAATAGCATTCTGCTCATTGATGACGAAGAAGCCTTTGTGACCACGTTGCAGGAACGCCTCCAAATGCGGGGCTTTGCATGTCGCACCGCCCTTGGCGGCGAAGCAGGCCTTGAATTGATCGCGGCGCAGCTCCCGGACGTGGTCGTGCTGGACCTGCGCATGCCGGGCATGGGCGGAGTCGAAGTGCTGCGTCGCATCCGCAGGCAATGGCCTGCCCTGCCGGTGATCATGCTGAGCGGGCACGGTTCGGACCAGGATTTTGAAACCTGCCTGAACCTCGGGGCCACCCTGTATCACAAAAAACCCCTGGACATCGGCGAACTGCTGGAAAGCATACGCGAGGTGACCCAGGGCAACGGTTCCCACAGGTAGGCGCCCCATGGTCCGTGTACTGGTGGTCGATGACGAACACGATTTTGCCGACCTTCTCGCCGAGCGACTGCGCACCAGGGGCATGGAGACGCACACGGCTTACAGCGGCCGGGAGGCACTGCAGATGGTCCGGACGATCGCGCCGGAGGTGGTCGTGCTGGACATCACCATGCCGGGCATGAGCGGGCTTGAGACCCTGCACGCGGTGAGGGCCGAAAAGCCGAGCCCGGAGGTCATCCTGCTTACCGCGGATTCGACCCTGAACACGGCGGTGGCCGGGATGAAAGGCGGGGCCAGGGACTACCTGACCAAGCCCATGGACATAGACACCCTGGTCGCGGCCATCGGCGAGGCCGAAGGCCGGCACATGGAGGCCCTGTCCAGGCAGCGCATGGCCCAGACGGCGAAACTTGCGGCCCTGGGTGAACTGGCTGCGGGGGTGGCCCACGAGATCAACAACCCCCTGCAGGTCGTGCTGAATGAAATCGGCTGGATCGAGGAACTCGTCATGGAAGCGCAGGTGGACGCGGATCGCCTCGAAGAGATCATGAACTCCCTTGAACTGCTGCGCGGCCAGGCCGCGCGGTGCAAGGGCATCACCTCCAAGCTCCTGACCCTGCGCTGCACCCTGGATCGACAGGGAGCCGCTACTACCCTGCCCGAACTGGTCCAAACCGTGCTTGATGCGCGCATGAGCCGCTTGCAGGCCCTGGAGGTCAGAGTCGAAGAGAGCTGGTCCCCGGAACTGGCTCAAGCCAGGGTTTGTGCCTCAGAGTGGGAGCAAGTGCTGACCAACATCGTCGACAATGCCCTCGATGCCATGGAGGCCACCCGGACCACAGGTGAGGCCGCAGCAGGACAAATGATTCTGGGACTGCGGGGCGGATTGGTCGAATCGAACCTGGAAATGTCGATCCGGGATTCGGGCTGCGGTATCGAGTCTCATCTGCTGACACGAATTTTCGAACCCTTTTTCTCCACCAAGGAGGTGGGCAAGGGAATTGGACTGGGGCTGGCCATCTGCCACGGCATCATCGAAGCCATGGGTGGAAGCATCACCGTGCGCAGCACTCCCGGACACGGGTCGACCTTCACGGTCAGCGCGCCCATGGCCCTCAATTCGCACAAGAAATACAACCGGCCGGATGATCCGGCTTCTGCCAAGGAGGAATGAACATGAACAAGATGAAGCTTCTGATCGTGGACGACGAGAAGGACCTGTGCCGCATTCTCGCCGACCGCCTCAATATCCTGTACGGCATCTCCCCGGATGTTGCCCACACCGGCGACGAGGCCCTGGAGATGGTCAAGAAGGGAAACTACGACGTCGTGGTCCTCGACATCGAGATGCCTGGCATCGACGGCATCGAAACGTTGAAACGCATAAAAGAGATCAATTCCAAGATCCAGGTAGTGCTCTTCACCGGCCACGGCAGCGAAGAGACCCGACGCATGGGCGAAGTGCTGGGGGCCTTCAGCTACGTGGACAAGATCGACGGCCTGCCCAAGCTGGCACCCATGATTGAAGGAGCGTTCCGCCTGCGCAAGGTACTTGAAGACACCTACGCCGACGCGGCCTTGAATGAATACAACTGAGGTTTCGCGGCCAGATGAAAGAAAAGGGGACTGTCCGGCAGGATGGTCCCCTTTTTTCTTTGATGTGCGCGTTGCCTTGAAGGCATCCCCGCGAACCCTCGCCCAGCATGGGTTGGCGGGGACCAGTGGTTTTGAACGCTTAGCGCAAGATGGATTCCCGCCTTCGCGGGAATGACAGCGAACGGTACGTTAGCAGTATTGAGTTGCGACCTTCGCTTCATGTCGACCCTGCGGGGCCTGACGCGCGTAAACCGGCGGGATGAAGTCCTAAAACCGGAATGCCGCATACCTTGGAGCTAGCCCAGGCCCGGCAATTGACGGAGCAGGTCCATTGTCCTGCTTCCATCCTCTCGAACGGGATTGGCCGGGACCGCGCAGAGCACGCCGAGCCCCTCGCTGTCCTCGTGAAACTCTTCCTCGCCCATGTCCGTGATGACCACGGTGTTGAGCATCGCATTGACGCGCAGCAAATCCATCACAAAGACTTTGTAATCCATCCCGGCCATCATGGCGTCAACGACCACCAGCTGCCAGGGCGGGGTTTGTGCACGCCCGAGAACATCTTCCGCGCTCTTCATCCACTCGGCTTCGCACCCCAGTCCCTGCGCGAAATCTTGCAGAGCATCGTTCCGATCGGTGATTATGGCAACCTGCATGTCGTCCTCCTTCAAGGATGCTTGAGAAAAGGCCGGGCGACCTCCATCGGCGAAATCGTCCGGCCAGGAGGATGGCTATTGACCGCCGCCGCAGGTGTACTCCTGGGTGAAGGGCACCAGCGCGCCCTTCAGGAGCGCGTCCACGGCCGTTCCGACACTCGGTGCACCGGCGCCGTAGTAAACCTGGATGCCGACCTGATTGAAACCCATCAGCGGGCGCATGCCCATGCCGCCGGCAATGAGCAGGTTGACCCCGTTGCTTGCCAGATGATTGACGGGGGCCATGCAGCCGCCCTGAGCGTGGGGGACGTTGGGGAGGGTGCTGACCTGAGCCACGGAGCCGCCCTCGACGTCAATGATGGTGTACAGGTCGCAATGCCCGAAATGCGCACCAACTTCTGATTCAAGTCCGCCCGGAAGCGTCGAAGGGACTGCAATTCTTACTTTTTCCATGAACATGTTCTCCTTGTTCGATAAACTTATGAATGCAAAAGATCCGTGATTGTCTGCCAGGCCTGCCGGACCTGCGTGGCGATGGCGCTGTCTTCGCCCTCGGTAATGGCCTGCCGCCTGACCATGGCTTCGGTGACCGCAGTGTCATGAGGCAGCAGGGCAGCCAGGGTGTAGCCCTTTTCCTTGCACAGCGCATCAATTCGACTTGTTTGCTCTGGATTAAGGTCATGCTTGTTGACCACGACCGCCACCCGGGTGCGGAAATGATCGCACAGACTGGCCACCCGCTCCAGATCGTGCACGCCCGACGGAGTGGGTTCGGTCACGACCACGGCCAGATCCGTCTGGGAAAGGGAGGCGATGACCGGGCAACCGATACCCGGAGCGCCGTCGCACAGGATGAGCTCAAGGCCGCGCTCTTCGGCGAGCACGCGCGCTTCCTTCTTCAGGCGCGAAACCAGAAGCCCCGAATTCTCCTGCCCGGGGAACAGCTGCGCGTGCACCATGGGCCCGAAACGGGTCTCGCTCATGTAATGCTGCCCGCAATGCCGTACAGGAAAATCTATGGCCTGCTCCGGGCAGAAGGCCACGCAGACCTTGCACCCCTCGCAACGCAGCGGAGCGATACGGTAAACGTCGTCGTCCTGATCGATGGCATCGTACCGGCACATGGATGCGCACAGGCCGCAGCCCGTGCATTTTTCCGCATCGATGACCGCTTCGTGCCCGGAAATGAACGCTTCGTCGCGGATGATGGTGGGGTCCAGCAGAAGATGCAGATCCGGCGCGTCAACGTCCAGGTCGCAAATTACCTTGCTTTCGGCCAAATGAGCGAATGCCGCGGTCAGGGAAGTTTTTCCGGTGCCGCCCTTGCCGCTGATCACAACTACCTCACGCATGGCGGACCTCCTTGGCCATATGACGCAAGTCCCGGCCCAGCTTGGAAAACAGTTCGCCCAGGCCCGCATCCATTTCGGCCAGGACCATCCCCTTGGAGTAATGCTCCGCTATGTCGCGGCGATAGGGAATTTCGGCCATTATCGGCAGATCTTCGGCCGCGCAGAATTCATAGACGCGATTATCCCCAAGGCCCGCCCGGTTTATGACCACGGCGATGGGCTTGCCGTAGGGGGAAAAGGCCTCGAAGGCCAATTTGAAATCATGAAAGCCGAACGGCGTGGGCTCGGTCACCAGCACGATGACATCGCTGTCGGCGACGGCGCTCATGGCCGGGCAGCTCACGCCGGGAGGCGCGTCGACGAGCACGTCCATGGACTGCTCCGCGCTCTCGGCCCGCATGCATGAGCGCACGTAGCGCATCAGCGGCGGGCTCATGGCCTCGCCAACACGCAGCCGCCCGGTCAGGCACGGCAGCGTGCCCCGGGCAATACCGCGCTCCATGACACCGAGTTCACGCGTTCCCGCGCTGATGGCGCCCTCGGGGCAGATGGCCATGCATCCGCCGCAGCCGTGGCACATCTCGGGAAAGATCATGATGGCCTTGCCCATGACCGCGATGGCCTTGAACTGGCACAGTTCGGCGCACTTTCGGCAATATGTGCATTTGCTCTCGTCCACTTCGGGGACTTCGATGGTCACTACCTCGGTGCCCGTGACATCGGGTTTCAAAAACAGGTGAAGATTCGGCTCTTCCACATCCAGATCAACGGCCATCACCGGCCGTGACCACGACACGGCCAGCGAGGCCGTGACCGTGGTCTTGCCTGTGCCGCCCTTTCCGCTGGCAACAGATACGATCATGATGACACCCTATCTGTTTGGAGAGTCGGTGAATTCAACCTTGCCGGCCTTGAATGCCTCCACCGCATCGGCCACGGTGCCGCCGCTCATGTTGTGACCGATCTTCACGCCTCCGCCCTTTAGCGCCGCGAAAGCCTTGGGCCCGACGCTGCCGGTCAGGAGCACAGAGGCTCCGGCATTGATGATGTTTTCCGCGGCCTGGATTCCGGCCCCGTGCGAAAGGGTCTGCGAACCGCCGTTGTCGATGTACTTGGACTCCATGGTCTCAAGGTCGACGACCACAAATCCCGCGGCCCGGCCAAAACGCGGATCGACGCGATCGGTCATGCCGGGTCCTTCACTGGTTATGGCTATCTTGGTCATGCTAAGCTCCTTTTTGCGGGCCGCCACACGGTCCGGATACAGTTGTACACACGGTCTCTGGGCATCGTGGGCGATGTGCAGAGCCAACCCGTCCACCAGCGCCCTGGTCACGACACGGCGGGCATCTCCAAGGATGCGTCCGAAAGTGTGCCGGGAGACATGCATGCGCTCGGCACCTTCCTCCATGCTCAGGCCCTCGTAGTCGGACAGGCGCATGGCTTCAAAACCATCCATGGTCAGATACACTTCCGTCAGTTCGCGCAGGGGAATTCCCTGCGGTTTGAAAAACGACGCCTTGGGGCATCCTTCAATGCGGCGACATTTTCTGGGTCGTGGCATGGCACCTCCGTTTTGCTCAAACGAGCATTTATTCCTCGGACTTCACGGTGTCAATCCCCGGAGAAGCCGGATCCTTGTCATCCGTCAGGCAGGATCCGTCGCGACGCACCCGCCCCTGTCCGGCCCCATCCTGAGCGCCGACTCCGGCTCCGCAACCTGGACGCTTTCCGCGGCATCCGCCGCCCTGAACGCCCTGGCCGCGCCCGCCCTGTCCTCTTCCACCACCGCCTTGTCCTCTTCCTCCGCCGCCTTGTCCTGTTCGTCCCGGCATGACAGTTCTCCCTGCATTTGCCCGATGCCCTTCACGCAGCTCTTGCCACGCGTGCAGCATGGGGTCGTTTCTTCAAAATCCACACCCGTCACGGTGTGCTCTCCGTCAATATCTATGCGTATGGCCCAGCCACGCGAGAGAGCCCGCGCCGTCTGGGTTCGAGCCTCTCCAAGGATGCGGCACAGGGTTGGCCGGGAGACCTGCATTCGCGCTGCGGCATCCGCCTGGCTCATCCCTTCGCCGTCCACCAGGCGCATGGCCTCGAAACCATCGAGACCCAGCACCACCCCGTGAAGTTGCCCCATGGGAACACCCACGGGCTTGAAAATCGTCACGGCGGGCACATCGGCCACAAATCTGCATTTTCTCCTGCGTCCCACGCCCCCTCCTTGTTTTATAATGAAACTATGTTCAAAATAGTTTCGTCACGCCAGCCTGTCAAGCCCCGCTTCAAATTATGCACGGAAACTTTTGTTTATTCAGCAATTTTTTTTGCAAAACACCCGCCGCGTCGCACGGGCTGACCTCACGAAAAAACGTCCTTTTCAGTCAACTTAAGTTGCTAGAAAACAATAACGAAGTAACGAATTATCCCTGAACGCAACCAAAGCTGCACGCCCATGACTCCTTCAAAAAAAAACACAACATGTTGTTTTTAATGATTGTTTTAACAAAATGAATAAAAAAAAGGTCTCAGCTACTTCGCCGCCAAGCATTCTGGCACGAACATTTCTTATGCGTTACCGACACCCCCACCCCGAGAATAAGGAGCGATCATGTTTGTCGGGCTCAAAATGCTTAAGAATTTCATATCCATGCCACCGGACGCCCTGGCCGAGGACGCGCAGCGCCTCATGGACGAAAAGCGGCTGTGGATGCTTTTCGTAGTCAAGGAAGGAAGACTGGTCGGATATGTCCGCACCGAGGACATCAGTGCGGCCATGCCATCCCTGATGACCGGACTGGACAAGCACGAGATAAACTATCTCTTGTCCAAGCTGACCGTGGGACGCATCATGCGCACGGACATCACCTCCGTCTCCCCGGAGACGGAAATCGAGGCCGCGGCCATGCTCATGCACGAAAAAAACCTGGCCGGCCTGGCCGTGGTCAACCCCGAGGGCGACCTCGTCGGCTACATCAACCGCACGGTCATGCTCGAAGTGCTGGCCGAGGAGATGGGATACGGCCAAGGGGGCTCGCGCATCGTCTTCGCGGTGGTGGACCGCCCCGGAGTCCTCAAAGAGGTATCGGGCATCATCGACGCCCTCGGCTACTCCATCATCTCCACCGGCACCTTCACCCACGGGGACCGGCGCATGGTCGTCATCCGCGTGGACACGCCCAACCCCTCCTCCATCGCCGCAGCGTTGCAGAAAGCCGGTTACGACGTGGTCGGACCCGAGGATTTCAAGCATGAATGGCAGTAGTCCCCTGCTCGAAGTCAACGAGGTCACCCTGACCTTCAAGAACGTCGCGGCCCTGTCGCGGGTCTCGTGCAGCGTGGAAAAGGGCAGCATCACCTCGCTCATCGGCCCCAACGGCGCGGGCAAGACCAGCATGCTCAACTGCATCTCCGGCCGCTACTCCCCGACCAAAGGCAAAATCGCCATGAACGGCCGGGAACTGACCGGCGTGCCCGCGCACAAGCGCACGGGCTTCGGCCTGGCCCGGACCTTCCAGAACATCGCCCTGTTCCGGGGACTCTCGGTTCTCGACAATCTCATGGTCGGGCGTCACTCGCGCCTGAACTACGGCATACTGGCTTCCATCTTCTACCTCGGCAAGGCCCGCGCCGAAGAGAACCGCCACAGACACCGGGTGGAAGAGATCATCGATTTCCTGAACCTCTCCGCCTACCGCCACCAGATTGCCGGGCACCTGCCCTACGGGGTGCAGAAAAAGGTCGAACTGGGCCGCGCGCTTGCCGCCGAACCGGAGCTGCTGCTCCTCGACGAGCCCATGGCGGGCATGAATCTGGAAGAGACCGAGGACATGGCCCGCTCCATCCTCGACATCAACGAGGAGTGGGGTGTGACCGTATTCCTGGTGGAGCACGACATGGGCGTGGTCATGGACATCTCGGACCACGTCGTCGTGCTCGACTTCGGCCGCGTGCTGGCCAGCGGCACCCCGGAAGCCATCCAGAACAATCCCAAGGTCATCAGCGCCTACCTCGGCGATGATGACGCGCTCTATAAGGGACGCTAAATGACCGCTCCGTACGAAACCACCCTGCCGAGGCTCCTGCTCGACAACAGCCGCAAACGTCCCGATCGCACCGCTCTGCGCGAGAAAAGCTTCGGCATCTGGCAGTCCTTTTCCTATTCGGACTACTGGGCCATCACCGCCGAGTTCGCGGCTGGCCTCAAATCCCTGGGCCTTGGCCGGGGCGACATCATCGTCATCATCGGCGACAACCGCCCCGAATGGCTTTGGGCGCAGCTGGCCATCCAGGGCCTGGGCGGCGTGTCGCTGGGGCTGTATCAGGACTCCCCCGGGGATGAGATCGGCTACGTGTTCGAGCTTTCAAAGGCGCGGCTCGTGGTCGCCGAGGATCAGGAGCAGGTCGACAAGATCCTGTCCATTCGTGACTCCCTGCCCCTGCTGGAATACATCATCTACCATGACTCCAAGGGTCTGGTCGGTTACGACGCGCCGGGGCTCAAGTCCTTCGAC
>SWCF01002060.1_pt1 | contig 52979 bp, 50 predicted proteins | sample 4690081 | NCBI WGS metagenome assembly SWCF01 (sample SAMN10267280, study PRJNA491770) | bioreactor metagenome | isolation source: DHS bioreactor inoculated with | place: Japan: off Shimokita Peninsula
GGCCTCGGCGAGGCGGGCGCGACGTGCCCCGCCGCGTGCCGGCGCCCAGCCGTCGCTGCGCACCGCGTCGTCCGGCAGTGCCCGTACCTCGTCGAGGACGGCGCCGACCTGCGCACGCAGCTCCGGTAGCGCATCGGCTTCGACGAAGGAGAAGTCGCGCTCGCCCGACAGCGCGAGCTCACCGAGCCGGCGTGCCCAGACGTCCTCCGGGCCGGCGACGGAGGCGATCGACAGTGCCCGTCGCCAGTACAGGTGCGCGTCGTGTTCCCAGGTGAAGCCGATACCGCCGAGCAACGTGACGCATTCGAGCGCCACGTCGACGGCCGCCGGCACCGCCGTCAGCCCCGCCTGCGCTGCCGCGAGACGCTGCTGCTCCCGGTCCTGGCGCACCGAGCGGGCGGCGTCCCACGCCGCCGCGCGGGCGATCTCGCTGCGCACCAGCATCATCGCGGCCTTGTGCTGCACGGCCTGGAAACTGCCCACGGGGCGGCCGAACTGGTGACGGTTGCGGACGTGGTCGACGGCGGTGTCCAGTGCCCACGCCGCGATTCCGGCGGCCTCGGCGCCGAGCACCGTGTTGCCGATCAGCTGCACGTCGTCGTCGGCGATCGCCGGGAGCAGGTCCTCGGGTGTGATCGCCGCTGCGGACAGCCGCAGTCGTCCCACCGACCGGGTGAGGTCCACGCCGTCGGCGACCTCGACCTCCCCGGCCGCGGACGGCAACCGGAACCACACGGGCGCGCCGTCGGCGGTGGCGCGCACGATCACCTCGTCGGCGCCCGGCAACCCGAGCACCGGCTCGGAGACACCGGTGACCGTCCATCCCCGCCCCGACGCGGTCGCGACGAGGCCGGGGGTGGTGACGGCGGCGCCGGTCGCGCCCTCGGCGAACCGCCGCAGCAGGTCCGCGACGAGGCCCTCGGGCGGGAGGGTGGCGACCAACGCCCCGGCCAGTACGGTCGGCACCCACGGGCCGGGAACGAGGGCGCGGCCGAACTGCTCCGCCACGACCGCGAGTTCCGGCAGTCCCGCCCCACCGCCGCCGTGCTCCTCGGGCAGGTGCAGGGCGTGCAGGCCCTGCGCGACGCACGCATCCCAGATCTCCGGCCGCTTGCCCGCCGCCAGGTCGGCGAATGCGGCGCGGGTGCGTTCGATCGGGGCGTGACGACGGGCGAGGCCCGCGACGGAGTCGGCGAGGTCGCGGTGGTCGGCGTCGAGTGCGATCGTCATGGCCTACATCCGTTCCAGAATCATGCACGTCGTGGCGGCGGACGCGCAGATGGCGATCATCGCGACCTGCCGGTCCCGGCGTTCGAGCTCGTCGATCGCGGTGGCCAGCAACCGGATTCCCGTCGCGCCGGCCGGGTGGCCGAGGGCGATGGCACCGCCGCCGACGTTGAGCATGTCCGGGTCGACCTCGAGCACCTCGGCGAACGACATCGGCACCGCGGCGAAGGCTTCGTTGACCTCGAACAGGTCCACGTCGGCGACCGTCATCCCGGTGCGGTCGAACAGCATCTGCGCCGCGGCCACCGGGCCGTCGAGCATGAACTCGGTGTCGCCGCCGATGACGCACTGCGCGAGCAACCGGGCCCGCGGCGCCGCGCCGAGTTCTCGTGCCCTGTCCTCGGACATCAGGACCGCGGCGCTCGCCCCGTCGGACACCTGCGACGAGGTGCCGGCGGTGTGCAGGCCGCCCTCGATCGTGGGACGCAGCCGCGCGAGCGCCTCCGTGCTGGTCTCGCGCAGTCCCTGGTCCCGGGTGACGGTGCTGCTGCCGTCGTCGCCGGGGACGGCGACGGGGATGATCTGCCGGTCGAACCACCCGGCGTCCCAGGCGTCGCGCGCCCGTTGCTGCGACCTCAGGCCGAACGCGTCGAGGTCCTCGCGGGCGAAGCCGCGGTGCCGGGCGATGCGGTCGGCCGCGGTGTACTGGTCGGGGGTGTCCACCGACCACGACGCCGGTCGCGGGGTGCCGGCGCCGGTGCCGACCTTGTAGGTGAGCGGGACCCGCGACATCAGCTCGACGCCGCACGCCAGGCCGACCTCGAGGGTGCCGAGCGCGATCTGCCCGGCGACGAGATGCACCGCCTGCAGCGCGGTGCCGCACTGGGCGTCGATGGTGGTGGTCCCGGTGTGGGAGGGCAGGCCGGCGTGCATCCACGCGGTGCGGGTGATGTTGCCGAACTGCTCCCCGATCGGGGTGACACACCCGCCGACGGCCTGCTCGACGAGGGCGGCGTCGAGGCCGAGCCGGTCGAGCACGCCGCGTTGCGCGAGTCCGAGCAACTCGGCGGCGTGCAGGCCGGAGATCCAGCCGTCGCGCTTGCCGAAGGGGGTGCGTGCGGCGTCGACGATCACGGGTTTCATGCGGGTACCTCCGGTCGGGTCCACTGTCGGTTGTCGAGGCCGTGGATCTCGAGCCCTGATTCGTCGACCAGGCCGGGGCCGGCGGTGATCCGGCCGGTGAAACGGGACGGCACGACGGTCACCGCCACTTCGCGGCGAAGGCGTGGATCGCGCCGGTCACGCGGGTGACCTCCTCGTCGGAGAGCCCGTGACTCATGCCCAGCGTCATGCCGCGTTCGAACACCGCATCGGCCTCGGGCAGCCCCTCGTCGGGCACGCGGTGCTCGACGCCCGCCATCATGGGATGGCGGGTGATGTTGCCGCTCCACACGGTTCGGGTGTCGATGCCCTGCGCTTCGACGAACTCCTGCAGGTCACTGCGGGAGAACGGGGCGTCGGCGGAGACCGTGACGGGATAGCACAGCCAGGCGGTGTCGAGGCCGTCGGTTTCGACCGGCGTGCGGAAGAACTCGGGGTAGGCGCCGTATGCGGCGGTGAACTCCGCGAAGGTCTTGCGGCGCCGCTCGTAGTTCTGCGCGAGCTTGTTCAGCTGCACGACGCCGTAGGCGGCGCCGAGTTCGGACGGTTCGAAGTTCCACGGCAGCAGATCGAAGATGAAGTCGTTGTCGTAGTCGACCCCGTCCAGATCCTCCCGGAAGACGCGTCCACCCCCGTTGCCGAACAGGTTCGGCTCGGAGCGACGTCCCCAGCGGCGCAGCAGGAGTGCACGATCACGGGTCTGCTCGTCGTCCATCATGACCATGCCGCCGGTGCCGGCACACGTGATGATGTGGGCCATGGAGAAGCTGGTGACGCTCAGGTCGGCACGCGCGCCGGTGGGCGTGCCGTGCAGCCGGGCACCGAGGGTGTCGCAGGTGTCCTCGATCACCTTCAGGCCGTGCCGGTCGGCGACGGTCCGGATCGCGTCCCAGTCGGGGCAGTTGCCGGCGAGGTTCGGGACGAGCACGGCGCTGGTGCGGTCGGTGACCATCGCCTCGATCTTGGTGACGTCGACGTTGAACGTGTCCGGTTCGACGTCGACGAAGACCGGTACCAGGCCGGCGCGCACGAGGGGCGCGACGTCGGTGGAGAAGGTCAGCGGCGAGGTGATGACCTCGCTGCCCTTCGGCAGGTCGAGCAGCTCGACCGCGAGGTACAGGCCGGACGATCCGGAGTTGCACATCACGCCGTACTGCTTCCCGGACAACTCGGGGATGCGGCGTTCGAGCTCGAAGACGTTCTTGCCGATGCGCAGCCCCTGATGGCCGCTGCGCAGGACGTCGACCACCGCTCGGATTTCGTCCTCGCCGTGGGTGGCGCGGGCATAGGTGATGCGTTCGGTCATGTTCGGACTTTCTCTGGATGGGTGGTCGGTCAGTTGTCGGCGGAGAGCACGAGTGCGCTGTGCGGCACCGGGGAGCCGCCCGTGACCAGAACGTTCGACACGTCCTTGCCGGGCTGGTTCACCGACGTACCGCGGATCAGGCGCACGCCCTCGGCGATTCCGTTGACGCCGTGGATGTATCCCTCGCCGAGTTGTCCGCCGTGGGTGTTGACGGGCAGGCGGCCGTCGAGTTCGAGGTTGCCGTCCGCGATGAAGTCCTTGGCCTCGCCGCGGCCGCAGAACCCGTACTCCTCGAGTTGCAGCAGCACCATCGGGGTGAACGCGTCGTAGAGGATCGCGGCGTCGATGTCGTCCGGATCGATGCCGGCCTGATCCCACAGCTGCCGTGCCACCAGCTCGACCTCGGGCATCTCGTCGATGTCCTCGCGGTAGTAGCTGCTCATGGAGATCTGCTGGGGCCCGACGCCTTGCGCGGCGGCGGAGACGACGGCCGGCGGGTGCGGCAGGTCGCGGGCCCGCTCGGTGCTGACGATCACCAGGGCCTGGCCGCCGTCGCTCTCCTGGCAGCAGTCGAGGAGCCGCAGCGGGTCGGCGATCATCCGGGAGTTCTGGTGGTCGTCGAGGGTGATGGGCCGCTCGTAGAACCAGGCCCTGGGGTTGACGGCGGCGTGCTTGCGCGAGAGCACGGAGATGCGGCCGAAGTCGGCGCTGGTCGCCCCGTACTTGTGCATGTAGCGCCCGGCGAGGAACGCCTCCTGCTGGGCGGGGGTGAGCAACCCGTAGGGGTTGATCCAGTTGCGGTATTCCTGGTCGGTGTTGGCCGTGTAGGCGAACGGCGGCGGGCCGGCGCCGAACCGGGTGCCGGAGCGTTCGTTGAAGGCCCGGTAGACGACCACGACGTCGGCGACCCCACTGGCCACGGCGAGCGCCGCCTGCTGCACGGGTGCGCACGCGCCGCCGCCGCCGTGCGGGATGCGGCTGAAGAACGTCAGTTCGGGGATGCCGAGTGCCCGGGCGACCGCGATCTCGGGGTTGGTCTCCATCGTGAACAGCGCGAAGCCGTCCACCTCCTCGACGCCGATCTGCGCGTCCTCGAGCGCGGCGAGCACGCTCTCGCAGGCCAGCTGCCATTCGCTGCGCCCGGAGTTCTTGGAGAACTCGGTGGCGCCGATACCCGCGATCGCCGCCTTGCGGGCGAAACCCCCGTCGGGAATTGCCTTGCCGCTCATCGTGTCTGTCCTTCGTACGGTGCGACGGTGACCTCGGCGGTCACATGTGTTCCTCGGGCGTTGCGGCCGAGCACCTCGACGGTGACGGCGCCGGCGTCGACGCGGGTCACCGTCCCGGTCAGGCGCATGGTGTCGCCGGGAAAGTTGGGGACGCCCAGCCGCAGTGCGACGCGGCGGATGCGGGCGGCCGGCCCGGCCCAGTCGGTGATGTAGCGGTCGACGAATCCGTTCGTCGAGTTGATGCTCATGAAGATGTCGGGCGTGCCGCGCTTTTCGGCTGCACCCGGATCGTGGTGCACATCCTCGAAATCCTGGGAGGCGATCGCGGTGGCGACGATGGTGCTGCGGTCGAGCGGTAGGTCCAGTGCCGGCAGTTCGGTGCCGACGGACACGGTCGGCAGGCTCATGCGGCACCTCCGCCCGGAAGGCGCAGCTGCGGCAGGATTTCGCCGTGCGCGTGCTCGGCGAAGCCGACCTCGAGCTCCATGCCGATCCGCAGCCGGTCGTGCTCGACCCCGGCGATGTCGGCGACGATCCGGATGCCCTCCTCGAGGTCGATCAGCCCGACCGCGAGGGGATAGTCGAAGGACGGGTCCTTCGGGTGGTGGATCACGGTCCAGCTGTGCAGGGTGCCGCGGCGCGACGACTCGACGGTGTCCCACTTGAAGGAGCGGCACTTCGGACACGCCGGTCCCGGCGGATGCCGGAGTGCGCCGCAGTCGCTGCAGCGCTGGATCTCGAGCCTGCCCTCGCGGGCGGCTGCGAACCAGAACTCGTTGTCCTGGGTGATCGTCAACCTGGGAACGGCCGTCATCACGCCTCCTCGGTGGTGTTCGGGTCGAAGCGGAGCAACCGGAATCGCTCCTCGACGAGCAGGTCGCCGTGCTGGTTCTCGTAGCGCTTGTGCAGGGTGACGAAGCAGCCGCGGCCGAGGCCGGTGCGTTTGACCGGGGAGATCGACTCGATGGTGAAGTGCGCGGTGACGTGGTCGCCCGGGACGAGTTCGCGGTGGTAGTCCTGCTCGACGTTGGTGGCGACCACGGAGGTGAAGCCGTGCCGGTCCAGCAGAGTCATCAGCTCGGAGTAGGCGAAGTCCTCGGTCCGTCCTTCGGCGCGCAGCCGCTGCACCTCGCGCCAGCGCCGGTAGCCGGCCATCACCCACGTCGAGATCATCGCGGGCGGGCACACCACGTCCGGTCGTCCGGTGGCGCGGGCCGCGTCCCGGTCGACGTAGACGGGGTTGTCGTCGTCGTGGGCCTCGACCCAGTTCCGGATCATCGCCTCGTCGACGGCGTACCGGGCCACCCGGGCGGGCTCGGCCTCCCGCCCGACGTACGGTTCGAACTCCCGTTCCAACTCCTGTTCCAGCGTCGGCACGTCCGCACCACCTTTCTTGAGCAAGCGCTTGGTGCAGTACGGTATGCGCGGGTGCCCCGCCGGAACTGCCCGTTCCCACTCAGTTGGAACGGACGGCAGAAAACTCGAGCCGAACGGGCGAAACGGAAGGAGAAGTGGCCATGACGTCGGACCGACGCGACGAGATCATGCGGCTCGCGGCCGAACTCTTCGCAACCAAGGGGATCGCCCCCACCACGGTCCGCGACATCGGCGAACGCGCAGGAGTGTTCTCCGGCAGCCTGTACCACTTCTTCACATCGAAGAATGCGATCGTCGCCGAGATCCTCAGCGGCTTCATGGCCGACATCGACCAGCGCTTCCGGCGCGTGGTGGAGACATCGACGAGTGCCCGCGAGACGGTGCGCGGCCTGATTCGGCAAACTCTCGCCGTGATCGAGGAACATCCCCACCCGACCGCGATCTACCAGCAGAACCGGCAGTACCTGCGCGACAACGGCCTGCTCGACGTCGTCGACGCGCCGTCACGCACGGTGCGCGACTACTGGCTCACCGCCCTCGCCGCCGGTGTCGCCGACGGCAGCTTCCGCTCCGACATTCCCGCCGAGGTCTTCTACCGCACCGTGCGGGACACGCTGTGGGCGAGCATGCACTGGCCGGGACGCGACGACTACACGACGGACGAGTTCACCGACCTGCTCGTCGCGCTGTTCTTCGGGGGCTTCGCCGAGGAGAAATAACGCCGTGTTCGCGGGCGTGGTGCTACGCCCCGTCGGGCCGGGCCGACGGCGCCGGCGTCCCCGCCTGGGCATCCAGGAGCGCGTCGATGCTGCCGGCTCCCAGCCCGAGTTCCGCCAGCACCTCGCGGGTGTGCTGCCCGTGCTGCGGCGCCGGGCGCGCCCCGGTGTACGTCCCGTCCCAGCGCAACGGGGAGCGCGCCGTCGGTACCGCACCGACGCCGGGCTGTTCGACGCGCTCGATGACGGCATACTCGCGGGCGGCCACCTCGTCCATGGTCCGGTACGGCGCCCACAGCACCCGGCTGCCGGACAGTTCCTTCTCGATCTCGGCGAGCGTGCGCGCCGCGAACCACGGACGCAGGATCGCGGTGATCTCGTCCCGCGCGGCGTAGCGGTCGCCCTCGTCGGCGAATCGGAGCCCGCGATGCCGTTCGAGCGCCGCGAACACCTCGGCGGTGCCGGTGACCTCGACGAGCCCCCGCCACTGGGCGGCGGTGAGGCCGACGACCATCACGGCACGGCCGTCGGCGGTGGCGAAATCCGACCCGTAGCTGCCGTAGAGCGCGTTGCCCTGCCGCTCCCGGCCGGCCCCGCGGTCCTCTGCCTCGGCCAGCCAGCCCATGCTCGCGACCGCGGACACGGCGACGTCCTCGAGGGCGAGTTCGAGGTAGGCGCCCTCGCCCGTGCGGTCGCGCCGCCGCAGCGCGGCGACGATGCCCAGGGCCGCCTGCACCCCGGTGAGCAGGTCCCAAGCCGGTAGCACGTGGTTCACCGGGACGGTCCCGTCGACGGGTCCGGTCATCAGGGGCAGGCCGACCGCGGCGTTGACGGTGTAGTCCACGGCGGGCGAGCCGTCGGCGTTGCCGGCGATGTGCAGGTGGATCAGGTTGGGCCGGCGCGCGGTGAGCACGTCGTGTGCGAGCCAGGACGCGCGAGCCGCGTTCTCGAGCACGATGCCCGCCTCGGCGATCAGGTCGGTGACGACGGCGCGGCCGTCGTCGCTGCGCAGATCCACCGCGACGGACCGTTTGGCCTGGTTCAGGCCCGTCCAGTACAGGCTGGCTCCCGACTCCGCGAGGGGCCAGCGACCACCGTCGACCGCGCCGCCGATCGGGTCTACGCGGATCACATCCGCGCCGAGTTCGGCAAGGATGCGCCCGGCGGTCGGGCCGGCGACGAAGCTGGACAGGTCGACGACGCGGACCCCGTCGAGCGGCCGGGTCGTCATGCGACCCGCTCGAAGATCGCCGTCAACCCTTGCCCACCGCCGATGCACATCGTCTCGAGGCCGTATCGTGCTCCGCGGCGGTCGAGTTCGCGCAGCAGCGTGGCGAGGATGCGCACGCCGGTCGCCCCCACCGGGTGACCGAGCGAGATCCCCGAGCCGTTGACGTTGGTCCGCTCGAAATCGGCTTCCGTGAAGCCCCACTCGCGGGTCACCGCGAGCGCCTGGGCGGCGAACGCCTCGTTGAGTTCGACGAGGTCGATGTCGGCGAGCGTGAGACCGGCCCGCTTCAAAGCCTTCTCCGTCGAGGGCACCGGTCCGATGCCCATTTCGGCCGGGGCGACGCCGGCCACCGCCCATGTGACCAGCCGGCCCAGCGGTCGCAGCCCGAGCCGCTCCGCGTGGGCGCGGGTCGTGACGAGACATGCTGCAGCACCGTCGTTCTGACCGCTGGCGTTGCCGGCGGTCACCGTCGCCGCCGGGTCCTGTGCCGCCATGATCGGCCGCAGCTTCGCGAGGGTGTCGACGGTGGTGTCGGCCCGCGGGTGCTCGTCCCGGTCGACGACGCGGTCGTCGCCCCTGCGCTGAGGCACCGACACCGGCACGATCTCCTCCGCGAACACCCCGGAATCGATCGCCGCCACCGCACGCCGGTGCGACTCGACCGCCAGCTCGTCCTGTTCGCGACGACCGATCCCGTACTTGCGGCGCAGGTTCTCCGCGGTCTCGAGCATCCCGCCCGGGACGGGATGGTTACGCCCACCGGCGGTGACGCGGCCACGGGCGAGCCGGTCGTGCAGCGCAGCCGGCGCGCCCCTGGCGCCCCACCGCATCGATTCGGTGTAGTACTCGGCGCGGCTCATGGATTCGACGCCGCCGGCGATCACGACGTCGGCCACGCCCGTCTGCACGCGCATCGCGGCGTCGAGCACGGCCTGCAGCCCGGAGCCACACCGCCGGTCGAGTTGCAGGCCCGGCACCGTCACCGGCAGGCCCGCGTCGAGCGCGGCGACGCGGCCGATCGCGGGGGCCTCCCCGTTGGGGTAGCACTGCCCGAAGATCACGTCGTCCACCGACTCCGGGTCGATCCCGGTGCGGGACAGCAGCTCCGAGATCACGCGGGCGGCGAGGTCGGTGGCGGGCACGTCGACGAAAACCCCGCCGTACCGCCCGACGGGCGTGCGCAGGGGTTCGCAGATCACCACGTCGCCGGCGGTCGCGTCAGTTGTGGTCATTTCGGAAATCCCTCTCCCGATCGGTCCAGTCCTGCGCCCACTCGCGCAGCTCCACGGCACGGATCTTGGTGCCGTTGCCGCCCACCGTCGTGGGCATCGCCTCGATGACGTGAATCGCCGTGGGCACCTTGAACGCGGCGAGTGTGTCGGCACACCAGGCCTTCAGCGATGCCGCATCGAAGTCGGCCGGGGCGTCGTCGGCGGGGACGACGAAGCCCACGGCCCGGGTGTAGCCGCCGTCGCCGGTGATGCCGACGACCTTGGCCGTCCGCACCCCGGGGTGCTCGGCCAGCCGGTGCTCGATCTCGGCCGGGTCCACGAGAAATCCCCGCAGCCGCAGCACGTCTCCCATCCGGCACACGTAGGTGCAGCCGCCGTCGCCGGTCGCGACAGCGAGATCGCCGCTGCGGAACCAGCCGTCGGCGGTGAACGCGCGCGCCGCGGCGTCCGGGTTGCCGAGGTACGCGTCGACGACGTTGGGGCCGCGCAGTTGCAGCTCGCCCTGCTCGCCGTCCGGCAGCACCCGGTCGTCGAGCGGGTCGGCGATACGCACCCGGATCGCCGGATCGACCGGCCGGCCGCCGCCGTTCCAGCGCACCGACTCCGGGTCGGAGTCCGACCAGAGCAGGGTCAGCGCGAACACCTCGGACGAGCCGAACACCCCCGAGGTGTGGGCGGCGAACTCGTCGCGGGCCCAGCGGGCGATCTCGTGGGAACGGCCGAGGAAGTCGGCGATGCCGAGCCACTTCAGCGCGGACAGGTCGGCCCGCACCTCGCCGTGCCACGTGTCGTACAGGCGTCCGAACAGGTCGTCGCCGCCGACCACGTGCGTCACGTGCAGGTGCTCCATGCGGCGCAGCGTCGCCGCCGCGTCGAAGACCGGCTCCATGAGCAGCGTGGCGCCCCCGGCGAGGGCGGCCATCGCGGTGCTGTAGCCGAACACGCCGGACACCGGCAGCACGCACAGCGCGACGTCGCCGGGGGCGACCCGCATGATCGCGGCGTCCGCGCGGGCGTGCCGCACCACCGCGGAGTCCCGGTGCGCCGCGAGCTTCGGGGTGCCGGTGGAGCCGGAGGTGGTGAACGCGACGGCCAGCGGATCCGCCGGATCGTCCTCCGTCCCGGCCGGGGTGGGCACGGCGGTGTCCGGGGTGTCCGGGACGCGCACCCCGCGGGTGTCGCCGCTGCCCGCCCACCAGGAGCCCGCGCCGAGATCGAATCCGGTCGGATCGCCGGCGTCGGTGCCGGGGCCGTCCACGACGCAGACCGCGGGGGGCGGCACCGCCGCGGTGCCCGCCGCGTCGCGCAGGGTGCCGAACAGGTCGAGCCCGTGGAAGCCGGCCGCGACGGCCACGACCGCGGGCCGCGCGGCCGTGAGGATGTGGGCCACCTCCCCGGTGTTGTAGCGGGTGTTGACCCCGATGACGTGGGCGCCGAGCGCGGCGGCCGCGAACTGCCAGACGAGCGCGTCGGACCAGTTGGGGAGCAGGACGGCGACGCACCGGCCGCGCTCGACGCCGGCGGCCTCGAGTTCGGACCGCAATGCCTGTGCGCGGCGGCGCAGCTCGGTCCGGGTGCAGGGCAGCAGCCGGCCGTCGGCGGCGTCGTAGGTGGCCACGGCGTCCGGATCGGCGGCGACGAGGTCGTCGAGGAAGGCAGCGAGCCCCGCGGTGGTCGTGGCGGTCACGACAGCACCTCCGCGGGGGCGGCACGCAGCTCGGTGAGCCAGGAATCGGCGAGCGCGGCGAAGTCGTCGACCTCCTCCATCGGGTAGTGACCGATGCCGTCGAGCCGGGTGAACCGTGCGCGCCCGGGCGAGATCTCGTTGATCCGGGCGGCGAGGTCCGCGACGGCGTCCGGCTCGAGCCACGGGTCGTCCGAGCCGACGACGAGGTGCAGGGGGCAGGTCAACTGCGACAGGCGGTCGCGGACGTCGTGGGTGCCCCAGCCGATGAGGTCGGACGAGGAGATCTCCGGGTCCTCCCGCTTGTGCATGAGGGCGATCCGGTGCGCCGTCGCGGCGGGTACCGAACGCCCGACGGAGGCGAGGGTGCCGAGGTAGGTCCGTTCGGCGCGCGACGGCCCGGCGACGTCCTCGAGTTCGCGCCGCAGACCGGCGACGTTGACCCGGCCCGGAGCGGCCTCGGCCTCCATCGCGACGGCGCCGGCGAGCGGCCGCTCGGGCCGGGTGGCGAGCTCGAGGGTCAGCTTGCCCCCGATGGAGCAGCCGAGCACGTACGGCCGGTGCACGTCGAGCGCGTCGAGCAGCGCGCCGAGCCAGTCGCCGTAGGTGGTGAGGCTGGTGACCGGTCCGGCCGGGGCCGGCTCGGAGCGGCCGTGGCCGGGCAGGTCGGGCACGAGGACGCGGTAGCCGCGGACGGCGAGGTCGCGGGCGACGTGCCGCCACTGCACTCCGCTCTGGCCGGCGGTGTGCAGGCACAGCACGGTGGGCAGCGTGTCGGCGGCGGGAGTCCCTTCGGGCGTGACGATCTCGACGAACCCGAGGGCTCCGTCGATGTCCAGGTAGCGGGCCTCGATCATGAGCGGGCCTTTCTCGCGACGGCACGGGCGTGGCCGATGATCAGGTTCAGCGGCTTGGTGAGCCGGAGGTACTCGTATCCGTCTCCGGTGGCGGAGAATTCGCCACCGATCGCGCGGCGCATGAAGTCGTCGCGCGCACCGAGGACCAGGTCGACCCACAGGTGGTCGGGTGCGACGAACGTGAAGGTGGCACCGTGCGGGGTGCGGCGGGTGACGTCGACGATGCGGCCACGGTAGATCCGCAGGTGCACCTCGCGGTCGCCGCTGCGCAGGCCGACGGTGCCGTCCCAGGTGGCCAGCGACGAGGCGAAGGCCGGATCGTCGGCGAGGCTGCCGCGCAACAACTCTCCCCACGCAGGGGTGCAGAAGTCGAGCTCGGTGGCGGTCGCGGCCGGCGAGTCGAGCTGCCAGGTCTCGGTCCCCTCCTCGCGGACGGCGCCGGTGGCGTCGAGCACACGGACGAACCGCTCGGCGGTGGCGCCCTCGACGCGGGTGACGACGGCCTCCGACCGGATCCGGTCCACCGCCGTGACCGGCGCGATCGCCGTCCAGCGCAGACGTGTGCGGTGCGCGGCCGGCACGCGCGGGGTGAGCAGCTCGGCGGCCACGGTTCCGAGGGCGAACGTTCCTGTGGGGAGGACGATTCCGGACTCGGAAAGCAGCTCGGAGGTCATCCGGACGGGAGCGGCGGTACGATCGCCGACGCGGACGGTGGGCGATGCGGTCACGGTGGTGCTCATGCGGTTTCCGGCCTTCCGAGCAGCTCGTCGGAGATGATGCGCATCTGGATCTCGCTGGTGCCTTCGAAGATCTTCGTCAGGCGGGCGTCGCGCCAGTGTCGTTCGACCTGGAAGTCGGTGGTGTAGCCGGCGCCGCCGTGGATCTGCACCGCCTCGCTGGTGACCTGCTCGGCCATCTCGGTGGCGACGAGCTTGCACATCGACGCCTCGAGCGAGCAGCGGCGTCCGGTGTCGATGTCGGTGGCGACGGAGTACATGAGCTGGCGGGCCGCCTCGATGTCGGCCGCCATCTTCGCGATCTTGAACCGCAGGTGCTGGAAGTCGCCGATGGGCCGGCCGAACTGACGCCGGGTGTGCACGTAGGCGATCGAGTCCTCGAGGGCCGCGCGGGCGAGGCCGATCGCGCGGGCGGCGGTGTGGGCGCGGCCGACCTCGAGCCCGGAGACGGCGAGGTAGAAGCCCTTTCCTTCCTCGCCGAGCATCTTGTCGGCGGGGATGCGGAAGTTGTCGAACGACAGTTCCCAGGTACTCCAGCCGAAGTAACCGATCTTGCGGACCTTGGTGCCCGAGATCCCCTCCGGGAAGACGCCGCGCTGCTTCTCGACGAGGAACGCGCTGATTCCCCGGTGCGGCTTGGCCGGATCCCTGTGCGGATCGGTGCGGGCGAACAGCACCAGGTAGTCGGCCTCGTCGGCGTAGGTGCACCACATCTTCGTGCCGTTGACGACCCATTCGTCGCCGTCGCGGACGGCCCGGCAGGAGATGTTGGCGACGTCGGAGCCGGCCTCCGCCTCGGACAGCGCGTACGCGCCGAGGTATTCGCCGCGGGCCACCTTCGGGAGCAGGGCTGCCTCCTGCGCGGGGGTGAAGCCGCCGCCCATGCCGTTACCGCGGGCGAGCAGCCCCGATACGCTCATCCAGGCCCGGGACAGTTCCTCGGCGACCAGGCAGTACTCGAACACGCCGAGGCCGAGGCCGCCGTGCTCCTCGGGGATCATGATGCCGAAGAACCCGATCTCGGCCATCTCCTTTTTCAGCGAGTCGGGGATGGTGCCCTGGACGGGGTCGAGTTCGTTGGCGACGGGCAGCACCTTCGTCATGGCGAAGTCGCGGGCGAGGTCGCGGATGGCGAGGCGCTCTTCGGTGAGGTACCGCGGGGTGTCGGTGCGCGGCTGCGACGGCCGGTGGGTCATTGGGGACTCCCTCGATGAACCAGAATCTGGTCATTAACGCTTGTTCACCCAGTAGAGCACGACGCCGCCCACGCGTCAACGGCCGGTTCAGGACGGGCGGTAGCCGAGCAGGTTGAGGGCGTACCGGCCGTAGTCGCCGGCCACCTCGGTGGCGCTCAGCGGCCCGTCGGGCCGGAACCACAGCGGGATCCCGGCGCACATCGTCAGCACGGCGGTCACCGCCTGATGCACGTGCGGAACCTCGAAGACGCCCAGCTCGACACCCTTTTCCGCGATGTCGACGAACAGCTGCTCCTGGGCGTCGCGCGAGCCCACGACCCGCTTGCGGTCCACCTCGCCCAAGTACCGCAGCTCGGTGTTCGCCACCAGGCACTCGCGCGGGTTGCGGGCGGTGAACAGCGCATGCGCCACCACTGCGGTCCGCCACTGCTCGGCGGGATCGGGGCCGGCCTTGCGCAGGGCGGTCCGCGTGGCGGTGAACTGTTCGTCGCTGGCCGCGCGGAGGATCTCGACGAGCAGCTCCGACTTGTTCTCGAAGTGGTTGTAGACGTTCGCGGCGCTGCAACCAGCACGGTTGGCGATCGTGCGCATCGTGGCGCCGTGGAAACCGGCCGCGAAGAACTCGTCGAGCGCCGCGTCGAGGATCCGTTCGCGAACGCCCACCAGGGCCGTGCCCGATCGAGTGTTCATGAGGTGCAGGGTAGAGGTCCGGGTCGCGACCAGCAAGAAGACCGTCTTGACGTGTCCATTGCGCTCCGTTTATGGTCCAGCTCACATGAACATGCGTTAACCACCTCGTCGAAGGACGCACTGTGACCACCCTCCCCGATCTCACGCTCGCCGAGCGGATCGCCCGCCTCGAGGACCTCGAGGCGATCCGTTCGCTCGACGCCCGCTACTGCCGCCATCTCGACGACGGCGACTGGGACGCCCTGATGGACCTGTTCACCGACGACGGCGAGTTCGACGGCCTGTCCCGTCCCCGCGGCAAGGCCGAGATGCGCGAGTTCTTCGCCGGCCTCGCCGCCGGCGGACTGACGACGTTCTGGCACTTCATCACGAACATGGAGATCGACCTCGACGGCGACCGCGCCACCGTGCGGTCGTTCCTGTGGCAGCCCTGCGTCACCGACGGCGCCCCCGCGATCGCCGCCGGCCGCTACACCGACGAGGTCGTCAAGGTCGACGGCCGCTGGCGCTACCGGGTCAAACAGGTCCGCTTCCACTTCTTCGGCCCGCTCGAGCAGGGCTGGGACGAGAACCTGTTCGCACTCGAGACGGCGCGGCGCGCGGCGGTGCGACCGTGACCGAACTGCGCACGCAACCGACCTGGAGCGCGATGCTCGCCCTGCCCGAGGTCGTCGAACTGCGCCGCCGTCGGCGCACCGTGACCAACTCCCTCGGCGGCCTCGCGATCGTCCTCTTCGCGTCCTTCCTCGTCGGCTTCGCCTACTTCCCCGGCTTCCTCGGCGAGACCGAACTGCTCGGCGTGCCCCTCTCGCTGTGGGTCGTGTTCTCCCAGTTCGCCGGGACGTGGGTGCTCGTCTACGCCTACTTCCGGCTCACCCGCACCTACATCCAGCCCGCCGCCGACGCCGCCGTCGCGGCCGTCCTCGAGAACCAGGAGCGTGCGGCATGACCGGCGACGCCGACTACCTCGCCATCGCGATCTGCGCGGCGGTGATCTCGCTGACCCTGTGGGTCACGTTCGCCGTGTCCCGGCGGGCCCGCAGCGCCGACGGGTTCTTCGCCGCCGGCCGCTCGATCTCGAGCTGGCAGAACGGTTTCGCGATCGCCGGTGAATTCATCTCGGCCGGAAGCTTTCTCGGCACCACCGGCCTGATCTTCTACAAGGGCGTCGACGGTGCGGTCATCCTCTGCACCTCGGTGGTCTCGTTCCTGCCCGTGCTGTTCCTGCTCGCGGAGAAGATGCGCAACGTGGGCAAGTACACCCTCGCCGATGTGCTCGTGTTCCGCACCGAGGCACGCAGTGTGCGAATCGTCGTGGCACTGAGCACCATCGCCACCGGCACCTTCGTGTTGCTCGCGCAACTCGTCGCGGCCGGGGTGCTGCTCGAGTCGGTCTCCGGCATCCCGTTCTGGCTGTCCGTCATCGTCGCCGGCACCCTCATGGGCATCTACGTCTTCGTCGGCGGCATGCTCGCCACCACGTGGGTGCAGGTCATCAAGTCCACGATCCTGTCGGTCCTCGCCGTCGCGGTCGGCCTGGGCATCCTCGCGCAGTTCGGGTTCAGCTTCCCGAAGGTCCTCGACACCGCGACCGACCACGCGGTCGCGGGCGAAGCCATCCTGTCCCCCGGCCTGATCTTCGGGCAGACCAGCGCGCTGAACCTCGTGTCGTACTCGCTGGCGTTCGCGCTCGGCACCGCGGGCATGGCGCACATCCTGATCCGCTTCTTCACCGTCCCCGAGGCGAGCACCGCCCGGCGCTCGCTGGGCTGGACCGTCGCGCTGTGCAGCATGTTCTACCTCATCGTCATCGTCATGGGCTTCGGCGCCGCCGCCCTGCTGGGCGACGAGGGCGCCGATCGGGTCGGCGCCGGGGGCAACCTCGCGGCGCCCGTGCTCGTCACCGAACTCGGTGGCGGCGTGGGCACGATCGGCGGCTCGATCGCCCTCGCGATGGTCGCGGCGGTCGCCTTCGCGAGCATCGTCGCCGTCGTCGCCGGCGTGGTGATCTCCGCCGCGGGCACCTTCGCCCGCGACATCTGGCCGGCGCTGACCCGCACGCCGCCGGTGGACGAACTCGACGTCGCGGCGCGCACACGCGAGGAGAACGCGCAGGCCCGCGTCGCCCGGTTCGGTGCCGTCGCATTCAGCGTCGTCGCAATAGTGCTGACCATGCTGATCGGTGACGACACCAACATCACCTACTTCATGGGCATGGCGTTCATGGTGGCCGGCAGCGCCCACCTGCCGTCGCTGGTGCTCAGCCTGAACTGGCGGCGCTTCAACAGCACCGGCGCCGTGTGGGGAATCCTCACCGGCCTGATCTCGACCGTCGTCAGTCTCATGTTCACCGAGGCGCTGTGGCTCGGCAGCGGACCGGCCCCCCTGACGATCCAGCTGCCGGTGATCGTCACCATGCCGCTCGGCCTGGCCGCGTGCGTCGTCGGCTCACTCGTGGCCGAGAATCGGCGCGGACGCTCCGCACACGAGGACGAGAAGTTCGCGGAGATGCTCGTGCGCGCCGAGACCGGCATCGGGGCGGAGGTCGCGACCGCCCACTGACGACGACGGGCACCCGCACCCGGGCGATGCGAGTGCGGGTGCCCGTCATGTCAGGGCAGGTCGAACAGCGTCGGATGGTCCTGCTGCGCCTGCTCCGCGAGCACCGCGCCGTGTCTCTCGCACATCTCGCGGGCGATGTGCTCGGGGCACGCGAGTTCGCGACCGATCTGCTCCCAGTCCCACCCGGACGCGTGCAGTTCCCAGGCGACGCGGCCGTCTTCGTCCCAGAGTGCCGACATGGGCCGATACTGCTCCCGGAAACCGCGAGCACCAAGGACATCCGACCGCGTGTCGCCGATCGCCGCGATTCGGCGGCGACCTCGCGCCCGAAAGTGCTTCCTGCGCGCGTCCTCACGCGCGCATCGAGCACCGCGGCGCGCGGCGCAGCGACGACTCGGCTACTCGAAGGTCATCCCCGCGTCGGCGCCCTGCTGCCTGGTGGTGTTCGCGCCGTCGAGGGATTCGCGGATGATGTCGGCGTGGCCGCTGTGGTGGGCGGTCTCCCGGATGATGTGCAGCAGCACCTTCCGGGCGCTCCACCACTGCCGCTCCGGGGCCCACGGCGCGGTCGGCAGCGGCACCGGCAGGTCGAGGTCCTCGAGGCCGGCGACGAACGCCTCCGTCTCCTTCGCGATCGCCTCGTACCGTTCGAGCAGTCCGGCGACCGTGTCGTCGTCGCGCATGAAGTACTGCTCCATCGCGGACTCCATGTCGAACTCGGCGGTGTCGTCGAGTGTGCGGATGGTGTCGATCCAGTGCTGCTCGGTGGTCGCGACGTGCCTGAGCAGCCCACCGAGGGTCAGCTCGCTGACGGTGCTGCGGGTGCGGGCCTGCTCGTCGTCGAGGTCGCGGAGGGTGATCAGGAACGTCTTCCGCTGTTCGGCCAGGATGTCGAGGATGTCGGCGCGTTCTCCGGTCGGCTCGGTCATCTCGTTTTCCGCCCTTCGTGAGATCGATTCTCCTGCTACGACGACGGTAGGCGGGAATGCGGACGAGTTCGGTCCTCGATCGGAAGTCAGGTGGCGAAGAAGACCGCGCCGGTCACCGGGACGAGGGTCAGGAACAGGACCGACAGGACGAACAGCGTGATCGTCAGCTTCCGGTTCCATCCGCCGCGGGTTCCGCTCGCGGCGAGCACGAAGAGCACGAATCCGATGCAGATGGACACGATGCCCACGATCACAGGTGTCTCGATCATCTGCTCATCATCGCGGAGGGCCGCACCCGGCGCCGACGGGGGCGGCGCCGGGGACGGCGACGTCCCCGACGCCGGCCGCGCTCAGCCCGGGCAGTGGATGGTCACGTGGCCGCATCTGACGGACGGGCTCGCAGTGGCGGCGTTCGCGGCGCCTGCGGTACCGACGACGACGGCGAACAAGGTCGCGACGACCGCGACGGTGGTGCGGATCCGGGTCTTCATGGCAGTCTCCTGACGATGGTGCGGGACGGGGTTCGCCCATCGTCGGCCGCCGTCCGGAGCCGCGACAGGCACCCTGTGGTACCGATGCGGCCACCCCGGATCGCCTGCGGAGCGCAGGACCACCCCGAGGCGGATCATGAAGCCATGACGACCGCCCCTTCCGCGACGACCGTTGCGACCATCGCCGAGGCCGCCGAGCGCACCGGTCTGACCACCCACACCCTCCGCTATTACGAGCGCGACGGCCTCATGCTCCGCGAGATCGGCCGTTCCTCCTCCGGCCACCGGCTCTACACCGAGGACGACCTCGCCTGGGTGGTGTTGCTGACCCGGCTGCGGGCGACGGGCATGCCGATCCGCGAGATCCGCGAGTACGCGGCCCTCTGCCGGGCCGGCAGCGGCAACGAACAGGACCGCCTCGCGCTGCTCCGCGCGCACCGGGCACGGGTGCTCACCCAGCTCGATCAGGTGACCGAGCACCTCGCCGCGATCGACGGCAAGATCGACATCTATCGCTCCCGGACGAGCGGCCTCGACGACGGACCGTGCGAGAGCGCTCGCGCTTGACTTCGAGCGCGCTCGAAGGTCTTGACTCGACGCCATGACCACGAACAACACCTCTCGGCCCCCACTCGGCACCCGCACGCTCGGCACCGCGTCGCCGCTGACGGTCTCGGCGATGGGGCTCGGATGCATGGGCATGTCCGAGTTCTACGGCGCCGGGGACGAGGCCGATGCCGTCGCCACGATTCACCGGGCCCTCGAACTCGGCGTGACGTTGCTCGACACCGCCGACATGTACGGCCCGTTCACCAACGAGAAGCTCGTCGGCCGCGCCGTCGCGGATCGCCGCGACCGCGTGGTCCTCGCGACCAAGTTCGGCAACGAGCGCGCCGAGGACGGCACCCGCCTCGGCGTCAACGGCCGGCCCGAGTACGTCCGCACGGCCTGCGACGCGTCGCTCCGCCGCCTCGGCGTCGACCACATCGATCTCTACTACCAGCACCGTGTGGACAGGACCGTGCCGATCGAGGACACCGTCGGCGCGATGGCCGAACTGGTGCAGGCCGGGAAGGTCCGCCATCTGGGTCTGTCGGAGGCATCCGCGGAGACGATCCGCCGGGCCCACGCCGTCCACCCGATCACCGCGTTGCAGACCGAGTATTCGCTGTTCACCCGCGACATCGAGGACGAGATCCTGCCGACTCTGCGTGACCTCGGCATCGGGCTCGTGCCGTATTCGCCGCTCGGGCGCGGCATCCTGACGGGCGCGATCACGGCACCGTCCGATCTCGAGAGCTCGGATTCTCGCCGCACCGCCTATTTCCCGCGATTCCAGGGTGCGGCGCTGGAGGCGAACCTGGCGCTCGTGGCCGCCGTCCGCCGCCTGGCCCGGTCCGAGAACTGCACCCCTGGTCAGCTGGCACTGGCATGGGTCCTCGCTCAGGGTGACGACGTGGTCCCCATCCCCGGGACGAAGCGGGTGCGTTTCCTCGAGGAGAACATCGCGGCCGTGGACGTGTCGCTCACCGCGGAGGTGCTGGGCGCGATCGAGTCGGCGGTGCCCCGGGAGGCGGTCGCCGGGGCGCGCTACGGGGACATGTCCAGCATCGACGCGTGAGCGACGCGTCGCCCGCCGGGGACGGGCGACGCCCACGCCGATCCTCCGTGCAAGCGATTACATCCACCCTTGACAAAGCGATGTAACCGCTTGCACAGTGGGGGGACCCCACCCCGGAGGAGGACCCATGGCGACGCTTCGCGAGGTCGCGGCGCGCGCCGGCGTCTCGACCGCCACGGTCTCCCGTGTGTTCTCCCGGCCGGAAGCGGTCAGTCCCGACACCCGCGCGAAGGTGTTCGCCGCGGCAGAGGCACTGTCCTTCACCCCGAATCCCACCGCCCGCTCGCTCGCCCTCGGCCGCACCCACAACCTGGGCTTCCTCGTCCCCGACATCCGCAATCCCGTGTTCGGTCCCGCCGTCGAAACCGCGCAGGACCGGGCGCGCAAGCGCGGCTACTCCCTCTTCGTCGCGGCGGGCGAAGGCCGGTCCGCCGACGAACTCGACCTCGTCCGGGCGATCGCCCGGCAGGTCGACGGACTGGTGCTCATCGCCCCCCGCATGTCCGACGCCGACCTCGAGGATCTCGCACGGGTCACCCCCGTCGTGCTGGTCAACCACACCTGCGGGCAGCTGCCCGCCGTGTTGCTGACCTCCGACGACGGCATGTCCCAGGCGGTGGACCACCTCGCCGACGCCGGGCACACCGCCGTCACATACCTCGGCGGTCCCGACTACTGGCTCGCCCAGCGGCGGCGCCTGACCGCCTTCACCACGGCCTGCGCCGCCCGGGGCATCACCGGCACGGTGCTCGGCCCCCTCGAGCCCGACTTCGTCGCCGCGGGCCGGAACGCGGCCGACGAACTGGTCGACGCCGGCACGACGGCCGTCGTCGCGTACAACGATCAGGCCGCCGTCGGCCTCATGCAGGGCTTCGCCGAGCACGGACTGCGCGCGGGCCGCGACTACTCGGTCGTCGGATTCGACGACTCGTGGCTCTGCGAGATGACCTCGCCGCCGCTGACCACCGTGCATCTGGCATTCGACGAGGCCGGTGTGGCGGCCATCGATCTGCTGTGCGACGTACTCGACGGAAAGACCACACCGGACGCCGGACCCGTGGAACTCGGCACCCACCTCGTCGTGCGTTCGAGCACCGTGACCGCCGGCCTGCCCGTCGGCTGACAGACCGTTTCGGGGCACTGCCTCGGAATTCGAAGAAAGCGAAGGAGATTCGTTCATGACCTCGGTGCTCGTACTCAACGGCCCCAACCTCAATCTGCTCGGCACCCGCGAGCCCGGTGTGTACGGCGCGCAGACCCTCGAGGACGTGGAGACCCTGTGCCGCAACGTCGGCAAGGAACTCGGCGTCGACATCGACTTCCGGCAGTCCAACCACGAAGGCGTCCTGATCGATGCGCTCCACGACGCGGGCGCCGCGGTCGCCCGCGGGGAATCCCTGGGCGTGGTGTTCAACGCGGGTGCCTACACGCACACCTCGGTGGCCCTGCACGATGCGATCAAGGGCGCGCACGTGCCGCTCATCGAAGTGCACATCTCCAACGTCCATGCCCGCGAGGAGTTCCGCCACCACTCCTACATCTCCCCGGTCGCCTCCGGGATCATCGTCGGCCTCGGCGTCGCCGGCTACGAATGGGCGCTGCGCGCACTCGTCGCCCAGCGCACGACGCAGGCGTAACCGGCGCCGTCACCGACCCCCTCGCGCGCGTGACCCGCAGCGAGCCGTCCGAACCGATACCGCCGGGGCGAACCCGCCCCGGCGTACCGGTCCCCGATTCCGCGGTCGCCCGCCCAGGCGGCCGTCGTGGAGGAGCCCGACCATGACCCATCCCCGTCCTGGAACCAAGCGCGCCAAGGCAATTGCCACGGTGTGCCTGTCCGGCACCCTCGAGGACAAGCTCGTCGCCGCCGCCCACGCCGGCTTCGACGGCATCGAACTGTTCGAACCCGACCTGCTCGGCTCCCCGCTCACGCCCGCGGGAGTGCGCGAGCGCTGCGCCGAGCTCGGGTTGAGCATCCCGCTGTATCAGCCCTTCCGCGACTTCGAGGCCGTCCCGGCCGAGATCCACGCCCGCAACATGCGCCGCGCGCGGCACAAGTTCGACGTGATGGAACAACTCGGCACCGACCTCGTGCTGGTGTGCTCGTCGGTCTCGCCGCACACCGTCGACGACGTCGACCTCGCCGCCGCGCAGCTGCGGGAACTGGCGGATGCGGCGGCGCAGCGCGGTTTGCGGATCGCCTTCGAGGCCCTGGCGTGGGGCCGCCACGTGAACACCTGGCAGCGCTCGTGGGAGATCGTGCGCCGGGCCGACCATCCGGCCCTCGGCCTGTGTCTCGACAGCTTCCACATCTTCTCCCGCACCAAGGACGTCGCCGGCATCGCGGACATCCCGGGCGAGAAGATCTTCTTCCTGCAACTCTCCGACGCACCGGAGATGGACATGAACGTCCTGCAGTGGAGTCGCCACTACCGGGTGTTCCCGGGCGAGGGCGAGTTCGATCTCGCCGGGCTCGTCGGGCACGTCCTCGCGGCCGGTTACACCGGTCCGCTCTCGCTCGAGGTGTTCAACGACGTGTTCCGCCAGTCGGCGCCGGTGCCGACGGCGACCGACGCGATGCGCTCGCTGCTCGATCTGGAACTGCGTCTCGACGGTGACCCCGACCCGGTGCAGGTGCGCGGGCACGCGTTCACGGAGATCGGCACCCCGCCCACCGCCGCGGAGCCGGTCCGTGCGGCTCTCGCCTCGCTCGGCTTCACCCACTCGGGCCGGCATCACAGCAAGCCGGTGGAGCTGTGGGAGCAGGGGGACGCGCGGGTGCTGGTGAACACCTCGAACCCCGCCCACAGCGCGGCCGAGGGCGCGGCCGTCACGGCTCTGGGGATCGAGGTCGCGGACGTCGGCGCCGTCACCCGGCACGCCCACGAGCTGCTGGCACCGCAGCTGGCACGGGTCGTCGGCCCCGGAGAGGCACCGCTGTCCGCGGTGGTCTCCCCGGACGGCACCGCCCTGTTCCTGTCGTCCGGAGACCACGGTACCGCCGATTGGCGCAACGACTTCCGTCCCACCGGTACGACGCCGTCGACGGCGGTGGGCGTGCGGTGCACCGAGTACGTCGAGCTGACCCAGGCCTACGACCGCTTCGACGAGGCCACGCTGTTCTACCGCTCGGTGCTGGGCCTGACCGACGCCGAGTCCGCCGAATACGCGGGGCCGTTCGGCCTGGTGCGCAGCCGCGTCCTCGCCGCGGACGGCTTCGAGGTCGGCCTGGTCGCCCCCGTCCTCCGGCGCGGGGAATGGGCGCCGGGCGTGCGGCACCCCCAGCACATCGCGTTCGGCGTCGACGATGCAGTGGAATCTGCCCGCGCCCTGCGCGATTCGGGAGCGCCGGTGCTCGAGATCCCCCGCAACTACTACGACGATCTGGATGCGCGCCTGGCCCCGGATCCGGAACTACTTGCCGCCCTTCGGGAATACAACGTGCTCTACGACCGGGACGAGGACGGCGGCGAGCTGTTCCAGGTGTTCACCAAGGTCGTCAGCGCCCGGGTGTTCTTCGAACTGGTGCAGCGGCGCGGCGGCTACCGGGGTCACGGCACCGTCAACGCCCCGATCCGCATGGCCGCGCATGCGGCCGCGCGACGCTGACCGCCGCTACCGGGCCTCACCCACCGCCTGCGCGAGTGCCGCGAGGGTCTGGGCACCCGTGTAGCGCGGCTGCCAGCCGAGCTGCGTCCGGGCCTTCGTCGTGTCCATCACGACGGACGTGCGGCCGGTGTGGATCCACTCGATCATCGAGGGCATGAACGGCAGCCGCGCCACCACGGCCGACGCCGCCGTCGCGACCGCGGCGGGGACGCGGATCGGCTGGGCGCCGAGCGCGGTCGCCACCTCCGACAGCGACACCACCCCCTCCCCGGCGATGTTGTACGCGCCGGGCGGCCCGTCGGACGTCACCGCCGCGACCACGGCGCTCGCCACGTCGTCGTGGTGCACGAGCTGGAGCGGATGGCCGGGGTCGGGGAACACCGGGCGCGGCAGGGGCAGGGCGCCGACGGCGTGGCGGACGGTCTCGGGCATGTGCTCGGCAAGCTGCCGCCACGGCATGGCGTCGGCCAGGGCGGTCGCGTTCGGTCCCGCGACGATGCACGGCCGCAGCACGAACACCTCGAGATCCGATCCGCGGGTGACCTCGCCGAGGACGCGCTCGAGTTCGGCCTTCTGTTCGGAGTAGTAGTGCTCGTGCGAGCCGCGGGTGGGCACGTCCTCCGAGAGCGGGGTCGGATTGTCGGGGTGATAGCCGTACGCGGCGACGGACGAGGTGTACACGAGGCGTCGCGGCCGGGCCGCGGCGACCGTGGCTTCGAAGACGTTGCGGGTGCCCGCGATGTTGATCCGGTGACTCTCGGTGCGCGAACCCATGATGACGAACGCCAAATGCACGACGACGTCGGCCTCCGCGACGAGGGCGTCGACGGCGCTGCGGTCGAGGATGTCACCCTGCCGGTACTCGGTCTTGGTCCACCCGTGTGCGGACGGGTCGAACGGGCTTCGTGCCATGCCGAGGATCCGGTCGATGCGCGGATCCTGTTCGAGGGCCGCGACGGCGGCTCTGCCGATCTCGCCGGTAGGTCCGGTGACCGCAACTGTCGTGCCCATGAGAATCCCCTCGCTCGTGCCGTCGTCCGTGCGACCCGTACCGCGTTCCCGGGCCGGTCGAGGAGCAAACCTCCGGTCCGGCGCCTGCCATTAGACTCTCCGCGACCGTGGACAGGGGGCGAATCGTGGACGACGGTGGATCGACGCAGATCGGCGACGGGGTGTGGGCGTTCGTGCGGGCGCCGGGCGGCTGGGGCGAGGCGAACACCGGGCTCGCCGTCGATGCGGGCACGGCGTCACTGGTGGTGGACACCGCGTGGGACACCCGTCTGGCGCGCCGGATCGCGGAGGCGCAGCAGCCGCTGGTGGCGCGGGCACCGATCACCGAGGCCGTCAATACCCACTCGGACGGCGACCACTGGTGGGGCAACGACACGCTGCCGGCGGCGACCCGCATCACGACCAGTGCGGCCGCGCTGCGCGGCATGCGCGAGGATCTGCCGCCGGCCGCGGTGACGGCGCTGGCGACGGCGGGCCGGTGGCTGGGCGCGGTGCCCGGCCGGGTCGGCGCCGCGGCCGCCTACATGCGCCGGATTCCGGGCGGCGCCCACCTGCCGTGGCGGTCGCCCCGGCTGCCAGACCACACCTTCGACACCGGTCTGCGGCTCGAGGTGGGACAACGTCCGGTGGCGTTGGAACGGCTCGGGCCGTGCCACACCGCCGGGGACGCGATCGTGCACGTGCCGGACGCCGGCGTGGTCTTCGCCGGCGATCTGCTGTTCGTCGGCTCGACCCCGATTCTGTGGCACGGGCCGCTCGAGAACTGGATTGCCGCGATGGATCGGCTGCTGGCGCTGGACGCCGACGCCTACGTGCCGGGCCACGGACCGTTGTGCGGACCGGACGAGATCCGCGAACTGCGCGCCTACTGGGTGTGGCTCGAGCAGGCCGGCCGGGAACAGCACGCGCGCGGCGCCGGGCCGCTCGAGGCGGCCCGGCGGCTGGTACGCGATCCCGAATTCGTCCGGTGGGGCGACTGGATCCACCCGGAGCGGATCGTCCTGAGTCTGAGCACGCTGTTCCACGGGTGGGGCGGGCATCCCCCGGCGCCGCCCACCGTCGCGCGACGGGCCGGGGCATTCGCCGACGCCGAGACGCTGCTACGCGAGTTGTCCGTCACGCGGTGAGGATCGCGTGATCGGCACGGACGCCGGAGTTGTGTGCAGACGTGGCTACTTGCGGCCCGGCGCCCAGTTCATGCCCCAGCCGTAGGCACGATCGAGGTCGGACTGGCTGCCGTCGACGTATTCGACGAGCCGCGAGACGCTGATCTCGCGGCCGGTGTTCTGCAGCATCGCGATGGCACAGATCCGTGCACCGTTGTTCGGCGAGTCGAGGCGCACCTCGATCTGCGGCCCGGAGGGCGGCGTGAGGGTGACGACGCCGTCCACTGCCGCCCAGTTCGGGGCGCCCTCGTAGATCATCGCGAAGATCAGGATCCGGCGGAATCGTTCGGGTTGTCCCAGGTCGATGCGCATGGTCTCACCAGCGGAGACGGCGCCGGTGCGGTCGTCGCCGTCCAGCGCGATGAACGGAGGTTTCTGCAGCGCACCGAAGCTGTTGCCGAGGGCCTGGACGACACCCTTCGAGCCGTCGGCGAGCTCGTAGAGGCAGCCGAGGTCGAGGTCGACGCCGCGGCCCGCCGCGCCGCCGGTGAGCTTGGCGAGGAATCCCTTCTTCGGTGGGGTCGGGGATCCGGTCTGTGACCAGTTCAGGTTCACCAGGGTGATCCCGCTTCCGGACTTGGCGAGATCGACCGTCGGGGCTGCCTTGGTGAGGCTGATCTTGCTCGGGTCGACTCCGCCCGTGCTGTCGCCGGGGTTCTTCGGGGGCCGGGTGTAATCGATTGCCATGGCTGGAACCTTTCCCTGGATACGAGAACGGGAACCCGCGATTGATCGAACCGATCGCGGGTTCCCGTCGATGTCGTGCGGTCAGGCGGCGACGGACGCCTTCGTCTCCTGACGATTGCGCCGGATGCTGCTGGCGAACGCGGCGCCGATGAGCGCGACCCCCACCAGACCCGTGATGATCTCGTTCACGTGATGGCCGATCGAGTACAGCAGGATGAACGCGAGCGCACCGATCGCCCAGTGCGCGCCGTGCTCGAGGTAGCGGTACTCCGACAGGGTGCCCTTGCGGACGAGAAACACCGTGATCGAGCGGACGAACATCGCGCCGATGAAGCCGAGGCCCAGCGCGATGATGATCGGATCGGAGGTGATGGCGAACGCGCCGATCACGCCGTCGAAGGAGAACGACGCGTCGAGCACCTCGAGGTAGAGGAACAGGAAGAATCCGGCCTTGCCGGTGGCCTTGGCCAGCTGGGTGGGCCCGCCGGTGCCTTCTTCCTCACCTTCCTCGGGGATGTGGAACATCTCGCCGAGGCCGTTGACGGCGATGTAGGTGATCATGCCGAGTACGCCGGCGATCATCACCGTGGCGACCTTGTCCTCGGGGGCGAGGATCGTGGCGGTCAGCACGAGCAGCACCGACGCGACGACGACCTCGAGCTGGTCGAGCTTGCCGGCCCGCGCGAGCGGACGCTCGAGCCACGCGAGCCACTTGATCTCGCGTTCCTCGAAGATGAAGTTCAGGAACAGCATCAGCAGGAACATGCCACCGAAGCCGGCGATCTGCGGGTGTGCTTCGGTGATGATCGTCTCGTAGCTGGGGCTTCCGTCGGGGAAGTACGCGGCGTCGTTCGGCGGTGGGTTGAGGGCGAGGTCGAGTGCCTCGACCGGACCGAGGCCGGAGGCGATCCACACGATGAGCAGCGGGAAGATCAGCCGCATACCGAACACGGCGATGAGGATGCCGATGGTGAGGAAGATCTTCTGCCAGAACTCGCTCATCCGCTGCAGCACGGTGGCGTTGATGACCGCGTTGTCGAACGAGAGCGAGACCTCGAGGACGCCGAGGATCGCGGCGAGGAACAGTGCCTGGGGTCCGCCGTAGAGGAAGGCGACCACCAGGGACACGACGGTGACGGCGAACGATATGCCGAAAATGCGCAGAACCACGAAGCGTGGCCTTTCTGTCTGGATCGGGCGGTGCAGGGTGGTTACTGCAGCAAACTATCGGTGACCCAAGGAAAGCGGCCCCCGGCGACGAAGCCGGGGGCCGGATCCGGGGTCCGGAGGAACGTCAGACGTTGACGCCGTAGTCACGGGCGATGCCCGCCAGGCCGGACGCGTAGCCCTGGCCGATGGCGCGGAACTTCCACTCCGCACCGTGCCGGTACAGCTCACCGAAGACCATGGCGGTCTCGGTGGACGCGTCCTCCGACAGGTCGTAGCGAGCCAGTTCGTTGCCGTTGGCGCGGTCGACGACGCGGATGTAGGCGTTGCGGACCTGGCCGAACGACTGGCTACGGGAGTCGGCGTCGTAGATCGAGACCGGGAAGAAGATGCTCTCGATGTTCGCCGGCACGGCGGTCAGGTCGACGTTGACGACCTCGTCGTCGCCCTCGCCCGCACCCGTGCGGTTGTCGCCGATGTGCTCGATCGAGCCGTCCGGGGACTTGAGGTTGTTGAAGAAGACGAAGTGCTGGTCCGAGACCACCTTCTTGTCGGCGCCGGTCGCGATCGCGCTGGCGTCGAGGTCGAAGTCGGCACCGGTGGTGCTGCGGATGTCCCAGCCGAGGCCGACGGCCACGGCGGTGAGGTTCGGCGCTTCCTTGGTGAGGGAAACGTTGCCGCCCTTGGTCAAGCTGACGCCCATGCGGGGTCCTTTCGATCTGTCGGTCCGGACGAGGTGCCCGGGCGGGCACGCCCGATTTGCGCGTGTCCCACCACCCTAATAGCTGATGCGCGCCCACGCCCCCGCGCTCCGCATGCACACGGGACCGAAGGGCGCGGACCAGTACCATTCGGGGCGTGGCGAGCCGATGGACGCGCCGCCTCTTCGGCGGTGGGAGCACCGACGATCCGGTGGCGCTGCGCGCCTACGACGCGATGGTCGCCGCGTTCCTCGACATGGACCGGCGCCAGTCCGTCGCCGAGGCCGGAGTCACGGCCTCGCACGAACTCGCCCCGCAGCGCGGCCTGCGGCGGGAATGGGAACCCGTCCGCGAAGCGTGCTACCGCGCGGCCGAGACGTACCTGCACCTCTCCCGCACCGAACCGTCCGATCCGCTCGCCCCCGCTCCGGCCTACGAACAGGCCCTGCAGCAGATCGGTCTCGCCACCCGCACCCTCGACGAGTTCTACGACCGCCACCGCGCGCACCTCGAGCACTCGGTCGCGGTGGCCCGGACCGTGCCGCAGCTCGCCCGGCAGGTCCGTACCGAGGCGCAGGCCGCGGCGGCACTGGTGACCGCACCCGAGCATGCGGCATACGCCGACTACCCGTCCGTGCGGGCCGCGGCGGACACGCTCGACGCGGAGATCCGGGCGCTCGATTCGGCCGTGGGAACCGGGGCGGTCCGAACCGCGGCACGACGAGCCGAGGAGGCGGCGACCGCCCTGCGCCGCGCCCTCGCGCAGGCACCGGACCGAGCCGAGTCCGCCCGGAAGGCTGTGGCATCGGTCACCACCCGGCTGTCTGCGGTCCGCACCCGTGCCGAGAGCCTGGCGCCGGCGTTCTCGGCGCTGCTGCGCGAGTTCAACGCCGCCAGCTCGGCCGACCTGGCCGGCAACGAACGCGCCGCCCGCGAGTTCCTCGACCGGGCCGACGCCGACGTGTCCGCGGCGCGAACGGCAGCGGCCGCGAACCGGCCCGAACAGGCGCTGGAGCTGACCGCGGCGGCCCGGGCATCGCTCACCCAGGCCGAACGGTACGTCGACGCCGTCACCGACCGGCTGTCCGTCCTCCGCGAGGTCCGCCGTGATCCGGCCGCGAAGGTGGAGCAGGTACGGTTCCGTCTGCGCGACGCGCAACAACTCGCGGTCCAACGGGGGTTGACCGCAGAATGGGGTTCGGTGCTCGACGCGCAGCTCGATCGGATCGACAGGGCAGTCGGTTCGCTCACCGGAGTACACCCCGACTACTGGGCGTACGTCCGGGAGCTCGACGCCGTTTCGCGCTTCATCGCCGGTGTGGTGCAACGAATGAGAGGACGAACGGACGAGGTATGAGTGGGGGAACCTTCACCGACATGCGCACGATGCATCATTTCCACCACCTCGACGGCGCGGCCCGGGACACCTTGTTCCTGCATCCGCCGCAACCGTTCTCCGATGCCGACGAGCGTGAGCGGCTCGCCGTCGCGCTCGGGGCGACCCTGTACGTGCCCGCCACCCGCTCGGATCTCGCCGCCACGGTCGCGCGCCGCGGCGGGGTGGGCGTCGCCTCGATGGTGATCGACCTCGAGGACGCCGTCGCCGATCACGAGGTCGAGGACGGCCTGCGCAACGCGGTCGCCACCCTCGACGCCCTCGCCGGCACCGCCGCCGCGACGATGCTGCTGTTCGTCCGGGTGCGCACCCCCGACGGTGTCGACCGCATCGCCGACACCCTGGGACCGGGCGTCGCCGCGCTGACCGGATTCGTCCTGCCCAAGTTCACCGCGGCGTCGGGTCCGGCGTTCCTCGACGCCGTGGCTGCGGCCTCGGAACGGCTGGGCAAGCCGCTGTACGCGATGCCGGTGCTCGAATCCGCCGAGCTGGTGCACCGGCAGACCCGCGACGGCGAACTCCAGCAGATCGCCGCGCTCCTCGCCGGGCACCGCGACCGCGTGCTGGCCGTGCGGATCGGCGCCACCGACATGTGCGGCACCTTCGGCATCCGCCGCGACCGCGACCTGACCATCTACGACGTGCGGGTCGTGGTCGACGTCATCGCCGACGTCGTCAACTACCTGGGCCGCACCGACGGCACCGGATTCGTCATCACCGGTCCGGTCTGGGAGTACTTCGCCGATCACGAGCGCATGTTCCGCCCGATGCTGCGGGCCACGCCGTTCGCCGAGCACGACGCGGTGCTGTTCCGGCAGCAGCTCGTCAGCCGGGATCTCGACGGCCTGCTGCGGGAGATCGCCCTGGACCGGGCGAACGGCATCCAGGGCAAGACCGTGATCCACCCCTCGCACGTGGCGGCCGTGCACGCGCTGTCCGCCGTGACGCACGAGGAGTACCACGACGCGATCGACATCCTCGGCGGTGACGCGGGCGGCGTACAGGCCTCCGGATACCGCAACAAGATGAACGAGCGGCGCCCGCACCGCACCTGGGCGGAGCAGACGTTGCTGCGCGCGTCGGTGTTCGGCGTCACCAACAAGGGAGTGACTTTCGTGGACCTGCTGACGGCACTGGTGGACCGGTGATCACCGGAGTGCGGTCGCCTTGGGCGACGGAACAGTTCGGGCTCGAGCTGCAACACCTGGCGTCGGCCACCGGCGACACCGTGCCGGACCTCGTCGTGCCGGGACTGCGCCGCAATCCTCGTCGCGCGCACCTGCTGGTCTCCACCGTCCTCGGCAAGCACATCCCCACCGAACCGGCCGCGGTGATCGGCGCGGGCGACCGGCTCGGCGATCTCGTCGCGGACCTGCTCGGCTCCGCCGCGTCCGATGCGGTGGTCCTCGGTTTCGCGGAAACCGCAACGGGACTGGGCCATTGCGTGGCGAGCCGGTTGCGGGCACGTTGCTACCTGCACTCCACCCGCCGCGACGTGCCCGGCGCCGGCACCTTCGCCGGATTCGAGGAGGGCCACTCGCACGCCACGTCGCACCTGCTCCAGCCGACGTCGCCGGAACTGTTCGCCAACGACGCGCCGCTGGTCCTGGTGGACGACGAGATCTCCACCGGGGCAACCGCGGTCGATGCCATCCGGGCCCTGCACCGGCACAGTCCCCGCGCCCGGTACGTCGTCGCGTCGCTGGTGGACATGCGCACCGCCGAACACCGTCGCGCCGTCGCCGAAGCGGCCGCCGGGCTCGGTGTCCGCATCGACCACGTGAGCCTTGCGACGGGGCACACCGTTCTCCCCGGCGGACTCACCGAGCGGGTGGGCGCGCTACCGGACCCGGACCTGAATCCGGTTGCGCCGGAACGCGGCACCGTCGATTTCGTCACGCTGCCGTGGCCGGCGACCGTGCCCGACGGCGGCCGGCACGGGTTCCTGCGCACCGACACCACGGCCTTCGACACCGCGATCGACCGCACCACCGACGCCGTGACCACCGCCCTGACCCCGGGACGCCCGGTCGTCGTCGTGGGTCACGAGGAACTGATGTACCTGCCGCTGCGCATCGCCGACGCGCTCGCCGGCAGGGGGGTTGCCACGCGATTCCAGACCACCACCCGTTCCCCCGCATACGTCCGGGACGTGCCCGGCTACCCCCTGCGCCGCGGATTCACCTTCACCGCACCCGAACCGGACGACGTCCCGCGCTATCTCTACAACGCGCGGTGGCCGGAAGGGGAAGGCGCACAGCTGCTGCTCGTGCTCGACGACCCCGCCGACACCGACCGTCTGCGCGCCGACGGTGGCCTGCTCGACGTGCTGACCGCCGCCGGGGAGGACGTGGTCGTGGCCGTCGTGCCCGCCACCGATCCCGCCGTGCTGCGCGCCGACCGGGAGGAACGATGACGACCCCGTTGACCGGGCCCGGCTTCGGCTCCTACGCCCCGGACGAGGTGAGCTGGCTCCTCAAGGACCTCTCACACGTCGCACTCGAGGCCGACGTCGCCGAACGCGAGCGCCGCATCCAGGCGGGCCTCGCCCACTACGCCGAGTCGCTGCCGATCGAATACCAACCCGATGCCGCCTACCGCGAGCTGTTCGACAAGGTGCTCGCCGCGACGGCGGGGCGCCTCGCGCACGCCGTCGGCACCGTCACCGAACTGCTGCTCGCCGAACGGGGCCGGGACCTGACGCTCGTATCGCTGGCCCGCGCAGGCACTCCCGTCGGGATCCTGATCCGCCGCTGGGCGCAGCGGCACCACGGACTGAACCTGCCGCACTATGCGGTGTCGATCGTGCGGGGCCGTGGGATCGACTTCGCCGCCCTCGACCACGTGACGGCACGGCACGATCCGGCCTCGGTGGTGGTCGTCGACGGCTGGACCGGCAAGGGCGCCATCGCCCGGGAACTCACGGCGGCACTGGCCGAGTACCGGGCCGCGGGCGGCCCGGAGCTTTCCGACGACCTCGCCGTGCTCGCCGACCCCGGGTACTGCGTGCGGACCTACGGCACCCGCGACGACTTCCTCATCGCCTCGGCATGCCTGAATTCCACCGTGTCCGGACTGGTTTCACGCACCGTCCTCAACGACACCCTGATCGGTCCGGGCGAGTTCCACGGCGCGAAGTTCTACGCCGAACTCGCCGGCGAGGACGTCTCGGCCGTCCTCCTCGACACCGTCGCGGCCGAGTTCGGCGACCGGGACGCCGCGGTCACCGCCGCCGGGAACATCCTGCGCTCCGATCGCACCCCCACGTGGGCGGGCTGGGAGTCGGTGGAGAAAGTGCGGGCCGAGTACGGCATCTCCACCGTCAACCACGTCAAACCCGGTGTCGGCGAGACCACCCGGGTGCTGCTGCGGCGCGTGCCGTGGCGGGTGCTGGTCCGCGAGGCCGACGCCGAGGAGCACGCGCACATCCGGATGCTCGCCGCAGCCCGCGACGTGCCGGTGGATGTCGTTCCCGACCTGGCGTATTCGTGCATGGGCCTGATCAAGGATCTGCCGTGACCACCACCCTCGTCGCCACCGACCTCGACCGCACGATGATCTACTCGCGCGCCGCGATGGGCGAATCGCCCGTCCCGGACGGCGATCTGGTGTGCGTCGAGCACTACGACGGCGCGCCCCTGTCGTACGTGACCGTCACGTCCGCGCAGGGCCTGCGCGACCTGGCCGCCGCGGCGGTGGTGGTGCCGACCACCACGCGCACCCCGGAACAGTTCCGGCGCATCGACCTGCCCGGTGCGCCGTGGCGGTACGCGATCACCAGCAACGGCGGCATGATCCTCGCCGACGGGGTACCGGACGCCGGTTGGCGGCAGGCAGTGGACACGGCCGTGCGCACCGAGGGCGCCGGACTCGACGAGGTCACCGCCGAACTGCGCCGCCGCATCTCCGACGACTGGGTGCACAAGTTCCGGGTCGCCGACGAACTGTTCTGCTATCTCGTGATCGACGTCGCCGCGCAGCCCGTCGGCTTCCTCGACGAATGGGACCACTGGTGCCGGCGCCGCGGATGGAACGCGTCTCAGCAGGGCCGCAAGCTGTACACGATGCCGTCGGCGGTGTGCAAGAGCCGCGCGGTCGCCGAGGTCCGCCGACGTCTGGTCGACGACGGCACGCTCGTCCCGGACGCCGTCGTACTCGCCGCCGGGGACGGCGCGCTCGACGCCGAGATGCTGACCGCCGCCGACGCCGCGATCCGGCCGCGCCACGGCGAACTCGAGGCGCTGGACTGGCGGCACCCGACACTGACGGTGACCCGGCAGGCGGGGATCCGGGCCGGCGAGGAGATCCTCGCCTGGTTCGCCCGATCCGCCCGGATCGGCGCGGCTTCGTACAGTGACAATGACGCCCCGCATTTCCCGAGACCGAGTTTCCCGAGACCGAGTTTCCAGTAACAGTGAGGACCCCACCCGTGCCCGTATCTCTCGCCAAGGGTCAGAACGGCCCCCTCACCGCCACCGACGTCGTCGTCTCGCTCGAGCTGACCACCCCGGCCGACCTGTCTGCCCTGTTGGTCAAGCCCGACGGCAAGGTGCGCTCCGACGCCGACTTCGTCTTCTTCAACCAGCCCACCGGGCCGGGGGTGCGGCTCGTGCCGGGCGCTCCCGGACAGGCCGCCTCGCTGGCCGTGTCGCTGAACCAGGTGCCGGCGGACATCGACCAGGTGCGCGCGGTCATCACCCTCGACGACGCGTCGAGCAGCTTCGGCCGCTTCGCCCCGCCGACCGCGCGGGTCGCCGACACCGCGGGCACCGTCCTCTACGAGTACCGGATCGACGGCCTGAGCAGCGAGTCGATCGTGATCGCCCTCGAGCTGTACCGGCGGCAGGGCACCTGGAAGGTTCGAGCCGTCGGCCAGGGCTACGCGGGCGGATTCGCCGCCCTCGTGACCGACCACGGCGTGAGCGTCGACGACGCGCCGGCCGCCGCCCCGCAACCGGCGCAGCCCGTCCCGCCTGCACCCCCGGCAGCGCCGCCCGTCCCGCCGGCCTACGCCACCCCGCCGGCGACCGCCCCGCAGCCCTACCCGCAGCCGGCCCCGCCGCAGCCGTACGTGCAGGCCTCCGCGCCGCAACCGGCGCCGGACGCCCAGCCCGAGGTCAGCCTCACCAAGAGCCGGCCCGTCAGCCTCGTCAAGGGCCAGAAGGTCACCCTCCGCAAGGAGGGCGGCGTGGCCCTGACCTACCTGCGCATGGGGCTGGGCTGGGACCCGGTCGCGAAGCGGGGCCTGTTCGGCAATCGTGCCGCCGACATCGACCTCGACGCGTCGGCTGTGCTGTTCGCCGACCAGAATCTCGTCGACGTCGCGTACTACGGGCAGCTGCGCTCCAAGGACGGCTCGATCCAGCACCAGGGCGACAACCTCACCGGCGAGGGCGCCGGCGACGACGAGGTCGTGCTCGTCGACCTCACCCGCGTACCCGCCCACATCACGACCGTCATGTTCATCGTCACCTCGTACAAGGGCCACACCTTCGAGCAGGTCGCGAACGCGTTCTGCCGGCTGGTGGACGGCACCAACAACGCCGAGCTGGCCCGCTACACCCTGCAGGGCGGCATGCCGTTCACCGGCATGGTGATGGCCAAGGTGTACCGGCAGGGGCAGGACTGGAAGCTCCAGGCCATCGGCGAGGGGATCCAGGCCAAGCATCCCGGTGAGGCCGCGCCGCAACTCGGCCGGTTCCTGGTGTCCTGACGCCGTGACGGGGAGATTCACGGCGCTGGGGCGCTGAGCCCGGGGTCGAACCGGACATCCGCGCGGGGTTGTGCTCCTTGCGCGCGTCCGTACCCGCGCAAGAAGCACTTCTACGCGCAGGGACAGTCGCCCACTGCCCGACCCCCGACATAGGCACTCGCTATCGGTCGCTGTGGATCTTGGACTTTGTCCCCTCGACGCGGCGGTGGTCGACTGATCGGGCACGGCGGGCCCGGCATCGAGGCGCTCGCCGAACGGAACGAGGAGTGTGATGTGAGCGGTCTGCACCTTCCGCAGCGGGTCCGGCAGCACGCGGCGGAACGGCCGGACGCACTCGCACTGACCTGCGGCGACACCACCGTCACCTTCGCCGAGCTCGACGGGCGCACCAACCGGGTCGCGACCGCCCTGAACGGGCTGGCCCGGCGCGGCGGGCGGATCGGGGCCCTGCTGCGCATGCGCCTCGAGGCCGCCGAGACGTTCGTCGCCTGCGGGAAGGCGGGGCTGGTGTTCGTCCCCCTGAACTGGCGGCTCACCCCGGCGGAGGCCGCCCGCATCGCCGAGGACGCGGAACTCGACGTGCTCGTCGTCGAATCCGGGTTCGCCGCGGCAGCGGAGGCGATCCGTGCCGCGCTGCCCGGCCTGCCCGTCGTCCTCGTCGACGCCGAACCCGGCGACGAGCTGCTGCCGGGGGCGTGGACGTGGCAACGACTCGCCGGTAGCGGCACGGACGACGATCCCGGCCGCGGCGACGATCCCGACGCGGTCCTGTTGCAGCTCTACACCTCCGGCACCACCGGCACGCCGAAGGGCGTGCTCATCACGCACCGCAACCTCCACAACGACGAGGAGGGGCAGCGCATCTACCACTGGCAGCCCGAGTCGGTGGCGCTGAACGCGATGCCGCTGTTCCACATCGCCGGCGCCGGCTGGCTGAGCACCTGCCTGTCCGCCGGGGTGCACGCCGTCCTGCTCGGCGAGTTCCATCCGCGCACCGTCGCCTCGCTCGTCGAGCAGCATGGCATCACCCACGCGTTCCTGGTGCCCGCGACCGTGCAGATGCTGCTCGACCTGCCCGACCTGGACTCGTTCGACCTGTCGAGCCTGCAGCTGATCTTCTACGGCGCCTCCCCGGTCACCCCGACGATGCTGCGGCGCGCCGTGCGCACCCTCGGCTGCGGCTTCGTCCAGCGTTACGGGATGACGGAGACCAGCGGGTCCGTCACCGCACTGCGCGTCGAGGACCACGACCCGACCGGTCCGCGCTCCTACCTGCTGCGCTCGGCGGGCCGCCCGATGCCCGGGGTGGAGATCGCCATCCGCGACGTCGTGACCGGGGAGGACCTGCCGGTCGGACAGTCCGGCGAGATCGTGTGCCGCTCCCGGCACAACACGTCCGGCTACTGGCGGCGCCCGGAGGAGACCGCGGCGCTGTTCACCGACGACGGGTTCCTGCGCACCGGCGACGCCGGCCACCTCGACGAGGACGGCTTCCTGTTCGTCACCGACCGGGTGAAGGACATGATCATCACCGGCGGCGAGAACGTCTACCCGATCGAGGTGGAGTCGGTGCTCGCCGAGCATCCCGCCGTCGCCGAGGTCGCCGTGATCGGGGTGCCCGACCGCAAGTGGGGCGAGGCCGTCACCGCCGTCGTGCGGGTGGCCGACGGTACCGCCGCGCCGGACGCGAGCGAACTGGTCGCGTTCACCATCGGCCGGCTCGCCTCCTACAAGAAGCCGCAGCGCATCCACTTCGTGAGCGAGCTGCCGCGCAACGCCGGCGGCAAGATCCTCAAACGCACGCTGCGCGACAGCCTCGCGGAGGACGTGTCATGACGGCGGTCGAGGTCGTCGGCGTCGTGCAGCAGGAGGCGTGGCGGCGCGGTGAGCTGCCGCCGGTCGAGCAGGTCCGGCCCGGGCTGTGGTCGATTCCCGTGCCCATGCCGAACAATCCGCTGCGCTACGTGCTGGTCTACGCGTTGGCACTGCCCGACGGCCTGGCCCTGATCGACGTCGGCTGGGACTCGGAACAGTCCTGGCAGGCCCTCGTCGACGGGATCCGGCAGACCGGGCACGACATCACCGAGGTCCGGTTCGCGGCGATCACCCACCTGCACCCCGACCATTTCGGCCTGGCACCACGGCTGCGCGAGGTCAGCGGAGCCGCGCTGGCGATGCACGCCGCCGACGCGTCGCTGCTCGGCCACCACACCGCGACGGACCGGGAAGGGTACGCCGCGTCGTGGGCCCGGCAGCTGGCCCGGCTCGGAGCGCCCGACGAAGTCCGCTCGGGCGAGGTCATGGAACTGGTCCGCTTCGGGCCGCACGAATCACTCGACGTCGTGCTCGACGACGGCACCCCCCTCGACCTGCCCGGCTGGGATCTGCGCGCCGTGTGGACGCCCGGCCACACCCCCGGTCACCTGTGCTTCGTCGACGACACCCACGAACTGGTGTTCAGCGGCGACCACATGCTCCCCCGCATCAGCCCCAACATCTCCACCATCCCGGGTGAGCTGCCGAATCCGTTGCACCGCTACCTGCTGTCGCTGCACGCCACCGTCGGCCTGCCCGACGGTGAGGTCTTCCCCGCGCACGAATACCGTTTCCGCGGTGTCGCTTCCCGCGCGCAGGCACTGCTCGGCCACCACGAGGAACGCCTGGACGAGATCGCCGACGTCGTGGCCCGGCATCCCGGCTCCACGGCATGGGAGGTCTCCACCCGAATCTCGTGGTCCCGGCCCTTCGAGACGATGGCGCCGCGGCTGCGCCGGCTCGCGGTGCGCGAGACCGACGCCCACCTGCTGGTTCTCGCCGACCGGGGAGTGGTCACCGGATGCGGCACCGATCCGGACCGCTGGGCGACGGCCGTGACAACCCCCGTACGATAAGCGAGTGGACCTTCACCTCATCACCTACTTCGTCGCGGTCGTCGACCGAGGTGGGATCACGAAGGCCGCCCAGTCCCTCTACATTTCGCAGCCGTCGCTGTCGCAGGCCATCCGGACTCTCGAACGTCGGCTCGGCACAACCCTGTTCGACCGCACGGGACGCCGGCTCACACTGACCGAGGACGGACGCCGGCTCGACGTAGCGGCCCGCCGGATCCTCGCCGACGTCGAACGGGCGAAGGCGAAGGTGGCCGCGGTACGCGAACTCGTCTCGGGCCGCGTCGACGTGGTGACGTACTCGTCGTTCTCCTTCGATCCGATGATCGAGCTCGCGCGCCGCTTCCGTGACCGCTACCCGCACATCCTGGTGCGGATCGTCGACGCGGACGGCCCGGGCGGCGTGCACACCGCGCTGCGACGCGGGGAAGCCGAGATCGGGGTGACCGACTTGTCCGTCGAGCACGCCGGCATGATCACCGTGCCGCTGTTCGAGCAGGAACTCGTGCTCGCTCTCCACCACGACCTCGCGGCCGGCCTGCCGGATCCGGTCCCGCGCGTCCGTGTGCGGGACGTGCCGCTCGTCGTCGACGTCGGTGATCGCACCAACGCTGCGAAGGCCGGCGAGTTGCTTGCCGAGAACGCCGCCAACGTCGTCGTCGACTGCGCCCACCCGGCGGCGACATGGGAGCTGGTGTGCCTGGGCACCGGCGCCACGGTGGTGCCCAGGCCGGTGGCCGAACAGCAGATGCCCACGGTGACGGTGCGGCCCCTGGAGCCGCCGCTGACCCGGCCGGTCGGGTTGGTGCTGCGTGCGGGTGAGCCGTCGCCGGCCGCGGCGGCGTTCCTCGAGGTCGCCTCGACGCTGCGACAGGGGGCGTAGGACTGTGGATTTCCGGCAGGTGGAGTACTTCCTCGCGGTCGTCGAGAACAACGGCATCAACGGGGCCGCCGCCGCGCTCGGCGTCGCACAGCCGACGGTGTCGCAGGCGCTGCGCAGCCTCGAACGCGAACTCGGCGTCGAGCTGTTCCACCGCATCGGCCGCGGTATGGTCCTCACCGCGGCCGGCCGCAGCCTCGTCGGCCCCAGCCGGCAGATCCTGCGCGACGTGACTGCCGTCGAGGAGTTGCTGACCACGTCCGACGGCGCGGTGGCGGGCCGGCTCGACATCATGGCGTTCCCGTCGCTGTCCGTCGGTCCGCTGGTGGAGCTGATCGCCCGGTTCCGGCGTGAGTATCCGAAAGTGGCGGTGCGGCTGTCGCCGCTGCGCGACGAGGAGCAGGTCGCGTCGTTGATTCGCGACGGCCACTGTGAGTTCGTCGTCGCGCACCTGCCGCTCGAGGGCGGTGACGGGCTCGAGGTGATCGAACTCGGCGAGCAGGAGTACTGGCTGGCGTATCCGCCGGGATTCGAGGTGCCCGACGGCCCGATCCACCTGTCCGAACTACCGGACATTCCCATGGTGTTCGCGCCGACCGGCGCCTCGATGGTCGACGCGGTGGAATCGGCGCTGCGGGCGGCCGGCGCCCGTCCGGAGATCTCCGTCCTGGTCGGTCAGCGCGAGGTCCGGCTGCCGATGGTGGCGGCCGGACTCGGCGGGTCGATCGTGGACCGGGTGCCGGCCGAGGCCGCCGGGGACCGGGTCGTGGTGCGCGCATGCGAGCCGCGGCTGGCGCGCGCCTACGGCCTCGCCTTCGACCCCGCATCCCTGTCGGCAGTGGGTCAGGCGTTCGTCGACCTGGTACGCCGGCGCTGACGCGCCGGCGCTGACGCGCCGGTGTGTCCTTCGGGCGGCCCTGACAACCCAAAGGACACACCGGCGGCTACGCCGCCTTTTCGAATACCGCGGCCAGGCCCTGGCCGCCGCCGATGCACATCGTCTCGAGGCCGTAACGGCCGTCGCGGCGGTGCAGCTCGCGGGCGAGCGTCGCCAGCATGCGGCCGCCGGTCGCGCCGACGGGGTGGCCGAGGGAGATGCCGGAACCGTGGACGTTGGTGCGTTCGAAATCGGCTGCGCCGAAATTCCATTCGCGGGTCACCGCGAGCGCCTGCGCCGCGAACGCCTCGTTGAGCTCGATGACGTCGACGTCCGCGAGGGTGATGCCGGCCTTCGCGAGGGCCTTCTCCGTGGCCGGGACCGGGCCGATGCCCATGATCTTCGGCGCCACGCCGGCCAGCCCCCAGGACACGACCCGAACCAGCGGGGTCAACCCCAGCTCCGCGGCCTTCTCCGGGGTCGTGACCAGGCACATCGATGCGGCGTCGTTCTGGCCGCTGGCATTGCCGGCGGTGACCGTCGCCTCGGGATCCTGCTTGCCCATGATCGGCTTCAGCCTCGCCAGCGACTCGACGGTGACGTCCGGACGGGGATGCTCGTCGGTGTCGATGACCTCGTCGCCGGCACGGGTGGTGACGGTGACCGGCACGATCTCCTCGGCGAGGATGCCGTTCTTCTGCGCGGCGACGGCCCGGGCATGGGACGACACGGCGAGTTCGTCCTGCTCGAGCCGGCTGATGCCGTAGTCGCGGCGCAGGTTCTCGGCGGTCTCGATCATGCCGCCGGGCACCGGGTAGTGGCGTCCGCCCGCGGTGGCGCGGGCCCGCACCAGACTGTCGTGCATCTGCACACCGGTGCGCGCACCGCCCCAGCGCATGTCGACGGAATAGAACGAGGCGTTGCTCATCGACTCGGCACCGCCGGCGACGACGACGTCGTTGTCGCCGTTGCCCACCTGCAGCGCTGCCTGGATGACGGCCTGCAGACCCGAGCCGCAACGACGGTCGATGTGCATGCCCGGCACCGTGATCGGGAGTCCGGCGTCGAGCGCGACGACACGGCCGATGGCCGGCGCTTCGCTGTTGCCGTTGCAGTGGCCGAGGATGACGTCCTCGATCGAGTCGGGGGCGATCCCGGTGCGGTCGAGCAGGCCCTTCAGGGCGGCGACACCGAGGTCTACGGCGTTGAGGGACTTGAACATTCCACCGTAGCGACCGATGGGGGTGCGGACGGGCTCGCAGATGACGACTTCGCGCATGACGACCTTCGGGAGAGGAGAGGGATAGTGAAAGAGACGGTGAGACAGGGACTCACATGAAGCGGCCGCCGGTGACCTCGAGCACCGTGCCGGTCATGTAGGAGGACATGTCGGAGGCGAGGAACAGGGCCACGGATGCGATCTCGGACACCTCGCCCGGTCGGCCCATGGGAATCTCGCTCATCTTCTGATCCCACGCCTTCTGCGGCATGGCCTCGGTCATCGCGGAACGGATCAGGCCCGGCTGGATCGCGTTGACGCGCACGCCGTGGTGCGCCATCTCCTTCGCGGCGGCCTTGGTCAGGCCGACGATACCTGCCTTCGCCGCCGAGTAGTTGGTCTGACCGACCATCCCGACCTTGCCGGAGAGCGACGAGATGTTGACGATGGCGCCGCGCTTGGCGTCGCGCATGATCGCCGACGCCTTGCGGGTGCCGTGCCAGGTGCCCTTGAGGTGTACGGCGATCACCAGGTCGAAGTCCTCCTCGGTCATGGTGCGCATCGTCGCGTCGCGGGTGATGCCGGCATTGTTGACGACGACGTCGAGCGAGCCGAATCCGTCGACGGCCTCCGCGAGGAGCGTGTCCCACTCGTCCGCGTTCACGACGTCGCACCGCACCGCGCGGGCCACGTCGCGGCCGCCGAGCTTCTCGGCGGCGGCCGTGGCGGCGTCGAGGTCGAGGTCGCCGAGGACCACCCGGGCGCCGGCGTCGACGAACTCCTGTGCGATTGCGAAACCGATGCCCTGAGCGCCTCCGGTGACGACGGCGGTTCGGTTCTCCAGCAGTGACATGAGGTTCCTTTCGCACGAGCCTGCCCGGTCCGGGGACGGCGGGAAGACACCGATGAATCGAGGACGCGGGCGACGCCCGTCGGCTGATGCTCCGAATATACCGAGAGGACCGGTGATTCGACCCCGCCCGATTCATCGACAGTGCCTATGTGGTGATGGGGCGATTCGTATTGGACACCCGAGGTCCCGGAACCGATGGTGGTGTCATGACAACCTCGACTGCGATGCCGGCCACTGAGGTGGACGACGACGACTTCCAGGAAATCCTCGCCCAGACCCGCGCATTCGTGCGTGGCGTGGTCGTGCCGCGCGAACAGGAGATCGCCGACACGAACGCGATCCCCGACGACATCCGCGCCGCGGCCAAGGAGATGGGTCTGTTCGGGTACGCCATCCCGCAGCAGTGGGGCGGGCTCGGATTGAACCTGATGCAGGACGCCGAGCTGGCGATGGAACTGGGCTACACCACCCTGTCGCTGCGGTCGATGTTCGGCACCAACAACGGCATCGCCGGCCAGGTCCTCGTCGGGTTCGGCACCGACGAGCAGAAGACGCAGTGGCTCGAGAAGATCGCCTCCGGCGAGGTCGTCGCGTCGTTCGCCCTCACCGAGCCCGGCGCCGGCTCGAACCCGGCCGGGCTGCGCACCAAGGCCGTGCGCGACGGCGACGACTGGGTGCTCACCGGTGAGAAGCGGTTCATCACCAACGCCCCGATCGCGGACCTGTTCGTCGTGTTCGCCCGCACCCGCCCCGCCGACGCGAACGGCACCGGCATCGCGGTGTTCCTGGTCCCGGCCGACACCGCGGGTGTGACGGTGGGCAGCAAGGACGCGAAGATGGGCCAGGAGGGGGCGTGGACCGCGGACGTGCACTTCGACCAGGTGCGGGTGCCGGCGGCGGCGCTGGTCGGCGGCAGCGAGGACGTCGGCTACAAGGCCGCGATGACGTCGCTGGCCCGGGGCCGGGTGCACATCGCGGCGCTGTCGGTGGGGCAGGCGCAGCGCGCGCTGGACGAGTCGGTGGCGTACGCGGCGACCGCCACGCAGGGCGGCACCGCGATCGGCAGCTTCCAGCTGGTGCAGGCGATGCTCGCCGATCAGCAGACCGGGGTGATGGCCGGGCGGGCGCTGGTGCGCGACGCGGCGCGGGCGTGGGTGGCAGGCACCGACCGGCGGATCGCGCCGTCGGCGGCGAAGCTGTTCTGCACGGAGATGGTCGGCAAGGTCGCCGATCTGGCGGTGCAGATCCACGGCGGCACCGGCTACATGCGGGAGGTGCCGGTCGAGCGGATCTACCGGGACGTGCGGCTGCTGCGCCTGTACGAGGGCACCAGCGAGATCCAGCGCCTGATCATCGGCGGCGGACTCGTCAAGCAGGCCCAGCGCGGCTGACCCGCACCCGTGCGTGGTTCTGGCAGCAAGGGCTACCAGAACCACGCACGGGCAGAACGGCCTCGCCGTGCGTGTTTCCGGTAGTCGGTACTACCGAAAACACGCACGGCGAGGATGGTTCAGCGCGTGGCTGCGGACTGCTCGAGCCGCGTCCGCAGGTCCGTCTTGAGCACCTTGCCCGCCGCGGAGGTGGGCAGTGCGTCCACGAGGACGATCTCGCGAATCTTCTTGTAGGGCAAGACCTGCTCGGCGACGAACGCCATCAGCTCGGCCGGGTCGGGTTGCGTGCCCGGCACCGGCACCACGAAGGCGACCGGTTCCTGGCCGACGCTGCCGGCCTCCCGGCCGACCACCGCGGCCGTCGACACCGCCGGATGGGACACCAGGATCTCCTCGAGCTCACGCGGATACACGTTGTAGCCCTTGTAGATCAGCATGTCCTTGGCGCGATCGCAGATGTAGACGTAGCCGTCGGCGTCGCGGTAGGCGATGTCGCCGGTGTCGAGCCAGCCGTCCACGTACTGCTGCGCCGTGATCTCGGGATGGCCGAGGTAGCCGTCGGTCACCTGCGGGCCCCGGATCCACAGCTCGCCGCGCTCGCCCTCACCGAGGACGACGCTCGGATCGCCCTGTGCCCGGATCTCGAGCTCGGTGTCGAAGAGGGGCAGGCCCACACTGCCGAGACGGTAGGCCGATCCGACGACCAGCGGCATGGCGGTGACCACGCACGTGCCCTCGGTCAGGCCGTAACCCTCGGCCACACGGGCGTTCGGGAACGCCACCCCGAGCGCCTCGAGCGTGACGTGATCGATCGGCGCCGCACCCGACGACACGACCCGCACCGACGTGGTGTCCCGACGCGCGACGTCCGGGTGGGTGGCCAGCGCATGCCACATGGCCGGGCTGCCGGTGATGTAGCTGACGCGGTGCCGCTCGACGAGCTCGAGCATGCGCGCGGGGTCGAAGCGACCCGCGAGCACCTGCGTGAGGCCGCACAGCAGCAGGAACGACGTGTTGATCAGCGCGTGGGCGTGGAACAGCGGGGACACGACGACGGTGGCGCCCTCACCGGGGATCACCCCGTGCACGTCGAGCCCCTCGATCGGGCGCAGGGCGACCAGCCCGTCGCCGGTGGCGACGACCTGGTGGGCGGCCCGCCACCCGCACATCTGGGTCACGTTGGCGACCACGTTGCGGTGCAGCACCCGCACGCCCTTGGAGATGCCGGTGGTGCCGCCCGTGTAGGCCAGGTGCGCGACGTCCGTTCCGGCGACGTGTGCCGGTGTGAACGCGGTGGGCTGTCCGGAGAGGAAGTCGTCGAACCGCACCACGGCCGCGGACGTGGGCGGTGCGGACACCGGGTCGTCGGATGCCACCACGATCGTCGCGACGGTGGTGCCCGCGGCGGCGCCGAGCAGCACTCCCAACTGCTGCGTCTGGGTGACGGCCGCGACGGCGCCGGTCTCCTCGATCTGCTTGCGCAGACCCGGTTCCGGTTGCAGCGGGTTGACCAGCGTCACGGTAGCCCCGGTGCGTAGCGCGCCGTAGTAGGCGACGAGAAACTCGATGCAGTTGCCCACGTGCATCAGCACCACGTCGCGCGGAGCCACACCGGCCGCCGTCAGCGCGGAGGCGAACTGCGCGGACCGCTCGTCGAGCTCGCGGTACGTGCAGGTTCGCTCGCCGTCGACGACGGCGGGGCGGTCGCCGTACAGGGCGGCCATGCTCGGCGCCCACACACCCATCGTCACGTCCGGGTAGGTCAGGGACAGGGCGGGCACGTCGGTGCTCATCGTCGCCACCTCAGCGCGGGGCCATGCGGATGGCACCGTCGAGTCGGATGGTCTCACCGTTGAGGTAGCCGTTCTCGAGGATGTTGGTGGCCAGCCGGCCGAACTCGTCCGGGCGGCCCAGGCGCGCCGGATTCGGCACGGTCTTCTCGAGCGAGGCCCGCACGTCGTCGCGCAGGCGGGCGAGCAGCGGGGTGTCCATGATGCCCGGCGCGATCGTGTTGACCCGGATGTTCTTGCTCGCCAGGTCGCGGGCGGCGACGACGGTCATGCCGACGATGCCGGCCTTGGACGCCGAGTAGTTGATCTGGCCGATCTGGCCCTCGAACGCCGCGACGGAGGCGGTCATGACGATGGCACCGCGCTCGCCGTCGACCGGTTCGAGTGCGGCCATGCGCTCGGCGCCGAGGCGCAGCGCGTTGAACGACCCGATGAGATTGAGGCGGATCACGAACTCGAAGTCCTCGAGCGAACCGGCCTTGCCGTCCTTCTCGAGGATCCGCATCCTGCGGCCGGCGCCGGCGCAGTGCACGAGCCCGCGCAGACCGCCGCGCTCGTGCGCGACGTCCAGGGCGGCGGCGAACTGCTCGGCGTCGGTGACGTCGGCCGCGGCGAACGTCGCGCCGTCACCGAGGGAGCTCGCGACGTCGGCTCCCGGTGAGCCGGGCAGGTCGATGAGGGTGACGGTGCCGCCGGCGTCGAGGACGCGGCGAGCGGTGGCCAGGCCGAGACCGGAGGCGCCGCCGGTGATCGCGACGGAAAGACCCTTCAGTTCCATATCTTTCGTTCCTTTGCGTGAAGTGCGTGTCAGAGCAGTTCGAGAATGGTGGCGTTGGCCATGCCGCCGGCCTCGCACATCGACTGCAGTCCGTACCGGATACCGTTGTCGCGCATGTGATGTGCCAGTCGAGTCATGAGGACCGCGCCGGATCCGCCGAGCGGGTGTCCCACGGCGATGGCGCCGCCGACGGGGTTCAGGCGCGCGTCGTCGACGCCGGTCTCGGCCTGCCACGCGAGCGGAACCGGTGCGAACGCCTCGTTGATCTCGAAGGCACCGATGTCGTCGAGCGACAGGCCCGAGCGGTCGAGCGCCTTCTGGGTCGCGGGGATGGGTCCGGTGAGCATGATGACCGGGTCGTCGGCGGCGACGACGGCGGTGTGGATGCGCGCCATCGGTGTCCACCCCTGGGCGGCCGCGTACTCGCTGGTGGTGACGAGCAGGGCTCCCGCGCCGTCGGAGATCTGCGAGGAGTTGCCGGCGTGGATCACCCCGTCCTCCTTGAAGACCGTCTTGAGCTTGGCGAGCGATTCGACACTGCCGCCGCGGCGGATTCCTTCGTCCGCGGTCAGCCCGGCGATCGGCGCGAGCTGCCCGGTGAAGGCTCCGGCGTCGGTCGCGGCGGCGGAGCGCTCGTGCGAACGCAGCGAGAACTCGTCGAGGACGGTGCGGGACAGGCCCCACTTCTCGGCCATCATCTCGGCGCCCACGCCCTGGCTGAAGCCGTCGACGCCGAACCGGTCGAGCACCTCCTTCGGGAAGTGCTCGCCGTTCTTCGCGGCCGTGCCCATCGGCACCCGGCTCATCACCTCGACGCCGCCGGCGATCACCACGTCGTTCTGACCGGACAGGACGGTGGCGGCGGCGAACGAGACCGCCTGCTGGCTCGAACCACAGGCCCGGGTCAGCGTGGTGGCCGGAACCGTCACGGGCCAGCCGGCGGCGAGCACCGCCGAGCGGGAGACGATGCCGGCCTGCTCGCCGACCTGGCTGACGCAACCGAAGATCACGTCGTCGACGGTGCCCGGATCGAAACCGACCCGCTCGGCCAGCGCCGTCAGCACATGCGCCGACAGGTTGACGGGGTGGATCTCGGACAGGGCGCCGCCCCGGCGTCCGATCGGGGTGCGGACGGCATCGACGATCACGGCATCGCGCATGGGTGGATCCTTTGCAGTAACGGGAGACGACGACCGGCCGGGTGGTGGCCCTCGATATCGAGTCGATCACGCACCCGGCCGGTGGGGAAAGGACATTCGGTGGATGGCTCCGTTAGGCGGAAGCTATGCCTTCGCGGTGGCCTCCGACCGGATGATGGCGCGGTCGCGTTCCGGGTTCGCGAAGATCAGGACGAGGATCGCCGCGACGATGCCCAGCGCACCGATGACCTGGAAGGCGGTGGCGTAGCCCTCGGCCGCGGTGGCGGCGTTGTCGACGAGTACACCGGTGCCGTAGGGGGCGACCAGGCCGCCGACGGCCATGAGCGCGAGGAACACGCCCATCGTGCCGGCGGTCTGCTGCGGCGGGCACAGCTCCGAGATCGCGGCGTTGATCAGGGGGAAGACGATCGCACCGAAGCCGTAGCCGATGGACACGGCCGCGACCGCCAGGCCCGGGGTGCCGATGCTGGGCAGGAACACCAGGACGGAGCCGCAGATCAGGACGCCGATGCCCGGGACGATGATCCGCACGACGCGGGAGCGGTAGCCGCGCTGGGCGAGCCGGTCGGTGACCGAGCCGGACGTGACCATCAGGAACAGGCCGACGATCGACGGCAGGGCGAACATCGAACCGGCCTGCAGGGCGCTGTAGCCGAGCCCCACCTCGAAGTAGGAGGGCAGCCAGGTCAGCACGACGGTGGTGAGCGCGTAGACGACCATGATCAGGACGACGCAGCTGAGGAACGTGCGGGTGAGGAAGATCTTCTTCCACGGCACCGACGGCTCGGTGGAGGCGGCGCCGGTCCCCTTCTTCACGGCCGTCGCGGTGAACGGGCCTTCCTTCCAGCCGGTCAGCCACGACGCCATCCACACGGCACCGAGGATCGACAGGGTGATCAGGGCGGCGCGCCAGCCCCACTGGACGGTGATGTAGGCGAGGATCGGGGCGAGAGCGATCTTCGCGACCGACGCCGAGCCGGCGAGGAACGCGCCGGGCAGACCGCGCTTGGCCGGGGGATGCCAGGAGTACGCGGCGGTGTGCATGAGGGCGGAGCTGGGGCCCTCGGCCAGGCCGAGCAGCATGCGGGTGACGATCAGCATCACCAGGCTCGCCGAGACGACCAGCGGCAGCATGACCACCGACCAGGCGGCGCCCAGTGCCAGCAGCGCCCACCGCAGGGTGAGGTACTTGTTCAGGGGGCCGGCGAGGAAACCGCCGAGGGTGAAGGTCACGAAGAACAGGGATCCGACCAGGCCGATCTGGGAGGAGGACAGTCCCAGCTCGCGAGCCAGCGGCTGCGCGATGATGCCCAGCACCGCCTTGTCGGCATAGTTGACGACGTACAGGAAGATCACGAGGCCGGTCATGCCCCACGCCTGCTTGCTGCTGACGAGTGAGGTAGCCCCCTTCGGCGGGGCGCCGTGCGCTGCGTCGTGCGAGATTTCGCCAGTGGTCACCGGAGTGTCCCCTTAATGGCTCGAAGGGATGTGTCGATCGGACGGTGCGTCGTCGATCGAGAGATGTGCACCGATCAGGCGCTCGGGATCCATTCAACGTGGTGTAGGTCACTGAAGCAATGTCCCGTCGGTGAATCGACCGATTGCCGCTGCCTATGGACTCTCAGCGATTCGAACAGGGCCATTGACGGCCGCTAACCGACCTATAGCCGAACGGTGTTGGTCCTACGTTCCGATGGTGCTGCATATTTGGCCGTACAACTTCGTCGGCGCGTTCCGGGCTCCGACGTCCGGGCGGATGAGGACAGGCGACATGAACCCCACTGCTTCCATCGACGGGCTCCCCTCGTCCACCGCGCCCCTGGCCGGGATACGGGTCGTCGAGGTCTCGAGTTTCATCGCGGCTCCCCTGTGCGGCATGACGCTGGCGCAGCTCGGCGCCGAGGTCGTGCGCGTCGACCCGATCGGCGGGGCCGCGGACTACCACCGGTGGCCGGTCACCGACGACGGCGAATCGATCTACTGGGCGGGCCTGAACAAGGGCAAGCGTTCGTTCGCCGCCGATTTCCGGGATCCCCAGGCGCACACTCTGATCCGGGATCTGATCACCGACGCCGGGGTGCTCGTCACCAACGCCGCCGGGCGGGACTGGCTGGACTACGACAGCCTCGCCGCGATCCGTCCCGACCTGATCCACGTGCAGGTCCTCGGCCGGGCCGACGGCGGCTCCGGCGTCGACTACACCGTCAACGCCGCCGCGGGCTTCCCGCTCGCGACCGGTCCGGTCGGGCACGCCGGTCCGGTCAATCATCTGCTGCCGGCGTGGGACCTCGCCTGCGGTCTCTACGCCGCACTGTCGGTGGCGTCCGCGGTGCACCGCCGCGAGGTCACCGGCGCCGGCGCGAAGATCGTGCTGCCGCTCGAGGACGTCGCCCTCGCCACCGCCGGCAACCTCGGCTATCTCGCCGAGGCCCAGCTCGGCGGGCCCGAGCGCGACCGGATCGGCAACTCGGTCTACGGCACCTACGGGCGCGACTTCACCACCTGCGACGGCGTGGCCTTCATGGTCGTCGCGCTGACCCCGCGACACTTCCGGGACCTGACCGAGCTGACCGGCACGACCGTCGCCGTGGGTGCGCTCGAATCCGCCCTGGGCGCCGACTTCCGCGACGAGGGCGACCGCTACCGGCACCGCGAGGTGCTCGACGCACTGTTCGCCGTGTGGTTCCGCGAGCACACCGCGGCCGAGGTCGAGGCCGCCCTCGCGGGCACCTCGATCCTGCACGAGCGGTACCGCACCTTCGCCGAGATCGCGAAAGACCCTCGCGTGACCGCCAACCCGATGTTCCAGTACGTCGACCAGCCCCGTGTCGGCGGGCACCTGGCCCCCAGCCTGCCGATGTCGTTCGACGGCCACCACCCCGCGCCCCGTCCGGCGCCCGCCAACGGCGACGACACCGCCGCCGTTCTCGCCGAGCACCTGGGTCTGACGCCCCAGGAGATCGATCGCCTCGCCACCGACGGGACCATCCGGGTGCCCGCCGGAACCCTCCCCGCCCTCGAGAAGGACCTCGCCGTATGACCCGCCTCGCCCAGACCCTCGGCCTGACCGAGTTCCAGACCGAGATCCTCGCCACCGTCCGGCAGTTCGTCGACCGCGAGATCATTCCGAACGCCCAGGAACTCGAACACTCGGACACCTACCCGCAGGACATCGTCGATCAGATGCGCGAGATGGGCCTGTTCGGGCTGATGATCCCCGAGGAGTACGGCGGACTCGGCGAGTCGCTGCTGACCTACGCGCTGTGCGTCGAGGAGCTCGCCCGCGGCTGGATGAGCGTGTCCGGTGTGATCAACACCCACTTCATCGTCGCCTACATGCTGCGTCAGCACGGCACCGACGAGCAGAAGAACTACTACCTGCCGAAGATGGCCACCGGCGAGACGCGCGGTGCCTTCTCGATGTCCGAACCGGAACTGGGCTCGGACGTCGCCGCGATCCGCACGAAGGCCAAGCGCGACGCCGACGGCGACTACGTGGTCAACGGCCAGAAGATGTGGCTGACCAACGGCGGCAGCTCCACCCTCGTCGCCGCCCTGGTGCGCACCGAGGAAGGTGCCGCCAAGGCGCACGAGAACCTCACCACGTTCCTCGTCGAGAAGCCCGCCGGCTTCGGCGAGGTCGCCCCGGGCCTGACGATCCCCGGCAAGATCGACAAGATGGGCTACAAGGGGATCGACACCACCGAACTGATCTTCGACAACTACCGCGCCAAGGCCGCCGACGTTCTCGGCGGCACCCCGGGCAAGGGTTTCTACCAGATGATGGACGGGGTCGAGGTCGGCCGCGTCAACGTCTCCGCCCGCGCCTGCGGCGTCGCCGTCCGCGCGTTCGAGCTCGCCGCCCGGTACGCGCAGCAGCGCACCACGTTCGGCAAGCCCATCGCCCAGCACCAGGCGATCTCGTTCTCGCTCGCCGAGATGGCCACCAAGGTCGAGGCCGCCCACCTGATGATGGTCAACGCGGCACGCCTGAAGGACTCCGGCGAACGCAACGACGTCGCTGCCGGCATGGCGAAATACCTCACCAGCGAGTACTGCTCGGAGGTCACCCAGGCCAGCTTCCGCATCCACGGCGGCTACGGCTATTCCAAGGAGTACGAGATCGAGCGGCTCATGCGCGAGGCACCGTTCCTGCTCATCGGCGAGGGCACCAGCGAGATCCAGAAGACGATCATCAGCAAGGGTGTCCTGCGCGAATACGCACTGTAGTCCCGATCCAGCTGTAGTCCCGATCCAGCTGTAGCCCCGATTCAGCTGCAGTCCCCATCTACCCGAGACCCGAGGAGACCGACCGTGCAGCGTACGGTGTTCGACGAAGACCACGAAGCGTTCCGCAAGACCGTCCGCGACTTCATCGCGAAGGAAGTCGCACCCGTCCATCACGAGTGGGAAGCCGACGGTCATCCCCCGCGTGACTTCTACCGTCGTCTCGGCGAACTCGGTATCCTCGGTATCCAGGCACCCGAGGAGTACGGCGGCGGTGGCGAGTCGTCGATCAAGTTCAACGCGGTCGTCGCCGAGGAGGTCGCTGCGGCCGGCGCGTCGTTCGGCTCCTACTCCGTGCACACGAATCTGATCCTGCCGTACCTGATGGAGTACGGCACGGACGAGCAGAAGCAGCGCTGGCTGCCCGGATTCTGTTCCGGCGATCTGATGTTCGCGATCGCCATGACCGAACCCGGCACGGGATCGGACCTCGCGAACATCTCGACGACGGCGAAGCTGTCCGAGGACGGCAGCCACTACATCGTCAACGGCGCGAAGACGTTCATCACCGGCGGTGTGCTCGCCGACCGCATCCTCACGGTGTGCCGCACGGCCCCGTTCGACCCGGAGAACCGGCGGGCCGGGCTGTCGATCCTCGTCGTCGACACCACCACCGAGGGGTTCGCCGTCGGCCGCAAGATCGAGAAGATCGGCCTCAAGACCTCCGACACCGCGGAACTGTCGTTCACCGACGTCCGGGTGCCGGTGCAGGATCTGCTCGGTGAGGAGGGCAAGGGCTTTTCCTACCTGACGCACAACCTCGCGCAGGAACGTCTGACGATCGCATTCGGCGCATCCGCCACCGCGGCCGCCGCCCTGCAGCACGCACTCGCATACACCAAGGACCGCAAGGTGTTCGGCAAGCCAGTCGCCGCGTTCCAGAACACCAAGTTCGTGCTCGCCGAATGCTCCACCGAGTTGCAGGCCGTGCAGTTGATGGTCGACAACGCCCTCGAGCTGCACGACCGCGGAGAGCTCACCGTGCCGGATGCGGCACGTGCCAAACTGTTCAGCACCGAAGCCGCGGGCCGCATCATCGACAAGTGCCTGCAGCTGCACGGCGGATACGGCTACGTCCTCGAATACCCGATCGCGCGGCTCTACGCGGACACCCGCGTCAGCCGCATCTACGGCGGCACCAGCGAGGTCATGAAGACGAT